>ERZ857629.109-NODE-109-length-126111-cov-5.682530_pt1 | contig 126111 bp, 185 predicted proteins | sample MGYA00519700_ERZ857629 | MGnify/ENA primary metagenome ERZ857629 (study PRJEB31778, sample SAMEA3449351) | human gut metagenome | biome: human gut; feature: human-associated habitat; material: faeces | place: United Kingdom | collected 2010/2012 ... | reverse complement strand
CTCGTTAGCAGCAAGTAGTAGATGGAGAATAAAGAGATATGTTTCCCTGTCTTAGCAAAACAAAAAAGATAATCGACTGAAGTAGGCAACGAAAAAGCTTTTATCTTTTCGGTTACATTTATAAGAAGTAAATAAGTAACTAAACATAAAAGCCAATTGCAAAAACTGATATTTGATTATGTGCGTGACCTGTTCTACATTTAATCAAATGGGTGAGTGATGGCTGGTAAGAAAAGAAATGGAGTGGTAGATATGATAAGAACTTTTATTCAGGAAACAGAAAAATGGGATGAATTGATACAGATTGATACAGAAAGTAAAAAAGTAAAAATCTATTCTGTAGACAAAGAACTTGGTTTTCCATTTTCGGAATATTACACAACAGTTACCGAAATGGGATATAACAGTGTGAAAGAAATGATTGGTACACTTAAGTCATGGAAAACATGGAAAAAGGAAATTGACAACAATGAACAAATTTCAAAAGAAATTACAGGGCTTTTGAGATTGGCAAAACATAGAGCAAACAATAACAACAATATTTATATTGTATTGAAAGATGGCACAAAATATAACGACATTGTAGATCGTCTGAAAATGTACGGAATGTCAGAAAAAGAAGCAATCAAAAAAATTAATGACTATATTTAATTAGAACGGAGGGTTTTGATTATGAAAAATAAAATTGCAAAAATCATTTTATTAGGGTTTGCGTTGACAAGCTCTTATTTATTAGGCACAACACAAAGCAAAACAGTCACAAAAGAGATTATTCCAGACAATTACATAGTTGTAGAGGACTGTATCCCTTTATCGGACATTGCAGGATACTATATAGACAAATATGACTATATTTGTTTTGAGTTAAAAGATGTCACAAAGCAAAACGATGATCCAAACGGTGAAAGCTATAAGGATATTATCTCAAAGACAGAATTGCCACACTTAACAGATTTAGAAGAGAATAAATAAGAAAGGAATGATACATATGAAAAGAGATAGACTATATAAATGCTTATATGATGCAGGGAATGGATGTACTGGTGAGTTTAATTTTTGGAGTGACCGTAGGGCAAGAAGCAAAGCAAACAAAGAAGATGCTAGAGACGAAATGAAGTTGCGTTTTAATAAATGTCATGAAATTATTGATATTTACCTATTTGAAGAAGGGAGAGCGTAAAATGCAAATTGGGGAATATATTCTAGCTTACAATAATATAGAAGTAGTTGACATGACAGAAAAAGCACAAGAAAGAGTGGAGCAAATGAAAAGCCTTGAAAGAAGGTATAAGAGAATACAGAAAAGGCAAGCAAAGCATAACAGGAAATGGTATATGAAATTTGCTAATGTTTGTGGATTGCTTTAAGAAAGGAGGATAAAATCATGAAATATAGATTAGGGTGTTATAACACAGATGGAAGTTTAGAGTGTTTACGGAGTGTAAACAGTAAAAAGGAAGCAGAACTTGCGTACAAACATCTGAAAGAGGAATACAAGTGTACAATCTGGGTTCAGAAGATTGAGTTTATTGATCCAAAAAAGGAGTTTAAAAAAGCAGAATAAATGGATATTTCTTTGGAAAGTGAGTGATATAAATGGCGAGGAAGAGAGATATATCTGGTCAAAGATTTGGTAAGTTAGTTGCAATAAAGCCACTTGAAAGAGAAAAACAAAGATCAGAATATTGGTTATGTAAATGCGATTGTGGAAATGAAATAGAGATTCCTAAAATTAATTTAACAAGAACAAGAAGACCTACAAGATCATGTGGATGTCTTAAAGTAAATGCATTCAATGCAAGCAGAAAACATTTTGGCTGCAAATATTGCGGGAGTGATAAACATTATGCAATTGGATATTGTAGAAGCTGTTATAACAAACTTAGAAGAGGAACATTGGAGTAAATGCGTGTTTCATTTGGAGGTAAATAATGAAAATAACAAAAAAAGGTAGACAGACAATGAATATGATTTATGATGCAATTGTTAATTTTACCATTGAAAATCTATATCCACCATCCATACCTGAAATAAAGGAAATCACAGGAATTAATTCTACTTCTACAATTCAGATGAGATTATTAAATTTAGAGTTAGAAGGTAAAATTACATTAGGGAGTGGAAGTAGAAGTATAAAATTAAATGGATACAAATTGGTAAAAACAGACTAAATTCGCATTTCTTTAGAAGATTGGAGGAAAGACATGTTGGATTTGAATAAGATAGTAAACGATGAAATTCAAAAAGCATACTTAAAATGAAGAAGAGGAGGATGAGTGATATGACAAGCACAATAGAAAGAGATTTTGTAGTAAAAAATGGTGCTGCAAGCTTCCCGATGAAAGAATATCCAAACTATTGCGGAATTGAAGATATTGGATATATTTCACACGGAGAATGGGCAGATGCAGAACTTGAATACAAGGGAAAATTATTTAATGAAAATGTGGTGTCAGATGTAATGTGGGAAAGATTCATTGAAGAATTTCCTGATAAAGATGGAAATTATGAAGTGTTTAATCAGTACATGTATGACAATAAGGATGAAGTGTATGAGTTATTAGAAGATTGGAGTGATTAAAATGTGCAAACAAAAACCAAAGAAATTTACGAGAATTTGAACCGATTCTCAAAGCAAATGGCTATCACGAAATTAGAAGTCGTGGTAGTCATTTTATTTATGGGAATGGAAAGAATCAGATTACAGTGAATAAGGATTTGAATAAGATGGTGCGGTTAAGACTCATAAAAGAGAATAAGTTAATGGAAAGGAGCGATAGTAATGAAGAGAACACCAAAAGTAATTAAGCAGCAAACGGAAGAATGGTTAGATGAACGGTGGATGATTGCAAATATGGAAATTTCAAGTCCGCAGGATATGTGCTATTATAACGGAGCTTTAAAAGCTTTGGAATTTGCAGGATATGAATGGAAACGTGATGCAGATGGAAAACATACATTATTCAAATGCTAGTAAGTAGCAATTTCAAAGGAGTTGGTTTGATGGAAATTAGAGTAATTGATTGTGATGCAATCGTAGGCTTTGTTGATTATGGAACTATTGATAGCGAAAAGAATGGTGGTTGGTCAACAAAAATGCGGTGTAGAAAATGCGGTGCAGCATGGCTTGCTGAAAATTATGCAAGTGGAATTGATAGTTGTCCTAAATGCGGAGCAACAGGTAAAAAATATATTATCCCAGTAGAATAGAAAGGACGGTTGATAGTTATGGCAAGATATAAGATGACAATTAACACAGATACATATAAATGCGGAAGATGTAGTAAAAAGAATTGGGAACCTGGTACACGAAATGATTATATGATTGCAATAAACGGAATAACGAGGACTCTTTATAATATGAGAGAAGTAATGTGGCAGCTTGAATTATTCCATGGAAATTCATTTGTTATGTCGGAATACAGTGATGATAACCCAGAAGAAAATTATGGATTATCTGATAGATATATTAAATTTCTAAAGAAAAATACAATCAAATATCATGACAGATTGTGTAATTTGGATAGACAACAGTATTTATCTGGCTATGGTTGGATGCAGGGCTATTTTTCTATTGGAGAAGTAATGGAAAAATTGAAAAAAGAGGGAACTGTTAAAGTTCCGTTTAGTTGGCTCTATGATATTAGACAGTATGATAAAGCTATGAATGGTTGTTATATGGAAATAACGAAGATTTGATAAGGAGTGATAAATTATGACAGTAAGAGAATTAAATAGAGATCAGTTGCACGAACTGAAACAGGCATATTATTCAGAACTTGTAAATGAAGGTACTTTTGCAGAAGTGATGGGAGTTAATATCAATGAGCCATCATATGAAATGATTGCAAGTATTGATGAATATGTAAGTGATGAATTTATTTATGGACACTATGATGGATATAGTTTTACAGAAGATGATTTTTTCTGTATTGCGGAAAGGAGTGCTTGATATGTTAGATTATACGAAAATTACATTTAATGAGTTAGATAATACAGACAAGCCATTACAGGCATTTTACAACTATGATTTAAAAGAAAGCGAAATTGATAGCTTTTTGGAAGAGTACGCAACTGCTGAAGAAGTTCCAGAAGGTGTATCTGTTCAAAAAGTAGAACTATGCTTAACGATTTACGCACAGCATGATTTCAAATTAGAAGCTTGTTGTACAGATACAAATAACGAACAGTATTGGGTTGAAATCAATAAACAGTTTACAAATGCAGATGAATTTATTCAAATGATTCCCGATTATGGAAAGATAAAATTATAAAGAGGTGATGATTATGCTAGATATTACAAATTTATATGCTTACAGGATTGAAGAATTGGCTGTTGGAATTGTAAAGGCAGAGTCATATGAAGATGCAAGAGAAAAGGTGAAAGCAGCTTATTTAAAACATAATGATTGCTTTGATTCTGAAAGAGATTTTATTGAATTAAAGGAAATTGCAGAGAATGATTCATGGTTTAGTGATAATCCTGATGTAGTTGAAGTCGATGAGTTAATATAGAAGTGGAGTGATAAATATGAATGATAAATATTTTAAAAATAGAATTGAAAGAAGTCCATTAGGAAAGATAGGTTTAGATTTATTGGAAGCACAACAGAAGTTAATATCACAGGAATATGAAATTGAATCATTAAGAATCAAAGGAGCAATGTATAAGGCATATTTCTTTCGTAATAGCGAGTTAGCAGAAAAATTAGAAAAACAAAGTGAAGAAAACAGAGATGCACTTATTGGAGAGTTTGATGGTTTTTCATATGCAAGTTGGAGAGCTAATGCTGTATATAGAACGCTTGAAGATATGTGCTATGAAGGGCTATTAACTGAAAAAGAATATAGAGAATGCAAAGTATGAAACAAGAGTTTCTTTAGAAGAATGGAGGAAAGATATATGGACTATATAAAAGGTAAAGGATATTATGTTGATTGTTTTGATGAAAATGATATTGCAAACAAATTAGATAAGAAAACGGTAGAAAAGGCAAAAGAAGAAACAGGCTTAAAATATACGAATCAGGAAATTGTATATAAAAATAAAAAGCCTGTTGGAATTAAGTTATATGTGTGCGATTTACAGACAATGAGAATATGATGATGAAATGAGGATTTACTGTGAAGAATGGAGGAAATTATATGTTTGATATAAACACTATTGTAAATGCTGAAATTGAAGCTGCTTATCTTAAAGGTAGACAAGATATGGCTGATGAGATAAAAGAAATATTTTCAAAAAGGAATATAAATAATCAATATGAAAATGATATGCAGATGTTAGATAAACTTTTTGAAGAGTTGAATAATACTTGGTGCAAATGAAACGATGATTTCTTGTTTTAGAATGGAGGAAATAATTATGAGTCAAACAGTATTTGATGAAAATGATTTTATAAAACGAGTACCAAAAAAGATTTTGGAACGTACCAGAGAAAATATGGAAGTGTATCATATGGATTTAGCTGATTCATTTCAGGAAGCAACAAGGGAATTAGCAAAGAAAGGTACAACTTTGTGGAAAGCATGGTATTATGATGATTTTAGAGAATATGTACCGTGTATTTACTGCCCAGAATATTTGGATTTATCAAAATATCCATTAAAATATAAAGGGAAATAATTCAATGAATCGGAAATTTGCTGTCCTTGTATAAAAATAGAAAATATGATATGATTAAAAAAGAATGGAGGTACAGATATTATGAAAGAATTAAGAAATAATGTTGATACAGAGGTTGTTTTTACAAAATTAGAAGAGGCAAAGGAATGGTACTTGCCAAAAGATAATATTCCATGTACTAAGGAAGAGTATTTAGGCGATGATTATGAAGGATTTTGTAAAGAATTTGCTGAATATAAAATAGAAATTGAGCAGTCTGAAACATTAGAAGAGTTAGCCAATGTACTAAATAAGTACACTGACACATATCAAGATGGGAGAGAGAATAAAGTTATAGAGTTTTAATATAAAGCAGATAGTATAATAACTATCTGCTTTTATAAATTATTGTAAACGGAGGTGATTATTATGTTATCTTTAGTAGTTAATGTATAGTAAGTTAAATGATAAATATATTCTAATAAACTCAGTAAATATAAGTGGTTGAAATTATATAAGAAAGGATCGTGATATTATGATTACAATTATCATTTCTCTAATTGTTATGTACGTACTGGACAAATTACCCGAGTGGCTTGCTTGTAGTCGCACAACACCAGATGGTTATGAAACAGATTGGTTGCAAATGTCGGAAGACACAAGAAAATACGGAAAAGATTATACATTTCAGCAAATTAACAACGGAAAATATGACAAAAAGATTGAGAAGTAAACGCAATAGAAGCCACTGAATATTTTTTCGGTGGCTTTTGTGATTGAAAATTGGTATAATATACAGTATAAAAAATAGAAAGGGTTGATTGTAATGAGATATAATGCTAAAAAAGATTTTACAGTAATTGATCGAAAAGGAAATAAACAACAAGTAAAGAGGGGAGATGTACTTGTTGAATATGGAGTATTTGAAAGACTGTTCTTAAATTATACTAGTAATAGCAACACGTATTTTTCTTTGAACGAAACCGAAATTAACGATTATTTGGAAAAGCGAGATGATAAATACTGTGTATATCGTCAGATGCTATTATATAATTCCGTTCCAGAGATTTTGTTCACAGGAACAGAGGATGAGTGCCATGGATATTTTGATGTGTTGAATAAAGAAATGTATCAAAAACATGGTAGATCGGATGTAGAGCAAGTTTGGGTAGATGTGGAAGAAGAGAATTAAGAAATAATAGTTTCATTGGAAAATTTAATCAATATATTGTGGTTGAACAATATGTAGAACACAATATATGGCATAAGGCAAACGCAAACCGCTAGTAATAAAATACTGGCGGTTATTTTTGTTGGAAAACACAATAAAATCATAAAAAATATGATTGACACCACACAAACAAAGTGATAATATAATCAGTGTAAGGAGGATAAAACGAAATGGCGAGAAAATCAATGTCAATCCAGATTGAAGAATCCTTACAAGATGCTTTTAGGGATAAATGCAAAAGTGAAAACTTGAAATATAGTGAAGTAGCAGAAGCATTGTTACAGGCATATGTAGAGGGCAGCATAAATGTTGCAATTGAAACTAAATATAAAGTAACACCTAAAGCCTTGTAACAAAAAGGAGCAGGTATCCAGCGACCAAACCGAAACCTACTCCTAACCGACACTTGAACTAAGTCGAAGTGTATTCTTATTGTATCACTTTCTTATGACTTATTCAAGTTGGAAATCCCAAAGAGATTTGTACCTTGAAAACTGAATAGCAGATTGGCTATCTGTAAAAGCTGTCGTGATGGAGTTGGAATACTCTCGATAGTCTGCGAGCAAAATGGAGAATAAAACATTAGAAGGCTATCAACAAATTTATTAAGAAAGGAAGATACGATATGAATAAGATTCAGGAATTTTTTAGTGAGCAGTTTGGAACTGTTCGTACAGTAAATCTTGATGGAATGATTTACTTTTACGGGATTGATATTGCTAAAGCTCTTGGTTATTCAAACGCAAGTAAAGCAGTAACAACACATTGCAAGAGGATTGTAACAAAGGTACTTGAGACATCGAATTCCCAAAATGGGAAGACGGTCAAAGGTAAGGTTTCACTGATTTCAAAGTCAGATATTTACAGATTGATTGTAAAGTCAAAACTTGAATCATCAGATCAGTTTGAATCATGGATATTTGATGAAATCTTACCAAGAATTGAATCAACTGGTGCTTACATTGAAGAAGGTAGAGAAGAGGAAATGGTTCAGAAATATTTCCCATCGTTCTCAAAAGAAGTTCAGACAGAAATGGTCAATGACTTGATTAAGCAGAATAAAGAATTGAAAGAGTTCTATGACGACCTGATGAACACCGAAGGCTTAATGAGTATTAACACAATGGCAAAGGAACTTGGAATTGGCGAGTACAAGTTGTTTGCTTTCCTTAGAAATAAGAAAGTATTCTTCTATGATAAAGATATGGTAAATGTACCTTATGAGAGATTTAGGAAAGAAGGCAAATTTGCTGTAAGGGAAACACCTTGCCATGATGGAAACATCAGATCAGTTACATACGCAACTAAGAAGGGACTTGATTATGTAAGGAAGCTTCTTAGGAAGAACGGATATTATCCTATAACTGAATAAATAATAAACTGAGTGTTGATATGAAGCATTCGACTTGTTCTATACTTCTCAAGTCAAAAGAAGTAGTGTATAATAATAAAGAAAGCGAGAATGAAAATGGCTATTCAAAAGTTAGATAAATATATACCAAAATCTGCAAAAACGATGCCTATATGGATAAAAGAAAACTCAAATGATTTGGCATGGGATTTGGTGTATTTGACAGACGATGAGAAATATTTTGTATCTATTGATCATAAAAGGGTATATCCTGTAAGAGAAAGTCTTTTATGGAATATGGTCGATGTACCAACAAATTGAAACCAAGCTTGTGGATGGAGATGATATTATGATAAATGTACAATGGGAAGAAAATGGAAAAATTCAATATGAGAATTTTTTACATGAAAGTTCAGTTAATGATTTTGTAGCTGATTTAAAAAAGAGAGAATGTGTAGGTATAAAAATTACAAAAGATATTGAAAAAGTTACTGCGGAGAGAATTAGAAGATATAATTCTGGAATAAAAAATACTGGAATCTAGGTTTACCATTACATTAGAAAGGAATGATTAAAATTATGAAAGATGGAAAATTTAAAAAACTTATATTAGATGCATACAAGAAATCATTTGAAGGAAATCTTGTTGGTATTTTATATAATGTTGTTTCAACGCATGGGTTTTCTGATATGAAAGACATTGATGGTTTTGTAGAAAATTGCAACCCAGATATGCTACATTTAAAGTCGAAACTTACAGGAAACGAAATTGATGTATATGAATGGGAACTTGAAAATTATAAAGTTAAAGAAAGTGAGAGTACAATTTATATTAAATGTAAAAATAAGATGGAAGTAGCGTTAATGTATTAGGCAAAGAAATTAACTTTCTTGGGACTGTGAAAGGAGTAATCATATGATTAAAATAACAGGCAAGACTAATAAATCAGAGATTGCAAATGCAATTCAGAAATATAATGGAGCTGAAATTTATTCATATTATAATACGATGCTACCATTTGAGCATTGTTACCATGTCAATGATGATGAATGTAATGTTGTAGAGTTTTGTGATTTTATAGTAGATAACGTAAAAGAAAAGGTAAATGAAAATGATGGTCTTCCATTAAGTATGATTGTGATATATACAAATCTATCAGATATATCTGATACTGGTCACTTATATGCTTATGCAGCAAGGCTTGAAGAAGTAGAGAAATTAGTTGGAACAGTTGTTGTGATAAGCCAATGAAAGAAAGAATGATTTACTCGGAAGATTGGAAGAGGTGATATAAATGAAATTAATAGAAGGAAAGAAATATAATATACTTGGTGAGAAGGCATATTATGCTGGTAAATGTGATGGGTTTTGTGGACAAAAATGTGATTGTTGTGGTAGGAAATTAGAGGCTGGTTATTTGTTCCATGTACCGGTATTAGAAACAACTACATATGAAGAAACTGAAAATGGAAAATTTAAGGATCAGATTAAAATTGGGAATACTTGCATTACGAAATTAAAAATAGAGGAGGTGATATAAGTAGAGTAATTGACGATTTCATTTTAAATTAGTAGGAAAATCAAAATGGTAAAATGTGAATTATGTGGACAGGAAATGTTAAAAACAGATGGCTGTTTATGTACAAAGATAAGATATAATGGAAAAATATACAGTAGAATTCGTTTTGGTGAGGAATTTGATTTATATGCAGGAATGGTAAATGAAGATGAATAGAAACAAACATTAGAAGCAGAAACAACTGCTTCTTTTTTATTGCAGAAAATGAGGTGATAAATATGTGTAAAAGAAACGGACATCCAGAACGAAGTTCAAAATTCATCTATCTTAGATGTCTTAAGGAAAATCAAGTTGGCGATGGAATACCAAGGATAAAGACAAAAGAAAAGGGACACATAAAAGATATCGTGTGTTTGTGTACAGGTCTAAAAGAAAAAAAACGAAAAATCTTGAGGTAAGGTGGTGTGATAGTTTCCCTGAATGAAATATGCAAAAGAAATACAAAAAGATTATTATAATGATGACGGAAATTTGTTGTCAATTTGGGAGAATAATAAATACGATAGTATAATTTGTTAGATTGGAGTGATTTATATGTTAGCTGTATGTGTGAATGAGAAAATTGGGGATAATGTGGTAACGTTTCCAGGAAATTTTACCAAAAAAGAAAAGGAAAAAGTAAAAACAAAAAACTCAACAAAAATGTGGTGTTTGAAAAATAAGGAAGAAATAATGCAACTATACAATACATTTAAGCAAAAAGTTGTAGAAGCACATACAGTTTCAAAACATAGAACAGCTATGAGAAATCTTACTATGTATGTATGTGCTATTAATATTGGGTTAAGAGGTGGCGATTTTTGCAATCTAAAATGGTCTGATATTTACGATGATAACTGGAAATTCAAACTTCATGCAGAATATGTACCAGAAAAGACAAGAAAATGTCATAAACATATAGATTTAACATGGAGCAGTGACTTTGAAACGGTTTTGGGAAAATGGAAAAGTGTGATTAAACCAGAAGACATTAACAGTTATATTTTTGTGAGTCAAAAAGGTGGAAAAATCACGGAGAAGGCATGGTATAAAATAGTAGAAAATACACGTAAAGAAGCTGGTATTGAACAGAAAATTGGTACACATGGTCTTAGAAAGACAATGGCTAATCAATACATTAAAAATTCAGATGATAAGACACAGGCATTATTAGAGGTGTCGACAATGTTCGGGCATTCAGATTTAAGAATAACCGAAAGATATGCTTGTTTGGAAGATGAAAACATCAAAAAAACAAAGCAGAAGATGGCGTTTTTATATTAAAAAGGACGATACTTATTTGGTATCGTCTTTTTTAATAGAAATTTTCAATTTTAAATAATTGCAAATTTTTAAAAGTGTTGATAATTGTGGATTTTCTCGACTAAAAACATTACTAAGAGCTTGTTGTGTCATATTTAGCTCATTAGCCATTTGTTTCTGAGGAATATCCTGTAGTATCATTTCACGCTTTATATCTGCGATTATTCCCTTTGCTGTTTGCATATAGCACCTCCTAATATGTTTATTATACAACTTATATAAATAATAATCAACATATAAGTTTATTTTTGTTTAAAATTTTATAAACTTATATATTGATTTATACACTCGGGAGTTGTATAATAAAGATGTTCAAAGGAAGCGAAGAAAAGAAAGGAGGAATAAACAAATGGAAGTAAATACTTTTGACATTGTTAAAGTTGATTTTGGAGATGTTGTTTTTGCAGGAGAACAAGGAGGAATTAGACCAGCAGTGGTTATTCAGAATGCATATGGAAATATCTATTCTGGTACAACAATAGTAATTCCTTTTACAACTCAAATAAAACACATTCAACAACCAACACATTCCTTCTTTTATAAAGATATTGAAAAAGGATTGATGAAAGATTCAATGTTATTAGGAGAATGTGTTAGACAGGTTTCAAAAAAGAGAATAAAAAAGAAGCTTGGGGCTATAACAAAGCTTCAAGAAAAGAAAAAAGTAAAAGCTGTTTATGATGCTAACTTTGGATCAATTGAGGAGGAGTAAAATGGAATATGTAATTATGTCATTAGAAGAGGCAAAAAAGGTAGCTAAAAAGGATGCTATTGTATTAGTTGCAAAGCAGGATTTAGAAAAGTTGGATTGTAACATTGGATTTGAAAAAAAGAAATTTGGTGATTGTCATAACATACTGGAAGAGGCTGTTACAATTGCAAAAGTATGTGATGAATTTGCAAATCAGCTTAGAATTTTTTCAGAAACACAAGCTGATATAATAAATTATTCCAATAAAGGGAAATTAACTACTATGTTGTTTTCTAAGCTGGAATAGGAAAATATCGTGTTGATTGGAAAATATTTCAATTGACACGAACACTTGACACGAACGCTTGTTCGATGTATAATTAAGCATAATAAAAAAGAGCCTAGCTTTTTCGATATGGTATTGGCAGTACCAAATCAAGCTAGACTCTATACATAAACATGATGCTTACGCACCTGTCTTCATAATACATATAGTTTCAAAGAAAGTCAAGTGCGTTTCGCATAAAATTCACAAGTATCAAAAATAAAACAGAGAATAATACTATGTCGGACTATTTGTTTTGGAAAATAGTTTTGTTTTCTGTACAAAAAATTAAATAAGGAGTGATTAAAAATGTTTATTTTAACAGACGGCAAGTATTATGTAATGGAAAATCCAATGAAGATTGGAGATTACATAAAAACCACATCACCTGTACAAGCGAAGCAGTTTACATATAAACAAGCTAGGAATCTAGTTCAGAAGAGTAGGAAAAAGTATTCTTGGATTAAAAAATTTCAGCTTGTGGATGTGGATAGTGGTGAGAAATCAAGCAAATCCCTCAATTATAAGGGAAATGCGGATGTATATGTGGATGAAAACATAAAATTCGATGATTCTATTTTGGATAAGATTATAAAAGAGTCAAATTCAATAATCGGATTAGCTGGTTGGAATCTCCAACAGCTCAATACATATGAAAATCTATTAAATACTCAACTTAGCATGTGTGACAGTGCTGAGAGTGATATAAAACACGCTCTTGAGAAGTATAAAGAAGATAACAATGGAAAGAAGCCACAAGCACATAAGGCGGCTAAAATTGGTTATTTGTTAGATGATATTAGAGATCGGCATAAGAGAATAAAACATTGTATTAGATGTGTAAAGGTTATGCAAGATGCTGTCGCATATCAGTATAGTATTAGTAAGATAAAGTTTGAGTTAAGCAAGGTCAGTAACGGAGAATATAAGGGCAGAACAGAATACTGGAAGATGGCTTTGGAGATATTAGAGGATTGAGGTGTATAAAAAGTGACAATTGCAGAGGAAATGAAAACATATTGTGACAACAATATGAAAGAATTAAAAAAAATATGTTATCCAATGTTGGTTAAAATAGGTGGAATATCAAATAAGGACTATGACGATTTTTATTCCATTGCGTTAGAAGTATTAGCTGACAGCGTTGTAAAATACGATGCCAGTAAGAGTAAATTTAGAACGTTTTTAATCGGAAATATAAAAAGAAAATTTAATACAGAAGTTAGAGATAGAAATAGAAAAAAGAGAATTATACATAATAACACTATTTCAATTGATGTGCCAATAAACGATGATTCAATAAATATTATTGAAACGATTTCTGATAATACAACAATTGAAACACTGTTGTTTTCAGAAGGAAGTGAAAAGTATAGTGATAAGATGGAAAGCTATTTAAGCAGGTTGTCTCCTTTACAAAAGAAAGTATTATATTTGATCAGTGTTGGTTTTCTAAAAGGAGAAATACTAGAAGAATTACATATTAGTAGTAAAGAATATCAAGATTGCTATGAAGCAATTCATTCATATAGAAATACGTCAATTTTAATGTAGTTTGCAGAGGAGGATAAACAATGGCTAGACCACGAAAACAGGTGTATACGATGAAACAATATTTAGAAGATGTAAATGAAGGATATATTAGCAATGACGCAGACACACAAAGAAATCCAGCGTGGAAAGCCATTGTGGATGGGTTATCAGTGACTATACTTACAGATGATTACATTCCTTCTATTATTCTAGCAGAAGAAGATAGTGGACAGATTAAAATTGTTGATGGTGGAAGTAGAACGGCTGCTTTTCAGATGATTAGATATGGAAATTATAAGATAAAATCATCAGTGGAAAATCCAATCATCGAATATAAGAAAATGGTAAAAGATGATAATGGGAAAATTAAATGGGAAGACGCTGAGTTTGATGTGCGAAATAAAACATATGAACAATTTCCAAAAGAGCTTCAGAAGAAATTTGACGCATATCAAGTTGACACAGTTGTTCATGAACATTGTAATAAAGATAAAATTTCGATGTACATGAAGAGGTACAACGAAAGAAAAAATTTCTCAACAAGTCAAAAGCAATTTTTGTATTTAGCTAACTTTGCAGAGCGTATCAGAGAAATTGCAAGGAAAGGGTTTTTTGTCAATTGTTGTGTTGTAAAGGAAACGGAAAAGGATAATGGGATTCTTGAACGTATTATTAGTGAATCTGCAATGACAATGTTTCATTTTGATAAGTGGAACAAGAATGGAAAGAAGTTGGCAATGTATCTAAATGATAATGCAACAGATGAAGAATTCAACAAATTGGATAAATATATATCCCGTTTGGAGAATATAGTAAATGACAAAACAAAAGAATTATTTACTACAAAAGATTCGTTTATCTGGATTACATTGTTTAATAAGTTTTCAAAAACAGGACTAGATGATAAAAAGTTTGGTGAATTTCTTACTGAATTTGTAAATGGCTTGAGGAATAAGGCGGTTGACGGAAAGTTATTTGATACAGTTGATAATAACGGAAGCACAAAAGATAAATCCGTAATTGCTGATAAATTACATATTTTAGAGGAACTTATGAATGAATTTTTACATATTGATACAACAGAAACAAATAGTAAAGAGAATAACAATACGGAAGAAACTATCCTTTCATTTGTTCAGGAAAATGCAAATCCTGACGCTACAGAAGAGGATATTGAGTTTTATAGAGATATGATTGAGGATTGCGTAAAGGTGGACGAGCCTGTATATCAGCAATGTGAAAGAGCTGTAATTGCTATTATGGCTTATGCTTGTACGAAAGAGCAGGATGAAGAATTTGAAGAGTGGATTCAAAAGTATAAGAATCAGACAAATTTTAGTCCTTCACAGAAAACAAACTTTACATATATGAAAAACAGTTTTGATAATTTCGTACAGAAAATGGCTGTATAGACTGTATAAAAACTTGTTAATTACAGAAGCCAGAAAGCGTCCGATTATTCAATCAAATACATAGCCAAATCTGGCAATTCTCATATTCTTTGTGAGTATGATTTCTGTTTTTATATAAAAGGAAAATTCTCTTTCTTTGGATTGTGAGGTGAAAATATGTCAAAATTAAAAGACATATCAGATTATGAAGACGAGATATTAGAAATATTTCATACAAGATTTAGTGATTTGCCATCAAAATATTTATCAGATGATGGAAGCGCACTGTTTACAAGCACTGAAGCATTAATGGTATTGGAAGATACATTAAATTGTATTTTTAAAGACTAAGAATGTTCGATTTCTTTGGAAAATGAAAGGAGATAAAATATGAGACATGCAAACGATGCGAAAGTAATGAAAATTGATGACAAGTTAGTTGGATTCAATTTAGGTGCAGATTACTGCGCAGAACACGAATGGGGAATTAAAGGTATCTTAAGAGAATTTCAAGTGAATACAGGTAAAGTTGGAATTGAAAAAAGAATGGTTACAGTTGTTCCAAAATTATTGATATATAAAGATATTACATATAGAAAGATTAAATGCCATCTACTTGCTTTAGTGTCATGTTGGCATTTTGACAAAGACATTAAAATTACAAAAGATAATTTAGATAGCTGGGAACTTTATGATTATTATCTCGAAAAAAATGGAATTGCAACTGCGTGGGATGAAAAAAGTTTTGCTATCCTTGTAACAGACAAATATGAAAATGAATTAAAAGAATTGTATAATGCATTCCTAAATCTTGATGTTGCGGTTGGAATTGCACCATCAGAAGTATTCAAAAATGGTGGGTTAAAATTTTGTATTAAATCAAGTCTTCCAAAAGAAACAATTGAGAAAATCAAAGCTGATGACTTAGACTATATTGCATTACAGAAAGCGGCAGAGAGAACTAAAATTAAGAAAATTTTAGAGAAAGCAGGAAAGAAATATCATGCATTATCTCCTCGATGGAAAGATAAAAATAAAAAAGAAATAGTCTTTTGGTTAAATCCTTATTATCAGGATATAGATAACTTTGGATGGTTTACAGTTAATGATTTGAAAGACTGGGCAAAAGGTAAGGGTAAAATACCAATGAAAAAGTAACAAGAAAACTTCGTTTCCTTTGGATTATAAACGGAGAATATAACAATAGAAGCAATTAACAAAAAATAAATATAAGAAAGAAGAGGTACAAAACATGGATGGATTTATGATGTTTAAGAAGGCTTTACAGAAGCACTTCGATGAAATGCAGAAAGAGGCAACACATTTATTTGAGGTAAATGTAGATAAGGATGAATTATGGAATACATATCTTGATAGCTTCCCTGCTGGTACAAATGAGATTTTCAGAGAGCGTAGAGAACATGATTGTAGTTGTTGTAGACAGTTTATTAAGAATATTGGTTCTGCTGTCACTATCAAGGATAATCAGATTCACACAATCTGGGAACTAAATCTTGGCGACACAACATATCAGCCAGTATGTGATGCACTTGATGCTTTCGTAAAAGCTCATACAGTTACAGATATTTATACAACTAAGTTCCCTAAGATTGGTACAGATTTTAACTTTGAGGAAATCAATGGAAAGTCTCATCAGTGGGATCATTTCTTCTTAGAGCTTCCAAGCAAGTTCGTAAATAGAAGTAGTCGTTCTAACGAGGAAGTTAAAGGACAGTTCAGAGATACAAGAAACGTATTTAAACGTTCTCTCGATGAGATTACTATGGAAGCACTTGATACAATTCTTGAACTTATCAATTCAAATACACTTTACAAGGGTGAAGAGTGGAAATGTGTACTCACAGAGTTCAAGAAGTATAAGAAGGAATACGATAAGCTGACTTCTGATACTGAAAAGGATTTATATGCTTGGGAGAAGTCGGTAACAGCAGGTATGGCTATCGGTAGAATTAGAAATCATTCTATTGGTACACTTCTTATTAATGTAAGCGAGGATATGGATTTAGATACAGCAGTTAAGAAGTATGAGCAGATTACCGCTCCGAGCAATTATAAAAGACCAAAGGCTATTTTCACAAAGAAGATGCTTGAAGATGCAAAGAAAACAATCACAGAGCTTGGATATATGGATTCATTACAGAGAAGATTTGCTAATCTGAATGATATTACTGTGAATAATGTGCTGTTTTCGAATAAAAGTGCTGCAAGAAGAATGGTTGGAGCTGATGATATTTTTGGTCAGATGGAGAAGGATGTAGCTGTAAGCCCTAAGAAGTTCTCAAAGGTTGAAGAGATCTCAGCACAGGATTTTATTGATAAGGTACTTCCAACTGCAAAGGAAATTGAAGCATTTGTAGAGAATAAACATGAGAAGAACTTTGTTTCTATGATTGCACCTGTTAATTCAGATGCTAAGACAATGTTCAAATGGAATAATGGATTATCTTGGGCTTATTCAGGAAACATTACTGACTCTGATATGAAGCAGAATGTAAAAGCTGCTGGCGGTAATGTCGATGGTATACTTAGATTTTCAATTCAGTGGAACGAAGAGGGACATGACAATTATGATCTTGATGCTCATTGTATTGAACCAGATAAGAATGAAATCTTCTTTAGTAATTGTAGAAAACCAAGCATGTCAAGAATGGGTGGTCAGTTAGATGTTGATATTATTGATCCAAACGGAAAGGTTGCAGTAGAGAATATTACTTGGGAAGATTTATCAAGGATGAAGCCGGGTGTTTATAAGTTCTTTGTACATCAGTATTCAGGCAGTGTAAGACATGGATTCAGAGCCGAGATTGAGTTTAATGGAGAGATTTATAAGTTTGATTATAGTAACTCAATGAGAACAGGAGAAAAGGTTCAGGTCGCAGAAGTAACGCTCGATGAGAATGGTAACTTCTCAATCAAGGAGAAATTAGCAGGTAATTCATCTATTTCAAGTCGTGAGATTTGGGGTGTAAATACAAATCAGTTTGTTCCTGTATCAGTAATTAGTTACAGTCCAAACTATTTTGACGAGCAGGATGGAATTGGTCATAGACATTTATTTTTCTTCTTGAAGGATTGTGTAAATAGCGAAGAGCCTAATGGGTTCTATCTTGAGTTCCTTGACAATGATTTAATGAAGCATAAGAGAGTATTTGAGGCTTTAGGTGCTAAGTGTCATGTAGAAGATACTGATGATCAGCTTTCAGGAATTGGATTCTCTATGACAAAGAGAGCAGATTTAGTTGTCAAGGTCAAGGGTGCAACAGAGCGTGTAATGAAGATTAAGTTTTAATTAGAAAAAGGAGATTATTATTATGACAAACAACGAATTATTTATCAACGCAACAAGATCAAATTATCAGTTCCCATTCAGAGGAATGATTAACGTAATTGATTTGTGGGATTTATCTCTCACAAATCTGGACTCAGTATTTAAGACACTCAATGCAGAAGTAAAGAAGTCTGAGGAAGAGAGTCTTTTGAATACTAAGTCAAAGGAAGATGAAGAGATTTCTAATAAGATCGAAATTGTTAAGTACATTGTTGGTGTGAAACTTGAGGAAAAGAAGAAGAGAGAAGACGCTAAGAAAAATGCTGAGATGAGACAGAGATTGCTTGAAATCAAGGCTAAGAGACAGGATGCAGCACTTGAAAATATGTCTGATGAGGATCTGGATAAGGCACTTGCAGAATTAAGCGAGTAATTGTTGTAAATATACCATATATAGTATTTGGAATAAGTAATATATGCTATATATGGTATATAATTTATATTCACAGTAAACGCACATTTCTTGTGAAATTTTGGAGGTGAAATAAATGGCAAAATGGGGAACTAAAAATCCACCACAGAAAAAAAGGAAGATATTTGGTAACAATAGAAACATCTTTTGGGAGACAGGTAAGACAAGCTGATAGATGTGAATATCCAAAGGGAAATTGGACATGGAATGTTTTACCAAATGGTAGCACCGTAGATGTGATTGCGTGGCAGAAATGTCCTGAACCATATAGAGGATAAGTGAGGTGAGAGAGTGAAATTATATAAAAAGCAAATCAGACCTATTGCTCAAGGTGGAGCATGGCAAGGATTTAATCCAGAATCAACACCATTAAGCGATTGGATTGATATTGAAGATAGCGAAGAACAGATTGAAAATCAGTTAAAAGAAAAATGGACTGGCGAAGAGATGTTCAAAATAACACATAACAAAATGAGGTGGCTCGAATTTGAATATAGGTTTGTAGAAGTTGAGTCATAAATAGAGAATAATCTAATATAGAAGTAATTCTATTCACGGCTGATCAGCCAAATTTTCCTGAGAAGAGAGGTGATAAAGTGAAGAAATATTGGAAAACAGGTGAAAAGAATGACTTTGGTAAGGAATGTTATAAATTACATTTTAGTCAATTTTATGAAGAAGATGATGAAAATGTAGTAGCTGGTTTTGTACAAGATGAGACAGACGAAAACATATTTATATATATGTATCAAAAGAACTAAATGTTGAATATGATACACTATTTGCAGACAGTATAGAAGATGCAAAGCATCAAATCGAAGACATGTTAATAGACAATTGGAATGATGAGATTGATTATTTAGAAAATCGAATTAAATCATTTCAAGATGGAGAATAATCAAATATAGAAATTTCTATCTTGGCGATTCAGCCAAATTTTCCAAATAAAAGTAACAAGAAATATTTTTTTCTTATGGTTTTTAGCAGACGTGTTAATTCCATAGGATTTTATAACAAAATAATATTAAAACGAAAGGATTTAACAGTAAATTCTAGGATAAATGATTGCGCAATCTCTGTAGATTAAAGGATTTTGACAGAGAATAAAGAAAAAAATAATTATTGTGAGAAGAACTGGAAGTTAGTGAACTTCTGTGAGTTCGATAAATATGCAACAAGTTCTTATTGTGTTATTCATAATGAGAACGAAAGTAAAAATCTTGGTGATATTACTAAGGTTAATGAAACAAAACTTGAACCATTTAACATGATTTGTGGAGGATCGCCCTGCCAAGATTTTTCGGTCGCAGGTAAGCAGAAAGGTTCTGTATGGACTTGCAAAGATTGTGGACATGAGTATAACCCACTAACAGTTCATTGGTCAGAAAGAGATAAGTGTCCATGTTGCGGAAGTAATAACATTGAGAAGACTCGTTCATCTCTTTTGGTAGAGTATCTGAGAGTTATCAGAGCAAATAAACCGAATTTCGGTATGTACGAGAATGTAAAGAATATTGTTGGAAAGCAGTTTAAAGATACATTTAAAATGTTCACAGATGAGTTGGATGAGTATGGATATAATGTGTACTGGAAAGTTCTAAACGCAAAAGACTATGGCATTCCTCAGAATAGAGAGCGTGTATATCTGATTTTTATCAAAAAAGAATTGGATAACGGCAAGTTTACATATCCTGAACCATTTGATAATGGAATGAGATTAAAAGATATTCTTGAAGAGAATGTTGATGAGAAGTTCTATATTTCAGAAGATAAGGTTCAGAAGTTTATTCAGACATTACATATTGATAAATCAGATGAGGGATCTAATACGCCCAAGTTTGTTGGAAATGTAAATAGACCTGATTTCGGAACTGGTTATGCAGGTGGCGTGTGGGATGCCAATAATATTTCACCGACATTGACTACTATGCAAGGTGGTGGCAGACAACCTCATATTATGCAGGGTATTGACAAATTATATAATAATACAAAACAGATTGAAATCGCAAATTGTCTTACTGCGAGAGAAGATAGAGGAATCTCAAATAGAAAGTCTGAAGGAACTGCTGTTCTTGAAGTTGGAAGAACAGATAATCATCAAAAAGGTGGCGTATATTCTACAGATGGCATAAGTCCAACATTATTAGCAACATCATATAAGCAGCCAGTACAAATTAAAGTAGATAATATTGGAAATATAAATCCATCTGGCAAAGGTATGAATGGCAATGTGTTTGACGAGAATGGATTAGCACCGACTCTTACAACAAATAAGGGTGAGGGTAATAAGATTGCAATTCGTCAGGCAACTAAGAAAGGATATATTGAATGTGAACTTGGTGGCGTAGCTGATTTATCATATCCAGAGTCTAAAACAAGAAGAGGTAGAGTTCAGGAAAATGGTCAGATTTGTCCAACAATTACTGCAACTGAGACAGGTGTTTGTAGAATTGAATCACCTATTAGAATCAGAAAATTAACTCCAAAGGAGTGTTTTAGGCTTATGGGATTTTCAGATGAGAATTTTGAAGCTGCTGAGAAGATGGTAAGTAACAGTCAGTTGTACAAGCAAGCAGGGAATTCCATCGTAGTAGATGTTTTATATTACATATTAGTTGAGTTATATAAGGCTATGCCGTATCTGTTTGAGGATTTGAGATTAAGTAGCTTCTTCTCTGGCATTGGTGCATTTGAGATAGCATTAAACAGATTATATGAAGGAATTAACTCTGGAAATTTTACAAGCCCACAAGCAAGTTCTGCTTGTGGTGATTCAGATAAGAAAATTTATATATATGATGACTATAATAGCAGGTTTACAAAAGATCAAGAACGAATATTAACTATCACAACAAATATCGGAGCAAGTGTATTACGAAATGGAATAAAGCTTGTTGAAGTATCAAATGTTTGCATTGATGACACACAAGGTTTTGACGGAATAAGATTTTATAATGGTTATACACCAACATTAAGAAGTCAGCGAAGCGGATTAAAGGTTTTTGAAGATACAAGTAGAAAATAATACAATAGGTAGTTAAAAACAAAACAGTATATACAATATATAGTATTAAAATGTTGCAATAAATACTATATATTGTATAAAAATCAAGACCGAAAGAAAGCGGAATTTCTTTGGAAAAGGAGAACAAAAATGGATTTATTATGGATTTACACTTTTGATGACGGAATCGAAATAACCCTTGTAAATCAAGGCTTTTCGATGGGTGAATTATGGAAAATGGAAGAATTACACGGAAAATGTACACAAAGGACAAAATCAGTAAAAATTTTAGCCAATGAAACATAGATTTCATAGGAGGATTGATATTTTGAAAATGGTAGAAATGAATATTTCGGTTAGATTATATACAATTTTACACAAACACGGGATTGAAAATATTGAAGATATGAGTAATTACACATCTGATGACATCATTCATTGGAAAGATATTGGAAGAAGATCATTGGAAGAATTATTAAATACAATGAAAAGCAATAGTGTCAAATTTAAAGGAGAATAAAACAACAGGAGGTAAACAATATGGAATATAGAGAGATTGATTTTCTTTGCGGTTGGACTATTGAACGAGCTGTAAAGGAATTGCACGAAAGAGCAAAGGATAGCAATAAATATTGTGGTGAATTCAATGGGAATAAACTAACATCTGATATGTCTTTAGATGATGCTTATATGCTTTGTACAGGTAAAACTTTTGACGAATTTAATAAAGAGCAAGAAGAAGGTCGTCAAAGATTAATTCATGAAGAGGAAGAACACAAAAGAAAAATCCCTGAATTATCAAAGTATTGGATAGAAGAAGGTCATAAGGTTTTATCTAAAGATAAATGGAATATGTGGGATAAATGTGTTCCTATTCGACTTAATGATCTATACAGAGGAATGGAACTTGGTCAGTGCTTAGATATTATCAAAACTATTAAAGAAAAGTCTATCCAAGATGGAATTGAAATTATGAAAAATCAGGGACATTCTGGTATGTCATGGGGATTAATGAAGTCTATGATTAGAGAATTTTGTGATTGTGGCAATGAGTTCTTAGAACAGTTAGGAGAATAATATGGCAGGATTTATATCAAAACAACCAAATGGATTATATTGTAGATTTTCGAGTGTCACAGATTGCCCTACGGCATGGAATATGACAAGAGAAGATTATATCAATATGAAAATACAGGAAGCAAAAGAAGATGCTGAAGATGTGCTGGATAATTATTTGAAGCCGTTTGATATGGTGGTGGATATGTACTGTCCAAACAATATGAAAAAAGAGGAATTTGATAAGTTTCTTGAAGAGACTGGGTATGGTAAGAAATCTGAATAAAGCAGAGAATAATATAACAGGAGGTATAAAATGGTAAATAAAAAGTCGTGGAAGCAATTTAGAGATAGTGGATTACTTTGGTGGATCAATATGATTTTGCATACGTTTGGATGGGCTATTTTTGTTTGTGTAGATGATAACGGTGAAGCTATAAACGCCTATCCTGCTAGAGTAAAGTTTCGTGGATTTGGAGAGATGAACAATACTGAAGGATATATCAAAGTAAGTCAGTACATGAAGGAAAATATATCTGATTTGTTAGAAGAAGCTGAGAATTAAAGGAGAACAAATCATATGAAGAAATGTATAATTTTAGAAATGGAAAATAGTCAGATTTTTGAGAAAATTATGAATAATTATTTAGATGATGGATACAAAGTAGAATCTAGCTCATGTAATAGTAGATATTATAAGGCAATTCTTGTGTTAAAGGAGGACGAATAAATAATATGAAGAAGAAAATTTTATATAGTTTGGCTTTACTATTAGCATTTATGTTTATATTAACTGGCTGTGCAAAATGCATTAGTACAGAAACATCTACAGTTCAAGTAAAAATAATAGATGAATATCATAGGGCTGCTTATACAACAATGCATTATAGTCCTGCGACTAAAACGATGTTGCCACAATCGCATCCAGCAGTTTATAGAATTACTGTTGAATATAACGGTGTAGAATATAACATTTCTGGTAGTAATACATATAACAAATATTCAGACAAAATTGGAGAATATGTTGATGGAATATTAGAAACCAAGAAATATGACGATGGTACTGTTAGATATAATATTGTTGACTTACCATAGTAAATAAACGATATTACAAAAAACGCAGCAAACCGAAGTTTCTTTGGAGTTAGGAGGTAGAAATGGCGAATTTAAATTTAGAAGATTTTAGTGAAGAATACAGAAAAACAGCACCAATAGAGTGTTCTTTGTATTTAGCTTCTTGTTTAGACGAAGATACACAAACGCAGTTAAAGAAAGATTGGAACGAAGCTGGTGGTGTTAAAGTAATTCCATATTGGAAATGGTGTATGGAACATATTGATGTAACCTATCACAAATAAGAGAATAATACATTGAAAGAAATCTTTCATTCGGTCAGGAGGTGTGAAATGTTAGATATTTGTTATGAAGCATTTGAAGATTTAAAAGACGATATTGAGAATAATGATTTTATAGAGACAAAATATTTAGACACATGGGATTTTGAGGATGAATATTCACATAATCATATTGATGAAAATCGAGATAAATTCATTGATATGGCAAATGAATATTTTAAAGAGAATAATTTACCATATGTTATGCGAGAAGTATGCGAAAATGCAATGGTATGTGATAAGGATGGAGAGATTTTAAGAAGAGGAAAATAATACAGTGAGGTGATTTTACATGAAAATTTTATCATTAAACAACGAACATATTAAAAAGGATACAGAAAACTTAGGATATGGATGTGTTTGTCCTAATTGTTGTACTGCTTTTATTTTTGATAGTAAAGATATTATTAGACCACGAACACCTTTTCCTGATCCTAAAGATTGTAAAGTTGTATGTCCTAACACGAGTTGTCACAGGATATTGTCAATGGATAATCCATGTATCCATGCTTTTAAAAATAGTGATGAAAAATATGAATTTGAACACAGATATGACGAGTAGGAGAACGAATAAATGGCTGATAAATTAATAAATAAACAGTTGGTAGACATTGACGAATTATTGCAGTTTCTATCAGATAATGGATTTGATATTGACGATGGAGTTTGGAACAAACATGAAATGTCTTTAAGAGAGGTATTTGACGAGTACAAGAAGAATACTATTCCAGATGTAGAAATTGGACAGACTGTATGGGTTATTAGTAAGGATTATCATGATATATATTCAATTAAAGAATGTCATGTACATAAGAAACATATTAGAGCAAGGTATACGTTTTCTGTGAGAGGTAGACATTATTATTGTGGAACTTTTACGAAAAACAGTATTGGCAAAACTGTGTTCTTTTCAAAAGAAGCTGCTATTGAGTCAGTGAATGGTAAGGAATATAAGCTGGAAGAGTGGACTTGAAACTCGCATTTCATTTTAAAAAAAGGAGAGTAAAAAATATGAAGGTAACGATTGATTTAGAAAATTTAGAGTCTCTTGTACAGAATACAATGGAGACTAATATTGAAAACATTGTAAAAGAGCAGATTGAGGGAACTGTAAGAAAGGTTGCTGATAATCTTGCTAAGAAGATTATTGAAGAAAAGGTATCTGAGAATTTTCAGCGTTTTGTTGATGAATACATAGCAAATACTAAAATCAAAGTTGGTGGAGATTATTGGGGTGATACAGAAGAAAAGGAATATACAGTAGAACAGTATATTAAGAAGGAATTAAAAGAAAGACTTGATTCTAAAAAGCTTAGAGCTAAGAAGAAAGGACACACAAGTTCATATAATGATGATTTTGAAAATGTATCATTTGAGGAATATATCAACAGACAGTTTGATTTTGATGACATGATTAAAAAAGATCTTGATAAATTCATGGATGATATTCGTAAACAGGTTAATAAAACCATGAAGGAAACTTTTGACAACTCAACAAAGAGTATGTTATCAAATGCAGTTCTTAATATTCTTGGTGCAAATGAAACTTACAGACAGATAGAGAATAATATTAAGTGTATTGCAGACAAGCAGGTATAGGCTATGGAAGAAGAAATCTACGAAAACAATTATGAAGACTGCGATTACTGTGAAACGACATACTATGAAAGCGATACTGGATATCGTGAATGTGGTTGCAGTTTTATAACTGGTGATGAGAATGATTATCCATGTTTGGGTGGTGAATTAGGTTTTGGCTGCCCATTGTCATTCAAATATAGAATTGAGAAAAATTGAACTTCAAAAAGTGCCTAAAATAAGGGCTTTTAAAAATGAATTTTGACTTGAAATTTTGGATTCTTATGGAGGTATTAAATTGAGATATGGAAATGAATCAGATACAAATGAAACATATTGTTATGTAAGGATAGAACCATTATTAAATATATATTATGATACTCGTGCTATATTAAGTATAAAAAATAACCCTTATATAATAGAAAATCTTTTTGGCGTTCATGAAATATTTAAAAATAGTCATGGAGATTTGCAAATTAAAAGTTCGTATTTGGAGATAGTTGATTGTTCTCAATGGACAACTAAGAAAAATAAAGTTCTTTATTTATATAACGGTGGTTTTGTAACAGGTGGTATTATTCGTGAATGGAGTAAAAAACCTATAGAACATAAAATAAATAAAGTTGAGGAATATAAAAAGATTCAAAGTGAAATTGATGAATTAAAGGAAAAACAACATTCATTATTTACTAAATAACAGAGAATATAACAATGTAATTACAATTAAAGAAAGGAAAAAGGAAAAGCTCGTAAGGAATTATTTAAAAAGTACCCACCAAAATGTGTTTATGTTTCAAGCAGTCGTATCTTATGTGCGAAGAACGCTCTTTTTGATGAAATGAGAGCAGGTGGTGGTAGTGCAGTCGCTTATGCGTGGTTTTGCTTTGAGAAGGGTTATACAGGTGAAAGTAAATTAAAATGGATAAATTAACACAAAGATTAAATGAGGAGATGAGTAGTTGGGTTGGTGATTTAGTCACCAATTCCGACTTATCAAGCGAGAAATTATTAAAACGATACTCATATGAGTATTGTATCAAAGAAGAGATTGTTAATTATTTTTCAGAGAATGTTATATCAGATGACTTTGAAGAGTTCTTACTGAATAAAGAAGACACATTGTCTTATCTGTACGTTGAGTATATGGAAGATGATATAGCAAATATTCATAACGAAATAGAAGGATTTGTAAGTAATCTCTGTTATCGGTTTAGAACACAATCTGAAATGCCCTAAAATCAAGGCTTTCAGAGGTTAAAAAAGCCAAGGAAAACCACGTTTCTTTTGGTCATGAAAGTAGGTGAGAAAAATATATTTTAATTTAAATATTGAAGAATGGGAGCTTAAAAATGATTATGAAGACATCTATTTTCTGCTTCATTGTTTATACAATGCAAAAACTGAGTTATATGACAGAACTCTTACTGATATGAGAAGTAGGTACGATCCGACTGAAGCATTTATAGAGGGATGGAATAGAAGTAGATCGAATTGGTATTCCAAGAAATTATACGATAAATGTGTGAAATGCATTGAGTTAAAAACAAGAGGTCGTTTTGTACACAGATATTGGAAAGAATGCGTTTGGAAGTACGAAGGTCTTTCAGCACAAGGATGGATAAATTTATATCAGCAGTTGATTAAAGAAAATAAATACGACAATTGGATACTAAAATATATAGAAGATTGGAAACAGGGATGAAGCATTTCCTGTTGATTTTATCTAAGAGCGTTTCTGCTCACAATTTCCAAAATAAAAGAGAGAATAATTAAATAGAAAATAGAAAGAGAGGTACTAAAATGGCAGAAAGAGCATTAGCACATGTAGAAAAGATTGAGTGGATTAGACCGATTGAAGGAGCTGATAATATTGAACTTATTGGAGTTTTAGGATGGGTTTGCATCGCTAAGAAGGGCGAGTTTAATGTAGGAGATATGGCTGTTTATATTGAAATTGACAGCAAGTGTCCTGAAACAGATGAGAGATTTGCATTTTTAGCAAATAAGAAATTCAAAGTTAAAACTATGAAACTTGGCAAGTTCAAGGTAATTAGCCAGGGATTAGCCCTACCATTATCACTTTTCCCAGAATTACAGGATAGAAATATTGGTGATGATGTTACAGAAGCTTTGAAGATTACATATGCTTCTGAAGAAGATGCTACAAGAAAGACCAATAAGGTTGATCCAAATGCTAAATATAAGTCAATGGCAAAGCGTAGACCAAAATTATTTGCTAACCCAATTGTTAGAAGAATTATGAGATACAGCATTGGTCGGAAGATCATGTTTTTATTGTTTGGTCGCAAGAAAGATAATCCAAAGAAGTTCCCAGATTGGATTGTCAAAACAGATGAGACAAGAATTGAGAATGCACCATTTTATCTTCATAGTACCGAAAAGTGGATTAAGACTGAGAAATGCGATGGCACAAGCTGCACATTTGCAGTTGATAGATTGAAGAAGGGCAAGAACAAATTTGATTTTATTGTATGCAGTAGAAATGTAAGGCAGGCTGACAGAGAGCAGGCTTGTTATCACGAGTCGAATATTTATTGGGAATTGGCTGATAAATATGACATTGAAAAGATTCTTACACAATTTGCAACAGAGAATGACTATAACAGAGTTGTGTTACAAGGTGAAGGAATTGGCTCGGTTCAGGGCAATCCATATAAATTTACAGAGAATAAGTTATTTGTATTCAATCTGATTATTGATGGTACAAGACTTGGAACTATAGAAATGGCTGATTTCTGTAAGAGTCATGGATTAATAAGTGTGCCAATTATTGATACGGCTTATGAGTTACCTAAGACTATGGAAGAGATGAAACTTGAAGCTGATGGATATAGTGAATTAAATCCAAAGGTTAAGAGAGAGGGATTTGTATACAGAGATATTTCAGGGCAAAAAAGTTTTAAAAATGTTTCGAGAGAATATTTATTAAAGAAAGGCGAATAATGAGTAAATTACTAGATTTGTCTGGTCAAAGATTTGGAAGATTGATTGTCAAAAGACCTTGCAATCCATATGTGTCAAAATCTGGTAGAAAAAGAACAAGATGGTATTGTGATTGTGATTGTGGCTCAATGGATGTAGTTGTGTATACGGACAATCTAAGAAGAGGACATACTTTATCTTGCGGATGTTATGTGAAGGAAAAATTGATTCAAGCAAGTAAAAAATATAACAAATATGATATATCTGGTCACTATGGTATAGGCTGGACTTCCAACACCAATAAAGAATTTTATTTTGATTTAGAAGATTATAATAAAATTAAAAAATATTGTTGGTTTGAGGATAAAAATGGATATATAGTAACAGATTACAACAAACATAGGATTTATATACATAGATTGATTATGCTTGATGATTTGAATAGTGATACCTATATTGATCATATTGGTCATGTGAAGAATGATAATAGAAAATCTGCACTTAGAAAATGTACCCAGTCGGAGAACATGAGCAATTCTTCTATGTATAAAAATAATACAAGTGGTGAAACAGGAATATGGTGGTTTTCAGATAGAAATAGATGGGTAGCTGAAATAAGAGTAAATAATAAAAAGAAAATAATAGGATATTTTTCAGATATTAAAGACGCAGTAAAAGCAAGAAAAGATGCTGAAGAAAAATATTTTGGAAGCTTTTCATATGACAATAGTATGGAAGAGTATAAGGAGACTTTAAATGAATAAACCTACATTATATATCATGTGCGGTTTGAGTGGTAGTGGCAAGTCAACCATTGCTACTCAGATTGCTAATGAGAATCCAAATACAATAATCGTATCATCAGATGTAATTCGTAAAGAATTGACTGGTAATTACGAAGATCAAGAACACAATGAAGAAGTGTTTAAAATTTTTCACAATAGAATCCGCAAGAATTTGGAGAATAAAAAGAATGTAATTGCTGATGCGACTAATCTGACTATGAAATCTCGCAGAGCAATTATGATGAAAGTAAATGGTTTAAATGTTAGAAAAGTGTGTGTGATTATTCCAAAGCCATTTGAGCAGTGCAAAGAAGATAATTTACATAGAGAACACCCTGTACCTGACTTTGTGCTGGATAAGCAGATTAGAAAATTCCAGATTCCGTTCAAGGAAGAGGGTTTTAATGAAATTATTATTCATAAATTTCATAATACTAATGCAATGACCACAGGTGAATTGATTACTAAAATGAAAGATTTTGACCAGAAGAATCCTCATCATACTATGACTTTAGAAAATCATTGCTTTAATACATATGATTTATTTACAGAAAAAGGATATAAAGCTGAATACAACATGGGAGCAGTTCTTCATGATTATGGCAAACTATACTGCCAGACAATTGATGAAAATGGTATAGCTCATTATTATGACCATCCATCTGTCGGCTGTTATTTGGTTTTAGAGAGTTTAATGGAAGAGTTTAATAAGGTTGTATTAGATATATGTTTCCTCATCAATTACCATATGATGCCTTTTGATTGGACAACAGATAAAACAAAGCAACGTTGGAAAGAAAGATTTGGAGAATATAAATATAAGATGCTTTTAGATTTTAATGAATGCGATAGAGCGAGGTAATTATATGAGTAGCATTTCAGTTGGAGAATTAAAGTCTATTCTTGAAAATTATCCAGACGGTTACGAAGTCGTTATGAATATCAAGCATAAATATCCAATCTCTAAGGAAGAGGGTCTTAGAGGTTGGTGTGCTTGTATCAATGGTGTAAAAACCGATGATGATTTTCGAGAGATTAGGTTGATGAACTAGGAGAAATTTATGAAACTATTAGAAAAATATAGTTGTATTTTTTGCAAATATAGAAAACTTAACAAGAATCACGATTATGCTTGTATGGACAGTTGGGAGAAAGATAAATATGGTTATCCAATTGGCAAATGTAATTCATTATCAAATATATACTATGGTAAAATCATTGAACTTTTTCCATTCAAGCAAATTGATTATTGGCGTACTGAGAGAGCATATAAAAAAGAAGAAAAATATAATGAAGCAATGGATAAGAAATATGGAAATTGTTGTATAGAAACAGATGATTGGAGATTCATTTGGGGGATAACAAGTTGGGATGATTTATCTGGTCACGAAGCTAATATGTATACCATGAATGATATAGATATTATATATGACAAGCAGAAAAAAGAATATATGCTTGGAGTAGAAACAGCATATATGTTTGAAACATATGCTTCAGCGTGTAATTATCTAAGAACATGTTTGGATGCATTTTCAAAATATATGGACACTAATGGATTAGATAATAGGAAGCAGTATAGTTTATTCATGAGTAATCCTTGTACAAGTATGGTAGCTGATTCGATTGAAGAATTATATACCAATTTTAAAATTTTTGTTGATGGATTTTGCAATCAGAATACCACAGAAAATAAGAAGGATGGAGAATAAATATGTGTAACCGTTGTAATTATGACTCACCTGACAATCGGATATATGTTGAACCATTAACAAACGAATACTATTTGGATATTGAAACTTCTGAATGGGATGAATATGATGATGGATTTGTTCATCAGAAAGAATATATTGTGTATTGTCCTTGGTGTGGCAGGAAGCTGGGAGAATAAAATACAAGAGGTGATTCGATGAGATGCAGAGATTGTCCTTATGGGATTGAAAGCTTTGAAAAATATAAACCGTACATTGATGAAGAAGATGCTGAGAATTGTATTTGGTGTGATAAAGTTGGTGGAAAGATTTATGCTTTTGGTCATTGTAGCGATTGGTACGAACAGGATATAGAATGTCATAAAAATCGTACAAGAAAAAAGAGAAAAAACAAATATGAAAGAAACTTAAAATACAAGAATCACCTCAAAGATTTACATGAAACTGTTGGTGGTTATTATCCAACACCTGTTAGATATACGGACAAAATATGGATTAAAGGTGTTGGTTATGCTGAAAATCCAAAACCATATTATCAGAGATTATATCGTGGCAAGAGAAGTAAATATCTAAAACAACAGTCTAATAGGAAAATTCGCAGATATAAAGGTGAGTTACATAATGGTTATCAACATATCCATAAAATTTATGATTTTTGGTGGGAATATAGTTAGGAGAACGCATGAAGATAGAGTTAATCAAATTAAAATTCAATGATACCTATTCGTATAAGTATAAACCGTTTACGCATTGTTGTGAAGGAATCAAGAACGATGAGGCTATTGTATTTACAGGTGAAGATTTAGTATGCAACGATACTTTTGGATTAGTAGTAAGAGATTTAGATGATAATATAATTCCTCAATTTTGTACTTCATATACTGAAACATTTACCTCTTGGGGAGATGAATACGAACAGACAGACAATTATCCAATTCAGTTTTGTCCTCATTGCGGAGAGAAGATTGAAATTTCTGTTATAGAGGAGATTGATGTGTCTGATAAGTACAATGAACTGACTAAGCAACGTGAAGAATTATGGAAGAAGTGTCAGAGAACGGATAGTAAGAAGAAAGAATTTGAATTAAGAGAGCAGGTTAGAAAACTTGATGACCAGATTAACGATTTCTATGAATTGGGCGAGTGGAAAGGAGAATATTAAAATGGCAGTATTTAAGAATTTCAAAGATGATGAGCTGATCGTAAGTTGCAAGTGTGGTTGTGATGAAGGTATTCATTTTAAAATTCATAATTATGAAGATGGTGATTATGCTTTCTTATCATATACAAATGGTAACTTTTACACGAAGCAGAGACCATTCTTTGAGAAGTTGAAGAAAATTTGGGCGATTATTTGGAATAAGGATTTTTATTATTCCGATATTGTGCTTACAAAGGAAGATTTTAAAGAGTTTAAGGAATGGGTAAATAGAAAGTAGGTTTGATATATGAGAGACGAAGAAACAAGATTGTTATTTCAGGCATTGAGTCAGATTTTAGCCAATCAGGATGATATTAAGAAACACTTGGGACTTAATAAACTTGATTCGGAATATGGTTGGGATGACGAAGATACAGTGAAATTGTCAAAAAAGTGTTCAAAAACAGCAGATGATTTTGAACATAATGATAATGATTCTAGTGACTATTGGTAAGTAATTCAGGTTTATTGGCTTTAAGAAAGGAGAACATATGAGAGAAGATAGACTTAATTATATTGAGAAAGAGATTAGTAAAACACCACTTTATTCATTGCTTGGAGCAGATGGTATTGGTGAGTTGAAGAGTAGAATCATTGACATTATTTGTGATCAGGTACAGAGAGATTTGAGAGATGGTTCGTATTATATTATTAGTCCAGATGATGTAAATAAGACTCTTGGAGAGAACATTATTCAGGAAGCTATTGATGAATTAAAGGAAGAATGGAAAGATAAGCTTAAAGAATATATGTCTCAGAAACTTGAAGCGATGATGAAATAATTGGAGGTAGATAAAATGTCGTATTGGACTTATATCAACGGTACAATAACAGTTCGTCCTATGGGTAGAACACAGCCTGAGAAAAGATATATTCTTGAAACAGTGCTAAATCATCTGCCAAGAGTAACAGGTTCTAAGGGCGACATGAATGTATATATCATTCAGAAAAATGGTTATAACAGTTCGTGTTCATGTGATGAATTTGGCGAAGAGACAAATAATTTAATAGATAGATATGGGAAGAAGAGTCGTAGTAGAGGATGGTTACAGACGCAAGACGAATATATCCTTGTTGTAAATGCAGCTTTAAGAGACAGAGAATTTGAACAGACTTACAGAGAATTTACGAAATGGTTTGTGCGACTTTGTAAAAGAGTAGGCTGTGAAGATGTTCTTGTAGAAATCAAAGGATATAATAAGTCAACTGTTATCAAAGATAGAAATATTCAGAGAAAAAAGAATTCATTTAAGAGCGTTTTTAATGGTTTGTTTGAAGATCCAAGCTGGTGTAATGATAGCAAAGATGGATACAAAGAACCGAACTGGTGTGAATTTATGATGTGGGACAGAGCAAAAGATTCAGGTTATCCTATGACACTTGCTTATAAATATTTCAACGATGAAGAAAATGATAAGGAAGTTAAGAGAAGAATGAATTATAGATAATTTCACATGAAAGCAACATATCATTTGAAAAATAAAAATTATAAAGGAGAATATTAAACATGGAAACAATTTTAAGATTATTAGCAGAGAACCCAGAAAGTTTAGGAGAGGTAGTAAAGACATACATTACAAAGTACAAAGAGCCTGTATATGATGTTCTGAAGGAACTTATGATTATTGCAAAGGATTATTCTGAGAATACTGAGTATCCTGCAATTCAGGCGAGAGCTAAAAAGAATATGTTCGATGCATATGTAAGTGTTGGTTTTACAGAGGATCAGGCATTAGCACTTATGATTAACGACAATATTCAGCTTATGAAGAATATTCAGAAGTCAGTTAATAATACTTCTGTAAAGAAAAATAAGTAGTGGTTTCGAAGTAAACCAATCTTTCATTTGGACAGATTGGAGGTGTGAATGAGAAACTTTTATAGCGGTATCAGTAATGATAAAACACAATTTTTGATAAATATGAATTGGTATAAGGATAATGATGTAGAGACTTGTTTTAACCTTAGTAAAAATTTTCATGGATTACCTAAAAAATGCAGTATTGAAAAAAATGATTTTGAATTAGTATATTTAAAATTTGAATGGATTGGTAATACATATTACCCACAAGAAAGTGATAAAAGCAAAGGACAACCAATTAGAGTATATAAAATTAAGACATAAATAATAAATATATGATTCTGAGTTGGAGGATAACATTATGAAAGTATATTTAGTAGAAAGACCTGCTCATGAGTGGTGTCAAGATTATGCAATGGTAATTATAGCAGAAGACGAACTACACGCTGAAAGAAAAGCAAGAGTAAGTTCAGAAGATTTCAAAAAATGTCAAGAGATTACTGTTACAGAGATTGATATGAATGAAGAACAGTGTGTTTTAACAGCAAACACAGGTGCATAGGAGAACAGCAACATGAGAACAGAGAATATAGAAGTAACATTTAAAATTCCAATTCCAGTTGATAAACCTGATTTGAATGGTATCATATATTCCAAAGAAGCAATTAGAAATGCCTATAAAAATGTAAAGAATATTCCGATTGAAATGCCAAACAACGATGGTCAGTTTCTTCCTATTGGAGTAGCACAAGAGGTTGAATTGATTGAGGATAAAAATGGTATGTATGTCACAGGCGTTGGTCTTGTTTGGCATGGCGGCACAGAAGAAAGCGTTGAGATGGTTGATGGTAAGGTTACAAGTTTTCATGTAAGTGGAATTGGGATTTCTAAAGATTAGGAGAATAACTATATGGATAATTTAACACACAGAGAAGAAGTAAATCTTTATGAAGCAATTCAAAAATCGTTTCCTAAAATTCTAATCAAGGATCTTACAGAATACGAAAGAATTTGTCCTGTCTGCAATGGTCTTGGAATGAGAATAGAAGACAATGTTTATGGAATTAAAGGTGACACATCCGAAGTTGGCAGACGAGAACTCTTTCCTTATAAGCATCAAGCACTTTCGTTTTGCCAGAGTTGTTTTAATGGAGTGCAGAGATTGTGTCCTTATTGTGGACAACCATATAATAATCAAGGATATATGCATTGTGACTGCGAAGGACAGAAGAAAGCTGACGAAGAAGAGAGAATAAAGAAGTGGAATGAAAAAGTAGCAAATGCAGTAGCTGTTGATGAAAAAGATGTAGATACAATGCTGTACTGTGAAGAGTTTGATGAGTATTACGATACTGTTGATGATTTCTTTGACGATTACTTTGGGCGTTATACAGATGAAGAATTTAATAATGATGGCAGACCTGAGAGATTATGGGTGTGCGGCGTGGAGAAGATTCATATTGATGCAGATAATGTAGTTGACAATGCTTGCGAAGAGTTACATGAAGATGCTTATGAACAGTGTGATATTGGTGGTCTGCAAAATTTGTTAGATACCTGGTGTAAAGATCAGACAGGAGCTATTACATATTATCCATGTTATAAGCAGTATGTAGAAATTGATTGGAGTGAATATTCGGAGGAATAAAAGAGAATAAATATTTGCGAGGTAGTATTTAAAATGGGTTATTGTTTTAATTTATATACACCAGATATGAAACAACAGGATAGTGGAAAATTTGTAGCCTGTGAGAGATTATTATTTTCTAATGATGCACCATTTACTGTTAATACAATTGGATATTACGAACAGTATATCGGTGGTAAATATTTGGATATTTATAACAGTGTTTGTATTTTAAATGAGCAACAATGTGAAATTGCAGATGAATATACAGGAACGACATTCTTTACAGATTTTATTAAAAAACATGACTGTAATGGAATGTTCATACAGATAACATGAAAGATTCGTTTCTTGTGGAAATTTGAAAGGAGAATAAATATATGGAATTAGTAAATGTAAATTTATATGCTTGTGGATATTATAGCGGATCAACTTATGAGGATAATATTTGGATTAAGAAGTCTTCATATGAACAATTAAAAGACGTATTCCCAAAAGAGATTGATTGTGGCGAATTAGATGGTAAATTTAGTGAAGTAATAGGTAATGTAGAAATTCAAGATGAATGGGAAACGGATGAAGATTATGCAAAAGCAGGAGTTGCAGAATGTGATGGCGATTATCTTGAATGGGAATTAAAAGATTTATATAAGAGTAATAATATTGATTGGGATTCAGAGCAGAAAGAAATTAAAGAATATTTCAACAATCTTGATGTATGGGAAAAAGTAACAGTTAGTATTCCATCAAACAAGAAATCTGAACTTATGAGATTTATTGAAACTTTAAAATAATTTCATAGTAAATATCGGTTTCCTTGGAAGATATTTGATTGTAGAAATGAGGTGTGACATATCGGAAATTTAGTCGAAGAGATGAAGAAATATGATGATGTAGACGAACAGACATTGCAGTGGATAAATCAAGCACTTTCATACTCTGGCTATCCAAGTCATGTAGGGACACAAAAAAAAATAAAAGAACATATAAAGGAGATTGAAACGATGGAGAATAATAAGGCAAGACAGTTTGTAGATTTACTTGTCAATGAAGAAGAGACAATCGAAAACGCAGCAAAAGTATCTGGAATTGGTGATATGAAATTAATTGATGTTTTAAAAACTATTTCAGAGATGGAATTTGAAAGCATTAAGGCTTTTTCAAGTGCTGTTGCTGGTATGAATAGTATGAAGGAGGCTATTCAGACAGTTAAGGATTTGGATGATGCACTAACAGACTTAAAGAAATCTTCTGAAAAGTAGAGAATATATAACTGTAAATATGAAAGGAATTGAAAATGAAAAAAGAATATATAATGAGAAAATATTATCATGAATTATTTTTTAAATTATATAATCCTCAATATATACATATAGGAAAATATTGGTTAGAAAAAATAAAACGAAAAACACATTATACATATAAATCTATGCAAAAGACGTGTATTTGCGAAAAATGGTTTATTGATAATTATGATACTGATAATCTTATAGGTTTATTAACTGTTTATAATAATCGGTATGAAGTTTTTATACATAGAAAAACGGATGATAAAATAGTTGGTTGTTTTTTTCTAAAATCAAAAAATGGCGTGTATGTAATGGAATCGCTTGATAGTGATGAAATATATGAAAACATAGATCAATGTGAATACTTGAAAAATGAAGAATTGAAGGAGACTACAGATGAAAAATAAGCTTGATGAATTAGTAGAAGATTACAAAGTGGCTGTAAAGAATAATGATGAGTCCAAAGTTAAAGAACTTGAAAAGTTCTTTGAAGAAAAAATTGGACTTACGCCACTTGGTTTACAGATAGTTGCATTTGGATAATACTAAGAAATTTCGATTTCTTGGGAACGAAAGGAGAATATATAAGTGAACGAAGTTTATATTGTAACGGCAGGTGATTATTCAGATTATCATATCGAAGCTGTCTTCAAAGATAAAGCAAAAGCTGAAGCATATTGTAAATGCCATAAGGATTGTGAAATTGAAGACTTTGGTTTCAGTGATGACAATATTTATACCATTTTTAATTATGTAAGAATACAATATAACATTTATCTTAACAGAGATTCAGATAATAATCCATATGTTCAATTTGGAAGATTATCAAAGGAAGATGATGGTTGGTATAACAAAAATGATGTAAATATTTCAGTATATGATGATTGGCTAACTATTGTACTTAATAGAAAACTACCAGAAGTTTATGATGAAGATGAAATTAGAGAAAAGTATACAAAAGTTTTGTACGACCTAAGAGCAGAAATTAAGTATATGTTATCTGAACAAGATACTAGCTCTTTTGACAAAAGAGGAATTGCAGCAAATAATATCTTAAAATCAATTGAAAGCAAGTTTGGAATTGAGAAAGAGTAATCGAAAGGAAACTGACATTTCTTGGTTGTGGAGGTAAAGAATATGAGATTTGAAAAAGAGACAGAGAATAAAATTAGAGAAGCATTTCGTCAGGAAGATTTTCAGAACTTTATGTTTGAGGCAGTTTTTGGTGAATCAAAAGACGAATATGATGAGTTATACAGGAATGTATATAAATGGGAACTTGAAGAGATAGAGAATAGATTAATCTATTTAGTAAAATCTCATATTCATCATAATGTTCCTATTAACAGAAATGCTATTGTTACTTTTATTCTTGAAAATATAGCAGAAGATCTTGGTGGTGATGATTTAGATTGCAAAAATATAAAATTCTTTGCTTTCTGCAACCATCTATACTACATAATTTTTGATATTGTTACTAAGCCATATTTTATGAAAGATGTAATGGATAAAGACAAAAGACAGAATTGAGATAAAACAGAGAATATATAGTTGGAGGTGAAAATGTGATTCAAGTAATTGAGACAAATTTGAGTATTGATAAAGATAATATCATAAGAGATCATCAGTCACGAATTGTTGAAGTTGAAGATTGGGATATATATTGCAAATCATTTGAAGAATATAATGGTGAAGCTGTTTATTTTAAATCAAAAGCTATGCGTGGCTACAGTATCTTATCGAATTGTACAATGACAGATTTGATATATGATGACATTCATCTATCTTGTATGGTTTTACATCCATCAGGTTTTATTACGAAGAAACTTGCATATAGAATTGTTTTATAATCTATGATTCATTCGAATCACAATTCCCAATAAAAATGAAATCGAATAGAAATAAAAATGTAAAGGAGAAACTTATTTATGTCAGAAGAAGTAATTAAAATTTTAGACGCTCTTGCAGAAAAGTTTGGTCTTGCAATTGACTGGACTTCTGCAAATGTACTTCCATATTTACAACAACTATGTGGTAAGTATGTTACATATGAAATTGCAACAAGTGTTGTGTGGATGTTAATTGGTATTTGTCTACTGTTCATTGGAAAATATGTGATTGGAAAAGCAAAATACTGTTGGGGAAAGTACAAGGAAGACTGGCGTTCGGATTATGATATGGCTACTGTTGGGCTTGGAATCTTGGCAGGATGCGTAATTGTTGGAGGAATTATTGTTATTTTATATCAGACATTTGATATTGTTACATGTATTACATTTCCTGAAAAGATTATCATTGAAGAACTACAGTCAATTTATTCAAGTTTGAAATAAATCACTGTTTCATTTGAAAATTTTTAAAAGACATTGTGTGGTAAGTCTCCGAAAAGGGGTATGGAGAGTCTGAGCAGACGGATAATAAGTTGGTATTGAGGTTCGAGTCCTATGTAAAATAAGCTTCTGCAATGGGAAACCCTAGCTTTACTGTAAGGTTCAAATCCTTACCCACACAATGAAATAAAAAAGAGAATATATAAGTGAGGTGATATGTATAGAAGTAATTGAAACAAATCTAATCATTGATGAAAATAATTTCATTCAAGATCATCAATCAAGAGTAGTCGAAGCAGACAGTTGGGATGAATATTGTAAAGCACATAAGAATTATGATGGTAAAGCAGTTTTCTTCAAATCAAAAGTTATGAAAGGTAACAGCATCCAATCTAATTGTAAAATTTCAAATCTGGAATATGATGAAATGCATTTGTCTTGTGATATCACGAAATTAAAAGATAATGGAGAAGAAATCTTTACAGATAAGAGATTAGCATATCGAATAGTTGATCCGATTTAATCAAGTCAAAAAATTCCAAAAATCAAAACTGAATAGAGAATATAAATATGGGTGGAAGAACAGCATACCCTTGGGTTTGTACGCTCAAAAATCACTGTTGAAGATAGATTTTTACATAAATTTATTTTCTGTGTTCCGTCCATTTGGGCGTTTAGATATAAGTTATCAAAAAATTTTATTACATATTATAAGGAGGATTCATTTAATGAATTTTGAAATGACAGGAAAGTTAAGTATTCCAAAGGAGACAGAGAAGTTTCATCCTGATACTGAGAAAACTTATGAGTCTGGTTGGGTGCGTAAACAGTTAATGTTTAACGTAGCTTGTGGCGATAATCGCCATATGCTTACAGTAACAGCAGGTGCTTTTGGTGACGGACATGGTGATATCTATAGTTTCACCAAGGGCAGTGTAGATGAGAATGGTAAAAAAGTTAAGGGTGAGTCAATTAAGATTCCATTTAAGGAGAGACTTACTTCACCAAAATTAGCCGAGATTGCAGAGTTTAAAAAGTTTATTATCGACCTTGAGAAGCCTGGTCGTAGATATAAACTTGAGAAGGCTGCTGAGAAGATTAAAGAGGGTACAAGTCTTACTGATGAAGAGTTGAAAGAGATTGGTCTTGAAAATGAAGCTGATGTAAATTCAGAACTTGAGAAGAGCAATAAGAGAAGACATGAGTTCATTTCTGAGTGGGATTTTGTTGATATGATCAAGAAGGTTGTCAATAGCGACAAATACAAGAATAAGAAGTTCTTTATTCGTGGAAATGGTGAGTATCAGTATTCAGATAAAAATGAGAGAGTATATGAATCTTATGTGCCTAATCGTATTTATCTTGCAGCAGATGATGCAGAAGAGTCATCTACAGCAACAATCAATATCTTATTCAATTCTGAGAGCTTAGATGATATGAGTGTTGAGGAGAAGGGGAAGTATTATGTAAATGGTTACATGATGGAGTATGACAATAATCGTAAGGGTAATATTCCTGTACCAGTTACAATTACAATTCCAGTTCCTTCTTATGATACAGATGAAAAAGCCAAGAAGAGAGCAGAGTCAATTAAGCATAAATTTATGGTTGATGATGACACATTCAAGGAATATGGGACTGTTGTTAATATGTTGAATGGGGCACAGAAAACAGAGATTACAGAGGACATGCTCACTGACGAGGAAAGAGAAGATGTCGAATGTGGATTAATTACATTAGATGATATTAGAAGAGATCTTGGAGGTAATGTATACGGAGAAAGAGTAAAAGAATATCAGTTTGCAAAACCTGCTAGAAACTTTGCTCGTGGTAGAAAAGATACAGTATATACAGCAGAAGATATGATTATCAAATCTTTAGAAGATGAACTTCCAGATGGTACAGAAGATTTATTTGAAGATGATGATGACGAGCTTTAAAAGAGATGGGGCGCTTGCCCTCTCTCAAAATTAAATAAGAATATGGAGGAATTATATTAATGAAGAAACCTATGTTACAGAGATCAGCAACAGAGATTAATAAGATTACAGGATTTATTATGGGTGTTCGTAAGTTTGGTAAGACAAGCTTGTGGGCAGATATGATTAATGCGAAGTTTGGAGATCCAGAAAAAGGACTGCTCGTATCATGTGGAATGGAGCATGGTACTAATATGATTGATAATATCTTTACTACTCACGCTAATACATGGAAAGATTTAATAGAGGTTAAGGATTGGCTTATTAAAGAAAAAGGTAATGAACACAATGTCGAGATGGTGTGTTTCGATAGTGCAGAAGAGTTTTTCGGGATTGCAGAGTCAGAGGTAATCAGATTATCTATTCTTGAGAATGGTAAGAAGATTAAATCAATCAAAGCTGCTTATGGTGGATACACAAATGGCGAGAAAGAATGTGCAAAGCTTGTAAAGAAGTTCCTTAATGACTTATATAATGCAGGAATTATGCCTTGGATGATTGGTCATACAAAGTTAAAGACTGTTAAGGATAAGGCTTCTCTTGATGAGGAAGGTTTCCAGAGATTAGGTTCTTCTCTTATTGCTGATTATGAGAGTGCAGTCGCAGATTGCTTTGATATTATCGCAACAGGACTTATTGACAGAGAAATCGAAGAGAAAGGCGAAGGCGATAGCACAAAGCGTTATGTTAAAGAGACAGAGCGTAGATTATACTTCCGTGGCAATGAGATTGTAGAAGCAGGTGGTAGATTAAAAGATTTATCAATTCCTGAATATATTCCATTTGATCAGTTAAATATGGGACAGACATTTATTGATACTATTGAAACTGCACTTAGGAATGGTCGTGTTGATGTTACGTCATCTGAATCAAAGAAGGTTACTCCTAAGAAGACAGCCCCAATTAAGGAAGAAAAGCCAGTGGAGTCAGATCCGATTGAAGATGATATTGATGAACCAGTTGAGGAGACAGTTGAGACTTCTACATATCCAGATGATTTAGACGCTGTTATCCGTAAAATGTATAAGGTGTGCAAGGATGCAGAACTCAAGGCATCAGTCAAGAATGTAATTGCTGAGTATGGTAAGCTCAATGACGTTGATGAGGATGGATTAAAAAGAATCTACGATATGATGAATTAAGTGAGGTATAGCGCATGCTGGTAAAATGCAGACTGTGCGGTACTAAGGTAGATAGAAATGAAGCATTCAAGGTAGTAGTAGGTGGTAAAAACACCTACTATTGCAATGAAGCTGAATATCAAAAAGTATTGCACGAGAGAGAAGTAAAAGATAATACATATGAGTGCATTAATCAGATATTTGGATATAAAGTTCTAAATTCTGCACTGTTCAAAGAGATAAATCTTTTATTAGAGGTATATTCTTATGAACATATTTTGGCATATCTAACAGAGAATAAAGAGTATATAACAAAGGTTCTTGAAAAAGATTTTGTAAGTGAATATGCAAAGATTCGATACTTCGCTGCAATACTGAAGAATAATATTGCTGATTTTAAGATGAAAGAACCTGAAAAGCCCAAAGAGGTGAATATAGATATGCCAATTATAAACTATAAGAGAAGAAATAAACGTAGAAGTTTATCTGAAATTGAAGAAAGTGTAGGTGATTGACATAGGTGAGTTTATTACAGGTGTGAAAGAAAAGTACCCTGCTCAATTATTAAAAGGTAGGATTGAAATAGAGGGCAATGTCATTAGTTGTTTCTTCAAAGATATGCTTCTACTTGATGATACAACATTTGAGCAGAAAGATTTTGTCACAGCAGATGGTCTTTTTTATTTTTCTTTATTGAAAAATTTACGAAAGAAGGGATTTTATTCTCTGGATGAAATTACCATTCTGTCTAATATGAATCAAGAAGTTATTGAAAAATTTGAGGATAAAGGTGGTTGGGAAACAATTCAACACCAAATTGATATTATCAATACTCAGAATTTTGATACATACATAGATATTCTTTATAGAGAGAATATTATGATGAATATGTATAGAGATGGTTTTAATCTTTTGCAAGAAATAATGATAGGAGATAAGAAAGTAATTCCACTAAAGTTATTTAGAAAAATGACTGCCGAAGAAGTCACGGATTGGTATGAAGCTCGTATATCAAGCTATGGTACAGGATATAGCAGCAAGATTCTTGAAGAGGAAGAAATAGATTTTGATGATGAATTTATTGAATCTTGTAAAGATGGGGAAGAGAATGGTGTTCCATTTGATGTAGCAGGATATGATAAAAACGGAGAGGAAATGAACTGTTTTCCTTTTCTATCACGACAGATAATGGGATTACTTGAAGGAACACTTACTATGATGGGTGGTTTCTCTAGTGCAGGTAAGTCTACTTGGTGGATTACAGTTTTGATGGCATTTCTACATTATGATCGAAAAATTCTTATTATCTCCAACGAAGAGAGCATAAAGAAGTTTAAGATCAAATTCATGGTCTGGTTATTGGGCAAGCGTAATAGATATTTTAAACTTACTAAGAAAAAAATGGCTGCTGGTGACATCAATACTGAGAGCAGAGAACAACTATCTGATGTTCAGAAATTTTGGAGAGATAATTATAAAGGAAAAGTCAAGTTTATTTCTATTAATGATGCTGATATGAGAGTTGTTAAGAAAAAAATTCGTGAGAATGTTTTAAGACATGGATACGACACAGTATTATATGACACATTTAAAATCCAAGAGGGCGACTTTTCAACAACGAGACAAGATATGGCACTTGTAAGAGATAGCCGTGAGTTAGATAAGCTTGCAAAAAAATATAATCTTATAATGCTTGCTTCTGTTCAGTTAGCTGAATACATGAAAGGTAAATTATTCTTAGACGCTTCAGCATTGAGCAATTCCAAGCAGATCAAAGAGATATTAGAGAATTTATTCTTAATGAGGACTGTATATGCAGAAGAATTAGATGAGAAGAGTAAATATTATTGTCGTCCATTTAGACTTAAAAAGGTTAATGATAAATGGATAGAAGAAGAATATAAACCAGATCCGAATGCGATTTGGAGAATGTTGTTCGTAGAAAAAACACGTAATGGTAATAATTCAAGTGATACTGGTGTTGCATATCTTCTTAAATTTTCAGGAGATTTCGCAATTTTCAGAGAGACATGCCAATGTCGTCCTCGACATGGAGAAATAAAATAATAAATTACGGAGTGATATATGTTAGCTGATATTAAAAAAGAACTGATAAATCACCCAGATAAGCTAAAAGATGTTCTTGAACATTTTGGCTATTGTAACATAGTAATTCGTCCTAAATACATATCATTTGGACGAGATGAAAAATCATCAAAGAAAAGTATAGTAATCAATCTTGAAAATAATGAGTACTTGTACATTATAGATTATGCAAGAAATATCAGAAAGGATATTTTTTCATATATTATTGAACAAAGAAAAGTTGAATTCATAGATGTCCTTAATGAAGTAAGACATGCATTAGGTATTACAGATTACTATGATTTATTTAATAATAAAGGAATTTTTGGAGGATTTTATGAGAAGATTAGAAAACGAAGAACAAATAAAGTCAATATATATGATGATTCCATTTTAAATTGCTATGTTAATTGTGGGAATACGAAGTTTCTTGCTGATAATATATCACTTCTTTCACAAAAATTTTTTGATATAAGATATGACATAGAATCACAAGGTATCGTTATCCCTATAAGAAATCAGTTTGGACAGCTTATGGGTGTCAAGGAACGATTTAATTATGATGTTGCTGATGGTGAAATGAAATATTTTTATGCTGTACCTTGCAGTATGAGTCAAACATTATTTGGTTATTCTCAAAATTATGAATTCTTAGTAGATAATACTATCTACATCTTTGAAGCGGAAAAGAGTTGTATGCAATGCTTTTCTTATGGGATAAGAAATTGTGTATCTCTTGGAAGCGGATCTATTTCTATTCAACAAGTCAAAATGTTACTCGAATTAAATCCCAAAAAGATAATTTTCCTGCATGACGTAGGATATGGACTAGAGAATATCATGAGAAACATTGACATGGTAAAGAATTATTCTAGGTTCACAGAGATAGAACTTGGATATTGGAGTTATTTTGGACGAGGATATAAGGATAAAGTTTCGCCATCTGATTTAGGAAAAGAATGTTTAGAAAATATTTTGCAGAATGAAATAACAATGATTGGAGATGAGGATGACGAAGACGAATTATAGAATACTAAATGATTGTCGTGGAATGTATGAGGATGAAGTATTTGATACGATTTTAAGTCAAAGAGGAATTAATGACGTTGAACATTTTTTGACTCCTACAGAAGATGATTTGCTTCCCCTAGATTCATTACTTCGTATTGACGAAGCATATCAAAGAGTAGATAGAGCAATTGTAAATAATGAGCGTATTGGAATTTTATTTGATACAGATTTAGATGGAATTACATCAGGAACAATAATGACCAGGTATTTCAGACATTCTACTGATAACATTAAAACTTATATTGATGAGGGTAAAATGCATGGTTTGATTGGGCAAGATTTATCTCAGTTTGAAGACATTGATTTACTTATTGTTGTAGATAGTTTGGATAAAGATATATCTCAATATAAGTTATTAAAAGAAATGGGAGTAGATGTAATTGTACTCGATCATCATGCAATTAAGGAGAAAGAATCATATGATGATTATGTAATTCTTGTATCTTCCCAGAGAAATTATGAAAATACTCAACTATCAGGTGCAGGTGTTGTGTGGAAGTTTTGTAAATATCTTGATGAACAATATCTTACAGATTATGCAGATGAACTTGTTGATTTAGCTGCATGTGGTCTTGTTGGAGATATGATGGATATGACTGTTATGGAGAATAGATATATTGTATCTAAGGGATTAGAGAAGATATATAATCCAGCAGTTAAGAAAATTGTTGGTGGCTTTGAGTTTAATAGTACCGCTATTTCATTCAGCATTGCACCAATTGTCAATGCAAGTAATCGCATGGGTAAAAATGAAATTGCTATGAAAGCATTTTTAGAAGATGAAAATAAACAAGTTTTAGCCTATGTAAAAGAACTAAAGAAGTGTAAGGAAGATCAAAACAAGGAAGTAGATAGACTATTACCAGATATATTACAACAATGTAATGCTCAGTCAGATAAGAAGATGATTATTACATATATAGATACACCTTATGGGGTTAGTGGATTACTTGGAAATAAGTTATTGGAAAGGTATCAAAAACCTATTCTTGTTCTAAAAGACACTAAGGATACATTTTCTGGTTCAATGAGAGCAATTGGGGTAGATGATTTTCGCCAGATTTGTAACGACAGTGGTTTTGCAAAAGCAGAGGGGCATGAATTAGCAGGTGGTATTACTATAAAAAAATCTGATATAGATAGATTTGCATTATATATAGAAGAAACTCTTCCAGAATTAAATACTGATGTTTCAGTGGATGTTGATATTCAATTAGATATTTCAGATATTACTCGTAAGCTAGTGAAAAATATAAAGAAGATAGATAGAATATCTGGAACAAATTTCAAACCTGTAAAGGTATTCATCAACGGAATAGATGAATATGAAATTGGACAAATGAGTGGTTATAAACACTTGGTTGTAAAACCCAATGATTATTTGCACATTATCAAGTGGAATTTTGATGGTTCATTTGATGAAATGGAAGATCATAGCATGATGAATGATGAATTAGAAGTTATATGTACTCTTGATAGTGGCTTTTTTGGCAGGAAATTTGTCCTAAAAGCGGTGTGTGACGAGATTAAGGAGGTGGCTTGATATTTCAGACATTGAATTAATAAAAAAAATAATTCCTACTCTTACATTTAAGTTTCCATATTCACCAAAAGAATATGAAAAGAATTTATATCTTGAAAACTATCATTGTCATAAAGATTTTAGTAATACATCTACACCAGATTGTGCTGAGTTAATTAATGCATATGCTGATAGAGTACATGAGTTTGGAGCAAAATGTTTATATTCTGGAGAACATGGTTCACAAGGTAATCAGTTTCAAGTATATAAAGTTGCTGAGAGTGAACATCTTAAATATATACATTCATCAGAAGTATATTGGGTAAAAGATAGAAAAGAAAAAGATAGAGCAAATTGTCATATGATTGTAGCAGCAAAAAATGCTGAAGGTCGTGGAGATATTAATTTTGCTTTATCTATGGCAAATATTGATGGATATTATTATAAGCCACGTATTGACTTGGAATTATTATTTAATATTCCAAAAGACAATGTGATTGTAACATCGGCTTGTGTAGCAGGTTGGAATTATGAAGATGCAGAAGATATATGGCTTAAAATACACAAATATTTCGGAAATAATTTTTTTTTAGAAGTTCAGTATCATAACACCGATAAACAGAAAGAACTTAATAAAAAGATTTTAAGAATTGCAAAAGAGCATAATATCCAAATTATTTGTGGTCTTGATAGTCATTATGTAAAAGATGAGAACTCAATCAAGCGTGACCAGATTCTGAAATATAAAAACATTAATTATCCAGATGAAGAAGGTTGGTATCTTGATTATCCTGATACTCAAACAGTAATTAAAAGATTTGAAGAACAAGGTGTCTTAAATAGAGAAGAAATATATAGAGCAATTATGAATACAAATGTTTTTGTGACAGAATGTGAAGGAATTGTTCTTGATAGAAAATTTAAAATTCCGAGTGTTTACAAAGGAAAAACCTATAAAGAAAAATGTAAAATTTACAAAGATGTTCTTAATAAAGCTTATGCAAAAGAAAAAGAAAAATCAACAGAAAAAGCCGATGGTATTCGATATGAAGCAAAGCAAGTTATGGAAGCTGGTGTTGTGGATTATTTTTTAACAAGTAAGGCTATTGTAGATGACGCAATAAAAAATGAAGGTGGTATTTTAACAACTACTTCAAGAGGTAGTGCTGCATCATTTATAACAAATAAACTTTTAGGACTTACAACTGTTGATAGATTCAATGCTGATATTCCTATTTATCCTGAACGATTCTTGACTAAGGAACGTGTATTGGCTGGTCAGATGCCAGATATTGATTTGAATGTTGCTACACAAGAACCATTTGTTAAAGCAGCAAGAAAATTATTGGGGGAACATGGCTGTTACCCATTAATGGCAATAGAAAAACTTAAAGAAAAGGCAGCTTGGCAGTTATATGCAGGTGCAAACGAAGTTAAACCAGAGGATGCGAATCAGATTTCAAGGTATCTTGATAAGTATAATAAGGCATTAAAATATGCAGACGAAGATGAAAAGGATGATATTCATGTAGAAGATTATATCCCAGAAGAGTATGCAGAGTTATTCAAACAGAGCAATGAATATCAAGGGATCACAATTAATCTGAAAGTACATGCTTGTGGTCATTTTATCTTTGATGGTGATATTCGTAGAGAAGTAGGATTGATAAGTGCTGTTTCTGAATCAACTGGGAAAAGAACAGTATGTGCAGCTATTGAAGGTGGTTATCTTGATGAATTCGGATATGTAAAAGAGGATTTTCTTATTGTAGATAGTGTTTATCTTACATATAAATTCTTTCATAGCATTGGTATGGAAGTTCCGACATTTGATGAACTAAGACATATGATTGATGGTGATAAAAAAACATGGGATATTTATGCAAATGGTATTACATGTTGTATTAACCAGTGTGAGAAAGAAGCGACCACTAATCGAGTGAAGAAGTATAAACCGCAAAATTTAGCGGAGTTAAGTAGCTTCATTGCAGCAATTCGACCAGGTTTTGCGTCATTACTTAGTACATTCTTGAATCGTGAACCATATACTACAGGCGAAAAAAAGATTGATGATTTATTATCTGATACTTCGCATTTTATGATTTATCAGGAATCTATTATGAAAGTATTATCATTCTTGGAATTGAAAATGGCAGAAACATATGGAGTTATTAAAAATATTTCAAAAAAGAAATATAAATTACATCCTGAAATGTTAAAAGAATTACAGGAACGATTAATAGAAGGTTGGAAAGCAGAAATTGGGAAGATAGATAATTTTAATAATGTTTGGAATGTAATAGAGTCTTCTGGCTCGTATGCCTTCAATTCTCCCCATGCTTGGTCGATGTCTGCGGACTCTGCCTATCAAGCATGGTTCAAAGCACATCATACTAAAACATTTTATGAAGTAGCAATCAATCATTATCAGGAAAAGAATAAAAAGGATAAGATAGACGCTCTTGTTAAAGAAGCAATTAAATTTTGGGGATATAAACTAGGCGATTATGAATTTAGTGCAGATAACAGAAAAGTGACAATTAATGAAGAGAATAAATTAATATATCCAAATTTGTCAAGTGTAAAAGGCTTTGGTGAAGGGGTTGTTGATACTCTTTATGAATTAGGGCAATCGGAGTATAAAACATTTACCGATATATTAACTGCACTATTTTCAAATTCAATTAATAAGACCATTGTAAATAAACTTATTAGAATCAATTATTTTAAGAAATATGGTGATGTAAATACTTTACTTGAGATTACAAGACTATATGATTTGTTGAATGGTGCAAAACAGATTTCTAAAGATAAAGCTGAAAAGAATAATATTCCATTTGATATACTTGAGAAACATGGAAATGAGACAGCCAAACAATTTAATAAACTTGACTCTGAACAAATTATTAAGGAATTGATTTCTAAAATTCCTTATAGAGAATTAACTTTAAAGGAAAGACTTGATAATCAAAGAGAAGTTCTTGGTATTGTCAGTGACTCGGATTCTAAAGTAAGTAAACGTCTATATTATGTTTCTGAACTTGATATTAAAAAATCTATTGTAAATGTCCATCTTTTTGAAATCTATAGTGGTAAAACACGAGAAGTAAAAATGTGGACAAGTCAGTATAACCGAAATCCATTTGATTTAGGTGCTATTCTATATGTTATTTCCCTTGAAAAAAAGAATAAAAAAGAACCAACTGGTGAAATAAATCCAGTTACAGGTAAAAAAATTTATAAAGAAGTACCCGATAAATTTGAATTTTGGTTGAGTAAATTTGTAATAAAAAACGATATTGAGGAGGATGAAGACAATATTTAACAAATATAAATACACAGATAAGGAAATGGAAGAGTTAATATCTTCCATTACAATCCTTATTGACACAAGGGAGAAAGTCAATTCCCACATTACAGATTACTTTGATCGAAAAGGAATTTCATATAAAAAGAAAGCACTCGGTTATGGAGATTATTCGTTCATGATTCCTGCAAATGAGAAGTTATCCATACCTCGTGATTTGTATTTTAATACAACATGTGTCATTGAGAGAAAAGCTAGTCTTGAAGAAATAAGCAATAATTTGACAAAAGAGCGTGACAGATTTGAAAAAGAATTATGTCTTGCACCAAAAACTAAAGTGTTACTAATTGAAAATGCTTCTTATGAGGATATTGCAACAGGGAATTATGATACAAAGTATAATCGAAAATCTTTTATTGCATCAATCCATAGCTTTTGGTTCAAATATAACATTCCAATTATGTTTATGCCAAACAATCAATATTCAGGACTGTTTATCAGAGAGTATTTTGAATATTTCTTAAAGAATTATCTTCGATAGAGAGAATAATACAGTAGGAGGTAAAAGTCGTGAATTATGAAACTCAGTATTATAAAAATATCCCTTTAAATTTGGTTTCAAGAAAATATAAAAATATGAAAGCAAAGAGATTTGTGATTAATCATACAAATCAAAATGTATGGATTCCCAATAAACATCTTGAAAAAGATGGAACTATTAAAGGTACAGAAAATATTGATTATGTATTTAGAAAGTCTATAAGACAATTAGAGTTAGCTGGTATCACACAACCAATAATAGGAATTAAAAGAAGGAGTCATGTTATATGAAAATTCTAACACAATTATTTACGAAAAATCTTACTAAAGTTCCTCTGTTGTGGATTACATTCAATTGGAAGCTATTTAAAGAAAATGGAGCGAAAGGTTCTTGTATGTGCAATATTCATCCTTGTTTAAAGGATGATAAGCATATCATTTCCACTATGAATGAACTATGTGATTATATCAGAGAAAATTATGATATGGAGAAAATTATATGAGTGAGATGTTAATAGAAGAAGCAATTCGTATTCTTGATCCTGAAACTTCAGCAGATGCTATTGCAGAGATTAAATACTATGCAGGTTTTAACAAAGATAAGCCGATTGAAAAGGTTAATGAAGCTTGTGTAGTTGCTTGTAATGTAATGAAACGCTATTTAAAGTTACAAAAATTAATTGCCTCGATTCAACCAAAAAGAAAAATACAATATTATGACAGCGGAAAACAATATCATACATATATGGTAGGGGGAGATAGAAACCCATGCGGTTGTGGTTCTAATTGCTATCATCTTGAATATGATGGAGAAAAAATTTATGGAGTATGTAATGCTTGTGACACTGACATATATGAAATAAAAGACGAATATGTAAAAGAAAAATTAAATCAAGGAATTTGGAAATAACTTAACTCTGGAATGCCCATAAATAGGGCGTTTCAGAGATTCAAAAATCAAATGAAAGACGGATTTCTCGTTCGTCATTTATCACAGAGAAAGGAGAAAATATGAATTCAAAAGGTATTTTGGCAATTAAAGGTACTAAAAATTTATGTTACAAGTGTCTAAAAAAGAAAGATAAGATACGAAAAATCAATATCGGAGGTAGAGGATATGGTAGTTATTTTGATAATTTTAGTACAAGCCTTCAACTTTGCGATGCTTGTTATGATGAATCTACAAGAGACAAGCCTATTTGGAACATGAAATCATTAGATGATAATGATATGTATGATGATTCTTATCTATATGACAATGAAATGTCTTCATATTTACATAATCTTCCACTTGAAAGTCGTGAGTTGGTATTTAATAGAAATTCATATGGAGCATGTGCAGGTTGCAATATGAAGCCACAGGATTATATAGATTACGAATTAGACGAGTTACCACATAATAAATGTAAACAGTATTGCACGTATTCGCCACAGGAAAGAGCTGCGTATAAAGAAAGATTTCCTAATTGCGAATGCGTAAAAATTAAAAAATATAGTGATGGTTCACAGGGAAGTAGTTGTCCTTATGGTGCATTTGGTGATAAGGATGGGAATATTGGATTAAATATAGCAGATGAATGTTATATGTGTACTCATTATAAACCAAGACAAGGAGACATTAAAGTTATTGATGAGGTTGCTGAGTATTATAAAAATGAAAAAGATAGGCTTATACATATGATTCAGTATGCTGGTAGTAGACTTGGAGAACTTGAAAAAGATGTAAAAGAATACATAGACAAACACAAATAAAAAGTAGCAATAAACGACAGTTTCTTTGGAAGATTGGAGGTGGTTAGGTGGTATTAATAAATGACAACTGGGAAGAAGTTAGAGATTTGGAAGATATTTCTAAAATAATCAGAGAATATTTTAATGAAGATTTGGCTTATGAGATGGATAAGATGATTCCTGAACATACAGACGAAGAATATGGGGATCTAGAATGGCGATTAGAGGAAAAAGATGGTGATATTACTTCATTAGAAGATGAAAATGATACTCTTGAAAATCGAATTGAGATTTTAGAAGAGAAAATAGAAGAGCTGGAAGAAAAATTAGATAAATGCAAATAACAAGAAGTCATTATTTCTTTACAAGATGAAAGGAGAATATATTAATGAATAAAGAAATTATTTATGAAGAATTTTTTTGATGCAATTAGTGAAACCTTAGAGTATGGGGGAAGGAATGACGAAAAGGTATATTCTAGTTATATTGATGGATTGTGTAGTATGACACATCGACTGCTCGATAAATTAGGCGAAAATGAAGATGAAAATTTAAAGTAAATTGGACTTTCATTGGATTAAAGAATAGGAGGATTAAAATATGAAATTTGAAAATACAGAGGTTTGGGGATTTAAACACGCCTTGCGAGGAATGAGAAATCCAAAGAATTCTTGGCATAAGAATGATAGTTATATGTGTGATATGTGTGAAGTTGAAAATATGAATCCAGGATTTTGTGATAGAGAGAGTTGCTTTGTCATTGGTGAAAATGATATGAAACTCGCACAGACACTTATTAAAGCAGGAAATGAGCATAGAAAATTTATGAGACAGATTTTTGTATCTGTTGATATTACAGCACCGCTTTACTGGTGGAAAGAATTTGATACTTATAAAGTAGGAACGGTTGCTAATTCTACAAGCACAATGCATAAGATTACGAGTCAACCTATTACATTAGACTGCTTTGAAATTGATGACTATGAAAAAGATTTAAAGTGCTTAGAAACGTATGATTCAGATATTGAAGTAGATTATAGTACAGTAGATTTTGAAGTCTATAAGTTTATTAATCTCCTTGAGAACTTGCGTCAGAAATATCTTGAGACAAAAGATAAGAAATATTGGAAAGAACTTATACGTTGGCTTCCAGAATCATGGTTACAGAAGCGTACAATTACAATGAATTATGAAAATGTCCGTAATATGTACTTTCAGCGAAAAAATCATAAGCTTACAGAGTGGTCAGAGTCGTTTATAAAGTGGGTAGAGTCGCTTCCGTATGCAGAAGAGTTGATTATGTATGAAGGTAAATAAATATTCATTTCATTATGGAGGTTGAGATATGAGTAAGAATAAAGAATTGGAAAACGAATATGAAGAATTGGCAAATGATCATGATGACGACTGTGATTTTGCAAAAGCTATGCAAATAATTGCGAAAAATCTATTTGTTTGCGTAGAAGAATTAAAAGATGCAGGATATAGATATGATGATTTTTCTGACAATGAATAAAAGGATGTATATTATGGAAAAAGTAATTAAAATTTTTAAACAGATACAAAATACAAGCAGTACAAATGATAAGAAAGCCATCATTGAAGCAAATAAAGATAACGAATTATTCAAAAAATGCCTAATATTTCTGCTTGATTCAAATATCGTAACTGGTATCAGCGATAAGAAATTGAATAAATTCGTTGGTATGTCAGGACATGAACTTAATTCTTTTGAAGAAGTAATGAAATACTTAGCTGATTTTAATTCAGGTAGTGATATGGATATTGGAACAGTACAAGGATTTATCGAAAATCAACCCGAAGAATATCAAGAGTTTTATAAACAAATGGTGACAAAAAAGTTCCGTTTGGGTTGTGATAAGAAAGTAGTTAATAAAGTAATTCCTGGTCTTATACCAACATTTGACGTAATGTTAGGTACATCAATTGAGAAGTGCAAAATAAAACCAAATGAACCAATCTCAATTAGTCGCAAATTAAATGGAACACGCACAGCATTTGTTGGCAACAAATGTATGACACGACAAGGAAAGGAGTACACAGGTCTTGAGCATATTATTTCTGATTTAAAGAATATGGGATATGAAAACATGTTCGTAGATGGTGAACTTCTATATAAGAATAAGGAAGGACTATCTGATTCAGAAGCATTTCAAAAAGGTACTGGGATTGCAATGAGTAAGAGTGATGACAAATCTCAGCTTAAATTGGTAGTGTTTGATATATTTCCCTTGGAAGAATTTTGGTCTGGTAAATCTAAACCATCTTATCTTAACAGAAAGCATACATATCTAAAACAATTCGCTGAAAATCTCAAAAATAATCCAACAGAAAATCTTGAACTTGTTCCTATTGTATATGAAGGAACTGATCATACACAAATTTGGAAGTGGTTAGATTATGCTGAAGAACACGATTGGGAAGGTTGTATGGTTAATCTTGATACACCTTATGAATGTAAGCGTACAAAAAATCTCATCAAAGTCAAAAAATTCTTTGATATTTCACTTAGAGTTGTTGGTGTCGAAGAAGGAACTGGTCGTAACAAAGGTCGATTGGGTGCAATTGTTTGTAAATATTATGATAATACGGTTAATGTTAGCGGATTTACAGATGAACAGAGAGTTTATTATTGGTTACATAAAGATAAAATTCTAAATCATATCGTAGATGTAAAATACAAAGAAGTGACCACTGATAAGAAAACAGGTCTAAAAAGTCTTCAATTTCCAATCTATCTTGGTGTTCGTTTTGACAAATCAATTCCAGACGATGAGGAGAAGGAGAATAAATAAATATGAGTAATGGTCTTTCAATAACAGGAAGAAAGAAAAATGATGTATATGATTTTTATGAAACTCCAACATGGGCTACAGAAAAAGCTTTAGATGCAATGTTGAGAGATGGATACATAACTAAACAAGATAATATTCTTGAGCCTTGTAGTGGAGCAGGTGCTATATCAAGCGTTCTCGAAAAGTATGGGTTTGAAAATGTAAAAAATTCTGACATTCAAACTGCTGATTTTGTAAGAGGGGAAAAGGGAATAAATGTATATGACATAGAAGACAATTCATGTGATGTTGTATTCACAAATCCACCATACAATTTAATGACCTTAAAAGAATGTAAAGGTGGCAGTCTTTTAAAGGAATTTCTAAGAATTTCGAGACAAAAGGTTGTGTTACTTGTAAACATTTTCTTCTTGTCCAGCAAGGATAGAAAAGAGTTGTTGGAAAACAGTCACGTACGACATATGTATATTCATTCTGATAGAGTAACTATGTTTCCTTATAAAGAAGAAAAACCAAAAAACGGTGGTATGAAAATGTTTGTTTGGGTTATTTGGGATAAACAATACAATGACAAACCAACTTTTAGTTGGATATAAAAAGAGAATAAATAAGTGTAACCAATGACAATAAATTTTAGGAGGAATTTATGATTAAAAGAAAATTATTCTTAACTATGGCTATAGCATTAGCTATTCAACAGCCCTTGCCAATAGTGGCAGGGAATATGACAACAACTGGAAGTGCAATAACAGACAAAAATAATTTGATTACTGTACAACCACAAAAACCAACAAAGAAAAAGAAATTTAAAATAAGATATGTAAAAGTAGATGTACTCAATGTTCGTGTAAGACCAACTACAAAATCGAAGGCTGTTGCAAAATTGCATTTTAACAACAAAATTAAGGTAATCTGTGATAATAAGAAATGGCTGTCGATTATGTATAAAGGTAAAAAACGATATGTATGTAAAAAATACACAAGCAAGAAAAAAAGATATATAGAATATCCATCACCTAGTAATAATTCATTCAAAAGCTATGAAAGTGGTTCTTGTATAACAAATAGTACAAGCATTCCACAAGGTCGTTTAAAACGTAGTTGGCGACTTGACTATAATAGTGGTGTATACATGGTGGGAGATAGATATTGTGTGGCAGTTGGCAGCTATTACACTACGAAAATTGGTACAAAAATTGATCTTGTGTTGAGCAAAAATGGAAAAACACACGTATTAAAATGTATTCTAGCTGACTGCAAAGCTGACAGAGACACAGTAAGCAATCATCGAATACATAGTGACGGTTCTGTAACTGAATTTATAGTAAATACATCATATTTACCAAGACAAGCAAGAAGAATGGGTGATGTGAGTTATGCTTCAAGTGCTTTTGCTGGTAAGATTGTAAAAATAAGAGTATATAAATAGGAAGGAGTTCGTTTATGGACTATAGTAAAATTGCAGAATTAGATATGATAACCATTTATGATTGCGATGCTTTATATAATGAAGGTTATCGTTTAGAAATAAATGATGGTAAAATTATCAATTTAATTTTAGAGGAGGAAAAATAAATGGTTATCATTTTATGTGGAGAATCTGGCAGTGGGAAAGATACAATAAAGGATTGGTTAGTTAAAAATGGATATGAGAACATCGTTTCATATACAACTCGTTTTCCAAGAGAAGGTGAAAAAGATGGCGTTGATTATCATTTTATCTCAAATAATTGCTTTGAATTTATGAAAAATAATGGGTTGATGGCTGAAAATGAAGAATATTCTCAAAATAGACTATATGGTACATTAACAGCAGATTACATAACCAATCCAGCAAACGACAAGGTTGTTATTCTTACACCTAACGGAGTGAGACAAGCTAAAAAAACATTAGATGTTAATAACATTCAGTATAAAGTTATTTACATAACTTGTCCATTAGGACAAAGAATGAAACGCTACATAGATAGAATTGGTGATAAAAATTTTACATTTTCTGACAAGGACGAATTAGCGTCAAGAGTCGAAAGAGACTTTGGTATGTTTAGGGGTATGGAACAAATTGCTGATTTAACTATTGTGAACAATAACGGTGATTCTATTGCTGAACACACAAGCAACATTATTAAGTTTTGTAAGGAAAGCGTGGTGGAAGTATAGGTGATTAGCACGAGTAGAATGTTGATAAGAGAGTTAAGTAAATTGGAAGATGATTTTATTGTTGTTCATGACAAGAAAGAAGACAGAGAATATATAATTGAGGGCATACAAATAAGTGGTTATCCAACAACAAAAATAAATTTAAATATTCGTGAAAATAAAGGAATCAATACGTTAAGATAGATGGGTGGTGAAAATGTGTCTGGTGTTAGTAAGGATGAAAAGAAAATGCTTATAGAACTTATTTGTAATGAGCAAACTCATATGATTATAAAAGATCATACCAAATATGACTCTGAAAAGTACAAGAAATTGGAAGCATTAAAAGTAAAAATAAAAGATTTGGAGACAGAATAAATATGAGTGATATTGTCGTAGTCGGTGTATTTCTTATGTGCCTTATTATTTTTATACCTATCTATTATATGATAGGAGAATTGGAAGATATGATTTGGCAGCACAAGAATAAAAATAATAAAAAGAAGCCATGATGGAAACTACGTGTAACAAAAATTGTAAAACTTGCAAATGTCTAAACACAAGAGTTGATAATAAAGGGTATCCGTATGGGTATGAATGTATGAAATATTATGACTCTGTGTTCAGAAATAAATTTGAAGATACTAAAGAATTTGAAACAAGGAAGGAAGTAAACACAGTTTATGAAATATCAAAAAGGTGATTTGGTGAAAGTTAAAGAATTTGCGGAAAGACCTGCATACTGGTGTAATGATGGCTCGATGGATTATTTAATTGGAAATGTAACAGAAATTGAAGATGTATCATGTGACGGATTTTATGTTAAAAATGGTAAAAATAATTATTTTATAAGATTTAGTGATGTTGAGCCAGTCAAGTCTTGTATAACACTTTATCAAACAAGGGGTGTTGTAATTGGGAAAAATAACATAACTGGAAAGAAGGTTATGAGATGCACTGCAGAAGATACTTTTGATTTCAATACGGCAGAATTAGTGTTAAAAAGACTTGAAATGTTTGAAAATGAAGTCGAAGTAGGCGATGTTGTAAAAATTTTAGATTTAGAGCAAATATATACCGACAAAGAGCTTGTAAAGGAACTATCAGAAGGAAATTTAGATATAATTCTTAGATGGTTGTTTGGATATGGACAATTTTATAATATAGATACTCCCAAAAGTGAAAATGCATTTACTGTTATTGCAAGAGATGGATTGGGAAGATGCTTGATAGAAAATAAAGAGTATTCTTATGTGGTTGCTATAAATGAAAAGGGGCTTGAAAAATTAAATGTAGAACACATGAAAGGTTGATTTCAAATGAATAATATAAATTATAACTTAAAATTGCAAAATTTACTTACAAAAGCTAATAAGAATGGTCTTGAACTAATTGAGGGGAAATTTGAGAAAATACAAAACAATGAATTTCTCCCAGTTATGGAAGTGTTTTTTTTCAAAAACTCAACTTATGAAGATTATGGGTGTTTTCATATTTACAACAGAACAGTAAGAATATCAAAAAATGACTACAATTCCATATTATCTTACGCAAAAGAGAATAACTATAAGGAAATTGAATGTAATTATTTAAATGGTAATGAAATTATAGATGAAATTATTTTAAAGAATGACAAATCTGGAATTGATTATAGAAATGGTGCTGTTGGTGGAAATATAAGAATTGTATATGACAATAATTACCATGTTTACAACGATGGAGATGAATGTGTAGATTTGTATTTCACAAAGAAAGATGATGACGATGATTTCCCGAGAGGGTATGTAAGTTTTTATATGATGAAAAGAAAAGACTTCGAAAAAACAGGAATAGTAGATTTACACTTAGAGAAGTTCATGAAGGAAAATTAAAAGTTTTAATTTTTCAAAAGAGGTGGGTAAAACTATGTTGGTAAGGCAACCTAATGGATTGTATTGTTTTTATGATGAAGTAGATGATACAGTTACAAAGTGGAATATAACAGAAAAAGAATATATTCGTATGGTTCTAAAGAAAGCAAGAAAAAATGCTTTAAATAATCTGGAACATGCTGAAGATATTCAAATAATATATGATAACTTCATACCAGATAATGATACCATGTCTAAAGAAAAATTTGATAGCTTTTTAAAGGTAATTGGAAGTAAGGAAACTTATGATAGTATTCATAATTTATATTCTTAAAAGTGATAGTTATAATGATTAGATTTATATTTAAGGAGGATGCAAAATGAATAAAAAAGTTTGTGAAATTGCAGATAAACTTGGTAAAGAAGAGATTTTGTGCCAACTGTCAGAGGAGTGTGCTGAACTCATACAGTCGTGTCTAAAATATCGTAGATCAACAAAGGGTTTAACTCCTAAAACAGAGGAAGAAGCTAGAGATAATCTTTTTGAAGAATTATCTGATGTTCTAATGAATATTGAACAAATCAAATACTTGTTTGATAAAGAATTAGGCGATACTGCCGTTGAAGATGTCATTGAAAAATGGTATTCACATAAAGCTGACAGATGGTATAGAAGAACATTTATTTCACAGGAGGAAAATTAATTTGTACAATGTAATAAAAAAGGATGGCACTATAGAACCTTACAATGAACAGAAGATTATTGATGCTTGTAACAAAGCTGCTAGACGTGCCATGTATGAACTATCAGACAATGATTATGCGCAGATTTTGAATGATGTATTAGTGAAAATAGATGAGAGTTATGACGAAGATACGGATATTGAAATTTACGATATGCATAACATTGTAGAATCTGTTTTGGAAGAAGATTTTCCAACAGTTGCAAAAATGTATAAAGAATATAGAAACTACAAAAAAGACTTTGTACACATGATGGACAAGGTATACGAACGCAGTCAGTCTATTAGATATATTGGAGATAAAAGTAACGCTAATACAGACTCGGCATTGGTAGCAACAAAAAGAAGTCTTATTTATAATGAATTAAGTGGAGAATTATATAAGAAGTTCTTTTTAACTCACGATGAGAAACAAGCTGCAAAAGATGGATATATCTATATTCATGATAGAAGTGCAAGACTCGATACATTTAATTGTGATTTGTTTAGAGTAGGTGAAGTTATGAAGGGCGGTTTTGAAATGGGTAATATTTGGTATAATGAACCAAATTATCTTGATACTGCTTTTGATGTAATGGGAGATATCATTCTTTCTACTGCCGCACAACAATATGGAGGATTTACAGTTCCAGAAGTAGATAAAATTCTTGAACCATATGCAGAAAAATCATATAAAAAATATGTCAATGAATATAAAGAAAATGCTAAAGGATTGTTGAGAGGATTGCACGTCTCATTTGTAGAAAAGACACTTAATCCTATCATTGATAAACTTGCAAATAAAAACTCAACAAACAAAGTTCAACGTGACTTTGAACAAGGGTGGCAGGGTATTGAAATGAAGTTAAATTCTGTTGGATCAAGCCGAGGGGACTATCCTTTTGTCACGATGACAATTGGTTTAGCCACATCTACTCTTGGTAAAATGGCTGCTATTTCACTTCTTAAAGTTCATTCTGAAGGACAGGGCAAGAAAGGGTTTAAACGACCTGTATTATTCCCTAAGATTGTATTTTTATATGATAAAAAACTTCATGGAGATGGCTCAGACAAATATCCAAGTGCAGATGTATTTAATGCAGGAATTGATTGTAGTAGCAAGACAATGTATCCAGATTGGTTATCATTAACTGGCGAAGGATATGTTGCAGAGATGTACAAAAAATATGGAAAAGTGGTATCCCCAATGGGGTGTGTAGACGGAAAAGAAATTGTTACATATAAATTTAATAATAAATTATATGTAGAGTCTTTTGAAAGAATGTGGAATAGATTATCAGATACATTTGAACCTAAAACACAAATTGAAGGACAACCTCATTTATATATGGACTTGAACAATGTTGAAATTTATGATACTGAAAAAGGGTTTGTTAATACAAAAAGAATTATAAGAAATATATCAAATAATTTTGTAGATGTTCATCTATCAAATGGTAGAAGATTGTTATGTACCACAGATCATCCGTTTGAAATAATCAATAAAGGCATGACAAGTGCTGAAAATCTGAAAATCGGAGATAAATTATTAATCAATTCTAATCAGTATAATGAAGAAAATGTGGTGTTTAATAAAGATAAATCGTGGCTATTAGGATTTATGTTGTGTGACGGATGTTACCAAAACAATCATATTTTTGCTTCTATTGCCATAAATGGTGAAGATGAAATTGAACATAAATTTCATGAAACATTTTCAAAGTATTTTGGGATGAATACAAAAACAGTTATTCAAGAACGTGGTAAAAAAGGAAACTATAAAGATTTATGCGCCATAGCAGACGATAACAACAATATGCAATCTGCAATTAATTATTTTTCAACAAAATTTGGTGGAATAAATAAAGTGAATAGACATATACCTAACGAAGTATTTTCATGGGATTATGAATCTAAACTTGCATTTATGGCTGGAATGATTGATGCGGACGGGTATATTAATGAAAATTCTCATGGAGGTTCTATTGTTCAAATAGGATCTACAAATAAAGAGTTGGCATTACAGCAAATGGCTTTAGCACAGGCATTGGGGATTCCTGCAAAAATATATCATAATCATTACACAAAAAAGAATCCAAATTCGATAAGATATAGAGTTGAATTTTATGCGATTGATGAATTGCTACCATACATTGTATGTGAAAAGAAACGTGAGCATTATGTCGAAACCTATTCAAATCACTATAATATTAATGCCGAAGTTTTGGGAGTAATTCCTGTAAATATGACTATGTATAGTTATGATGTAATGACAGATAGCGAACATTTTGAGGTTAGTGGAATATATAGTCATAATTGCCGAGCTTTCTTATCGCCATGGTATGAAAAAGGTGGTATGCATCCAATAGACGAAAATGACAAACCGATATTTGAAGGTCGTTTTAATCTTGGTGTTGTTTCTCTTCATCTTCCTATGATTCTTGCAAAGGCTCGTAGGGAGTCTAAAGATTTCTATGAAGTTCTTGATTATTATCTTGAATTAATCCGTGGATTACATAAAAGAACATATGATTATATTGGCGAATTGAGGGCAAGTGTAAATCCAGTTGCTTTCTGTGAAGGTGGTTTACTTGGTGGTAATTTAAAGCCAACAGATAAGATTAAAACAATTCTTCCACCAATGACAATGAGTTATGGAATTACTGCATTGAACGAATTGCAAAGACTTTATAATGGTAAATCTATTCGTGAAGATGGACAGTTTGCATTAGAAGTTATGCAATATATCAACGATTATACAAACCGAATTAAAGAGGAAGACCATATTTTATATGCAATTTACGGCACTCCTGCCGAATCATTGTGTGGTCTTCAGATTGAACAGTTCCGCAAGATTTATGGAATCATTGAGAATGTATCAGACAAGCCTTATGTAAGTAATTCATTCCATTGTCATGTTTCGGAACAGATGTCACCTATTGAAAAACAGGATAAAGAAGGACGTTTCTGGAATTTATTTAATGGTGGAAAGATTCAGTATTGCAGATATAATCTAGGATATAACAAGGAAGCAATAAAAACTCTTATTCTTAGAGCTATGGATAAAGGGTTTTACGAAGGTGTAAATCTTGCTATGTGTTATTGTGAAGATTGTGGATATCAGCAAGTAGAAATGGATATATGCCCTAAGTGTGGTAGCAAGATGATTACTAAAATTGACAGGATGAACGGATATTTAGGATTTACAAGAGTACATGGTGAGACAAGATATAACGAAGCTAAAAATGCAGAAATTGCAGATAGAGTTTCGATGTAAGGAGCGTGGTTCATATCAATTATCATAATATTACACACGATGATATGAACAATGGAAATGGTCTGAGAGTCGTTTTATGGCTATCAGGCTGTTCTCACCATTGTTATAATTGTCAAAATCCTCAAACATGGAATCCTGATAGTGGCATTCCATTTGATGAATCGGCAAAGCAAGAAATATTCACAGAGCTGTCTAAAGACTATATATCGGGTATTACTTTCAGTGGTGGAGATCCACTACATGAAAATAATCTCGATGAAGTCCTCAAATTAGTCCATGAAATCCGTATTTCCTTCCCTGAGAAAACTATCTGGTTGTATACGGGATATAAATTTGAACAAGTAAAAGATGCATTTATGGAATCAAAGAAATGGCTACAAGCAAGTTGGAAACATTCCGCAATTACAAGATGGGAGATTATTTCCAATGTGAATGTACTTGTAGACGGAGAATATATAGATGAGCAAAGAGATGTAACATTGAAGTGGCGGGGCAGCAAGAATCAACGAGTTATTTCGATTCCAGAAACTCTCAAACAAGGAAAGGTGGTTTTGTATTGTGACTAAAGATGATTTACATAAAGGAGATAAAGTATATTATGCACGTATAATGCCTAATCTTAGCTTATACGAAGTATGTGAATTAAAAATTCGCACAGTAGAAGATGATTATTATGTTGGATTAGAAGAGAAAACAAAGCGAGCGCATCTCTTTTCTTATAAAAGTTTCGACAAAGGAGCTGTCTTTAAAGATAGAAAAGAATGTCTTGCCAAAGTAAAAGAAGCTGAAAAACATAAAAAGAAAAATGTGAGTCAAGAAACCTATTATGAAGAATATTAAAGAGGTGATATGAACGAGTTATTTAACAGATAAATTTAAAGGAATTTACCGCTTGAAAGCACCTTACGACCTAACTACAAACGATTTTCCTAGAAAACTAAATGGTACATTAGAAGATGTAGATGTTTATATAGACTGCCAATACGGAAATAAAATATTCCATTTTGGTCGAGATATTCTACAAGCTTATATTCCTTCACTTGGAAGAGGTCATAATGTTCTAAAAGCAATTCAACAAACCAATCCCTCAACCATATTTGACATTGAAGAAACGGATTCGGAAGTATTATTTAAATTCAAATATGTCAATTCTGACGAAATTATTCCACTATTAAAACCAAAAACATCTGGTGCTGGCATTAGTCCTTTTTCGTCTAAAAACCTACCAAAATGCACTTATATTATTCCAGACGAAGATTTAGATATGTATAAACAAATAGTCGCTAAAATTCCACAGGAACGCATTTTAACCCTAACACATAGCACTAATGATTTTATCAAATTATTAGCAACTAAGAAGAACCCAATAGAGAATATTAAAGCAGATATGAAAAAGAAATGTCTGAAGGCAAAAGAGTATATTCACTCGATTGGTAAATGGAATGAATACATTAACTATTTAAATAAAGAGATTGAGAAAGGATGATGTCTTATGGGCGATGTAAGTTTTTTGCAGCTAGAAAAAGAGATAGAAGAAGTCATGAAAAAATGTGAGAATTATCATGAAATTTGTTTGCGTGAATTTCAGATAAAGATTATTCTTGCGGATATAGCAAATCAATATAAAAACAAAAAGGAAGATTGTTAAATGGGCGATTTGCGTAAAATACAAATGAACAATTATAAAAAGAGATTGGAGAATATAAAAATGAAGACAATTAAAATTAAATATTTTGACAATGAAATTGATAAAGTAGAAAAATTCACCCAGGGAGATTTAATTGACCTTAGAAGTGCCGAGACGGTAGAACTAAAGAAAGGCGAGTTTTATTTGATTCCATTGGGAGTTGGAATGAAGTTACCAGATGGATATAAAGCTAATGTATATCCACGTAGCAGCACATATAAGAACTTTGGTATCATTATGGCGAACTCAGTTGGTCAGGTAGACAATTCGTACAGTGGTGATTCAGATCAGTGGATGTTCCCTGCAATAGCATTAAGAGACACAGTCATTCATAAGAATGATAGAATTTGTCAGTTTGAAATTCAAAAAATTCAGCCAGATATTGAATTCGTAGAGGTAGAACATTTGGATGAAGAAAGTCGTGGTGGAATTGGAAGTACAGGAAAAAGGTAATATTATCAAATATGCTTGCATAACATTTAAGAAAAAGGAACTATATGGAAAGAAATATTAAAATAATTTATAGCACAACAAATGAAAAAGATTTAAAAACCTCAATAGAAAAAATTTCTTTGCAAATACATAATAATCATAGTAAAAAGAGTCATGAATAATGGCTCTTTTGTTGTATTGTCCATATGAATATGCTACAATGGTAACTATGATACAATATACAATACTATTAGAAAGGATGAGACTATTATGCTTTGGAATATTGGAGTGTATTTGAGACTGTCTAATGATGATGGAGATAAGGCAGAAAGCAACAGTATATCGTCACAAAGAACTTTGGCTTTAGATTATATAAAAAAGAATATTTCAGACGGAGAAATAATTGAGGTGTTTATAGACGATGGGTTTACTGGCACAAATTTTAACAGACCAGATTTTAAAAGGATGATACAATTCATCGAAAATGGAGAAATAAATTGTGTTATAGTAAAAGATTTGTCACGATTTGGCAGAGATTATATAGGTGTTGGAAACTATATAGAAAAATATTTTCCATTGCACGATGTTAGATTTATTGCAATAAATGATGGATATGATTCTTCTACCAAAAATTCATCTGATGATTTTTCTATGCCAATAAAAAACATCTTTAATGCACATTACTCAAAAGATATTAGCAAGAAAGTTAAAACATCTTTCAGAACATTACAGAATCAAGGACAGTTTGTTGGTGCATTTGCTAGTTATGGGTATAAAAAAGATGAAAATAACAAGCATAAACTGGTAATAGATGAGCCATCCGCAATAATAGTAAGAAAAATATTCAACTTATTTTTGTCTGGCAATGGCAAAAATAGTATAGCTAGGATATTAAATGAAGATGGGATACCTTGTCCGTCTGAATATAAAAGATTAAATGGCTTAAAATATACGAATGGATCAAGGTTGGAATTAACAAAATATTGGACTTATCCTACAATAAATAGTATATTGCACAATAGAATGTATATTGGTGATATGGTACAGAATAAGTATGGTAGAAAATTCGTACGTGGCAAAGCAAAGAAAAATTCCGTAGAAGACTGGATTATAATAGAAGGAACACATGAGCCTATTATTGATAAACACACATGGGAACTTACTCAAGATTTACTAGCAAAAAATACAAGGCAATTATCGCTTGATTCAAATGTTGGTATGTTTGCAGGATATATAATATGTGGCGATTGTAAAAGAGCTATGAGCAAAATAAAATACAGAAACAACAAATCATATATATGTGGCAGTTATAAAAGATATGGTAAAGATATTTGCTATAGAAATTCTATAAAGGAAGAGGAGTTAGAAGAAATAATTTTAGCCAAATTAAATGAACAGATATCCAAAATAGATAAATTTGAAGAAATTAAAGCAAATACAAAGGATTATACCAGTGATATAAACAAATTGAATATATTGTTAAATAAAGTTAGGAGCAAAAAGAAACGTATATATGAAGATTATCAAGACGATGTTTTAACAAAAGAGGAATATTTGGGATATAAACAAGACTATATCAAGGAAGAAAGTCATTTGTTAAAACAAATAGAGGAATTAAACAATGAAACTAATAAATTACTGGATAATGATACGTGGTTGCAAAAGATAAATAAATATAAAAAAATAGAACATCTTAATAGAGAAATTGTTGCTGAACTCATAGAAAAGATTATCGTATCACATGATGGAGATAAGGATGACAGTTCTATAAAAGTGGAGGTAATATTTAAGTTTAAATTTCTTTAATTTTAATTGTCCATCTTGAGTGTTTCCCCATGCTAATTGTTAATATGGACAACACAAATAAAATCGTAAAAAATAGGGATAGAAGAGTAATTAAACTCAACTATCCCTATAATTATTATTGTGTCCTACCAATGTATTATTCTGACAATTTCCAGTGAAATTCATCAGGATTTAAAACAGTCGGATAATTTTTAAGGTTATATTTTTGATTTGTTTGAAATTCTAAAACCAATGGTTTAGCATTTAGTGTAAATGAACAATATTGATTTGGTTGATATAATAATGGTTCAAGATATTGGAACATTCCACGTTGATTTGTCATTTTCCCATCCTCATCAAATATTCTAAAACTTGGCGCAATAGCTAAAGCATTTGTCTTGTTGTTTCTCAAATCATAATTTATTTCACACGTATAATTTTCGCCAATAGCTTGTGTTGTTATTACATTGATACGCATTGTAACATTATCTTTAGTTGTGTATTCTTCACCAATGTTATAATATTTTGTATCTGGTGCAACCGTAGGTTTTATGGTTGGAGTTGGCGTAGGATCAGTATTTGGTTTTGGTCTTGGTATTGTTGGAGTAGAAATTGGTTCATTGGTAGGAGCGATAGTAGGAGTAGCTGTTGGCTTTGTCGCATTCCTTTTAACTACCACCTTACATGATAACTTCTTTTTCTCAACTTTAGCTGTAATTATTGCCTTCCCAGCTTTTATACCTTTTACTTTACCTTTGTTTGTGACAGTAGCAACCTTTTTATTGGAACTACTCCAAGATACTTTTTTCTTTGTTCCATTGACTTTTAATCGCACCGTCTTTCCTACTTGAATAGTAGTAGACTTTTTGTTTAATCTTATAGATTTTGCATATACCATACTACTAGGTACGGCTAGTACAAAACATAATAAGATTGATAAAATTGCTTTGTTTCCCTTAGTTATTTTTCTCATAATAACCCATCCCTTCATTGTATTTTATTTATATTATACAATAAAAAGATATGAATTGCAAATATTTTACAAATATGTTACAATCACAATATAGCAGGTTGTGATTATTCTCCACAGCATAATCCAAGCACGACAATTTGCTATATTGGCTGTTATTTTATGTGGAACAAAAAATAACCTACGAATAGAGTGTTGTGAGTCTTCCAAGATAATAATTATTAAGACTGTTTACTAACTTTATATCGTAGGTTATTTGTATATTTATTTATTCAATTGTTCTTTCAGTGATTTCAGTTCATTCACTAAATCCTTAACCGTATCTTCAAGCTTACTAATCCTTTCCTTGTTTTCTTTGTCACGTTTAGTCAATTCTTGCGCAGCACCAACAAGTGGAGCGATAAATTCCTCGTATTTTAAACTCCAATTCAACTCCTTGTCAGGGGCTTCAGCGGAATAATATTTCTCATTTCCATCCTTATTCCATACAGCAGAATACAAAGACATATTACCTAATTCTAAGTTATCGGCAGTTTCTTTTACATCCTGTGCATAAAATCCCATATGTTTCCTTCCGTTAGCATTATCCTTTAAAGTATATTCCACAGGTTTTAAATCATTTACGAATTCTAAAGATTTATCTGTGTTCATATATCCAATATGATTTTTAATCTTTTTATCAGAGGATGTGTTTACACCATTTTTTGAGTACAACTCCATGAAATATCCTTGATACCATCTAAACGTATCAGAACCTAAAATGCTAGGTACGGTAGGGTTAGAAGAGGTGTCAGAAACAGTGTTTCCGACAGGAGAAGAAGTAGCATCAAAAGTATTACTTCTGAAAATAATACGTCCTAACTGTTCCTCTCCAAATAATGCAACAGAATATTGTGCATTAACTGTTTGATCTGTTCCAAGTAATTTGCCCGTAACTTTCAACCTTACATCAAAAGGTCTGTTTCTATATCCTTGCTTTGGGCTATGCAGGACTAAAGCAGGTGCATCATATCCACCCACGCTATCATAATAATTATTTGTAATCGTAAGGGCTGGGCTTGTCTTAGAACTGTTTGTAATATTGACTGTATCGTTTAATGTATTTGCCTCGAACAGATAACGTGTATCTTTGTTTTGAATTGCTTCTTTCGAACACATATAAATACCATTTACAGAGATGTCCGAATAAGGAGTGTCTGCTGGTGGAATAAATGGATCAGATTGTTTGCTATCATAATAACCAAATATCCATTTACCGCTACGCAATCTAGCAAACCATCCTTCCGAACCATCACCATCAATAGAGGAGTACATTGAACCCTTTGAACGGATTTCTCCATTTGAATCTAACCGAATACCATTCGTATTAGAAGCGTCATCAAACAATTCCGATTTTAGACCATTTTTACCAATATCCCAACCACCAAATTTACCTGCGTTGGCATAAACTGTACCACTGACTTTAGCATTGACAGCTTCAAGCAGCCCTTCTTTACTTATGATTGTATAACATCCGTTTTCTTTTTCTTTATCACCAAGTCCAACATCAGTCATAACATAATTTCCATCAGCACTCGTATAGGTTACACTATCCTCATATGTTACATTGCCATCTGCATCAACGCCAGTAGGTACACGACTTGTTGTTTTGATTACACCATTATCTAATTTTTCTGTCGTAGTAACAATGTCACCCTTATATACAACGTTTTTTAAATCATCTGTGACACCGTTAAAATCGTTTTTAATATCCTTTAATTTATCATCGAGACCTGTAATTTTAGATGTATCTATTGATACATCAGAACCTAGGGTGAGGCTTCTAGCATATATATCACCCTTTATGTAAAGTTGTCCATCATTCGTCACATAGAATAATTTAGATGTATCAGACGATGATGATGAATTGTTTGTAAGCTTATAACAATACTCTCCTGATGACAGTAAAACAGTATTATCATCCAACCTTATAGCTGTATCAACAGCGTGATTAATTTCTATACCTTGTGCATTGTTCGCTTTTTTTATGTTACCCGTTGAAATATCATATACTAAATGGACTGCTGGACCATCTACAGGTATAGGATAACCTGCGTAAAAACAGAATATATGTACTTGATTTTTTATCTGTATAGAACAACAGCAACTAGCTGGATTATCAGTCGGTATATAGTCGTATATATTAAGAATATATTTAGACGTAAGATTGGAAAGGTCATACTCGATAAGCGCTCTAAAACTACCAAGTGTGTAATCATCCATCGTTCCTGCAAAGTAAAGTTTATCGTCATATCCAGTATTTACACGAAATGGTGTTGACATCATATAATAATCTGGATTTGTTTCAGTAAAATTATCCCAGTTTAAGTCTATGTTTGAGTGTGTGTATTCAAATGTGTCTAAATTTATAGAGTATTCTGGTGGGAATCCTATATACATATAATTATTGTATAATATATAATTAGGAATCTGTGAATCCGCATCACTATAGTAAGAATTTTCTTCTAGTACCAAGGTCTTTTCTAGTGTTTTCAAGTCGGATGAGTAACAATATAAGTGTAAATGATATATTCCGTCACCTGCTAAACATAAGCTATAATAATTATCTTTATAATAAAAGTCTACTATTGGGTTATCTACTTCTTTTGCCCATGATTTACTAGAGCCGTCCCAATAATACAATTCATTTTTCTCATTATGATATACAGCATAATATACGGAATCTTTATAACCCCTTAGAGAAACCGTCTTTAATTGATTATCTGATAAATACGTCTTTATGTCTGTTTGCTCAACAGAATAACCAAACGGGTCGGGTAGTGTCCCAATTTCAATAATATTTTCATCATCCATATCAGCTTTAAGATAAGTGCTCCCATTGTTTATATAGAGATTTCCCTTCATGGTAACGTTTCCATTTGCGTCAATAAAGAATACCTGCTTGTCCTCGTTGTAAATATTAAACATGGATTTTAAATTTGGATCAATTAGTAATCTGTGTTTTTTATCTGCACTATACATATCTAACTTCATATTATTTACAATGATGCCATCTTTGTCTACGATAAAAGTCTTCGAGCCATTGGAAATCATTAGTGTTTCACCTGCAATAAGGTCACCGATAAGCACATCTGCAACAACAAAATGCACATCTTTTGTTTCAATTTTAATAGGTTCAATATCATCTACTTTATATTCATCTATACATTTTGTAATTTGATTTTCTTGTATAAGATACATATTCATATAGCCACCGACTTCTTCTGAAGAAATCTCCTTAAAAGACTTAATGAATAAATCGGTTATATTTTTATGTATTGAATAGTTCTTTTTAGCAGTAGACAACATTAATTTTGAATTAAAACCAGTTGAATAAACAGCACATCCATTTGTTTCGTTTGTAATAGTTTTAACCTTAAAATTGCTATATTGTGAAATTTGATGTATATATGATTTATTGTTTTCTACACCACAGATTAGAATTTCCAAATCATAGGTGTGTGATTTTTTAATATTCATAGAATTAATGAATTTTGTTAGTTTATTCAAGTCTATTTTATTGTTGGTTAAAAATATATTAGAGGTGACAGATTCAACTAAATCCATACGTCCTGAACAAAACATTATTTCGTTTCCAAAGTGATATAATTTTTTAGCATTTATCCCAATTCTTTTGTAGCATCCATTAAACATAATAGAAGAGGCTGTATCAGCCCCTATAGCGATAAAATTTTTACCCTGTAATACTAAACAATTACTCATTATACAGCCTCCTTCCAATCATCTAATATAATTTCTGCATATTTTACATTGTTATCAATTATAAGATTTATTTTTTCAACCATTTGTTCCATTGTTGGCAGTTTAATTCCACTTTTAATCCTTAGCACACACCAATCTTGCGATTTTACAATTTCATCTCTACGTTTGTCCTTTTCCTTGTCTTGATGCCAATACCAGCTATCATATTCAATGTCAATCTTTTTATCATATAGAAAAAGAGCAATATCTAATGAGAACCTATTAAATACATAATTAAGTTCTACATTTTCATATTGCTCTTTTAACATTTCATATATTGCAATTTGTTGTGATGAGGTTGGAATTCCATTAAATTTTCTAAGTGTGATCATTCTTTTTTGGATTATTTCATCTTTATGTGCATTGAAATATTCCTCCATTTTTTCTCTTGTTTTTGGAAGTTGTAAGGAACTTTCCACGCCATATTTTTCCATAACAGTATTTTTAACCTTTTGTTTTATTTCGTTAGACTGAGATATATACTCTACACCATATTTATTTAATATAGTAGATTTAATTTTCTCTTTTACGGTTTCATTTCCAAATGGATTTACACAACCATACTTATTCAAATTTGTATTTTTACGTTTTTCTGCCATTTCATCAAAATGAAGTTCCATATATTCCTTCATTTTTTCTCTTATTGCAGGTAATTGCAATGAACTCTCTAATCCATATTTTTCCACACATGTATTTTTTGCTTTCTCTCTTATTTCATCATTTTGCATCGGATTTTCAACACCATATTTTTTTAAGTTTGTCTGTTTTATCTTCTCCCTAATTTCTGGTAAAGAAGATATTTTGTATGTTCCATATCTTTCAGTTAATGATTTTTTTAAATTTTCTTTTACAATATCAGATTTCATTGGATTATCTACACCATATTTTTTAAAATTCGTGTTTCTTGATTTAATAATTTTGCATTTATTACAATAATCTTTGTTGTTTTCATAATCATGATTGTGTAAATACTCCTTATATTGACGCTCAATAATACATCCGCAATTATCACATAAACATTTTGTAATTACATGGCTGCCTTTTGTTAGCCTCGTTGCATCCGTTATTATTGTGTCGCCCTTTTTTACATTATATCCCAAATCAACATAATGTTTTTTGTTTCTTGGGGCAACTTTTACTTTTACTAGTTGAGGTAATATTAACATAAAGAAATATCACCTCCTAGGCTGCATGACACAATCCTATCTGTACATATACCATAGCAATCCTGCTCATTTATGTTCATTTTACCAATGGCAAGCTTAGCACTATTCCAATCATCATCTGTCATGACAATATTTTTTCCTGTAATTCTTAGCTGGCACTGGTCATAATCATCATTTATGTCTTTGCTTCTACAGTTAATTCCACGCCCATCTACAGTAACTTCCTCATTGTTAGAATTTTTAATATTCATCAGTGCAGAATTTAGACCTTCTTCTTTTAATGTTTTGAAATCAGAGTAGCTTTCAGCACCTTGACTGGCTTGTTTAGCAGTAGAAGAGTAGCTAGTAGCCATTGACTTAGCTTGATTTAAAATACTCTCTAAGTCTGTAATTCCATTTGCATTTCTAACCTGCTCAGAAAACTCAACTTCAATTTTATCTGGGTTTGCATAGTCGTAAGTTATGCCAATCAAACGCAATGAAATCACTCTTTCATCGACTTCAGCTCTTATCCAATTAAAAAGTGCAAAGTGTTCCCAGAAAGGCTTAAATATGCTATTATTGAATAAATTATTAAGATTAGCAGTATAAGTGTACTGAAATAAACTAGCTTTATATAATTCCTTTGTAGCCACTTCAACAAGCGTTTTAGCCTTTTCTATAGCCTCTTTATCAGATAATCCATCTGAGATATAATTACTATTTTCATATACGTCTTCTCTACGATAACAGCAGAACTCTTTATATAATTTATCACCTAAGAATTTTACAAAATCTAATTCATCGTGATATGCATTTACTTGTTTTGTCTTTTCTTTCCTTATCTTTTCAATAGTTTCTATATATGTTGTCATCTTGTCATAAGCTTGGTGTAAAATAACTTCCTTTTCATGATACTCTGTATATAGAGCAAAGAACTTATTATCATCTTTTTTAACAGCATATCCCTTTTCTAATAAAACATTTGCACACTGAGCATAGACTTTCCACATTTCCTGCAATCGTTCTTGGCAATAATCATAATCTTTCGGCTCTTTGTTTATGTATTTTTCCTTTAATTCATCAACAGTAGCATCTTTGAAATCACCATCACCGATTAACTTGTCAATCTGATTTTGCAAGGAGGTTTTTTCATCTTCAAGGATTGAAATAGTAACATCATCTGTTCCTACAACAACGTCTTCACTATTGCTTTCATTAACAACCTTAAATTTACCTGTCCATACAGAATTAACTTCATCATAAGTATCTTCATCTTGAATCGTAACTGTATATCTGTAATCTACTGTAATCTGTGCAAGAGTAAGAATTGCCTTTTCTACACCTTTTTGCAACAAATTTTTCTTAGACTGAACATATACGCTTGCAATGTTTTTAAGTTTATTGTATTCATCAATAGCAGTGGTAGTAACATCTGTTCTTTGAGGCGCAAGAGTATTTGTATATTTCTGCACATCATCTATTGCAGCAAACATTTCTGCACAGGCATTTTCATAACCTGTTTTTTTGCTTTCGTATAATGCGTCATATGCATCCAATTTGGCAACTAGCTCATCAGACATATCCTCACGTTGGTCTTTAGAAATATAATAAATGTATTCTGAACCGTTAGGATTTACAGAACGCACATAAGAGTTGATTAAATCATCGCCACCTATTACCTTAAAGCAGTTTTTAATGCTGTCTTTATTGCTAGAACAGGTAAAGCTATTTGCTAAATTTTCTTTGTTTACAAAAACAGTAGTATCTTCACCAACTGTATTGAGATCATACATATTAACACTTCTTGTTTTTGAATCAAATGTAAACACAACATCTAATTCTTTGGCAACTTCCTGTAATGCATCATATACATTTGTATTCGAAAATTCAAAAGTTCTAACAACAGTGGAAGTCTCAACTAACTGATTTGTATTCGAATCTGTTATGTGACTATCTACGTGTCCAATTTTCCAATGTGGAGCATAACTCAAAATTCTATGTAATAAACTGTGTTTTGTGTCGCTTGCTTTATATACAACAGTAGAGATATATGTATTATTTTCCCAATTGCTATCATTATCTCTATCCGTTGCTCCATTTACAGAAAGTGTACCTATAGAGATTTGTGCCAATTCGCCTTCAATTGAAATACCTGTAATATTTTTTACAGTGCTTTCTTCGTCTGAAACATCAACAGCAATTTCAAAATATTTTTCTTCATCAGCATTCTTTACCTTTACAACTTTCAAGGATTTTAATTTATCCCAATATTCAAACTCAACACAGTTGTTCACTTTATTAAATGAAAAGGTAATCTCATCATAACTATTTGCAGCTTCGTATATTTTTAAATCTGCAATTGGTGTCAAAGGACAAATGACATCATAATTTCTATGACATAAGAATATATCTGGTTGAGTAATAGTATTTGTAAAATTGTCAAAATTATTTTTCATTTAAACTGACACCATCCTTCTAAATCTGTATTCTAAAGTTACTTCTCCGTGAATAGCCCTCACATAGTTGTCCCTACTTGTATAATCATTAGCCAAAGTAGGATACACATAGTTGAAATCCTTTGCCAATGTTGCTTGATGATTTGTGTAACTCGTAGTGATTATTTTGTTTTCACAATCTACAGTTATCTTCTCATTAGCAGTACAATTATTTATCCTCATTCTTTCGCCTGTACTTGTGTTTAAAAACTGAAATTCGTTAGTATCGGTTATTTGAATTGTAAATTTTGGGTATATGCGTCCAACAAGACTGGAATTGTCTAATATATTCGTTAATTCCTCTTTTGGTTCAATTGTAGTTTTTCGCAAACCAGAATATCCAAAAGCACTATCGTTTTTCATTGTTAGGTCAAACCCTACCAAATCATTACCGATTGTTATGTTGTTTACTGTAATTGCAACATTGAAATATAAATCTGTATCATTATTAAAATTTACATAATTGTATGTTGGTCTTACTAACCATCTTTTAATTGTTTCTTCCTCTACAAAAGAAATTGGAGATGTATCCTGAGTGCTACAGTTAAATTTAAAGATTTGTAACTTTATTTCCAATGCATCTCCATATTTAATTCCATATTGAATATCTTTTATAGAAGATGGATTCCTGTTTGACAATATTTCTATGTTGTTCCCTGTTATTGTTTCTGTGCTATTATTCTCAATAGTGGCAATTATGTATCCTTTTTCAGATAACTTTTCACCACAAAATTCGAAATCTGTAGCTTTTATAACCATTCCATCTCACATTCCTTTCTAAAAAAATAAGCACTCAGCCTTTTACAACTGAATGCCTCTATCTAATATGTCTTGTACTAATTTCTTTTTAACATCTTCAACTTCACGGATAAGTTGCTTATATCTTTCTTTGCACTCACGCACTGAATCAGAATTTTCTTTCAATTCTTCGTATAAACTTTCAATTTTTTGTGAATATTTTTTTGCTTCATCCAACTCACTTTGAAGCCTTTCATTTTCTTTTTCTAATATTTCAATCTTTTCACTTTTCTTCAAATTGTTCACATCCTTATACAAAAATAAGACGTATGGTTTTATCCACACGCCTTATATATTTTTACAACCTGTTTACTTTAAATTTGCTAGAACCATTCAACTGACATACAGTAGCATTTTGCAATGTTTTTTGCACTCTTGTATCCGTTTGAATTGTTTTAATAAGAGTTTCACTATCTACAACATTAGGTAAATTAAACTCAAAACTAACATCGCCAATAGTGGTAGTAGCAGTAGTAGCTCTTTGTATATTTGGAACATTTGTTTTAATTGCACTCATGAAATTATTTAATGGTACTAAATTCTTTCTCAATGCGACTAAAGCATCTGTTTGTGCAGGAGTCAATACAGCTTCACCCGTTTTAAGAGTTGCTATACCATCATCTCCATTTACACGAATAGCCTTTCCTACAATACCACCTTGAGAGTATCCAGCATTCTTTAATGCCTTGTATATCTTTTCAGAATCATAAGATACATTTAAAATACCTGCAAGCTTCTTCAAGTTCTTCTCGCTTAATATCTTACCACCAGTCTTATCATATATGTGTCTATTTGCTTTGCTATATTCATCTCTCTTTTTCTTGCCAACAATAGCGTTGTTAGATATGAATTCATTTGCTTTAACATATTTTAAGGATTTTGTAATCAGGTCTTTGTTTGCAGTAGCATTCTTATCCTTATTTCCGTCAAGCTGGTCTTTTGTTGTAATTTTACTCAGTGCAGTACGATCATCGCCATTCATACCACCAACATAATCAGAATTTAGAATACCGTTAACTAAATCCAACATTCCTTCATGGCTCTTTGTTTTATAACCCTGACTTGCTAGATATTTATTGACAGAACTCTTACCTTTTGTGTCTTGTGACTTATTTTTTTTGTCATATTTACCAAGAACTTTATCTAAATCAGTTGTAGTTTTTACAGTTCCGTTGCCATTTCCAACATCCTTTTTACTATCTTTGATTACAGCTTCTACAATTTTATCTAATTTTGTATTAACATCATCTACCTTTGTCTCAATGTTTGTTCCTGCTGTAATAAGAGAATTGGCTGTCTTGTCAAATACCTGTAATCCGTTCTCACCTAATATTTCCTTATTACCGCTTTCAGCACGACTAGAATTGTTATCCTCAACATCTGTCTTAATATTTTCAGTAGTAGTTGACACATCTTCCTTTTTCATTTCCTCAATGAGTTCATCAAATCTGTCTTCTAAATCAGAAAAAGCATCTTCAAGTCGGTCTAAATATTTATCATATTGAGTATCCTTCAAATCATCCTGTGCATCAGACAATTCTTTCTGTAATTTCTGACGTTCAGCCATAGCATCCTCGCTATTGTTTCCTTCTAGCATGATGAATTGCTTTTGTAAGTCAGCAATACTTTTTGTCTTTTCAGCAACACTCTTTTGATAGTCATATTCAGATTTATCAGCATCCAAACTCTTTTTCTTCAGGTCTATGATGTCTTTAAGCTTATCAGACTGTTGTTCAAGTTGTTTATTTCTAATATCAGCTAATTCTTTTTCCTGATTATAAATATCGGTTTGTGTCTGTTGATAACTCTTTTCTAATTCATTACGCTGTTTTAACCATTCTGCTTCGGATAACTTGCTATTTTTTGAATAATATAACTTATCCAAGTCACTTATTGCTTTTTCAGAATTTTCACTTTCTTGTTTCTTTATCTCAATTTGAGCAAGCTTATTATGCATTACAGCATAGCCCTTATCCGTATAATTACCATCATCATCATAGTAATCATCTTCATCAGTAAAACCATTTATCCAATCCAAAGTATCATATGTTGAATTCAGATAATCGTTTTTTGCATCAGCCAAATTCTTCAATGCTTCTGCTTGCTTGTTGATATTATCAACAGCATTTTTGCTTTCATCTGCAATTGACTGATCTACAGAAATAATATTCGCCTGTAAACTATACCACAAGTCAGAATACTTTCTAACACCTTGCATTTGTGCTTCAAGCTTATCTTTTTCAGCATTTAATTTTTCCAGTCTCTGTTTGGAGTTGTTAGCGATTAACTTATAATATGAGCCTGAAACAACTTGTCCATTTGCCTCAGCTAACGATGCTTTACTTTCGAGTTCCTGTCGTTTTGCATCAACCAAAGATATTCTGTTATCATAATCTGTTTTAATATTTTCCGCAGCGGTTTGTTTGGTGTTAATAATAGTATTATAATAATCCTCTTGCGCCTGTTTTAATTCAACAAGATTTGTCTTTTGCTGTTTCAAATAAGCATTATACATCTTGATATAAGACAATTGCTTTTTATCCTTTATGCCAGTAGTTTTAATTGCACCGTCAGAATTTTTGTTTTTCTTATATTTAGATGAAATCTTCTTATAATAGGAATTAGCATCTTTTTGATTTGCTTTATATGCTTCTTGTTGTTTATCCACAATCTTTTTCTGCAAGGATAATTGTTCATTTAACACTTTATTTTTTGCAACATATCCACTTACATTAGACATACGAGTATCTAAAATGCTAATTTGATTATTTAACTTTTCAACCTTTGCAGTTACATTTTCCCATCTGATAGAAGCTAAAGACTCTCTGTATTCAGCTAATTTTTGCTTTTCATTCTCGCTGCTTGTAGATGCTTCTAAATAATTATCTCTTGCAGTTAAAGCCTTTTGAATATTGTTGTATCTTTTTTCAGCACCAGATTTCTTGCCAGATTTAGCCTTACCTTTAAAATGTTCAATTGTATAAGAACCGTCTTTAACTTTTTTCTGGTCTGATTTTGACAACTTTTTCAAAGCATTTTTATATACTTTATTATATTTGTTTTCTGTTTTTTCATAACTTTGAGCAAGTTCGTTTTGGGATTTTACAAGTTTTTTATAATAAGAAATCTGCTTTGATAGAGCAGAAGTATTGTTTAATTTTGCTTGTACATTATCTATCTGTGCAGACAGTTTCTTTAATGTTTGAGCGCACCAATCTATAGTTTGGGAGAATTTTTGATAGGTAGCTTTTGCTTTCTTGTTGGCTTTATCAACAGCAGTTTTTGTAGAATCGCCACCGCTATAATCAATATTGTAGTTTACTTTTGTACCTTTACCAATTTCTTTTTGAATTTCTTTCTTTAACTTTTTAGCATGTTGTTTTAATATTTTTCTACCAGCTTCAGTTCCAGCTTCACCAATGCCTTGCTTTATTTTCATTTTCATTGTAGCAAGAGATTCCATCATGTCTATTACTTTTTGACTTACACCAGCCAATGCAACTAAATTGGCTATATCTCCATCAGTGTTGATGGATACACCATTTGCAATCTTTTTCTTTAATGCAAATCCAGCGATTTGTTTTGCTGTTTCATTTGAGATAGCTCCCTCTTTTACAAGAGATTTTAACTCACCACTTGTTACGCTAATTAAATCATATCCATGTTCTGTCAGAATTGACTTTGCTGTACTCAACGAAACTATTTCGCCATTTAACACTTTTGTTACAATTTCTTCGGAATTTGTGATACCTAACTGTTCTAATTGTGTTTGAATGAGACCTTTATTTGCTTCGTTTACATTGTCGAGAATTCCTGTAGAATTAACATATTCTTCAACTAATTTATTGTATGCAACTTGTATATCTTGGGTGCTTGATTTTGCATCCCCTACAATGTTCATAAATTTTTTGTAGTAATTTAGGTCACCAAACGCACTTTCTAGCCCACTAAGGGTATTCATTGTATTGAAACCATTTGTTTTGAATTCTGCATAAGCATTGTCCAAACTACCCATGCTTGACGCAAAGCCACTAAGTTTTGTGCTTGCATCGACCATGCCGTATATTTCATTCGTTGCTTCCTTTGCGGAAAGACCTGTCTGCGTTAACAATGCCTTATATTCTTTTGTTGAAGATAAAGTATTTGGTGTTAGTTCACCCGATGATGCCAACTTCAATAGTTCTTTTCTTGACTTCTTGAAATCATCATCATTAAAAGCAGAAGAGAATGTTACTTTATTTTCAGGTTTCTTTGTTTCTGGTTGTAACTTATTCTTAATAAAGTTTTGTAAATCTTTTACAGAAGTATCTTTATTTGGTTCAAGATTATATTGCATAACTGTGTCTAGTTTTTCTTTACTTAACCCTGCAATATAATCCTTTGCCCCTTTTACATTTTTAAACTTGTCCTGAACAGAACTTACATATTTATTTCCAGATACATTGCCATCCGAATCTACATCACCAACACCAAATTGTGTTTTCATTGTATTTATTTGTTTATCGTTGTAGATTACATTGCCATTTTTATCCTTCATCTTACTCAAAGAATTTATAATAGCTAATACAGCATTTACATAATCCTGATAACTTTTATAGTCCTTTTGGTCGAGAGAGAAAAGTGTTTGGATCTTTACAGCTAAATCATCACTATTTACACCATTTTTTAAAGGTTCAATGACATTCTGACGTATCCATGTTTCCATGTCGTTATCAGTTTTAAAATTCTCGAAGAAAGAATTATCTACATTTTGAATGAATGATTGGACAGCAGTTTGAGCTTCTGCATTTAATTCATCATATCCAGATGTATCACCTTGTAAATATGCTTGTAGAATAGGACGCACCCTTTCGGACTCTGTGTCTATTGTATCATTTAATTTTGAATATATATCTTTGATTTTTTGTTGGAGTTCAGGAGTAAGATTGGAAAAATCGAATTCTTTATTATCGCCAGCAAATTTATCTATTTTTGTTTCTTTTAACAACATATTAAATGTGTCATCATCTAAAGACTTGTATAATTCATCATGTACGTCTTCCCCATTTATTTCAAATTTTGATGAAGAACCACTAAAGTCACTATGAGTAGTATAATACTGGAACTTTCCATTCATTAACTCCTCGATAGTATTTTTCTTCTTAACATCACCTTTAGTTTCTGCCTTATAATCATCGAAAGTTTTCTTAGAATTAGAACGAATATTAGCATAATAAGCATCTTGATTTTCCTGATATGCTTTTGTAAGTTCCTCAATACTACCTTTGTTTTTTAATATTGCGCCACCTTGTTCATTCCAACCAGTAATCATAGTAGGGAACATTTCAGCAATTTGACTTGTCAGATTTTTATATTCCGAAAACTTGTCAGAAGTTAATGATATATTATGACCATATTTGTCTACACCTTTTGATAACTCTTCAAATTGTTTTCCATTTTCAGAAATCCATGACTCCTGTGTAGATAAATTATCTTGCTGATCTTTTACAGATGTATTGAACTCATCTAATCTATCTTTTGCATATTCTGCTTTATGAGCTAAATTATCTATGACAGTTGCTACAAGCGAAATTACTTCCGTTATAGCAAATGATACAGCCATACTAGCAAGAGTAGCGCCTAATGATTTAATAACTGTTCCAGTCGCTTTGCCTGCACGTTGGAAGAGAGTAAGACCTTCTGTGGACTTTTTCATATGAGCAGCAAATGCTTCTTGAATGTCGCCTGAACCGTCCCATGTTTTTAGAAAATTTTTAAGGTCTTTATCTGCTACTTTGTATTTCTTACACAGTCTATTGAAAACATTATCATTAACCGCTGCTAATTTCTCAAGATGAAGTCCCTGAACATCTGCCATTTCAAAGAACTCTGTAATTTCTTTTTTAACAGGATTAATTTTTCCTTTTAATTTATCAAATATTGTAACAAAACTATTAGTATCAGAATTATATTGTACTGCCTTATAGATTCTGATATAATATCCTTAAATAAAATACTTCTGATATTTTAAGAAAGGTGTGATTTTATATGAACAACAACATTAAATTTTGTTCAAATTGCGATAAAACAGGCTCAAACCAAATGTATAAATTAGTTGGTAATGATAAAAAAGATTTTCAAAAAGGTTTTATATATCCATTTGAGATAAAAGGTGATGATAAATCTATTTGTCCATATTGCAGCAATAAATTAACAGATACACTCATTACTGAAAATGATTTCGATTTAATCGAAGATGTTTCTGACTCTGACCGTCAATTTCTCGAAGCCATGATAGAACTCAAAAAGAATGATCCAATTGAATATCAACTAAAAATATCTCAGTTCAAGGCTAATTTGAAACAACAGGAGAGTAGAAGTGATAGAATTGACCAAAAAGATAACAATATACCTAAATGTCCTACCTGTGGCTCAACAAATCTTTCTAAAATTTCAAATATCGGCAAAGCAGCAAAAGTTGGTTTATTCGGAATATTTGGAGCAGGAGATTTGGGTAAAACTTGGAAATGCAACAATTGTGGAAGTAAGTGGTGAACAAAACTTGACAAAAGTTTTGTAAAATTTTTACAAAATATATGTTCTGTCTATTAAGACTTTCCAATAGGTGATAAAATTAAACATGACAGAATATGGTCGTGAGCACACTACGACCTCGTGTGTAGTTCTGTCATGTAACATATTAACTATATTAACCGTAACCATACCAAGGCAAGAAAGGTAAGGCGAAACACCTCTTGGAAAATCTAAAACTTCATAGCAGAATTCTCTGCATCAATTTCCAACTGATATGCAATTTATATTCTTGCAGAAAGGAGGAATGCGATGTCAGAAATTCCAAACATCATTTTGGCACTTATTAGTCAAACGCCTTGGTTTGTTATTGCATATATCGTGCGCAAGGTATATAGTAACAAACCAAAACACACGGCAATAAGCATAACAGATAAAGTAACAATAACATCTGAAAGATAGAAACATTATCTTAGCCAATTGTCGATTTATCAGGAGAGTAGAAGAGTAGTATCATCAACGAGTCCGTGGTTCATCATAACTACGGACTCATCTATGTATATATTCTCTCTTTTTGAACTATACTTTTGTATTACTTTTCATATCCAAAACAATACACGCACATCCATCGTTCTCACAACACTTCTTATCCACTTCCAAAATATCTTTATCATCAACTCCATAATTGTTCTCAAAGAAAATAGAGGAAGAGAAATCATCAACTTTTAATGCAATTAGTTTTATGTATTTCATTATGCCACCTCCAAATATCCATATTTACGAAGTAGCTTTGTTATATAAGAGATACCATCAGGACAAATTCTTGTTTGCAAATGAGTAGTTCCATCAGGTGCAATAGCAGGAATTACTATATCATTACGCACACTTCTTTGGTATAATATCATTATTTATTAGTATTTGTTCTATATTGTTAAATTCCCAATATGGTATTCTTAATATTTTAATTTTATTCTTCTTGCAATATTCGTTTTTCATTTTATCTCGGTTTTTTGTTTTTTTAAACTCAATTTCTCCGCCAAAATATTCAACAGGCTTAAAATGTTGTTGCCCATCATATTCAATAACTGTGTTCTTATCGGACAAATAAAAATCAAATCTAAGTTTTTCAATAAATATACAATCATCAAATGTTTTTTGTTTTTCAAAGAAAATATTGTTTTTAATTAAATATTTTTCAACTTCATTTTCACCTTTTGAATAAATATGATCACAATTGGGACAAGAACAAGATCCATAAATATAATTGGCTTTTCTTGTAAAGACTTCGCCACATTTTAAACATTTAAAATTAATATCATTATAATTTTTAGTATATTCAGATACTATGTCCAACATAGGATTTACTTCTTTCAAAAGTTTCCTGTATTTTTCTGTTGTGAATGTTTTGTTTTTTACTATTTTCTCAATACCGCACTTAGGACAACCACAATTTGAACTAAAAATAGAATTTATTTTTGGATACCAAATATAATCGTGTTTTAAACATTTACATTTTGTTTTTGTCGAATTGTTTTTATAGTCTTCTAATAGTTCAATATTATATTTATCTAATAATATTTTACTAATTGATTCTGTCGTGTATTCTGATTTATTGTGCTTGTTTGATTTTCGCATGTTTACATAATTTGTTGTTTTTTCATCACTCTCGTAGCTTTCTTTATATACAACATAGGTTTTATTGTTCTCAACAAACATTCTGCAAAAGATGAATCCTTTTTCTTCTGTTACTTTTTTAACTTTATCAATAGTTAATCGTTGTTTATTGCCCATAGTTTCTCTACCACAAAAATAACATCCTTGACCGCCATGAAACTTAGAATATGCAATTTTTTGTACACCTTTGTCATTATGTTTATCACATATATATTCTAATTTTTCATGAAATGATATATAATCTTTTGACAATAAAGTGTATCCTCGTGCATCAAATTCTTTCTTAATGTTCTCAATTTTATATTTTTTCTTTTTCGCCATAAATTATCACCTATTATTTATCCTTTCTATTATTTATTCTCCATATAAAAAGACACCAAAGCAGAAAATAATTCTGGTGTCTTTGTGTATTTATATGTTGTTACTCCTTGTATTTCTTTTACAAAAGAGTAGTTAATTCCTTTTGACTGCAAATACTTCATCTCAGGAGTATATTGAGTCGAATATTCTTTATCAAATTTTTTAATCACTATTAACCTCCGCCAATTCCAATGAAGTGTGCAATCTCATTGACTGAGAATGTACCTTTTGTATCCATTAGAAGTTTCCAATCCTTTTCAGTTTTCTCTAATGACTTAATTCGTTTCTTTTGATTAGCAATAATCTCATCCTTGTGCTTAATCGTTTCATTTGCGATCTGAACTGCTCTTGCTAAGAATACTTCATTTGGTTCTTCTTCCTTAATTGGAATGTAACCGCCTGTCATTTCAATAGAAGGTAGCACTTCGTCAGTAATCCAATCTTGGAACTTTTCTGCTTTATCTGTCTGTGATTTGAATATAAGCTTATATACACCGCTTTTCGTGATAAATTTCTCACCACGATTATTCATTTTTCGGAAGTCCATATCTTGGACATCTGAATTTTTCAAGATGATTGCTTGATTTTCGTTCATCTTAGCAAGATAATTTCTTACATTGCTATCACTAATCTTAAGGCACTTACCAACATGATATGGGTTAAATAATGCTTTTCCTTTAAAATTAAAACATTCTACATCTACAGTTTCAAACCTTTTGATAAAATTTAGTTCACTCATATAATGTTCCTCCAAAATTCCATTGATAAAATTTTGAAAGTATAGTAGAATAGAAATTGAGAGAAATCTCATATGTAAGACATCCATTTGTTCTTTGGTCGGAGCTGTGGATGTCTTTTATCTTTTTAAGTTTCCTTTAATTAATTCTACCGATTCTTTGCTAAAAAGATAATTGCGTTTACCAGCCTCTCTAAATTGGCTTTCGTCAAGATTAATACTTTTGGCTAATCTAATGAGATAAGCAGGAGTAATATCTAATATTTTTGCTACCTCGGCAGTAACGTAGACTTCTCTAACATCTGACATCTATATACCTCCTTTGTTACAAGTTCGATTATATAACGTCGTAAGTTAGTTGTCAATACTTAATTTGAAAATTCTTGGAAAACATATATTCGGTCTACCAAGATAAGGTAGAAGAGTGGTGAGAAATGCTACTCTTTTTTATTTTTGACAAAAATAATACAGAGCCATAATATTATGGCTCTGTATTACCTCATGTGTTAAACGCATGTCAAAGACAATTGTTTAAATTCCTCCTGATGTCACATATCTATCAGCTAATGGACTCCCATTTCTGTTTGATATGGTACAAATCAAGGCTAATGGACACCCATTTCCTTGTTTGTAAGAAGTATTATATCAAATAATAAACCTGTTGTCAATATTAAAATAATTTTACCAATCCATATGAGTTAAGATTTTCTTTGTATCCATCGTATATTTTGGGTTCTAAAACATTCCACATAGAATGTTGGATTTTATATCCATTGATATACCTTATGCAATTATACGCAACAATATCTGCCATTTGTAATCCAATACTATTTTCTTCTTTTACAGTAAAACTCGTTGTGGTTATATATTTATCAATTGCTTCTGGAATGTAAATATTAGTACCGTTTTGTAGAATATTAAAATAATGTTTTTGTATTTTTTTATTCTGTGTTTCTTCTCTTGCTTCAAACACTATACTTCCACGAGCTTTATTTTTTATTAAAAAATGTATATAACTATTTATTACAGAAGAGAAAAGTATCTCATATATATCATGAGAAAGTTCAGGATATTCATTAAGATATTCCTTCACATTAGTATATGCAGTTATTACTTTAAAGTCTGTTTCATTAATACTTTTTCTCAGTAAAGTCCAAAACCTAGTTTGCATATCAGTATTTGAGCATAAGATTTTAAAATCTTTCTGCTTTTTAAGGATATTGGTATAATGGAATACTATATTAGGATTTCCTAAAATGGATTTTGTATTCTGTATAGATGGTATCAAATTTTTTTTGTAATTATTTCTTGATATTATAATACCACCGAGTAACAAATATGGATTTGTTTTTGTTTCTGCACTTTCGTCTAAAAATAATATATAATCTGAGTTTGCCATAATAATTCCCCAATCATTAGTATTTGATATTTCCATTATATACCAATAATCGACAAAATACTATCAGAACATATGTTCTCAAAAGCCATATTACATGTTTTCAGAAGTCATCATAATATAACTTTAACGCATTTCGTTTGCTTTCGCAAATCTGGACTGTATATCTAAGCAGAAGAGTATTAGTCTACAAATCTGCCTACCCTTGCCAGCCTCTGAACCGTTGACATTCTTGTGCGTCACTACAAGACAACTATCGTAATATACGACTTAGCCAACGACTGCTTTCAGTTGTATAAAACAACCTACCTATCGACCACCCATTGTAGTAGAGGAATACATTTCAGCATTCATACTGTATGACTTAACATACTACGTCATTCTAACCAATTTTCATGGGTATGACATCCAATAAACTCGTTTCGCTATTAGCTCCTACAATTCATTCGTGTTTCCTTTAATGATTGAGGGTTATTGACTTTAGGGCTTCCCAGCATTATTCGGGATTTTGTTTTATTGTGTTCAAAGTACACAAAAAGGTCTTTGCTATCGCTTCGTTAATTGAAAGACATTATTTTCAATCTTAAAACGATGGGCACAGTACAATTTCACCATGACCTGTTAAACTTTGTATTAAACCTACACCAACTCCGATAGAGCCAGCTCCTTTGAGAGCCGATGTAATATCATTGATAGCACCCAACATACTATTTAATGTTTTTACAGTCTTGGTAAGATCTTTTGAATTGACAATGTTGTTGACAGTAGATGTCCAAGTATTGGAAAGTTTATTAAGGCTACCCTCAAGATTATTACTACTTTTCTCTGCCTCTCTTTCTGCTGAACCATCTCCACTAGCATAATCATCCATCATCTTATTAAAATCAGACCATCCGCTAAGCAGAGCGGAGAGTTCATTAGCATGGTACTTTTGCCCAATATTTGTCAATATCTTTGATTTTAATGGATCTTTTTCGTCAAGACTATTAAATGTTTTTGCTAAATCTTTTAAAATCTCAATTGGACTTCTTAGTTGTTCAACTCCATTTTTCATTTCAGTCATGGAAGCATTTGCCTCATTTAAAGTTGTAACAATCTTTTTAGAAGATGTATTTTGTAAATTGATGAGCAACGATTTAATACCAGTACCAACTTCTTCGCCAGACTCTTTTGTTCTGGCAGAAATTGTACCAATCATCGCTGATAATTCGTCAATTTGAACACCTGTGGTAGAAGCAGTAGAACCTGCTTTTGTAATGGCATTTGCCATAGTTTCCATATCCGTTGAATTAACATTTGTAATCTGATTCATGCCATCCAACGCAGTTTTTAATTTTTCAATACTACCCTGATAATCATATGCTGCATTCATAGCAAGAATATAACCATCAGCCGTATCTCTATTTAGGTCACCAGCAGTCTGTGCAAGTATTGATACATCAGCCATATCATTTCCTTGCTGTCCTTGAAAACCACTTCGATTCATTTCCTGAACACCAGTCAACCAATCAGAAGCAGTTCGTCCATATTTGCTTGCGTGAGAATAAGATTCTTTTGCAAGAGATTGTAGCTGATTCATTGTTCTATCAGAAGTCTTGGCAATTTCTGTAAGAATAGTATCTACTTCTTTAATTTCATCTATAGCTTGTTTGGTTTTATAAACCAATCCCATCATAGCCGAGCTAACAGAAACCCATTGAGTAAAACTTTCAGCAGCTTGTTTAAATTGATCTTTTAGATTAGCACCAAGTTTACCAAGACCACGCATAGAATTTTCAGTATTCTTGAATCCAGTCTGAATTTTACCAAATTCAATTTGAGTCATTTGTGTATTTAAGTTACGCAAAGATGCAATATATTTGTCAATTTTTTCTATTGCATCTCTAGTGGCATTTGTGTTTTTTTGCTTCCATCCTTCCAAATAATTAGCATATGAAAGTCTACGCTGCTCAGAAATAAGTAAGCTATATTCAGAACGAGTTTGTTTCAAATCATTCTGGGTTTGTTTCAAAACCGCATTTACCTTTTCAAACTGAGTAGCGATTGCGGTTTTACTAGCGCCATTATTTAGCAGATTTCTCAAAGTAGAAACTTCTGTATCAAGATTACTCATTTTCCCTTTTACTTCATCAGCAGAAGCACCGAGTTTTGTAAAGCCATTACGAATAGTCTCAATTTGGGTTGTAATATTGCCGTTTTTATCAATGGAAGCACTTATCGTTCCTATATCTATATTTTTTGTAGCAGATCTTACTCCTTGTTGTACTTGTTGACCAATTTGCTGTCCAACTCTCTGTGCAGACTGAGTAGCACTTCCAGAATTTATATTTCCAATTTGAATATTTCCTAATGCAGAGTTAATCTGACTTACCATCCTATTGATAGTAGCTTGATCAATATTTACATTGCTTAACGTAATCTGTGTAGCATTTAGCTGTCTTGTAAGATTAGCAACAGCATCTTTCCCAAGTTTTGCTTTAATCTCCACATTATTAAGTTGATTTTTTAACGTTTCAATATCTTTGTTTAATTGCTCTTTTGATTTAGATTTATCTAAACCACCAATTAAACCTAATTGAAAATTGTTCAAATCCATACAATTATTCTCCTTTCTTGTGAATTATTTTTGTACATAAAAATAACGCTCACAAAAGGAGCGTTCTGAAATAGAAAAGTAGGCTATAACACCTACAATTCCAAAATATTCAATTTATGATTGGTATTCCTACCTTTTTACAATTCTGCTTAAATAAGTTTAATAATCCTTGTTCTCCACCTAATTCCTCAATAACTTCATTCCAATAATCATGCGAACCTTTTACAGTTCCGCCATGTGATTGAGAATTAAAATATCCTAATACATCTTCACCTGTCGCTGGTATATCTCTTTTCCATTGTGGATTTCCTGGATATTGAAATGTTAAATAGTCATCTTTAAATCCAACAACAAAATAATAACTATTTCCATTTTTCTTTATTTCTGATTTAAAGGGAGCTTTCCTTAATTTATCTGTTCTTTGATAAACTATAGGTTGATATTCAGCGTAATAATCTTCAATCTTTTCTTGAATTTTTTTGAAGATTACTTCTTCTGTAAGTTCCATAGCCTTAATAATATATGGTCGCAACACCTTTTCTAAATCATCCATGTTGTTAATCATAACTACTTCTCATCTTTGTTCAATGATTTATTAACTTTAATCGTTGCATTAAGAGCGGCTACATAATCGTTGAGTATCTTCTGTAATTCTTCTGCGTTGTCAGAATTAGCCATAGAAAGTAAAAGCTTATTAAATCCGACAATATAAGAATCATTGTTGATTACAAAATCAGTAAGCTTATTTACGGCAATCATTTTGAGCAATCTTAATCTTTTCTTGTATTCGATATAGTTCATAATTTTTTTAATCATGTTATTTTCCTTTCCTTTGTGAAATTGATGTCATTGACATTGATATTGTTTCATCATGGCTACAGCCTGAACAGACAAATTAATAGGTCATTTATTTGTTCTCTTTTGCAAATTCGTTGACGAACTTCTGAATGTCATATGTATATCTAGTTCGTTTCTTTCTGCTATTTATTTGAATAGCATTGTTATTTTTCAAGTCGTTAATATTAAACGACTTCTTATTTATATCCTCCATCATCTTAACGAAATCGCAGATTTCTATAAAGAATGTGTCGTTGTTTTCGTTCCTAAAATTACAAATAAATCCTGCGACAAGATTATGTTCACTTGCTTCTTGCAGAGATTTAATCTGATTATCCTTAATCATTGATAATGGCAGACTTGTTGACTGAGTTGATTTTAATTCGAGTAAATACAACGTTCTTGAATCATCATCAAATAGAAGATAATCACAAATATTACTACTAGCAAATCTAGTATTATTTCCATTCCCAAACGATGCTGCATTATCCCTAAAACGATAAATCCAACATGTATTTGGGACAGAATCTTTAATCGACTGTTCAAAAATCTTTCCTGGATTCTGTGCTATTTCCTTTCACTCCCTTGCATAACAAAAGAGCAGCTTCTGAAGAAACCGCTCTTTCTTATTGATGATATTTAATTTAGCTTACATTTTACAAGAACATGGTAGCAACACCCATTTTGCTCCTTTATGTTTTTTCAATTTTTGTGTCACAAATTCGTGAACACTTTCCAAATCATTGCAATTGATATCCTCTAAAATTCGATATTCAAAAGAATTATTTTCATCAATGCACACCACTTTGAAAAATTTTCGTTCTCCTTTCATAATATCACCCCTTACATTATATTTTTATACAAAATAATTCATACAAATCTACATGTAAAGCTTTTGATAAAGCAATTGCATTGCTTAACAAAATATCACGAGTGTTTCCATTCTCAATTTTATCAAGATTTGCAACTGATATACCCGTTTTTCGTGATAACTCTCTTAATGACATATTTTGTTTCATTCGATAAAACCATACTTTATTTTCCATAATATGTAGTATTTGTAGATTTTTTATGTATATACATATTATAATACAAGTAGTGTTTCATGAATGAAACATTTAATAATTATTACAAGCGTTCATTATTTAATTACAGCTTTTAATTTCTTATATGTACCTTTTCCATAAATCCCATCAGCAACAATATTCTTCGATTTCTGAAACTTGATTACCGCATTATATGTATTTTTACCATATATACCATCTACAGATAAATTTGTTTTATTTGCCTTATTCAAACATTTCTGCAACGTCTTTACAGATGCACCAACAACACCCATTTTCAATGTTGGTCGTGGGGCGGTTAATTTCGTAGCAGTAGTGGTAGTAGTAGTCGTTTCTTTATCGTATGCTGGTATTCCATAGCCAAGAATCTTATCATATCCAACATTATAACTTTTATATACAACTCCACCACCATTATCTACAACGCTAGAACCGCCAGATGTATTTCCTTCAATAGTGTGCACCTTAACTTCAACAACTTTGGTTACAATTCCAATATGATTAGCACCACTATGTCTTGTACCAGAAAAGAAAATGACATATCCTTTTTTCGGTGTTTTCTTTCCGTCCACATACTTCTTAGCTTTAATAAACTGTTGCCTAAGAGTTTCACAACTTGCAGAAAATCCACCACATAATAATTCTTTAGCTTTTGTTTTTCCAAATGCTTTATTAAAAATCCAGCTTATACATATAGCACACCAGTACACACCATTCATACCAAACCATTTACCATACTTTGTATAATTGTTTGAACCTGCGTTTTTAGTTTTGCTGCCAAGCCATGCATTTGTTTTCTTTTCTAGGTAACCAACTTCCTTTGCAGCTACATTGATTACCTTATTTGCTGTATTAGCCATTTATTATCACCTCATTTTAAAAAACTATTTTCTTGTAATGATTTAGTATATAATTCTTTAATATAGTTATAAGCCAAATCCACTTTCCCATTTTTTAAATCTTTTTCTTTAATAATTGTTTCATAAGTCTGATATAAATCTATAACATGATCGAATTCTTCTTGAGTATGTTTTCTTTCATTCATACATGAATTTGCAAAATCTAAAATAGTTGATCTCATATCATTAATTTCCATTTTGTCAACTCTATCAGAAACTTGATTTAATTGTTCTGAAATTTCACCCAACTGTGTTTTTATATTGCCGTTAATTCTATCACCAACCCAATGTAACAATGAACTTAATGGATTTATTTTAATTGGAACAATTTCTATACAAGTTGTTATAAAAACAATTAAAAAAGCACAATAACTTGTATTGTGCTGAACTAAATCAATTATTAATTTTATTATCACTTCCATTCGTATGACTATCCTTTCTTTATTTTTTAGGATTTTCATACAAGAGAGCAGTAGTAGAATCTCCAATGCCTCTAGTTGTAGGATCTGTAACTGCATTAAACAATGATACAATTGCCATTACAACAACATATGGATTACTTACTGCCTGTATAAACGTTTCCCATACTTTTGACCAAGTGGTTAAATCTGATGCTTGTAATCCAAAATATGTAAGAATTGGAATTACTACAGAAATAATAACCTGTGCAATAAATAAAACATTTTCTTTGTTAAAACGAACTTTCCAGTTAATTTTGTTCATAAATTTTTCCTTTCTATAGGGTAGTAGCAATCTGACTGTTAAACGCAATCGTTAACAACAGATATGACGTCTACTTTTGCACCCATCATTTTGAGCAACCTATTTTTTTAATACAAAAACAACGCTATAATTAGCGTTTTGCAACCTTATTTAATCTACCAAAATCAAAGAATTCACCATTCATATGTTCTGCGTTTCGATATTTGTTTTCGTCAAAATACCATTCAAACCATGTGTGAGAAGTAGTAGAAAAATAGTTTTTAGATATATCTAAGATTTTTAATAGAATTTCATCGCTTGGAAGTTTGTCTGTTGTAGAAATCAATCGAATAATCTTATACCCCTTAGATTTAACAATTTTATCTCTTACTATCTGTTTTACGTCAAAATCATGACGAGATATATTCCCAAGCGTTACAGACAAACCATGTCCTTTCCCATCATATTCAATATCAATATTATCCAATGCAATATCAAGATTATAATGAGAACATGATAAGTTTAAAATACCATTATATAAATCATTTAAATATACTTGTTGTTTTGATGTGGCAGTAGTACCATTTTTATATTTTGAATTTATTCCTTTTTGGTAAACTTCAGGGCAACCAAATGTTGATTTGCTTCCATATCTTTGTAAATTTGTCGATTCTATTTTCTTTCTTATTTCTGGTATGTTCATCGTATTACATATACCGTATTTTTCAATCATTGTATTTTTGGCTTTTTCTTGAAATACATCTAAAGACAGAACAGATTTAACTCCATATTTTGCAATGTTTGTATCTATTACCTTTTGAAATACATCCTTATTCTGATTTGCCCATTCATAACCATATCGTTCTAAATTAGTTTGCCTTCTTTTTTCTTGAACTTCTTTGCTTTCCATAGCCCAATTGACACCACGCCTTTCGTTGTTTGTTTTCTTTATTTTTTCTTTTGTTTCTGAAAGGCAAGCTGTATTTGTTGTGCCATATTTTTCCAAGCAAGTTCTTTTATATTTTATTGTTTTACACTTTTGACAAGTTTAAGACCATCTCCGTCTAATGCTCTGCAATATTCTCTATAAGGCATAACCTTTTCTTCTCCACAGATATCACAAGCTGTATGTACTTTGACCGTGGATTGTGAATCTAAATCTTCTATATTCACGGTTATTGATTTGGATGTGTCAATGATTGTTCTACCCTTTGCACCAATTTTCGTAGGTAAATCATATCCTTTTTCAATATAATACCTTGTAATTCTATTATTTAATTTTACTTCAACCTTTTTATCTAAAACCATATTTCTCTCCTTATCAATCACTCACGATTTTAATTTTCGTATTTTCTATCAGAATACATTTTCGACAATGCATCCCATAATCGCTTTTCTTTTTTGAATTTCCACACTGAAATTCCATCATCGTTTGCATATACCCACGTATACCTAATTCCTTTTGACTTTAGAAAAACAACTTCATCGTAAAATGAAGTCTGGTATTCTTTGTCCCATTTTATTTTTCTTTCCATATATTTTTAACAATCGTAAAAAAATGGGATACATTACAAATCAGCCAACAGACCGAAAGAGTATAATGCATCCCATTCTCTAACCAATCTGCTCACTTTCTTTTTTATTTTTGTTATATCTAGTCTCTGATTTTGTAACCGTCTTTTTAGCGGTTTTTGTTTCAGCAACATAGTTAGAAGTTAATATATCTTCTTTTTTATTCTCTTTTTCTCTTTTATCTGAACGTGCTTCCATAACACGTCTTAAATATTCTTGTCCACACTTATATGAACATGCAACAGTACGCCACCTAAAAATTTCTTTATCATTTTCGCAATCATTACATGGCGTATACAATTTTCCACATACTTTGCATGGTTTCTGCACTTTGTACGACATTATTTCACTCTCCTTTATAAAAATAGGAGGGGTTATTGCTACCCCCTCCATTTAGTTTTTATTATTGATATACAATGAAGTCCCACAAATTTGTTGAACCAGAACATCCACCAGCAAGAGACTCGCCTTCAATAGCGTGAACCGTTGGGTCACCACCCATAGAAAGTTCAAACTCTCCTGAAAAATCGCATCTCTGAATGACGAACTGACCGTGATACTGATTGTCACAATTGTCTTGGCATGTTACGTCTATATACATCTTCAAAACTTTACTATACTTCTCAGAATCGTTTGAAATCTTAGCTGCTGTTACTTCCTCATCATAGAAAACAACAACCTCTGTTCCGTCTGCAATATCACCAGCAAAGAAAGTAATTTCATTCGTAGCATAAGCAAATTTTCCAGCAGCAGAAGCAGTTGCATTCTGCTCAAACTTCTTTCCAAGAGAACCATTTGCGTTCTTTAAATACACATATCCAATTTCTGCACCAGCAGTTCCAACAGGTGTACCAGTAATAGTAGCTTTGTTAGAATTTACAGCAATAATTTCAGTCTTTCTAACTTTGAAAGAACCCTGTTCAACCTTTGTGCCTGTCTGTGCGGCTAAAGCACCACCAACTAACAAACCATTAGTAGCTGAAATAGTTACACTCTTATTCTTCTTTAAAGAACCAATCTTGCGTCCACCACGACCTGTAATATCAGATTTCTCCTGTGTATTGCTAATAGAACCTTCCTGAATTTCATCCATGATGAACTCTAATTCACCAGCGTTATTAAAACATGTAATCTGGTCAATTTCTGTAATACTCAATTTACTTACGTCAATATCTGCCATTTAATTTTCCTCCTTTAAAATTTAATTTTTCGTATAAAAATAAGACCTCATATAAAATGAAGTCTTGTGTTACCTATTTTCTTATTTAATTGGAATCCATGACAGACTTGATTTATCTGCCATTTTTGAAGTGTCAATAGTTCCTGCATATACACCAATCATCGTTTTGTCAAAATTGATACTTGTCTGTATCTGTTTAAAACTCTGATTAAATCTATATATAGACATTTCCATAGTTTCTTCGTAATTGTACTTGAACTCTGGTCTGTTAACTAATGCTATAACCATTTTTTCTAGATATGGCTCATATGGTTTATTGGCATTTCTTTTCTGTTTTTTTCGAGCCTTTTTTAAAAGATAACGTTTGGCTTCTTCGTTACCAGGCTTAGAATTATCTTTTTCAAGATTATTTATTTTTCTAATTGCATCAGCAATTTTAATATACACAAACTCATCTATCTTATAGTCAGTTCCTGTTGTCTCGTTATATAAAACATCGGTGTCATTTGAAGTATCTTTATATAATTGATACCCATTTGTCACTAAATCACCAAAGAGGATAGACATATCTGTTGTAGACAACATGACAAACATCATCTGAAATAACTGATAATCAGTTACCTCTGTATAATTAATTCCCATATCATCTAACTGCACCATACATTGGAAAGGTGATGAAGTGAGTGAAGAAACAAGGCTATAATATTTTTGCTCATCTTCCAATATCTCACCAACAGTAGGAATACGAACACTTATTTTATCTGTGATTTCAATGTGGTCTGCATATAGCAGACTTTTACTATTTGCCATACTTTAAACCATTATTGAAATCCTTTACAACAAATTTCAACACCCTTCCTTTGAATTTTTGCTGTGGGAAGTACGGAATATTGCTAACAAGTTGCATCGTTCCACCAATGCCAAGAATGTCATGCTCATTAAAGATGTTATCCAATTCACACACAACTTTGTCGTACCAAAGATAACTACGTCCTTTTTCCTTATAATGAATAACATCTTGGTGTGATAATATATAAAAATATATTGAAATATCTTTATACACATTGTTTTGAGAATCTATAGTTGTACTAATTTCAAAATTGATATATCTATTCATTTCTGTAATTGTATCTGGAATAAACTCGTGTGGGAATACCCACTTCCAAGGAATTACTTCTTCTGGATCTCTAACCTTTTCTTCACCAAGTAACTTTACAAGTTCAGGCGATTCACAAATAGCGCTAATTATTTTATTTCGATATTCAATAATCTCATAACTTCTAGCTTTACCCATTTTCAATCACCTCCTAAAATCCATCAACAATATCAATTTGTTTTTCAGCCAAAACAGTTCCATCACCACTCAAAATCTGCAATAAAAAAGACTCATCCACTAATGAGTCATCATCTTGAGCAGTTATTTTAATATTCAATCCTGATTCTTGCATAACAAGTTCAGACATATCAAAATCTGTCTTGATATTCCATTTCCAATTATCAACTTCTACATTATTTTCACCTTTGTTCTTAAACTCAACAGTCCAAGTCTTTGTCCTATTGATTCTGAGAGTGTCAGAGCCGACAATTGAAACGAGCATTTCTTCTGTGGATGGGATAGAAGAAGTAGAAGAAGAGTAATCACAAATCCACACCTGCTTCCCGTCATCCAATGTAACTTTTTTATCAGTCATAGAATTAAAAGCATCAAAACTAAAGGATAATTGAATTATTCCTTCATCAAGGTTAATTTTTCTATTTGATAACCTATAAATGTCTGGATTATCTATATCATCAAAATCAAATGGGAAACGCATTTCTCTTTTCAAATTCTTTGTGACTTCATCAATAGGCACTAATAAACCATATTGATTGTCAGCCACCATAATAGTAGAGTTACCAGTTTGTCCATTTGAATATTTAGTCTGATCACAGGTAACAGCTTTTCTTTCAATAATATTACCATCTGAATCCTGCCATCTAAGAGTGTATATACACTTTGCCATTTTCCCTTCAAATTGAATATCATTGACATTGTATGATTCCGTTGCAATCCAATAAGTGTCATCTTTCGTATCATGAAAATACATTCCTTTTTTTATCGGATTATCATATGTAGAAACAAAATTCTGTACCTCACCATATGTAGAATCTTTTTTTCTGTTGTATATACGAAGATTAGCACATTCACCATCTGAACCTTTGTTATAATCGTATGGATAAAATAGAAGAGTAGGAGAGTAAGACGAATCATGCTCAAGTTCCTCTTTGAGAAGATTTTGCCCATCACGAATCATTTCATCTCTTGCAGTATCCCCCCTATTATTCATACGGTATTTCATAAGTTGAAGGCTCATAATTACACCTTCTTCCTATTTGTTACAATATCATAAAGTTCTGAACCTTTATAAGATTTATTGATAGCAAGTTGGTCGTTTTGAGACTTTAAAACATCTCTAACTTCTAACGCCTTTGCAAGCATATCCTTTTGACCAAGTGCATGAAAATCACTTGTTGATAATCTTGCCTTCAATGCTTGAGAAGTCGTAATGTAATTAGATGTCAGCCATTCAATAACCATATAATTGCACAAGATTTCTTTATTATTCGGTGTTAATACACAATCAAATTCCTGTAAAACATCATCTCTACTGTCTAAATCTTGAGTACAAGATTCAAATTTACTACAAGCAGCATCAATATAACTAATAGCTATTTCATACGCTGTTTCTTCATTCATACCACTTGCGAAATTATAATCAAGAATTTTATTAAAGAATTTATCAGCAAGTTCTTTATAGGTAGTATTAGCCATATTGTTCACCCGCTTTCCTTTATTCTGATTCCGATAAATCAAACTGCAACTTGTTCTCAAGTAAACGTATAATGTTAATATCTACCAACTTCTTATTCTTGTACATCTGACGAACCTTAGAAATAAGAATGTCACGCATATTTACACGTAACGCATCATCAATTACTTTTTCAATAGTTGCTATATCTGAATTAAATACAGAAGCAAGATTATTGATTTTTGCCACGTTTTCATATACAGGAGTTAATCTAAACTTCTTAATTGCACGTTCATCTAATAAAATTACTAATGGTTTTCTAAGAAAATCAGTCTTGTAATTATTCATTTCGTTGAGCTGTCCAATAGTCATATATTCAACTGCACCAATCTGATTCCATCTAAATATTGCATTGTTAGTCTTAGATTTATATGTCAACCCACCAAAAGTAATAGATTTAACTCCAATAACAGTATCAATAGGTAAATCTACGATAGGTTCAACATCACCACCACTTGAATCCTCAAGGTCATCAATAGCTGATGTAATAGAATCTAACAAAGAATTACTCTTGTTTTTTACTGGTGTTTCATTCGTTACTTCGACCTTTTCTTCTAAGTCATCATCTTCAAGAACAGAAGCAATTGCAGATTCATTCTTTTCATGTTCTTTAATCTTTTCGATAAGTTTTTCTTTCCCAATCTTTCCAAATGTAATGCCAAGTGACTTTGCATACTCCTTTAACTCATCGAGTCCCATAGTTTCATAATTCATTAAATATTCCTCCAATTTTAATCATCGAATTGTTCATAAAAAGACGAAAGACACTTGTATAATTCAGATGTCTTTTTATACTTATAAATTGTTATTCCATTTACTTCTTTTACGAAAGTATACCTAATCCCACATTCATCAAGATATTGTTTCTCTTTTATGTATGTAGTCGAATACTCTTTATCAAATTTTTTCTTATCACTCATATATTTACTCCAAACCCAGCACCTAAAAATAGGCATAAAAATAACACCCATAATAGGTGCTGAATGGTTTTATTGTCATTAAATTAAAATACCAATTAAACGATTGTATACTTTCCAATCAGATTTGACACAATAATTCCTACGCCAAGCTTAGTTTGAATCTGGCTGTCGATACTTTGGTCATTTGTATCCTGTGAACTTAAATCTCTTGCACGAGTCTCACCCTCAAAATACAACTTAATAAACTTCTCATTATCAGGAAGGACAAAGATAGATTTGTTGTCAACCTTGAAATCATAAGTGCCACGAACAAATGTCTGTGGAATCTCGATAGCCTGTACGCCAAGACCTGTCATATCAAGCAATGCACCCTTTGTAGCAAGCTCTTCCTTCTGTCTTTCAGACATACGACTTGCTTCAACACCATCTACAATGTGTGCAAGAGCAGATTTTGTACCAGCAAGTACAACATTCTTCTGAGAAGCAATCTGTACTCTCTGAATTAACTCAGCCATAGTATCTCTGTCATAAGAACCAGTTTCTTGGAACTTAGCAGGAAGATATGTACCAACACCATTAAAAGAAGTATAAACACGAGTGTCAATCTCGTTTGTAAAACCCTTCTGTAACTTAGCCATCATTTCTGGAAGAGTAACGGTACCCTTTAAAAATCTCTCCAATTCATCATAAACACGGATGTAAACCCATTCTGTGCTTACAGAGAATGCTTTCTTACCCTGTAATTTCTGACGGTCTGTATCCCAATGATTTCCAGAGAACCTTGAAGCGACAAGAATTGAATTATCTTCAACAACGAACTCATTAGCATCTCCTAATGCGCCGTTCTTTGTATCTACAAACTGCTCGTAGAATGGACTATTCTCCCATGCAAGTGGAAGATTAGTTGTAAGAACATTCTCCATAATAGTATAAATCTCGTTTTTATGGTTACGGAAGTTCTGCCATGTAAGTTTATCCTCACCAAGAATCTCAAAGAACGCTTCTCTTACGGCTTGATCTGTATATTTTTCTGCACCATCTGCAAAAAGACCTACTCTCTTTGAAAGAGAGTCATTCATTAAATTTGTTAATTCTCCAATATAACTCATAATTTTTTTATCCTCCTTATATAATTACGCTGTTACTTCAACGGTGTACTTGATAGTGTTTGCACCTGTTGCATAACCATATTTATTAGTAGAGTCTCCAACAATCTTTGCACCAATAGATCCGATGCAGTAAGGGAATCCAACTTCCTCTTTTGCAACAACCTTTAATCCAGTAGTTGTACCTTTCTTATATTTATCTGTTGTAGAATCATATTCAATTTCATCACCAACATTAAACTCAACGCCAGTGTTGTAAATCTTATACTTCATATCCTTTGCTAACTTGTATGCTCTAAAAGCAACACCAGCCTTGTTTACGAAGTTCTCTTCATTCTGGTCTGTTAATCTATTGTTATCATAAGACCATGCTGGATTTAAAACTAAATACTTGTCACCTGTTGTGTAATCACCAGCTGTATATACACTTGTTTCGCCTGTCACAAGATCACCTTTTGAAACGATTGCGCCGTTCTGTAAATCTTTAGTAGACTGTAAGCTAAAAATTCTAGCACCTGTTAAATTTGTAGACTCAGCTACCATAAATGAATTTGCCATAATTTATATTCCTCCTTATTTCACATATTTGCTCAGAAGATTTCCGTATCTGTTCTGAACTTCATTATTTTCTTTATTTGTTACCTTTGTTTCCTGTGGCTGATAAGAAAAGTTTGTCTTACCATCAACCAATTCCTGACCTACCATAAGAGTTAAGTCCTTAGTTACTTCATCAACGGAAGCGTGTTCTGCGTCAAGTTTAGCCTTGTAAATTAAGAATTTTGCATTTCTACCAAGTTTCTTTGAAAACTCTGTTACAATTTCATTTACCTTAGCAATATGAGCTTCTTTCTGCGTCTCAGCTTCCTTAGCTTCATATTCAGCAACCTTAGTTTCAGCAACATCTAATTTATCCTCAAGAAGTTTATAATCATTTCCTAACTTCTCAATTTCTGCCTTAAAAGAATTATTGATTTCTACAGCTCTTGCGTCTACTTTTTCTGCTACAACCTTATTAAAATCAATAACATCCCCAATAGAGATTGCATTTTCTGTTTCAGCATCAACTACTGAAAACTTCTTTTCTGTCTTTCCATCCCAATCAGCAACGATATTCTGCTCATCGTTTAATGCAAATTCAACTGAATATAATTTATAGTCCTCCTTGTTAAGAACCGTAAAAGCAGACTCAGTAGGAGTACCTACAAGAGCATACTTATCAGATAAATTCTCATCGTCACTAAGTTTGAATGTGGAAAGAAAAGTATTTAATTTTTCTAAATCCATAAATTTCTTTTCCTCCTTGTTTGTTTTATGGTTGTTTGGTTCAGAAGAACTAAACTTTTTATATTCATCAAGCATAAGAGAAAACTCCTGCTTAAAAGAATCTAATTCATAATGTCTTCCAATACATGCAGACTCAAAACACGGTTCTACCTCAGTCCCATCTGGATTAGAACCTAAAATGCAAGCTGCCGAAAACGTCATGTTTTCAACAACATAATAATCATTTTCATTATAGTGACCAGACTGGATTTCTATTTCCATGCTTTGTCCATAATTCTTGTCTAATAATGAAGAAACTTCTTCATATCTTTTAGACCAAATAATGCAACCTTTTAATTCAAGGTATTCGTGCTGTGTAAAACCATCTTTTTCTGTAACAGTTACCCACTTTGCAGACTCCACCGCATCTTTTGTAATGAATCCATATGGTTTAGTGGTATCTTCAAATTTTATACCTTTATCACTCAGAATAATTTTTCCACCATGACTACCAAAGTCCTGAGAACCATCATCAAGATAAATATATTCTCCGACAATTGGAACACCATATAATGATGGAAGAGCAGCTTCTATGACTTCTTTGCTCATAGATGTTCTATTTCGGTTATCTCCGTGATAACAAAGCAGAATATCAACCAATGCGAATTGTTTATTCAGTGTTTTCATCGAATTAGGGACTAGCTGAATCTGAGTTTCATATCGCATAGATTTATTTTCGTTTTCCATCTATTTCTCCTTTCTAAGATTTTAAAAACAAACATTTTTTTGCACTAAAAAAGAACTTGAGTCATAATGCCGACCAAGTTCTTTCATAAGTTCTTGTGTTTGTAAAAACACATAAGCATTTTTATTATCAATTTTTCTTTCTTTATATCTAAAACCAAGCGATAGAAGAACATCAGCTTTAGTTTTATCCAGTAAAATTATTTCTCCCATATTTTCACCTCTATATTCTATTTTCTGTCTTATTTGATTCATTGGCTCTTTGCTGTTCGGTTGTCTCAGTAATTTCTGTATCGCTCATTTCTGGTCGCCCACCCTCATCATTAGAATCTCCAGATTGTGTATATGACGTAGCCATAGGTTTCCATGACGAATAAATGTCATCAAATAATTGTTCATGTAACGTAGCACCAATCATTTTTGCTGGATTTATTCCTTTGGCAGCCATTACCTCGTCCTTTACAGGGAATGAAGCTTGAGCTAATTTTAATTGACTATCTATATAATCATCTACATCAAAGATAGTAGTAGGTAATATACGATATATGAAATCATAGCTGTCATATATAAATCCACGCAATTTCATCTGTAGATTCATCCATACTTCTATCTGATGATATAGCCTATATATATCCGAGCTATCCACTTTCATAGAAAGTTTTAATTCAGAGCCAGAAGATGCAGAAGATATAACAGCACGAGAAATTCCTGCTTCACTGTAATAATTGTCTTCTGCTTGGTCTACCTTATTCTTATCATCTGTAACAGTGGATTTTGATTCAATAAGTTGTAAATCCATAGGTGCAGGAATTACACCATATCCTTTAGGCACAATATCCGATGCCATCTGAATAAAAGGAATTATCAAATCATCACCCATTGTAATTTTTCCGTCTTCTGTAGGAATTTTGAAATAAAGCAATTTATAGGCATCTGCTTCGGTTTTTGCTTTGCTCAACTCTTTATAATCTTCGATATTGAGAATGTCACTTATAATACCAAAGAACGGTGGATATAAATAAGTAAATTCATTATGATATTTCAAGCATAAAGAATTTTCATAAGGTATCATCACACGATTATCAAGAGAAATTGATTTTGATTTTTCAAGCAAGTCTTGTAACTGAGCAGGTAATGTTTCGATATAAGCGTCAGACATAAGACTTCTATTTACTGAAAACTCATATACATTTCCATTAACCAAACGTTCTATCTGACAATATTTTGGTTCTATATAAAAGATAGAACATTGAACATCATCTTCCGTTACAAATGCGTAACATACATCATCAACATAAAGACGATAGAAAATATCTCTTACACACACATCAAGTTTAAATTTATTCACTTGATTCACATATTTAAGATAATTCTTCCTGTATGTATTTTTATTGATTTTCAAGAATTTTTCATTTTTTACTTCTTTATCAACAATCCAATTTATGATTGCAGAATTTATAAAATATTCGACCAATCGCTTATAATAGCCACTTTTTAACATCATAAACTCTGACAATTTTATAATTGAATTGCCATACTGTTCAGGCGATTGTGTAATATTTTGTATCTGCCTTCTTGTGAATCCACAAATTCTTTGATACTTAAATGCTTTGTTATAGGATAATTCAGACAATACTAATCGTCTCAGTGATGCATAATTAAAGGTAGGAGATTTACCATTTAAAAAATCTTCTACATTCTTTTTATCCGTATTGTACTGAGATTGTACCTTTTCTGTATTTACAGATTCATTTTCTATTTTAATCACCGCCTTTCAGTTTTAATGTATATATAATTTCGGTTTTCTTGCTAGAGAAGTGAGAAAAGAAACATTGGATGTGGTCTTTCCAGATGGTTTTAATAAATCTTCTCGTCTTAAAACTGCAAGTGCATATGCTCCCATTGCACAAGTATAAGCCTTATCATCGTGCATTTTATTTTTCTTTTCTTTTGATAATTCATACTGAACACCACCATTAGGCGTATCATATCTACACATATAAGAAACTTCTAATTTTAATAAATTAATATTTGTTAAAGCAAGTTTTTCATCAAATGTTAGATTGTATGTCTGAAATTCTCCTTCTCCATTATCAATCATAATAAAATCTTTATTATCATAATCAGTAAAAGAAATAAGATTTAACTTTGTCATTTTACCAAGGGCATCATATATTATTTTCTTATATCCTTGTGGGTCTATTAAATGCACAATTGGCATTGCATTAGTATATTTTTTTCTAGCTGTTTCATATTGTTTATGTTCAGGGTCTATGATTCCCCTATGTTTAATACCATTTTCATCAATCCAATCATCCATTAATTGATCGCAAATCGCAGATATTCCACCTCCACCAGAACCACTGTCTACATAAAATTCAATATTTTCCCATTCAGCAGAACGTTCACCATTGTATTCAATCATTAATTTCTTAATAATTTTTAATTGCTCAGGCATTGGTAATGGTGTTTTATTTTTTGATTCTTCGTCCACCATAGATACAACATTTACAAGTTTTAATCTATAGCCGACTTGTTTATCATTAATAACTTCAAAAATGCTTAATACACTACCATCAAAATTTCTAGCTGGGTCATATGCGAATATAAATTTTTTCTTACCAGTGTCATTATATAAAAGAGGTGGTCTAACTTCTGAATTTCTAATTAATGTATCCATAGACACAACAGCATTTTGACCTCCACCTTTACGAAACTTATTGAACAATTCTCTATCAGCCAAATCTGGGTCTTCCTCGATAGACTTTTCAATTTGCTCTCTAGTAAGATGCGATTTAATAAGTTCACCATCTACAGAAGAATGATCTAATATGGTATAAGCATTTATATCACAACAAAAATAGTTTTTATCACCCATAAACATTTTTTTTGCAAAAGTCTTATATTTTTCAAAGAATGGGAATGTTACATCACCAGCAGAAGAAGCATAAAGAAGTTGAAGTGGCATTTGTTTTGGGTCATAATGCTTCACTTTTTCTGTACCAAGTCCAAAACTTGTATCTACGTTTATAAAGTTTTCTGTAACAGCCATTTGTTCAGCAGTTTGCCATGCTGTCTCATCATAAAGTACAGATCCTCGTTTACCTCTTATTGCATTTAGGTTTGTTGATAAAGTTACAAGCTCAGAATTGTTAAATAATCTAAAATGATGCCCAGCAGGGTCGTGTATAAATCCAGTTTCAGAACTACCATGCTTCTCAATTTCATGCATAAAAATATCCGTACATGTTTTAAATGACGGAATTCTTTGTAGTGCAATATCTTCAATTTTCTTAAAAACTTCAATCGACTGTGCCGCTGAGTTTGTTGAAATATATACTTTATAATCTGGAATAAGCATCATTTTTGTTTGTAAATAAACCGCTGCTAATGTTGTCTTACCAGCACCACGAGAACACAACCATAAAGCAAACGGTTTATTCCATGTTTCCATAAACATCCAAGCCTGATAATCCATTAATTTAATACCAAGAAAGTTTTCCATGAACCATATAGGTGAACGCCTTCCTTCGTTTATGATTTTTTCATATTTAGCATATTCTTCAAGTTTTCTTTGACTAAACTCTTTAGCCGTAGTAGGCATATATATATCCATAAACACACCTACCTTTTCTTATTCTCTAAATCTTGAATTTGATTTTTCAGAATTCTATTTTCTTCTTCTAAACGGTCATTTTCATTTTGGAACTTTACAATCATTTCGCGTTGCTCTTTAATCATTTCTGTGTATTCATTTGAATCAAATGTGAGCTGTTCCATAATACTTTGATTGCTTAAATCTGCAATTTGTTTCATACAAGCAGAAGTGTTTATATCAAACAAATTTACCTTCATGTCTTCAAAGCCATCAGCGACAATTTCTTTCATTTTTGCCGATAATGTATTTTTACCTTGCGTTGAATTTTTATTATAATTGGAAGCGATATTATTATCTTTTGCGATAGTTGCAATAGAAGATAAGATAGAAGATTTAGAGGATGTCAATTTGGAAATTTTTGTTTCATCAACTTCTTCTTTTGATAATTCAAGATTAATTGTTTCATCAATTTTTCTACATTGGCAATAAAGATTTGTTAATTGGACAACACATTGTATTTTATGCCCGTCTTCAGAAATTCCTTCTGCATCACAATATCCTGCAAGAATATTAAAACAATATTTTTTATCATAATCAGATAAATTCATATCTTCAAATGGGTCATATCCAACAACAGACATGACATATTTCGTATTTTGTTTGTCCTTTTTAGACCACTTAACTGTTTTAGATGATTGTGTTTCAGAAGAATATTGCTCAATTTTTGCCTTGCTTACATTTTGTATTAAAAATCCATATTTATTTAAAATTTTATTTTTTTCTTCATTGCTTCTATTATTATTCTGATGAAGGAATCCCTCATTTTCAGAATCCGTATAAGACTTGGCTCTGTCTTGCCTCATAGCAATCAATGTAAAGTATTTTTGCAGAATTTCTTTTCCATGGTATTGAATTTCATCTTCATCCAAATAACTATTCTCTTTAGAGATACTTTGCTCTGAGGACAATAATAAATCTATATACAAAGGTTTATCTATGTTTCGTAATAATTCCTTCAATTTCTCATAATTGATTGTACCATCTGAATTAAGAGCAGAAGATTTACAACATTCCTTACACACAGGAACTCTTTTATCCAAAGAATACATTGGACTATATGACAGGTAGAAGTCTGTTACATTCTTTTCGTGAGTACAACAACTACATATCTTTTTACCTTTTTGTTTGTTAGCCGGTAATGGCTTACTAGCATCTTTTTTCTGTCTTGGCATTCAGCCACACCTCCTTGTTTTTATAAATTAAGCACTCACATCCAGAGTGGATAGAGTGCTTTCTAAATATTCAATATAGTTATAATTTATATTTATTGGTAAATTATTATTGTTAAACCAATCATCGAATTCTCCGATGTCAATACGATATACAAAATCCAAAAAATCGTATGGCGAGAAATTTGTATAACCATATTTATCATGGAAAAGTTTATGTATCTCTTTAGTCATACAAGCACCCAAGCCATATTCATTATGTAATCCTTTTAATATTTCTGTTAAATAATCAAACTCTTTTTCTGAATAGTCAGAAACAACATTTCTTTTATCTAATTTGATTAGTTCAAATGTTTGGTTGACAATATCTCTAAACGGAGTAGTATGGTGAATGTTTTCAAAATTTAATCCAGTTATTACACATTTGTAATTACAAAAATTCATTGACTCATTAAACCAATCTTTCGTATTGGATCTTAATTCTTGCAATAAATTTGTAGTTCCACCATGCCAATTACCATTAAGAGAGCCATTGAGTGGATTGGTATGTCGTGGATTTTTATTTCCCTTCCATTTCCCTAATTTTTTCTTAGATATACTAATATTTTCTCTATGTTCTTTTGAAAATTTTCTCCCCTTTGCCCATGCTTCATGTGTTTTATAATATTCTTTCCTAGAATCAGAGAGCTTTTTCTTTGTTTCATCTGACATTATTTTTCCTTTTAATAATTTACTTACTTTTTTAGCACTCTGTTTTCTACTTTCTTTATAAGTTTCTTCTGTTTTCCACGCAAAACCATTTTTAAACGCCATAGTATCCAATGAATGTTTTGTACGATTTGGGAAAAAATTCTTTACAAGTTCTTCGTTTGTATAATACGCATATACTTTTCTTAATAAAATCAAATCTTCATCAGACCAAGATAAAGATGGAGTATAGTCATCATTCATATAATGTCCGTCTTTCCCACAACATCTACACACATTTCTAAAGCCATCTTTGCATGAATTATCAGGAGGAAAATAATTAATTGATATTGGTAACTCTTTATCACATTTAATACAAAACTTATAACCATCTTTTGGTATATGTGTAAGATGATTAGTAAATTTTCTTCCTAAACATTCTTTGCATCTTGAGGTATAACCATCTTTTGTATCACATTTATGATTAAAATGGTCACTATCAAGTGGTAACAATCTTTTACATTTTGAACATATTTTTTGTTCCATTCATTATTTCTCCAATCTCTCCATATCAAACAACATTAATAGAAGAGAAGAGTGGTTGGATATGGAGTACAACCATTCACAAAGATGATCAGTCCTTGTTATTCTTCTCTTAAATCCAACTACCTGCCATCGAAACAGTAACAATCCTCTCATAGTTGGCTATATATTTATTCTCTTTTTTAAATTCCATCACAATATAAAAAAGAAGTCGTTTCATACGAAATGACTTCTCATAATTTGCAATATTAAATTTCCAATGAAAGTGCAATTTTAATGGAGAGGGTGGGATTCGAACCCACGTGTCCTTGCGGACAAACGGTTTTCAAGACCGCCTCGTTATGACCTCTTCGATACCTCTCCAAAATAATAAAAGAGCCTCGCAACCTACACCACGAGACTCTTATGAAACAAATATTAAATTAAGAAATTTACCTTTATTAAATCGTTATCAATCAAACTTTTAAATCTAGCCTCTTTTTCATACAAAGAAATACTATACTCAGTACCAGGTACCATTAAATCCATATTGCCTTTTGCATTAAAATCCCAATTCAATTTAGTAGTTTTAACGTCATCTGTATATATAGGTCTAATAAGTACATATGCAAATCTGATATACTCGGGAGCTGTATTATTGTCTGTCAACGTATTGAAATCAATAAAATTAAACGTACTTTTATCCATTCCATGCGTTGCTATTATATCTCTCGCATTATTCCATTGTTTTATTTCATCTACCGTCATGGAAGAATATTTGTTAGATGGAATAGTCACAGGCAAATCAACCCAATTTGCACCATCATAAGTTTTCCATGTTTTTCCATTATCCACCGATAATGCCAATCTTAAATCACCATTGTTTGTTTTTGTCGATTCAATTGTTATACTGTTAATTGTAGAAGCCAACCCTTTGTTTATATCTCCTGTTGCAACAACGAGTTCTTTATCGGATTTGATACCAAATATAGCCACCCCAACATTACTTGCTTTAATCAATTGTATATCTCCATCAAATAAATCAATAGGTCTTAGACCGTTTAAATATTCAGGGGTATCAAGAAGCGAATCTGTGCTTAGATTGTCAAAATCATAAGATGTAACTGGTATATATTTATTTGTTTCAGCATCATAATTTTCCTTATTAACTATGAAAAAATCATCATTGTTTTTAACAATAAACGGAGATAAAACAGATTCACAATACCATTCCCCAATTATTGCTCTTGAATTATTGTTGAAAAGATAATACTCTCCTGGCGGCAACTCTAATATCATTTTTGTCCATTTACCAGTAATGTAATCAGATTCTTTCTGATTCAAATAAACATCAGTTATATCTTTTTTGTATTTATCACACAATTTAAGTGTTGGTATTCTTCCAAAATTTCCGTCTGTCGATATTGCCCAAATATTACACTTGGAATATACCTTAAACTTAAAATATGCTTTAGTGTCATCATATTCATAAAAATAACACACATTACTATAAGTGTATCCCGCATATGCCTCGCCATCCAAAAGACCCATGGGGCTAGTTTCTCCATAAAAACCATTTCCATATTCCAATATTTCACATTTAGCTTCTTTTTTATATGTCAACAAACTATCATCTGGTTTTAATTTCCCAGCCAATGCTACCACCTCCTATTCAATAATACTAATATCAATAAAATCATTTTTGTTAAATGATTCTGTTATATACAACTCATCATTATATTTAGACATGGTCAACTCGTAATTATCTTTTATTCCCATGCCATTATATGTAAATTCAACATTTTCGTCATTATAGTTAAAATTACTAGCATCCGCATTATTGAATGATTTTAATGTCTCTACAATATTAGTTTGTCCAGGAATAAATTTATATGCCTGAATAAGAGACTTCGTAAAAACATTCCCAACATCCAAATTCAAATACTTTACATCATTTGCCCTGACATTTAAAAACGATAATTGGTGTATATTACTACTGTCGCCACCACCTGATATAACGTCAAACCAATCACCTTCTGCATTTTGTACTTGAAGTGTATTATTATAATATCTAAATCCGTGAACACCTTCTTCGCCATAAATATCTGTAAGAATATGAGTTTTAGTTTCCTCCGAATTAGAAGTGTCTGGTTTATTTATAAGACTATTGTAATCACCATCAAAATCACTTTTAGCATCCCATTCTTTTATCTTTTCGCTTGTAATTCCGTCCAAGACTGTTTTATTTATAAATATAGGAATTTCAGTGTCTTCTGGTAATGCACCAACTTCCGCAGCAGTATAACTTGGTTTATTCTTTTCTTTTGCCCAAGCTGGTACTGTAGGGTCTACTTCTGCATATTCAGTTAAATAGCCTTTATCATTGGTAAAAGACGATATAAGAGTAGGTATCGTTGGAATTTCGGTCTTATCTACCTTTTCTTCAAGTTTTTTATCCACCTCGCCTTTTGTATAAACATTCGATAAATCAATGGCTGTCGTACCAAGTGCAGCAAAAGAACCGTTAATATACATATACTGCATATACACATTTTTTTGATTCTCGACTTCAATAAGATAAATTGTACTTTCGCTTATATTTTCTGATGGAAGTTCTGTAACTATCTTAGAAGTTAATTTATTTATATTTGCCAACAATGTATTAATTTCTGTTTGAGAGTATGTTTCTGTTTTTTTATAATAATTTGTAAGATTTTCTGCTGTGTTTTTAATATAGTTTTCATCGTTATTTAATTCAGATAAATTAGTTGGAATGATAGGAATATCAGAAGTATTTGCTTTTAAATTTAGCTTCTTGTCAGTTTCATCTTTTGTATAATAATTTGCCATATCTTCGGGTGAGCCATCTTTAATAGTAATTGACTTAACTCCGTCTTTATCAGAAAATGAAATTGTGTGTCTTCCTGTAGCTTCGGTAATGGTAACAGTAGGAGAAATACCATCTTTACCTTTTAACTCCTCCAACTGTTCCTTTGTAAAATCATCATAAGTAAATGGATCACCTTTAATTACAGGGATGGTACTATTACTAACAATTTCTGTTCCGTCTGACATAGTAAACACAATCTGATTCTTGTCATTTATATCTATATCTACAACAGAGACACCATCTTTGGGCGTTGGGAAAATTATTGTTTGAGTTTTTCCATTATTAAAAGTGATGACGAGTTTATTATCTACAACCTTTGAACTTCCGATTCCTGTGATAGAAGAATTTATAAGTTGTTTAGCTTTTCCCAAAGCAACAACACCATCCATAGCAACGTTAGACATCAAATCCCTCCTTCCTTAATAATCAATCCATTCGTTAGTATCACCATTAAGTGTCTTAATCGTTCCATCTGTCCCTAATGCATAACTACCTTGCGAGCAACCTTTAATTGTTGATAGACCATCCTTACCTGCAATACCAATTTTCGGTAATTTATCTTTGTCATTAGTCCAATCATCATAACTAAATGTTGCAGCTTTAGTATCATAATTCATTGAAATTAAACCTACTGCCATTTTTATCTCCTCACTTTCTTTATTTATTTTTGGGTTGATTTTTAAAAACCAACCCATCTCAAAGTGAGAGAGTTGGTGTTAATTATTCATTATATTTTCTGTAAAATATTAGTAGAAACTACTAATGTTTTGTTAATTTATCAATTTCATTTGCAATTCCATTTTCATCAGCAAAGACAAAAATAGTCTTACTAAAATCTACCTTACCATCCTTTGTTTTTGATGGTTTTAGATCAACAATCCTATAATTCATATGCACTAGCTGCCTTGCCACACTTACCTTAAATACCAATCTTGTCTTCATAAAATATCATCCTTTTCATAAATATTTGAGTAGTTGCACTCTGAATGCCAAGAGTGGCATTTGAGCTGACATTTTTACCTAAAAAGTCAACGAAGTAATTCTTAAAATTGTAAGTATAATAAGCATTTTCATTGATTTCCGCATAGGCTATCTATATTTACTCTACTTACTTATTCTCCATTCTGAGTGCGAAATTTCTTCGTTTTTTGTCTTGTTACATCAGCCCACATACTATGTGAAAAATATTCACTAATCCATTTATCAATATTCATACCACGACAGAAGATATAAGGATTGAGAGTAATACATCTCATTTTATTTCCAAGTTCAGGAATTCCAGAATTGTGATATGCAATAACTTCTTTCTTCCTAAGAGAACCCATTTGTTTACGAAATGTGCCAAATTTCAGTCCACCACCATAAAGAACATATAATTCTTCAATAGTAAGAGGATGATCGCTTTGTTTATTTCCGCCTTTTCGTAAAATGCAATCTTGATAACATACAAAATCACCTAGAAACATTGTAAGTTGTGCTTCTTGTGGCGTAAGATATTCTCTAAATAAAACACCATTACCTCTGAAATTTCTGATATATGTAGTGTCATCCATAAATCTCAAATCTTCCTTTTCTTCGTCTGGTTCTTCAAACAGTTCTTCAACGGTAATCTTTTTATAAACAATATTGTCACTGTCAGAGTGGTGTAATAATTCACCAGTTTCTGTATTAACAACCTCATGTTCACCATCTGCATAAACTGTAATTTTCTTTTTCTGTGCCATAAATTCATTCTCCTTTTTTGTTAATAATCGTTTGTGTTTATTCATTTGAATTTTTTGCAATATAAAAAGCCCTACGATTTCTCGTAGAGCCTTAATTAATCATTAAATATAAAATTGATAATTGCAGACTTCGCAAGAAGTCGGCAAGGGCGTTCACTGCTTGCAGTGAATGACCTACTGTCTTTGACATAAGTAATATTTTACCAATCAGTCGCCAAACTGATTATAACTGTATAGGGCAGTAGTAAGTGGTGAACTTACACGCCTAAGTTTCGTATGCATCCAAAAAATAGGCTTTCACATCGGGTTTACCGCACGAAATCTGGATAGCAGGATTTGAACCTACAACGTCTAGCGAACTACTAAATTGTCCTATATCCAGTTGATAAGGTGGAATAGCACCACCCGTTAAGATTACAGAATAACTTCTGTTTCACCCTCAAACTTGGTATTTAAAGCACGAATTTCTGCAAGTTTCTTTGCAATTTCAGCTTGTACTTTTGTTGCAAATACACTAGCATACGCTTTGCCAACTTTTTCTACCGTGTCGAGTAATGTATTTGTCTCAGTAGTAGCAATTTTTGTAACATCAAATAGCATAACAATATTCATCTCATCGTTTATAGGATATTCTTTGTTGATAATTTTCTTTAACTCAACAGAAACAATTGTGGAATTATTGACCTCTTCATCTGTTACAATCGGATCACCATTTTCATCCAGTTTTACATTTGCTTTAAAATTTATATCAGAAAAGCGAACACTTCTTGGAAAATCTGCCAATAATGATTTTTCCTCATCAGCTGTACTTGTAGATGTACCCAATGAGGCAACTGAAATATCTACAGTAATAATATTATCTTCGATTATTTTCTTGACATTTAATTTCATTTATTTTCGTCCTCCAATTCATTGTATACAGTTTTCAAACTTATAATAAGATCACGTAAGGTATCTTTCGACATATTGCATTCCAATTGCGGTAAATCCAAGTTATTATCCATTACAGAAAAAATAATTTCCTTCAAATTATCACTTGGGGCAAACTGAGCCTTAGTGGTAGGAGAGAATAGCAACTGAACAAAATCAATAAATGTACCACCATTTGATGTTATAGTCTTAACTTGACCTAATTTAATCTGGTTTTCTATAATATCTAATTTCTTAGTCATGAAATACTCCTTTCTTTTATTTTCGTTTCCTTTTATACATAACTAGGGTAGTAGGATTTGAACCTACAAATACAGGAGTCAAATTCCTGTGCCTTGCCACTTGGCGATACCCCAACAATAGATGGCAAACGGGTTTCGAAAAGCCATCGCAAATCCAGATTTGCAACTCTAGTAAAGTCATTATCACCCGTTTATTCTTTTTACATCAGCACGAAGCATCCCACTAGCTAATATTGGACTGTACACATCCAGTTTTTAGAAGGATAGTCGCTTATCAGCAACCCATTCTTGCAAAATATAAATGCTTTTCTTTCACGTTTCGCTATCTGTCTTAGGGTTTAGCAATAACCTCATGAATGCTATATATACGGTGAATGACAGACCACTGTATATAATTATTGCTATAGTTGCATTGGTGATACTAGTAAAGGTTCTCATTAACGCAGAGAAGCACGAAACATTTTTAGAATAAGATACCGTTGGCTCAATGTATAACCAACTTGGATATGGACTTCCATTTGCACATGGTATCCGTGTACAAATTTCACCAGTCAAAAAATATATTGTAAAAATCTATCAACGAATTGATAGACCGCCCTTGCTCTTTGTGAGTGCAAGCAGCTTGTTAATTTTGAATTGTCTAATCAAGGATTCGTTCTATATATTTATTCGCTTATTTGGAATATTTTGACATGAATCGTCAGATGTGATATAGTTAATCTTAAGATGCTACCTAAAGTGGTAGGCGGTTAGTCCTTCTCTCAGAGGGACTGATACCCTCTGTTTACATAGATATCTTCTCCGAGAAGAAATACCAAAGTAAAGGAGGGGATTGCAGTACATGGTCACTTTTGATTCGTTGTTTAACTTTTCTTTAGTTCTTATTGCAGTCGCTGGAGGTTCATATTCTCTTGGTTTTACCATTGGAAAACTTTCCAGTAAACGAAAATAACCGCCCCAGTCTACCAAACTAAGCGGTTATAATCTTTTTTATAATTCAATTATTTTGGGCTAACCGCTTGCTATACGGGTAGCATTTTTTGTTATCTTTTCTTGAATTGTATTGTAACACATATTGAAATGTGGTGCAAGAGGAGAATTAGACAAAGTTGTTAGACGAAAGCTTCATCAGCATCCTCAGTATCTTGATTAGAAAGCAAACTTATCTTTATTCTCTTTCACTTTCTTTTTATTTACAGATAAATAATGCTTAACCGTAGTTTCCGTGCTAGAATGATGGAGTAATTCAGCAATATCCTGTAATTCCATACCAAGTTCTTTTAAAATGTTACTTCCAGAATGTCGCAAATCATGGTCGTGAAGTGTAGGAACACCAATCATTCTGCCTGCCTTTTTACACCAGTCGTTTAATGTACCACCTTGAATACATTTTTCATCAGTTACATAAGGAGTAATAAATACCCAACCATGGTCATTTATATTATTCTCTTTTCTGTACTCGATTAATTTTCTTAATAATCCTTCAACTTCTTCTGAAAAATATAAATCAACTATTTTTCGCTCTTTCTCTAATACATCTGTACACATACGCTCATCAAGATTAACTTGTTCCCATCTTAAATGAGCCATAGCATTTACTCTAGCCATAGTAGATAACCCAAACATGATGTATGTCTGTAATTGTATATCTCCATATTCTTCAAGTTTTTGACGCAGCTCATTTACTTGCTCAATGGTCAAGAATGTTTGTTTCATAATAGCCTGACCTTGTTTTGGGCGTTCCAAAAACTCAGTAGGTGATTCTTTAATAAGCTTTTTCTTTCTTAAAAATTTGTAGAAAGCAGAAATTGATGACATTACTCTACGTTGTCTACAAACGTTATTACCTTGCTGCTTACGCCAGTAAAAATACTCCTCAAGATCTTCATCTGTTGCGTCTAATACAGATAAATTGAATTGGTTATCATACATGTAAATAAACCATTGCTTAAGGTCTATATTATAAGCTTTTATTGTGTTTTCAGATAAATCACGAATAGACATATCCACTTGATATTTCTGAAATAATTTCAAAGTATCAGGATTTATATATTCAAGTTTATCTTCATCATACATTACAATTCTTTTGCTTCGTTCTGCCATTTTCTCACTTCCTTTCAAACAAAAAGAAGTAGAATAGTGATAACTAAGCTACTTCTTTGATAAAATCTAATAAAATTGTTTCGGTATTTTTAAATTCCCAATATGGAATTTCTAATAATGGTATGTTATTATTTTTACAATATGTACGTTTAGTATTATCACTAAGCTGATTCCTTTTAAGTAGGTTATTAGCCCATTCAATACCCTTACCTGCAAAGTCAATTGGTTCATAGTGCTGTATTCCTTGATATTCACACAAACCAATGAGATTATTATTGTTAAATATTGCAAAGTCAAACGGTAATGGTAATTGCATCCTACAATCATCAAAACAATATTGCGTTTGATATTGAATATTATTTTTGTCTAAAATATTTTCAATATATTTTTCACCTTTTGAAGCAGAACAATGAGGACAACAGTTTCCATTTTTTATGTTATTAAAATTAGATTCCCATGATTTACCACAAATATCACACTTAAATAGGCTCAATTCTCTTATATTTCCACAATATTCAATACATTGGAATGTCTTATCATTTTCTCTCAACCAATTATTTACTTCTTTTATATCTGAGATTTTCTTAACTCCTGCACATACTGGGCATCCTTTTCCTGATTTAATATTACTTACTTTTCCTTTCCATTCAAATCCATCAATCATACATCTAAATTTGGAATTACTACTTGCCGATTTACCATCGTAATAAATACATTTAATTTTACGATTATGTTTACTAAGCCAATTATTAACTTCGTCAATCCCACTTATTTTAGTAGACCTACCACACATAGGACATCCAATTGACTTAGAATGAGTAAGTGCATCCAATGTTGATTCCCATTCATATTTATCTTTATTACAACGAAAAATGCTTTTTGCTTTAAATTTTCCACCATATTTAACACAAATTAAATCGTTAAGATTCATTTGTTTTAAATATTCTGTACATTCTTTTGCATTTTTAAATCTGTTGTTTTTATTGTTTCCCATATATTTTTACCTTTTCCCTTTCACCTTACCCAATACCAATAAAAATAGAATGGGAGAGAGGGGTAAGGTAATAAACTCTACTCAAATCGGTTTGCAACTCCGATTTGTCCCATTCCATAATTCCCACAATCAGCTATAACACCAATCATGAGCACATTTATTTATTCTCCATAGCAGAACACGTTTCACGCATAATTTCTTTTAACAGTCCACAGACTGACTATGAGATAAAATTAACTAACTAATTTCATAACCCAATTGTTATAATTTTCAACAATCCATTTTCTGCCTTTTTCAGTCCATTTTAGACAAGGTTTTGAATGCTCATTCCCATAACTCTGATAATCAGCGTATCCATCCGTAATCAACCATTCATAATCTGCATAAGGACACCAAGTACCTGATTTATTCTTAAAAATAATATTATTCAGAAACATAATCTGATTTAATTTTGCAGCACTTTTAAATCCTAAATCCTTTGCAACAACAGTTGTCGTGATAAGTCCGTCTTTTTTTAAAACCTCATCGTGGTAATCTGCTTTTGGCAAAAGAATTTTTCGTTCTTCTTCGAGCTTTTCATTCTTCTCAACTTGTTCAAGTAATTGCAATAGGGCTTCTTTGTATGTAGTAGGCAATGCTTTTGAAGATTGTTTCCTTAATTCTTCTTCCATCTTATTAAAAGCGTCAATATATTTAAGCTTCCATTCAAGAGCTTCTTTACCACTAAATCCCATGACAAGAAGAGAAAAACCATCACGGTTCATTAAATATTCATATTGAGTACGACCTTTAGAATCTATATACTCATTTTTTATAAACATTTTTAATAGTTGGTCATGACCACCCATTAACAAACCATTATGTTTTACAACATTTTTACCCTTTGTCTTGTCCCATGCTACACGTCCTTCAATAGAATAAAGAACTTCAGCATGTTTCTTTCCAAACTTTTCAGCAACATCTCGACTACTTGCCAATACTTGACCATTTTCTTCTTTTAAAATAATTTCATCCATTTTCAATTTCTCCTTTTCTAAAAATATTTTCTAGTAAAAGGAGAGGATTTACTGACGTTTCACAACGTGTACCTCTCCGTTGTTGATGTGATAGGAACATACCCTATACATGCGCACCATCAACAGAAAGGTAGAGATAAGCAATCGCTTGTAATTCTCTTTATCAATCTAACTGATTGACCTATATTTATATTCTCCGTTTCCATTCACAGAAACAGCAAAAGTGGACGACTGAGGAAATCGAACCTCAACGAAGACCAATCTCGTCCATACAAAAAGAGTGCGCAGCATACACCACACACTCTTATTACTAATAATTATTTGAATAATTCCTCAAACAATTTTGAAGAAACATTTTGCCATTTTACAAAGCTATCTATGGCTTCTGTAAAACGATCAATAAATACATCTCTGTCAACAGATTTTCCATTAATCTTATAAGTAGCAGAAGAAGAAACCGTATTTATATTGCAACAGTTACAATTTTCGCAATCACCATAGTCATTGAGAATTTCTATATCACAATCATCATAGTCATTGACAATTTCTACTTTATATACCTCATCGGCTTCAATCTTTGGAATAATCTTAGAATTGCAATCATTAAAAATATATACGACATTAGCTTCAACAAAGATATAACCATCTTTTCGCTTTACAGGTTCACACCAGATTTCGTTATCTAATAAGCTGATAGCAAAGGCATCGTCATAACCGTCCCATTCAGGATCTCCAAGCTCATTGATAAATGCAATACCATATCCGATTCTAATAAGTTCACGAATAATCTCTTTTGCATCTTCGTACTTTGCAACGACATCTACTGAATTATATTCATCGTTAGATTTTACTTTGTCATATGCATCCGAAACAGCGCAAGCAAAGTCTTCATAGTCTTCAAAATGTAATGTTTTTATAATAATCACGACCTTTCAGATTAAGCATTCTTTACAGCATCTTTGAACGCTTTTCCTACTTTAAATTTTGGGGACTTGGACTCTGGAATAGAGATGTTTTCTCCTGTCTGTGGGTTTCTTCCAACTCTAGCGGCTCTTGTAGTTGTCTCAAATGTACCGAACCCTACGATCTGTACCTTATCACCATTTACAACTGCGTCCTGAATAGCCTTAATAGCAGCATCTACGAATACAGCAGTATCCTTTAATGTTACTCCCTCTAATGTCTCTGAAACTGTCTCTTTTACAACTTTTACTAATTCTGTTTTGTTCATAATTTTTATTTTCTCCTTTTATTTCAACTATTTTATATAATAAGAGGGTAGCATCCATATAAGGTACACTCCCTCTGATAGTGGCTTTGTCAGCCAAATTATGCGTTATAATTGCATTTTATACTAACCAAGCTGAATATCCTTTATCATTTCAACTTCGTTATCTTTTATAATTGCTATTGTTTGAGATGCTACAGTGCTACAATAAAAATTTTTCGAATAATCATTATATCCACTAAGACAACCCGTAGAAATAGCATATCTACCATGATTTTCTGATTCAATTGAAAAGTTGTGGAGATGTCCACTAAAGATTAAATCATAGAATTTATTATCACTAGATATAATTTTTGAAAGATTATGTTTCCCATTTTTATACCTATCGCCATGAATAAATTTACAAGATAAACCACAAACAGTAATATTTATTTCAGAATCATTATAGTTTGTATTTAATATAGAAATGCGTTCACAACCACTTACATCAACTAAATCTTTAATATGTTCAGTAATAAGTACATTTGCATTATCACCTTCATAATTTTTCTTTTTGTCACCAGACATTCTATCGTGATTTCCAGCAATACCACCATAAATAATATTACAATCTTCTGCCAAAGCAACTAATAGTCTATATATAAGTTTTGTTGCTTTATGTATCTGCATAGATTGCAAAAATTCGCAACTATGTTCTTGTGTGTTGCGCATATAAACATTTTCAATCATATCACCTGTAGAAATTACCAAAATTTTACGAATATTATATAATTTAATATATTTTTTACATTCATAAATATATTTGTTTATACGCTCATTGGCTATTTCCCAATTAAAATTATTACCATTACAATTGTTAATCATATAACCAATATGCCAATCGGAAATATGACATATCATTGTATATTCTGAATCTTCAACAATAGAAGAGTACATATACTTTGGAATTTCCATCGTAAAATTATTTTCTCTCATATATTGTTTTAATTCATCAGCAACAGTAATACAAGGAACTAAATCTCGTTTAAGCTTATTAAGTTTCAATCTATCGTTATGAATTTGTTGTTTTACAATATATTGTTCACCAAGTACCTCTTTTGCATCATTGAGTGTAAAAGATTTTTCAGTAATATTTTTGGACTTTAGGTACTCTCTGACAAAATAATTACCAAATATAGTTTGACTAGCTTTTCTTACACTGTCGTAGTGACATTTTATATTGTATTTATCTACAATTTCCTTCCAATCCATATCTGAGATTCCAGACATTTTATTTGAAATCTCTTGTAATACCTGTTCGTAGGTTGTTGATGTTAATCCGTATTTTGCTAATTCTTTTTCAAAATTGTACAATCATTCACCAACTCTCTATTCAACAGACTCATCAATCTCAAAAGTTAGCTTAAAATCTACAGTAGAAACACCTTCTGGTATCTCTGCAATTACCTGTTCTGTAATATCTTCACCTGTATCAGTATCAACTATTGTTAAATCCTTCACTGAGATATTTTTCAAATCCAATGATTTCTTCTTCGGTGTTGTTTTTGCTTCAATTTCTTTAACCTTAAACATAAAATTTCCTCCAAAAATCAAAAATTCCCACCAGAATGTTTTCTGCTAGGATTATAATAATTATTTTTCTTTCCTTTTTGTTTTCGAGTTTTTAATATTTCCTGAATTTTACTACGATATTTTTCATTATCACTTAATCTACACATACTTATAAGCGTATAATCTCGTGAATTTAATGGAATTTTACCATAACAAACATTGTGTATGACAGTCTTAGCCAGCCGTCTACTTTTCATATGTGTATGATAATCACCTTTAATATCTGTTCTTGTTACTCGAAAACTACCATCTTTTAATCTGTCTATTTTGAAATCATTCTCGTCCATAGGCATTACCTACTTGACTTTAACTTTGGAACGATAATCTTTTAACAGATTTAAACATTTTTCCGATTCTGTTAAATAATACGTCCTACGATGTCTAGCCACTGTATGAACAATACCATTTTCACCAAATCTTACACCGTTTTTTGCAAGATATTCCATTTCAGATTTACTAATCTTAATTATTTTTATTCACTTCTTTCGTTTATATTTTCCACATAACAGCGGAAGAGTAGTTGGGATTACAAGATTCGAACTTGTGACAGACATGGTTTATAAGACCATCGCTCTAACCAAACTGAGCTAAATCCAAAAAACAATAAACATTTCACTATGACCACAAACACCCCTTCGGGTTGCCTCAAATATACGCAATAATATTCAGCCAATACAGAGATAAATCTGAGCTTACAGACCGTCATCTATAAACTTTTTATCCCACGAGACTATATTAGTCTCATCATGTGTATAAGAGATTGATTACTCCTAACTTTCATCCATCATTCAGAAAATCGTTTAAGTATTATTTTTATATTTACTTATTTGCATTATACTATACTTTCATTGCCTTGGACTACTCGCTCATTGAACTTGTCTTATTGTACTCATTTCTGAATACTCACAGCAAACTGACTTATTGTGGTATTTCCTTACTTAACTCCTATAAGTTACCAAGTTATAGGCATCGGGATTATGCGTTGCAGTGCAACTCTCTATTGTGTCAGCGACAAGACATAGCCTTTTACTACATATATTCTCAGTACATACGCTTACATTTTAGGGTTTCCCTTTTATCTTATAAGCTTCACAGCATATAAGACCAAACCAATCATAAGTATCCCAATGATTGTTTCTGGCAGTATCCACGTATTCTCAGCATGGTGATTAACCAATCTACACTGAGTTGATTGTAACCATAGTGAAATGTTTATTGTTATTTTTTTAATTCTCAATTACCCATCAGTCAAAGCCAATGGGATTACTATCGCTCTTTGAAAAGCTGATTTCATTGTTTTATATTCGGGGCAGATAATGATACGTCTGCCCCTAGTATACGTTTTAAACTTGCAAGCCCTTATTTATTACACGCATATGGCAAAGAGCGTGGGAGTTTACTAACGCAACTCTGCGCTTTCTTCCCTCCATATTACACCCATTAAGTCAAACTCTAAAACCATTGATTTTATTGACTTCTTGGCAAATGTTTATAAAGTTACTAAGTAAAATTTGTGCAAAAATACTAATTAAAATTTAGTAAAAACTTTTCTTTGTTCATTTTATACAAACAGTTCAGCATCTTTCTGGTGTATTTTTGACTTTTATTATAAAAGACATTGCCATTATCTTTTGGTTCGATCCCAAGAGAAGTCTCAATCAATCTATTTATAGTAACAATATTTCCTACTTTTATCTTGCTTAACTCATCAAGAACGAATTCTGATTTATCAATAATCAATTCAGCAGATTTTTCATTGTCTAAAGAAGGATTAGATTGAATAAACTTTATATAAGAATCATAGTCTTCAACAATCTGTCTAATTTTTGACATTTGCCTATTGTTTGCATATCCATCCATCTTAACAAAAAAATGTTCTGTCGGAGTTGTATCAGAAGTAGAAGAATTTTGAATCTTATTAATCCAATCTTCAAGCCAGTTCATAGGACACAATAATTCTCTATTGATACGACTTTTAAGTTTATTCTTTGATTCGTCAATTTCATCTTGTGGAAGTTCTTTGCCATCTTTTGTGTATTTAATTTCTCTGGTATATTTCATAAACTCAGGAAAATCGTACTTTTTATACTTTGGTTTACCTGAATCCGTATACCCAACGATTCTTTTAATGCTCATGCAAGGAAGTTTGCTAATTCTATCAATTTCTTTATTACCATCAATTTCATATTCCCTTTTACATCCATCAATAATAACCTGTGCAAGAACAGATAAGATAATAAAATTGTCATAGAGTTCTTTAAGTTTTTTCTCATCAGGATTATTTTTTTGTAATTCTGTCCAATAATAAGTCATTGCCAACTGAGCCAAATTACTTGAATATCCGATTCCCATACGTGACTTTGAAAACTTATTATCCATAGCAGCATAATCTTTTTTTGTATTATTGTAGGTAATGCCAGACTCTTGCAATGCATTTACAATAGTATAAAAATCTCTATAGCATCTTTTCGCACATTTGACCATTGTTGATTGATTTGTAACAAGCATAAAATCCGAGTCTTCGTCCATTCCATTTGCCCTGTCTTGAATATCCGTATGGATACAATTAACTGCTATAATATTTTTACTAAATACAAAATACTTATCCATTTCTTCGGAATAGACATTATGCAAATAACATATATTGTTTGGGGAATTATGTGGATTTCTAAACGCTGCAAGATATTCATTATCATCAAAACGTTTAGTATAACACTGAATACAATTAGATTCTTGAGAAAGTGTTGGATCTTTTTCAAAATCCTCACAAACAGAATAGAGCAGAAGTGCATAAGGATTACCACATACAGTCAGATTATCACCATTGACCATAATTTTTCCTTTTCTCATTCTAAAAACATATTGTTTAATAATCTCTTTCTTTTCATATCTAAAAAATTTACTATTTCCAAACTCATGATTTTGAGCATACAAATCAGCAAGCATTTCATAATGGTTTACTTCATTTGCATTTTTTCTAAGAAACTTCTCAAATTCATCATTATCACGTTTAAGTAATTCAACATAGTCAATACTAATCCGAGCAATATCTTTTACATCGTCCTTCGTACATGGGAGAGTATTAATCATCTGATAACTCAACTGTTGATATTGTCCTAATTTACTTGGGTGGTCGGTTTTTACAATGCCCCACATATCACCATCAGAATGAATTCTTTCGCACCAATAGTCATATGCTTCAGTAATATTATTACCCATTAAGTCTTGAAATTTCTTCCATTTAATCGCATTATCAGTGGTTATCATCTTAATATCTTTTAAATAATGCCATTTACCAAACATATCTTGAATCTGATATGTATTGTAATCATATCCATTTTTCTCGCACCAATCTTTAAAGAATTTTTGAAGATAACTCTTAAAAGCACATGCTTTAAAAAGGTGATTTCTGAGTAATGCCATACCGTTAATATAAGATGGGAGACGAAGATAATTAGAATCAGCTTCGATTAGTGCCATACCATCCCAAATTGTATTTTTTACTTGACGTTTTTCTTCGGATACAACACATTTTTTACGTTTTTCAATTACCTTTTCATTTTTATTAGTTTCTTTATTTTTCTTTTTAACTTCTACTTCATATTCTTCTGCCTTAACAACTTTTGTCATTGTTTCAAAAAGGGAATCCTGATCTTTAAGAATTAGAATATTTTCAACAGGTATATGAAGTGTACCGATAATGGTAGATGTGGTAAGTGGAGCATAAGCTGACATTTCAACGATTTTTGCATTGTCATGACTCATTTTTTTTCCAAGTCCAATTGTTAACCAATCATATGCAATGTCATATAATTTACTATTTATAAAAATAACTTGTCCAAGTTTAGCTTTGGCACTTGTACGAAAAAGCATCTCATAATGAATTGTTTCTTCTTTAATTGTTCCGTCTCTGCGTTTACGTTTATATGTAACATCAACACCATTCTCGTAAAAATATTCTCGAATCTCATCTCGTGATTTTTCATTATATAAGTCTTTTCTATCTTCAACTTTTTGTAATGCCTGTTTAATACGTTCCTTAGAATCGCCATCAACATCATTAAATAACTTTTCTAATCGAGTATGTTCATTATCATAAGAACGACTTCCAAATTCATAATCAAGACAAATTATATCTCGTGTACTTTCATTTTTCTTACCAGATT
>ERZ857629.108-NODE-108-length-126234-cov-12.614429_pt1 | contig 126234 bp, 104 predicted proteins | sample MGYA00519700_ERZ857629 | MGnify/ENA primary metagenome ERZ857629 (study PRJEB31778, sample SAMEA3449351) | human gut metagenome | biome: human gut; feature: human-associated habitat; material: faeces | place: United Kingdom | collected 2010/2012 ... | reverse complement strand
TTAAGCCTGCCGCTAGCGTTCATCCTGAGCCAGGATCAAACTCTTCTTTGTATATTCTTATACTGCTTAGCTCTCCCCTGACATCCTAATTCCTAAAAAGAATTAACGCTCTCGATTTTATTGTTTCTCGGTACTTGCTTGTACTTTCCTATCAGTCTTGTCAATGATCTTTCTTGTCTTCGGCGCTAAAAAAACCAGCCTCTCAGCTGATGTCCGAACCCCGCGCTTTCGTTTGGGATTGCAAAGGTACTAACTTTTTTCTTTTCTCCAAACTTTTCTGCAATCTTTTTTGAAAAAAATTTCAAAAAAACCGAAAAGATCGTACCTCTGTCAAACTCCCTCTTCAACGGGGCTGCAAAGGTACTAACTTTTCGGCAACTTCCAAATTTATTTTTTAAATTTTTTGGAAAATCTCCAAAATCTTATCTGGACGCCTTTATCGCCTGCCTGATATCGTCTATTATATCCTCAGGGTCTTCCAGTCCGATGGACAACCTGATCAAGTCCGGTGACACGCCCGCCTCCTTAAGCTGCTCGTCCGAAAGCTGACGATGAGTGTGCGAGGCAGGATGAAGGACACAGGTATAACAGTCGGCCACATGCGTCTCTATAGTAATAAGGCTGAGATTGTCCATAAAGCGGGACGTAAAATCCCTTACCGGCACGCCATCGGGCGCCTTAAGGCCAAAGCACATCACTCCGCAGCTGCCTTCCGGCATGTACTTCCGCTGCAGAGCATGATCCGTCGAAGACTCCAGGTCAGGGAAATTGACCCATGCCACATCGTCCGATGCCTCCAGATAGCGCGCCACTTTCAAGGCGGACGAGCAGTGACGAGGCATCCTCACATGAAGCGTCTGAAGCCCGAGCCCGAGATAAAAGGCGTTCTGCGGAGACTGTATGGCCCCCATGTCACGCATCAATGTGGTAGTGGCCTTGGTGATATACGCGAGCTTTCCGAAACTCTTCGTAAATGTCAGTCCGTGGTAGGACGCATCCGGAGCAGTGAGCCCCGGGTATTTGTCAGAGTGCGCATCCCAGTCAAAATTACCGCTGTCCACAATAACTCCCCCGACCTGCACACCGTGTCCGTCCATATATTTAGTAGTAGAGTGCGTGACGATGTCAGCTCCCCACTCGAACGGACGGCAGTTGACAGGGGTCGGGAAGGTATTGTCCACGATAAGAGGTACGCCGTGTGAATGAGCCAGACGTGCGAATTTTTCTATATCCAGCACGCGGACCCCGGGATTGGAAAGGGTTTCTCCGAACACAAGTTTGGTATTGGGCCGGAAAGCCTTCGCAATCTCCTCTTCCGAAGCATCTTGATCGACAAATGTCACCTCGATGCCCATTTTATGGAAAGTGGTCCCTAAAAGATTGAACGTTCCCCCGTAAATATTGGCAGTGCTGACGATGTGTCCGCCGGCCTCGCAGATATTGAAGCAGGCGAAGAAGTTGGCAGCCTGTCCGGACGAGGTGAGCATGGCCGCAACACCGCCCTCAAGCGCCGCAATTCGCGCTGCCACCATATCATTGGTCGGGTTCTGAAGCCGCGTATAGAAATATCCCGATTCTTCAAGGTCGAAGAGCCGGGCCATCTGCTCACTGTTCTCATATTTGAACGTAGTACTCTGAATGATTGGAATCTGTCGCGGCTGTCCCTTTCCCGAACTATAGCCGGCCTGCACGCAGAGCGTGCCTATTGATAGCTTCTTATCCATTGATATCTAATGTATATTTCTGTATGCAAATGTAATAATTATTCCGAAAGGCGATGCATGTCACGGCGATAACGGGCGAAATAAAAGAATCCAGCCATCGTAAGACCTATCGGGAATCCGAGCCAGACTCCAAGAAGACCGAGACCTGCCTTGAAACCAAGCAGATACGCAGCCGGGACCGCTACAAGATAGTAGCAGACAAAAGCCATGAACATAATAGGCTTCACATCCTGAATACCCTTAAGGACATTGGCAAAGCACAGCTGAAGCCCGTCCCCGAACTGATAGGCAAACAGAACGAAAATAAGCGAAACCGCCATCGCAGACACTTCCGGCGAATCCGTGAACACACCGGCAGCCTGATATCTGAAAGCATACAGCAGTACAGAAAGCACGACCGATACCGTCAGCATCATCCCGTAGCCACACCTTACATACTAGCGAACTCCGGCAATATCCTTACGTCCATAGGCATTGCTTACAAGTATGGAAATGGCAAAGGACAATCCGAGCAACAGCAGGAAGAACAGCTGCGATATGGTCATCACCACCTGGTGCGCGGCCAACTCCTTGACACCGAGCCACCCTGCCATCACAGCGGCAAAAGTGAACGTGGACGTCTCCAGCCCGGTCTGAATCGCTATCGGGTACCCCATATTGAATATATGCCGCATCTTCACCCTCGACCGCAGCGATTCTCTTATAGCCTGTGCGTATTCGTGCATCTTCCGGGATTTGAACACGTACACCATGAACACGGCCAGCATGACAATCCTGGAAACCAAGGTGCTCAATCCAGCCCCCTGCAATCCCATTTCGGGGAACCCGAGTTTACCGTAAATCAACACCCAGTTACCAAATATATTCAACAGATTCCCCCCGAGCAGCAGAAGCATCGACACCACCGGACGGCATATTCCGTCAGTCAACTGCTTCAAGACATTAAACCCCAGAGCAAATATGGAGGACAACGCCACTATCACATAGTACCGTTGAATCAGCGGCAGAAGTTCCGGAGCCTGTCCGAATCTTCCCAACATAAAATAAAGCACCGTAAGCAGCACCAGTCCCACGGCACCGACAATCCCGTTCACAATGATGCCGTTTTTGACGGTGGCACCTATTCCTTTGATGTTGTTGGTCCCGTTCAATGCCCCGATTACCGGCATCATTCCGCCGGCGAATCCCATTTCGGTCATGATGAACAGATTGACAATATTGTTCACGAATGACGCGGCTGCAAGTTCGTTGACGCTGTGCCATCCTATCATTATATTGTCAGCAAACGCAAGGATAATCACACATGCCTGCCCCAACATTATCGGAAGCCCGATCCGCAATATCTCTCCTATCTTTTTCATACGAGCCGCAAAGATACGGAAAAAGACATTATATTTGTATGATGACCGCATCGGTCACGGCGCGATCGGGGCGATTCCCGGATACATTCACAATAATATTTTCAATGGCAAAACTCAACAAACCGGCGATTCTCGTAGTTGACATGCTCAACGATTTCGTCACAGGTGCATTAGGATGCGAAAGAGCAAGGGACATAGTGCCGGCCACGGCTGAACTCCTCGATGCTGCACGTACCGCAGGTGTTCCTATAATATTTTGTAACGACGCACACATCCAGGGAATCGACCACGAGCTCAAACTTTGGGGAGACCACGCCATCGCAGGTACCCCGGGAGCGGAAGTAATTCCGGAATTGAAAGTATCAGACAAGGACTACATAGTTCCGAAACGCAGATACAGCGGCTTCTTTCAGACCAACCTTGACATTCTCCTGAGGGAACTCGACATCCGGACCGTCGTAATGACCGGACTGCACGCCCACATGTGCGTAAGACACACATCCGCCGACGCGTATTGCCTCGGATATGACGTAGTTGCAGCCAAAGAAGCCATGAATTCATTCACTGAGGAAGATTTCACCATAGGTCTCGCCTACCTCAAGACCTGCTACGACGCCGATGCCTACACCAATGCGGAACTCATAGAGATGTTTTAGCAAAATGAGTTTTGCGCTTTAAGAAATTATCGCTACATTTGCGCATCCTTTTGGAAAGATGCTCGAGTGGCTGAAGAGGCACGTCTGGAAAGCGTGTGACCGTCCAAAGCGGTTCCAGGGTTCGAATCCCTGTCTTTCCGCGAAAATCGCCTAACTTATGTAATATCAATAAGTTAGGCGAAAATTATAATAGAAAACGGGACAAAACCGGGACAAGTTATAATGTTGCTGTAGATTTGTTATATTTGTCCTGGATAATTGCAGCTTGAATAATGAAAGAGGAAACCAAATACTATCTCATACTCGTAGTTGTTTCATTTTTTGTAGGCGTTGGTATCCAAGGCCTTGTTTCGCTGTTATCGTGGACAGCGTATCCAATCAAGGCATATTTGTTTGGCGGCGTGTTTTGGGCAATTATCTGGCCATTTGTTCAAATCGGGCTGGATAAGGCTAACAAAAAGAGATAAAAAGATAACTCGTCAATTTGTAAAATCATCACAGATTGACGAGTTATCTTTAATATTTTGCGACTATAAGAGTCGAACGTGCTGTCACACACGATCCGGCCTAGCGGAATCTTAGTATCCGGACCGGCTGGATATTCTTTTTTGTATTTAGAAGTAGAACCTCACACCGGCATTGAGCTGGAAGTTCAGAGGTCTGCCGGACCATACTGTCTCCAGAGCCAATCCGCTGTCGGACTTTGAGCCGAAGTGCCAACTCAGCCCCGGCTCCAGATAAAGCCCCACGAGAGAAGACAACTTATACGCTGCAGAAGCGGAAGCCGTCAACGACCAGTACAGCGGGAAAGCCTTCCCGTTGCTCGCAGACTTCACCGGCTCAGGGCCATTGAGCGCCAGACGCGTAACAGTCTTGGAGGCAATCGCTTTGTCCACTCCTCCTCCACCCGCCACACTTAACTCAAACAAAGGATTGTCTATAATCTTGTATCCCACCTTGAGGGGAACGCCGAGCAAATGAACGGTCTGAGTGAGGCTGCTGCGACTCTCTGAAGAACCGGAACTTGACTCCGATACAAGACAAGTGTAGGACAGACCGCTGCCAAGGAAAAACCTTCTTCCCAAATCGTACGATACTTCCACACCGACAGATACAGGCTGATAAAACCTGTGCTCTGACTCCACTGAGCGGAAAGTATCCCCCATAAGTACCCCATTGTAAGGAAGTTTGCCTTTGGAATCAAGCTTAATCGGCGTGCCGTCGTTGGTCCCGAACGGAACCGTACTTGACACAAAAGCGTCTGCCATGGATACGCTGCCCGAAGAGCCGCCACTATACGAGCCGACTCCGCCAAGATGCAGCCCAAGAGCCAGACGGGAACGTTTGCTGGCGGACGAAGTCTCCATCTCTTCGGCAAACGGATCTTCGAAATCATCTTCCGAAGAAAACTCCTGCTCGCGGCGTGCCTTAGGCTCCTGCTGCTCGACCACCGTGCACTCCTGAGAAGGAAATACGGTGGCATCCACATCAAAAAGCACCCCTCCGAACGCATCGCCTGCCGAAGCCTTTTCTTCCGATGACATTTCATCTAAAACCGGCCTCTCATCCAAAGCTGGCACCCCATTCAAAGCCAGCCTTTCACCCGAAACCGGCACCGAAGCCTTAGCGGGCGCGATATTGGCGGCGTCACCTTCTAAAACCTTATCCGCAATTATACTCTCGGAAATCATATCCCCCGGCACCACCGTCACCTGAGATTCGCCCCCGGAAAACGGCAGCAACAATCCCACACACACAGCCGCCATTGCCAAAGCGGGCACAACGTACCACCACAGACGTCTTCGGTCCCGCGAAAGATTCCCGGACGAGGACGCCGATTCTGCAACCCTACTTCCAGCCATTACTCCTTTCTGCCGAAGGGAAGACGCGACAGATTCCCAAAGCCCGTCCGGCTCCGGTTCTCCGTAAGCTTCCATCCTGTCTCGAAGCTGACTTTTCCAATCGTTTCTTCTATCTTTCATCGGAATTGTACTCTTTAATTTTCCTGGCCAACAGGGACTTTGCCCGGCTGAATTGTGAATAAGAGGTGTTTTCGGAAATTCCAAGAAGTTCTGCTATCTCCTTATGGCTTTTCTGCTCAAACACATACAGACTGAACACTGTCCGGTACCCATGCGGCATGGAACGGATCATTTTCATAAGTTCCGGCATGGGAACGGCGTCTATCTCCGGTTCTTCTTATGAGGGAAAATCCATCCCCGGCTGCAACAGGTCTTCCGGAATATTCTTATGACTGCGGATGAACATAAGCGCTTCATTCACCACCACCCGTCTCATCCAAAGCTTAAGGGAACCCTCTCCCCTCCATTCAAACTTGTCCAGAGAACTGAAAATCTTCAGGAAACCGTCCTGGAGCACGTCCTTGACATCATCTTCTGATGATATATAACTCCCGCACACGGCGGCAAGATACTGCACATACTTGTCATACAAAGACTTTATTGCCGCAGAATCCTGTCGCCGTGCGCGTTTGACCAACTCGTACTCACTATTGCCGGTCCTCCAGAACATCAGTCGATATTAAGACCTTTCGCTACTTTGTCAAAGGAAGGCTTGCTTCCGGTCTCAGATGATTTTCCGGTGCAGTACTTGAACTTCACGGTATGCTCACCGCCAAAATATGCAGATCTGTACTTTATGATCAGATCAACATCCTTGCCTCCGGTCGGCGGAAGTGATGCAAGGTCGAATGCGACGATTCCGTTGACATCCATAGAACCGCTGGAAGTGTAATAATCATCGAAGGCATTGTGTCTGAGCACCAGCACGTACGGATTCTTAGGGTCGGTACCGCTCACAAGATTGATGGCGTGTACCTTGTTAGGACTTCCCCACCGAGCCCTGAAAGAAAGGGTCAGATATCCGTCCTCCACGATAGTCACCCAATTACCTACGACATCTATAGGATCATTGCCGTACACCACATAATCCCTGTCACCAAGAGTAGGGACTATGGACTTGGTGCGGACGCTGTCTATCCAATCGACCATCACCACCTTGTCAAATCGGCTATTATTGATGTCGGTGGAAGGCTGATCCTCGACAGTAAGATGTGCAAGAGCCCTTACCTGCTTCTCCCCGAACGGAGATTTCTTGAGATTGCTCGGCTTGGCGGTAGTCTTGTCGTCCAGCTGAAGATAGAACACCCCTTCAGCATCGTGCTTCACCGTAACGAGAGCATTGGCGTAAAACTTGGAATAATCCGTGCCGTTCTTATTAAAATCGCAGGAGGTCATCGAAAATGCAACTCCAGCCACCACGGCAAATGACAATATTATCCTTTTCATATTCAAACAGTTTTTGATCTTTACCTACATAATGCAGATAATGTCCGAACCTTGCATCAAATAAAGGAAAATTTTCCGAAAAAACACAATACCCTGAATATGGGGGCTACTTCAGAGATTTGGCGGCATTGAGTCCAGCCAGCGCCCCGGTACAGAATGCGGTCTGAAGATTATATCCACCGGTATCTGAATCCACATCCAGAACCTCTCCGCAGAAATACAGCCCGCTCACAAGTCTCGACTCCATGGTCTTGGCCACCACATCATCTGTCGACACTCCGCCGGCCGTCACCACAGCACGCTCATAACCGACATATCCAGCTATATCGAACCGCCACACTTTCAATGCCTTGGCTATACTTACGAGATTGATCCACAGCTTTGTTTCCGTCCTGCTCCTACGCTCGAGCGTATATATCTCGCGGTGCATCTCCACGAATGCCGGAATCAAGTCCCACGGCATCAGTTTACCAAGAAGAATACGGCATTTCTCTTTCTCGCGAAGCCTTGCCGAACGGGGATCCTTATCCACTTCCTTCCATAAAGTCTTCACCCTTTCGGTAATTTCAGTCAGGGTCACACCCGGCTTCAAATCCATCACAAGAGACACTTTCGAGCCGTTGACAATCGATTTTACGGCCTTACGGCTCATTCTGAACCCAAGAGGCCCTTCAATTCCACCATCGGTAAAATCCACATCCCCTTGATCCGTATCCACCAAATTGTCCTGCACATATAGGGAAAGTCCCACGTTTTTCATCTGAATTCCGCACAACTTCTCCCCGAGTTCACTTAAAGGCGTGCTTCTGTCAATATGAAATCTGTCGTCAGCATCGGCCCGAGGGTGCATGATATCCTCCGTTTCCTTAATCTTGTATCCCTTAGGGACAAGCGCAGTCAATGAAGGAAAGGTCGGCACGATATGATGCCCGAGAGCACTGGCCCAGGCAAAGCCGTCCCCGGTGGAACCTGTCGTCGGATAACTCAATCCGCCAGTCGCAATTATCACCTTGCTGCACAGATACTTGCTTCCGTCCTGCAACAATACCTCAAAGCCATTGCCGATGCTTTTAACTTCCTCCACCACGGCTTCACATTCAATCTTCACCCCCGCTCCGTGACATGCATTCACAAGCGCATCCACCACATCAGAAGCATGATATGACACCGGGAAAGCTCTGTCTCCTCTTTCCACCACCGTCTTCATACCCATATCCTCGAAGAACCTAACGACCGCAGAGGGAGGTAAATTATAAAAAGAGGATTTGACAAAAGACACGCCGGACCGGACATGAGAAGAGAAATCGTTCCATTCCTTCACATTCGTGAAATTACACCTGCCCTTGCCGGTAATCATCACCTTCCGCGCAGGACGCGGCATCTTCTCAAGCACTGTCACCTGAGCGGCTTTTCCAGCCTTGACTAGCGACGAAGCCGCCGAATACGCGGCCATAAGGCCCGATGCTCCACCGCCGATTACTACTATATCTGACTTCATAACAAACCTTACGACACCGCACAAAAAAAGGGAAAGCTTAGTACATCGCACCGCTACGACCTCCTACCTTTGCTGCCTTCCGGCCCTGGAGGATTTGGAGGGAGCTGGTCGTGTACGACTTTCCCGCTGCAAATATACCAATTATTTTTTAAATACTGTTAAAAATCAGAGGAAGGATGTCATCCACACGGTCAAATTTCCAAATAAGCCCGTCTGCAACCATAATTACGGACATCGGCTTCCCGGATTTGGCCTGATATTGCGCCATCACCTGACGGCACGCGCCGCATGGAGTCGCAGGAGAAGTACCAAGCATGCCAAGAACACCTCCGGCAATGGCGATGGAAAGCATATCTTTGTCCGGGTAACGGCTGCTGGCGGCAAACATTGCCGTGCGTTCAGCGCACAAACCGGACGGGAAGGCGGCGTTTTCCTGATTGGAACCTTTGACTATCTGCCCATTGGAAAGACGCACTGCTGCCCCCACATGGAAATGTGAATATGGGGCGTATGCTCCGCTCATGGCCTCAATTGCAGCGCCTACAAGCTCCCTGTCTTCGGGAGCCATTTCATCTGCAGATCGGAATTCACTATAAGTAATATCAATATGCTTTTGAATCATATCAAATAATGGTTATTTGGCCAAATATAGCAAAAAAACAGATACCCCGAGCCCGCATACGCAAACAATACACCAGTTATCAAGGTTTTGGAGCCATAAGTGCCTTTGGATTTCTGACAGCTAAGTCGTATTTTTGCAACCATGAAAATTTGCGTAGGACTGTCAGGAGGCGTGGACTCCAGTGTGGCCGCTCTGCTTCTCAAGAGGCAGGGCTATGACGTATTTGCCATGTTCATGCAGAACTGGCATGACACGGAAGGAACACTTCACGGTGACTGTGAGTGGGAAGAAGACAAGTTCATAGCCGAGATGGTCGCCAGGAAAATCGGCATCCCGTTCTATTTCATTGACTTGAGCGAGCAATACCGAAAAAGGGTGGTGGACTATATGTTCGACGAGTACTCGAAGGGCCGCACCCCCAACCCCGATGTCCTGTGCAATAGGGAAATCAAGTTCGACGCTTTTTTGGAAGCCGCCCGCAAACTCGGGGCCGACATGGTCGCTACCGGACATTACTGCCGCAAAGAGACTCTTCCGGACGGATCCTGCCGGATACTCGCCGGAGCCGACCCCAACAAAGACCAGAGTTATTTCCTGTGCCAGCTCAGCCAGGAGCAGCTTTCCGCGGCAATGTTCCCGATCGGAGACATCTGCAAGCCTGAAGTCAGGCGTCTTGCCAAGGAAGCCGACCTCCCGTCAGCAGACAAAAAGGACTCTCAGGGAATATGTTTCGTGGGGAAAGTTGACCTCCCCGTATTCCTTCAGCAGAAGCTCGAGTCCGTGGAGGGCGATGTCGTGGAAGTCTTCGACAGATACTACGAAGACAGCGACAAATACAGACATGACATGGAACTGCTCAGTCACCCAGGCACTCTCTCGGACGGTGACCTTATGGAGCTTTCCACGCCGCTGGACTACTCCGACATCAAATTCGAGACAGAGACTTATCGCTCCGGGAAGAAACACATCAAGAAGACAAGATACAAGGCCAACCCGTGGGGAAAAGTCATCGGCAGGCACGAAGGCGCCCAGTTCTACACCAACGGACAACGCAAAGGGCTTGCCATAGGCGGGCACAAAGAGCCGCTATTCGTAATCCATACAGACATAGCACGAAACACCGTGTTCGTAGGAGAAGGAGAACACCATAAGGGACTCTCGCGCAGCTGCCTGTGGATTGCCCCCGAAGAGATTCACTGGATACGTCCGGAGCTTGCGATGGGAACCGGAGAGCAGCGCCGCTACAAGGTACGCATACGATACAGACAGCCCCTTCAGGACGCCACGCTCCTAATGAGGGAAAGCGGACTTTTCGTACTCTTCGACACCCCTCAGAGGAGTATTACCCCGGGACAGTTCTGCGTATGGTACGCCCCTGACTCCGAAATGGTCGGAAGCGGCGTAATCTAAGCTTCCAGGACAGAAGCGGCGCAGGCTACAGCCACATTGATGCCGTCCATCGCACTGGATACAATTCCTCCGGCATACCCGGCACCTTCTCCGCATGGATACACTCCCGGAACGGACACATATTCATAAGACTCGGAGTCCCTGGGTATGCGCACCGGGGAGGAAGTTCTGGACTCCACTGCAAGAAGCAGAGCCGCATTGGTATAATAATTCCTCATTTTGACCCTCGGGAAGACTTTCTGCAGCCTCGAAGCCACCATTTCAGGAAGAAGGGCATGCAGCGGGGCGCTGACCACTCCCGGATGATATGAGGTCTCCGGCATGGTCTTGGAGATTTTCCCCAGGCAGAAATCCTCCATTCTCTGGGCAGGAGCGGCCATAGGATTGGTAGCCCCGGCACCAAGGCTGAATTTGTACATATCGGATTCCACCTTGTGCTGAAAGTCCATCATTTTCAGGGGACTGTCACCCGGAACATCTTCCGGTTCGACCTGCACCACCACTCCGGCATTGGCAAATTTGCCCGTTCGGCCGGAATTGGACATACCGTTGAGCACAATTGTCTCCGGCTCGGTAGATGATGGCACCAGAATGCCTCCCGGACACATGCAGAAAGAGAATACACCTCTGCCGTCCACCTGCTCCACAAACGAATATTCCGCTGCCGGCACACCTGGTTTCCACTGACCGTGATACTGGCACCAGTTGATCTTCTCCTGCGGATGCTCCACCCTCACTCCCATGGCGAACCCTTTTGCCTCAAGAACGCCTCCAGATGAAAGCAGCATCTCATAAATATCTCTGGCTGAATGACCTGTAGCAAGAATAACCCTGCGACCGAAGTACTGTTTCCCATCCGAAGACTCGACCTTGAAACCCTCCTCAGGATTGCCACAGACGGCGGTAACCTTGGTACTGAAGTGATACTCTCCGCCTTTCTCCTCAATAAACTTGCGTATATTTTCCACTATCACAGGCAGTTTATCCGAGCCGATATGAGGATGCGCGTCGATGAGAATATCCTTGGACGCCCCGAACTTCACAAGCAGATGCAGAATTTCACGTATGTCTCCGCGCTTTGTCGAGCGGGTGTAGAGCTTTCCGTCCGAGAAAGCACCGGCGCCGCCTTCCCCGTAGCAATAGTTGGACTCCGGATTGACCGTTCCCTCACGGGAAAGCCTGGCCATATCGACCTTGCGTGCATGAACATCCTTGCCGCGCTCAAGAACCACCGGACGAAGTCCCAGCGATATAAGCTTCAGGGCGGCGAACATTCCTGCAGGACCGGCACCCACCACAATTACCACAGGGGCATCATGGACATCCCCGAATTCCGGAAGCGAATACGGCTCATAATGGTCCTCAGGGCCATAAGCTTCGTACTGATAACGCCATACAGGCTCCTTACGGGCATCGATAGAGCGCTTCTTGAGCACCCATTTCATCCCCGAGGCCTTGGCCTCAATCTCCTTTAGTCTGGACTCCCTTGTGAGAGGACATACTATCTCGAATGTCTTCATCGGCTTAGAAATCTGAAATTCTTGAGACAGGGGCCACGTCAAGCGGAGCACGCTCCCCGGCAAGATAATGATAATATCCGGCTATGGCTATCATAGCCGCATTGTCAGTAGTAAACTTAAACTCAGGAAGATACGTATTCCATCCACGCTTGCGTCCCTCTTCCTCTATGCGGGTTCTCAGTCCGCTGTTGGCCGACACTCCGCCTCCGATTGTAATCTCCTTGATTCCGGTCTGCTTGGCGGCCTTGATAAGCTTGTCCAAAAGTATGTCTATCAGCGCCTTCTGGAATGATGCGCAGATATCTTCCTTGTTTTTCTCCATAAACGCCGGATCCTTGGCCATCTCGTCTCTGACGAAATACAGAAGAGAAGTCTTTATGCCGCTGAAGCTGTAGTCAAGTCCCGGGATATGCGGCTTGGCAAACTTAAAGCGCTGCGGGTCACCCTGCTTGGCGAGCCGGTCCACTATAGGACCTCCCGGATATCCAAGCCCCATCATCTTGGAGCATTTGTCGAACGCCTCTCCTACGGCATCATCTATAGTCTGGCCGAGAATCTCAAAATGCAGAGGGTCGTCCACCCTCACAATCTGGGAATTGCCTCCGCTCACAAGCAGGCACAGATAAGGGAATGACGGCTCCCGCACAGGCTTGTCCGGCTGCTTTACGAAATTGGCAAGGACATGTCCCTGAAGGTGATTGACCATCACGATAGGGATACCAAGCGAAATCCCGAGAGCCTTGGCGAATGACGTGCCCACTAAAAGGGAGCCCAAAAGCCCCGGTCCTCGGGTAAACGCTATGGCCGTAAGCTCCGATTTGTCCACACCGGCCCTTGAAAGCGCCTCGCTCACCACAGGGACGATATTGAGCTCGTGTGCACGGGAAGCGAGTTCCGGCACTACACCTCCGTATGTCTTGTGAACATCCTGACTGGCTATCACATTGGACAGCAATACACCGTCCTTGATGACGGCTGCAGAAGTATCATCGCAGGATGACTCTATGCCAAGTATTATGTCTGCCATATCTATATTGTTAAAGCCCGCAAATTTACGAATAAATTCCTATATTTGTATGATTGGTATATGAAGAGGATGCGCTCATACATAGTGGCGAGAATTGCCGGACTTCTGGTAGTCGCGGTGATGGCTCTCGTGTATGCCGTACAGACCCCGAAAGTCCAGACACGCCTGAGCAGAATGGCGGTGGAAAGATTTCAGGAAGCGTTCGGAGGCACGCTGACATACGGAGAATTGGGAATTCTTCCATCCGGGGCGCTTGTCCTCAAGGACGCACTGCTGCTCGACAACGAGCCATACACGGAAGACGAGTTCGACCGCGGCTGGAGAAGAGCGGACACCGTTTTCTATGCCAGGAGCATAAGTGCCACATTCACCCTTCGCACTCTGTTCGAGAAAAAGGGCCTGCATTTCGGCAAGGTTGACATCCACGACGGGTATTTTCACCTTACCACCGAGCCGGGAGAATATTCCACCAACATCACCCGTATCTTCAGAATCAAGTCCGAGGACACAGAGCGGACCATAGGTCCCGATATATTCGATATCCGGAAAGCAAATATCCACAGCTTCCGGTACAGGATGAACAATTTCAAGAAAAAGAGCAGCTGGGAAGCGGAGCAGCCGTCCATAGATTACGATGACGTGGATGTCTGTTTCAGCGCTACAGCAAGCCGGCTCAGATTCAGCGGAAGCCGTATGTACGGCAGGATGGATTCGTTCCGGGCCAAAGAGAAATCAGGATACGCGATAGACGAGCTGAGCGGAAGTTTTGCCGTCGGACTGGGTAAGACAGAGATCCAAAACCTCCATTTCAGGGACAGCTGGTCCGACCTCAGACTCAAGCGGTACACCATGACATACGACAGTCCTGAGTCCTTCTCGGAATACATCGAAGAAGTGCGGATGACGGCGGATTTCAGGCCGAGCACCGTAGCCATGAAGACCGTTTCCTACTTCGGCGGAGTCTTTCCGGACAACAAATCCGTAATAGAAATAAAGCAGGGACACTTCGAAGGGTTTGTCAACGACTTCAGCGTGGAGGCATTTGACTTCAAAGACTCGTTCAGCGGAATCGGAGGCAGAATCAACTGCCGGCTCACCGGTATTCCGGAAGTGGCCGACATGCTCACTGACATAAAAGTCAACAATATGGAATTCACGCTCTCCGGCCTCGCGAAGTTCCTGCACGGATTCCATGCCGACCTTCCGGAGGATTTCCATAAAATCGCAAGAGGATGCACCTTCAACCTCACCGCCTCCGTTTCCGGTCCGATCAGCAGGCTCAAGGCCAAAGGAACCGTAACTTCCAAAGCCGGAGATCTGGCAATCTCGGCTGACCTCCGCAATCTTCTGAACTCCGGAAGAAACATGGAAATAGGCGGCAGCCTCACTGCGTCATCCATCGACATGTACAGGTTTACAGGCAATGCAGAACTAGGGAAATGCAGCTTCCATTCGGACCTGAGCACCGTGCTGAAAAAAGGCATTCCAGACATCAACGTGGACAGCCTCTCGATAAGCCGGCTTGAAGCTTTCGGATATAACTACTCGAATATCAGTGCCAAAGCCAGCGTACAGAACGGAAGGGCCAGGGTACAGATGGAAAGCACCGACCCGAATCTGACCTTCCACATAAAGGCCATGGCAGACCTTGCGCCCGAGATGGCCATCCGGAGTTATTCCATTGACGGGGCCATCGACAACGCTGACCTGTACGCCCTCAATATCGACAAACGCGGCCTTTCCAGAGTGGCGATGACTCTGAGCGGAGACTTTACCGGAAGGGACGGGTTCTTGTATGGCAACGCCACCATAGGAGAGGTTACCTTGGAGAACAGCATGGCCAAAAACAATATCGGGAATCTTGCTTTAAGGGCATACAGGCTCGCAGACGAGCAGTTCTTCACCATGGACTCCCCTTTTGCCAGTTTCAAGCTGTGCGGCACCAACGGATTTGCAGACATTGCAGACGATGTGATGAATATCACACTCCGCAAGGAGCTTAGCGCCCTGTATCAGGACATCGGCCCGGTAAGCGAAACCTGCGGCCATTACGGACTGGACCTTCGCCTTCTCGACTCCAGAAAGCTGTTCGCTTTCTTTGTACCGGGGCTCTATGTGGCGGACAGCAGCTCCGTCCAAATCGACATCGACAGAAACGGCATCATGTACGGCACCGTAAGTTCACCAAGGGTAGCGTACCGGGGCACTTACATCAGAAACGCCGTGCTCAGCTTCGACAACGACGACAACGGACTGTTCGTGCATCTGTACGGAGACAACCTCCGATCAGGGAAACTCGAAATGCGCAAACCGCGCCTCAACGCCATGGCGGACGACAACAACCTCAGCCTCTCCATGAACTTCGACAAGGTGCCGGGCATCTCGGAAGGAGGCGATTTCCTGATAAACGGACTGTTGTACCGGGATTCCACCAACACCCTTGTAGTCAAGGCTCATCCTATGAATTCTTACCTCTCCGCAGGAGAGACAATCTGGAATATCGGAGAATCCGACATAGCCATAAGGGAGCACGACCTGTTCGTGGATAATTTCATCATACGCAGCGGCAAGCAGTCCATTACCGTGGACGGAGGCATCTCAAGAGACCGCAACGACACCCTGTTCCTCAATGTGTCCAACTTCGACCTCGCGCATGTGGATGAATTTCTGCCAAGAAAATACGGCCTCAAAGGCACTCTTGACGGAGGAGCCTTCCTGAACTCCGAATTCGGAAAGGCCCTCGGCATGCTGGCTGACATGAAAGTGGATTCCCTGCAGATAGGCGGAGTGGATGCGGGCAATTTCCAGTTCACCGCCATCCTTGAAGACCAGGGAGAGGATGTGGCGATATTCCTGCGAAACGAAATTGGCGGCCGGGACGCATTCTACGGCAACGGCCTCTACTACATGGACGACGGAAGAATGGACATTACCGCAAACCTCAACAGATTCCCGCTTGGCTCGGCTCAGGTGTTCCTTGACGACATATTTGACCGTGTGGACGGAAGCGTAAGCGGCAGGCTGCGAATCCAGGGGCCGCCGAACCGTCTCTCCACCTCAAGCCGCAACTTCCGCGTGGAGGATCTTATTCTCAAGGTCGGGATGACGGGGGTTGAATACACCGTCAACGGACCGCTGCAACTTGACAATTCCGGAATAAGCTTCAATGACCTGTCCATCCGGGACAACGAGAACGGAAGCGCCACGTTCAGCGGCGCACTGATGTTCGAGAACTTCCAGAATTTCAGGCTCGACTCCAGACTCGACCTCTCTTCAATAAAGGTTCTGGATGCTCCGGAAGGCAATAACCGTCCCGTCTATGGCCTGCTTCGAATGGGAGGAAGCGCCACTATAAGCGGACCGCTGAATACTCTTGGAATAGACGGAAACATCTACACGGTAGGCAACGGACACATCCACGCCCTTACTGACGGCATAGCGGGCTCTTCAAGCAGCAATCTGCTCACATTTACCCAAAAGCAGGAAGAACTTGACCCGTATGAAGAAATGATGAGAACCGTCAGTCCACAGAAGACAGCAAAATCAGACATCTACATACGAGCCGACGTAGGCATCAATCCGGGGGTTAAAGCCTTCATAGAGATAGATAAGAACGGAGGCAACATGGCATCGTTCAGCGGACTGGGAAACATCTCGCTGGCAATCCGTCCGTCAAAGGCAATTTTCAACCTCAACGGAGACTTTATCATCAGTGAAGGAAACTATCAGTTCGCCATCCCGGGTATCGTCTCCAAGGAATTCACCATACAGAACGGAAGTTCGGTGAAATTCGGAGGTCCGCTTATGGACACGGAACTGGACGTCACCGCCAATTACAACCTCAAGACTTCCATCGCTCCGCTGATGCCGGATACGAAAAACGACGGCATCAAGAGGGCCGTGGAGTGCGGTATAATCATAGGCGACAGACTCCGGAATCCGAGCATCAAATTCAGCATCAATGTGCCGGACCTCAACCCTACGACCAGATCGCAGGTAGAAGCGGCACTGGCTACGGAAGACAAGCTTCAGAAGCAGTTCATGGCACTTCTTCTGATGGGATCGTTCATCCCTGACGAGAGTTCCGGAGTGTTCAACGGCAGCGACGTGCTCCTCTCCAACGTCACCGGACTCATGGCCAACCAGCTGAACTCCATTCTTCAGAAACTCGATATTCCGCTTGACGTAGGTATCGGATATCAGGGCCTCTCTGACGGCAACAACGTATTTGACGTGGCTATCTCCACCCAGCTGTTCAACGACAGGGTCATCGTGGGTGGAAGTGTAGCCAACAGAAAGTACAACAACGCCCGCAATTCGGATATGATAGGAGACCTCGACATCCAGATCAAGCTCGACCCGGAAGGCAAGTTCAGGTTCAACCTCTTCTCGCATTCGGCAGACGAGTATTCCAGCTACCTTGACCTGTCCCAGCGCAACGGAATGGGTGTGAGCTACCAGAAGGAATTCGGCAAATTCCGCGAGTTGCTCCGCAGCCTGTTCGGGACTAACGACACCGAAGAAACTCCGAATACTGCAGCAAAGGAACAGACAATAATTAGAATTGAAAATGACAAAATACAAAGGGAAACTGTATCTGATACCGGCACCGCTGGGAGATAACCCGGTGGAAGAGGTCATACCGGCACATGTACTGAATACCGCATGCGCCCTGAAATGCTTCGTAGTGGAAGAGTTGCGGACTGCACGCCGCTTCCTGTCCAAATATGGGTTGAAGGGGCATATTGACGAGATAGATTTCCATGAACTGAACGAGCATACCGGGCAGGATGACGTCCGGGCACTGCTGGAACTGTTCGCAGATGCGGATGTGGGATTGATGTCGGAAGCCGGGCTGCCGGCAGTAGCCGATCCCGGAGCACGGCTGGTGGAACTGTGTCATGAGAATGATATAGAGGTGGTGCCTATGGTGGGACCGTCCTCTCTTATGATGGCCCTTATGGGTTCCGGGCTCAACGGGCAGTGCTTCGAATTCTGCGGCTATATCCCGGCCAAGCCCGAACAGCGCAGACAAGCCCTCAAGACGCTTGAAAAGCAGTCCCGCGCCGCTCACAGGAGTGAAATTATCATCGAAACGCCATATCGCAACGATTCCATGCTCGCGGATATGCTGGAGGTCCTGTCGCCCGACACCCGCATCTGCATCGCCGCCGACATCAGTCTCGAGACCCAATTCATACGCACCCGCAAAGTGTCGGAGTGGCGCAAATCCCCGGTGACCGTCGGGAAACGTCCCTGTGTATTCATAATACTCGCATAATCGATGAAAATAGCATTTCTTACTCTCGGCTGCAAGCTGAACTACGCCGAGACGTCCACATACGAAAGAGGTTTCAAGGAGGCCGGGCTCGAAGTGGTGCCATGGCAGCAGAAAGCCGACATATACCTTGTGAACACCTGCTCGGTCACCGCAACTTCCGACAGCAAATCGCGCAACCTGATACGTAAGGTGCATCGGGTCAATCCTTCGGCAAGAATCGTAGTGACAGGGTGCAGCGCCCAGCTAAGGCGGGAAGAGATAGAGCGCATCAGCGGCGTGACCCGCGTATTCGGAGCGGAAGAGAAATCCCTTGTCGTAAGCGAGACTCTCCACGGAGGCGCAGTCCCGGGGACGGACATTCCCCGCGTATTCGGAGCCTACAGCACGGGAGAAAGGACCCGTTCGTTTCTGAAAGTACAGGACGGGTGCAACAATTTCTGCAAATATTGTACAGTACCATACGCCAGAGGCCGCAGCCGCAACATTCCAATAAGCGAATGTGTGGAAAATGCCCGGAAAATAGCATCCGAGGGAATAAAGGAAATAGTCCTTACCGGAGTCAATACCGGTGATTTCGGGCGAACCACCGGCGAGTCCTTTCTGGACCTTCTGAAAGCCCTGAACGATGTGGACGGCATAGAAAGATACAGGATTTCCAGTATAGAGCCCAACCTCATCACGGAAGAGATAGTGGATTGGATAGCTTCCGGAACCAAGTTCCAGCCGCATTTTCACATACCGCTCCAGACCGGAGCCGACAGCCAGCTCGAAGCCATGGGAAGACACTACGACACGGCATTCTTCAGAAGCAGAATCGACTATATCCGCTCCAAGATGGAGGCGCCGGGCCGTCCGAAGGTATTTTTCGGGATAGATGTGATGGTCGGACTTCCGGGCGAAAGCGAAGAACTTTTCCTGCAGACCAAAGAGTTCATAGAATCCGTAAAGCCGGCGTTCATCCATGTATTCCCCTACTCCAAAAGGCCGGGAACACCTGCGGCGTCAATGCCTGGACAGGTGAGCGAAGAGGAGAAAAAGAGCAGAGTGGCGGTTCTGGAAGAATTGTGCACCAGACTCCACGAAGAGTTCGTGGAGGAGAACAGAGGCGTCGCCGAGAAAGTGCTTTTCGAGTCCGCCTGCAAAGACGGCATGATGGAAGGCTATACGGGCAACTATATCCGCGTCAGAAGGCCTTACGACAAATCCCTTGTCAACACCATAGTGGACATCACCCTATGACAAGCCCGTCATAGGCCGGATGAACATGCTCCGGAAGCATCTTGCAAAACTCCTCGTACCGGGGAAGAAGATGCGAGATATGAGTGATATAGGACTCCTTAGCCCCTACCCTCTCGAAGAAATCAAGACACTGCTGAAGTGATGGATGTGAACGGTGCTCGTCTATCTTGACACATCCGAGAGTAATGCAGTCCAGACCCTCCAGTTTGGCGTATTCACTCTCATCAATATGCTTGATGTCAGTAAGGTAGGCAATATTCCCGAACCTGTATCCAAGCACGCTAATCTCATTCGTGCTAAGGTGCCACCCCTGGATAGGCACCACCTCCGCCACAGCATCAGCAGCGGACTCCGGAGCATAATGTCTGTACCCGAAACCCTTTTCCCACACCAGTACCTCTTCGTTGGCGTTGGAATGGACCTTGAACGGTGCTACAGAATCCAATATGTGCACCCTCCACTCCGGAGAGCCGGGATACTTGGTCTGGGCAAACGCATACGAATACTCTTTCTTGAGAGAATCCACCACGTATTGCTGGCAATAGATATTGACCGGATGATGCTCAAGAAGATTAAACGCACGGATGTCGTCCAGTCCGCCGGTATGATCCTTATGATTGTGTGTCAGCAGAATGGCATCAAGGTGTCTTACATTGCTGCGAATCATCTGATATCTGAAATCCGGACCGGCATCCACAAGTATTGTAAGTCCGCAATATTCGACAAGAGCGGAAGACCGCAGACGCTTGTCTCTTGGATCTGTAGATTTGCACACAGGGCAGTCACATCCTATCATCGGCACGCCCTGTGATGTGCCTGTTCCCAAAAAAGTAAGTTTCGCTTTCATCAAATGTCAAAGATACGCAAAAAACTCACGACTTGTCCACAAATTTGTCATATCGTGAGCGTTCGTCCTGCGACAAGGATTTGGACCTTATGCTCCGGCATACGTCGCATTGTCCGCAATCCGTGCTCTCGTTCTGTCCGAAATACTTCAGAAGAAATCTTGAGCGGCACTCGTCAGTCTCGGAGGCATATTCCACCATAGCCTGCGTGCGGCGGATAAAATTGTCCTTAAGGAAATTGTATTTACCCGGCTGGAGGTCCAGATTGCCTGGCACGAGCCTGCTGTGATGAAGGAAAATCACACTGTCGTGGGATGCCGGCACATATTTGATAAGGTGCAGAACTGAAAGACTATAAAGAAGTTGTCTTAACGACGGGACGGACACACCGCACTGCCGGGAAAGATATTCCTCGTCCACAGGCACCGAAAAAGAGAATATTCCGGGATACTTCCGTATCATGAGTTCCAGCAGCCGCTCCTGCATGGCATCCTGAAATTCAAAATCATACAGAGCCTTACGGTCAATCAGGATTTTCACCCTCGTGGCGATATCCACATCCTCGCTGTAGCTGAGATGGTCCGACATCTCCAGATATTTGACCGCATAGAGCACTTCAGTCTGCTTCAGGGAGAAATGCTTGCAGAAAAGCGGGATATCGAATTTCAGCTGCGCCCCCATGCCCTGCTCGTAGGGTATCTGGGAGAATATGTGTATCTTCTGATATATGTCCTCTATATATTCCGGACTCGGGAACGATAGCTTGGTGAGCCTCCCGATTCTTCTGATATCCGACGAATTCCACACCAGCACAGCCCATGACCGCTGCCCGTCACGCCCTGCTCTTCCTGCCTCCTGAAAATACGATTCCAGGCTGTCGGCAAGGCCAAGGTGCACCACAAATCTCACGTCAGGCTTGTCAATTCCCATTCCGAATGCATTTGTGCACACCATCACGCGAATCTCCCCCTTCTTCCAGGCTTCCTGCCGCTCAGCTCTCGTGGCGGGGCTCAATCCGGCATGATAGAAAGAAGCGCTGACCCCCTGAGAGATAAGAAGGGAGGATATTTCCTCGCACTTGCCGCGACTCCGCATATAGACAATCCCGGAGCCGGGCACCGACCGGCACACGTCAAGAAGTCTGCCGAACTTATCCTCGCACTTGCGCACCACATAAGTAAGGTTGGGCCTCTCAAAGCCACTGCGCAGTATCTTGAACCGTGAGCGCGAGCGCTCCCTCTGACTCTGCGTCCCCTCAGGGATAAGTTTCTCCACTATGTCCTGCACCACCTGCGAAGTAGCCGTGGCGGTAAGAGCTATCACCGGAGCCTGTACAATCTTTCTTATATCTGAGATGTGCAGATAATCCGGTCTGAAATCATATCCCCACTGGGAAATACAGTGAGCCTCATCCACTACTATATAGCTTATTTTCAACACATCCAGATAGGAGCGGAACAGCTGCGTAGAGAGACGCTCCGGAGAGATGTACAGGAACTTGAAGTCCCCGTAGGCGGCGTTGTTAAGCGCAAGGTCTATTTCCCGTCTTCCCATTCCCGTATATACGGCAAGAGCCTTTATCCCCCGCTGCTCGAGATTTTGCACCTGGTCTTTCATTAGAGCCACCAGAGGCGTAACTACCAAAGCGATACCGTCCTTCATCAAGGCTGGGACCTGAAAGCACACCGACTTCCCTCCTCCGGTGGGAAGTATGGCAAGAACATCATCTCCGGCAAGCGCTGAAGTGATGATTTCTTCCTGCATGGGCCGAAACGAATCGTAGCCCCAATATTCTTTCAATACCTCCGTGGCAGTCATAACGCAAATATAATACTCAGGCGTGAAGAAAAAAAATGTCGCAGACCCGTTTCCGAATCTGCGACATATAATATAAGTCAAGCGGACAAGCCGTTAGTTGTTGCCATAGTCAGGAGCCGGACCCTGTGGACCTTCAGGATTCTGCGGGCCCTGCGGGCCTTCCGGGTTCTGAGGACCCTGTGGACCTGACTGCTGTGCAGCTTTGGCCATATCTTCGGAAGCTGCATGCCAAGCAGCCTCAAGCTCAGAATTGTACCTGTCGATATCAGCGATATTCTTCTCGTCCACGGCTTTCTTCAGACCGTCGCAAGCGCTCTCGATGGCACTCTTCTTCTCTGCAGGAATCTTATCGCCATATTCCTTAAGGTTCTTCTGGGTCTGGAAGACCATTGCATCTGCATTGTTGATCTTGTCAACCCTTTCCTTCTCAGCCTTGTCGGCCTCCTCGTTGGCCTTGGCCTCATCACGCATTCTCTTGATCTCCTCATCACTCAGGCCGCTTGAAGCCTCGATACGGATGTGCTGCTCCTTGCCTGTAGCCTTATCCTTGGCTGACACGCTGAGGATACCGTTGGTATCGATATCGAATGAAACTTCAATCTGAGGTATTCCACGCGGAGCCGGAGCGATTCCATCAAGATGGAAGACACCGATCTGCTTGTTGTCCTTAGCCATTGGACGCTCACCCTGAAGGACTCGTACCTCTACTGAAGGCTGGTTGTCAGCTGCAGTGGAGAATACCTGCTCCTTGTGTACAGGAATGGTAGTGTTGGCATCGATGAGCTTGGTCATCACGCCGCCGAGAGTCTCGATACCGAGGGAAAGCGGAGTAACGTCGAGAAGAAGCACGTCCTTCACGTCACCGGCAAGCACACCACCCTGAATAGCAGCACCGATAGCCACTACCTCATCCGGGTTGACGCTCTTGTTAGGCTCCTTGCCGAAGAAATTCTTGACAAGTTCCTGAACCTTAGGAATACGGGTTGAACCACCCACGAGAAGAACTTCATCAATATCGGATGCATTCAGATGAGCATCTGCAAGCGCCTTGCGGCATGGCTCGATGGAGCGCTGGAAGAGGTCGTCGCACATAGCCTCGAACTTGGCTCTGGTAAGAGTCTTTACCAAGTGCTTAGGCATACCGTCAACTGCTGTGATATAAGGCAGGTTGATTTCTGCGCTGGAAGCGTTGGAAAGCTCGATCTTGGCTTTCTCGGCTGCCTCTTTAAGACGCTGAAGCGCCATAGGGTCCTTCTTGAGGTCCAGTCCGCCGTTCTCTGTGGCGAACTCCCTTGCAAGCCACTCTATGATAGCGTGGTCGAAATCATCACCTCCGAGGTGAGTATCACCGTTGGTGGACTTAACCTCGAACACACCGTCGCCGAGCTCAAGGATGGAGATATCAAAGGTACCGCCACCGAGGTCATATACGGCCACCTTCATACTCTTGTTCTTCTTGTCAAGACCATAGGCAAGCGCTGCAGCCGTAGGCTCGTTGATGATACGTTTAACATCAAGACCGGCGATCTTACCGGCTTCCTTGGTAGCCTGACGCTGAGAGTCTGAGAAGTAAGCAGGAACTGTGATGACGGCTTCTGTGACATCCTGACGGAGATAGTCCTCTGCAATCTTCTTCATCTTCTGAAGAATAATGGCGGAAATCTCCTGCGGAGAATACTGACGGCCGAAAATATCTACTCGAGGAGTATCGTTGTCACCGCGCACTACGGTATAAGGCACGCGGGATGCCTCATTGCTTACCTGGCTGTATGTCTCACCCATAAATCTCTTTATGGAGAACACTGTATTCTTAGGATTGGTAATAGCCTGACGCTTGGCAGGGTTACCGACTTTACGCTCGCCGTTCTCGGTGAACGCAACTACTGAAGGGGTGGTTCTTGCACCCTCTTCATTGATAATGACTGTAGGCTGGTTGCCTTCCATTACGGACACACATGAATTTGTGGTACCGAGGTCGATTCCAATAATCTTTCCCATATCTTAATACTTTTTAAATTTCACTTCATTCTGTCCGTCATCTCTGACGGCACGCTTCTGATTACATCAAAACATTTGCCAAAAGACAAATAGTGACATTTTGTCACGCACAGGGTGCAGAGGCTGGCAATGAATGCTCTCCTCTTTTCTGGCATTTGCAAAATTCGGTACCAGAAAGGGCCTCCTACGGTACGGAATATGCGTGCCGTGCTAAAAAAGGCTTCCTACGGTACGCGACGCGTTTTCTGAAGCCATCCGTGCTCAAAACAGGCTTCTGGGGTACGGAAGGAATATTCGGTACCGGAAACGCCCTCCTGGGGTACGGGGCGCGTCTTCAAAGGCGCAAAACAGCCGACTCCGCAGACTGTGGACAGCCTCCTGCTGCACCGGACACATCTTCAGAGGCGCGAAACAGCCGACTCCGATACGCGCCCCCTTAATTTATCCAATTAGACCATATCCCAGTGCGCCGCCGCATCTGAAATATGGTCTAAACTATTGAAAATCTTTGTCAGAGACTGAGTTTACCACACGCATCAACAAACTCAGTCTAATAACCATTCTTGGCTACTCCCACTCGATGGTTGCAGGCGGTTTGGACGAGATGTCATACACTACCCTGTTGATACCGCGCACCTTGCGGATAATCTCATTGGAGACGTCCGCGAGGAAATCATACGGCAGATGCACCCAGTCGGCGGTCATTCCGTCCACCGAAGTCACGGCGCGAAGAGCGACCGTGTTCTCGTAGGTGCGTTCATCTCCCATGACACCCACGCTGCGCACCGGCAGAAGAACGGCTCCAGCCTGCCATACGGAATCATACAGTCCGTATTCGTAGAGTTTGTCAATATAGATAGCGTCTGCCTCCTGAAGAACGGCAACCTTCTCCGGAGTCACTTCTCCAAGCACCCGGATAGCAAGTCCAGGACCAGGGAAAGGATGGCGTCCAAGAATCTTCGGATCGAGATCAAGTGCCTTTCCAACCCTGCGCACTTCGTCCTTGAAGAGCAGGCGCAAAGGCTCCACCACCTTGAGATTCATATCCTTAGGAAGACCGCCCACATTGTGATGGCTCTTGATGGTGACCGAATGACCTTTCACCGAAGAAGACTCGATCACATCCGGATAGATGGTTCCCTGAGCAAGCCATTTGGCATCGGCAAACTTCTTCGCCTCCACATTGAAGACATCGATGAAGTCCTTTCCGATAATCTTTCTCTTCTGCTCGGGATCAGTCACGCCGGCAAGGTCACCAAGGAACTTATCCGCAGCGTGAACGCCCACTACATTGAGTCCCATACCCTCATAAGAGCGGAGAACGGACTCGAATTCGTTCTTTCGCAGAAGACCGGAATCCACAAATATGCAGCGAAGCTTGTTGCCTATGGCCTTGTGAAGCAGCAGACCGGCCACGCTGGAATCCACACCGCCGGAAAGCGCCAGGATTACCTCATCGTCACCGAGCTTCTCCCGGAGCTCGCGTACCGTAGTCTCCACGAAATTCTCCGGAGTCCAGTCCCCCGGACATCCGCATATTCCAAGCACGAAGTTGGCCAGAAGTTCCTTGCCGCATTCGCTGTGATAAACCTCAGGATGGAACTGTATTCCCCAGGTAGGCTCATCAGGGAAACGGAAAGCAGCATTGTGAACACTGCCGGTAGAGCCTATGACTACCAGTTTCTCAGGAAGCCTTACAATGGTGTCTCCATGAGACATCCATACAGTGGACTTCTTTGGAAGTCCTGACATCAGCGCATCGGCAGCATCCACCACTTCGAGTGAAGCACGGCCGTATTCTCGGGATGTGGCAGGCACAACCTCTCCTCCGTCCTTCCATGCAAGCCACTGCGCACCATAGCATATACCCAATATAGGGAGTCTGCCACGGAATGAGCTCAAATCCGGCTGCGGAGCATCGGCATTGCGCACTGACGCCGGACTGCCGGAAAGAATCACACCCTTGACAGAGTCATCCAGCACAGGAATCTTGTCGAAAGGATGGATTTCACAATATACACCGATCTCTCGGACACGTCTTGCAATAAGCTGCGTGTACTGAGAGCCGAAATCAAGTATTAATATTTTGCTAGTCACCTCTAGTGTAATTTGGGGTTTCTTTGGTAATAGTCACATCGTGAGGGTGGCTCTCAGCCATACCGCTCGCAGTGACGCGTACGAACTTGGCACCCTTGAGGGTTTCAAGATTGGCAGCGCCGCAATAACCCATACCCGAACGGAGTCCTCCGACAAGCTGGTACACGGTCTCGGACAACGTTCCCTTGTAAGGCACGCGTCCCACAATTCCTTCCGGAACGAGCTTGCTGACATCCGCCTTGTCCTCCTGGAAATAACGATCCTTGGAGCCGGCGGCCATAGCGTCTATGGAGCCCATACCTCTGTAGGACTTGAACTTACGTCCGTTGTATATAATAGTCTCGCCAGGCGACTCCTCCGTGCCGGCAAACATGGATCCGCACATCACGCAGTCACCACCGGCAGCCAGAGCCTTGACAATATCACCGGAATACCTCAGGCCACCGTCCGCGATGAGAGTGGCGCCTGTCCCCTTGATAGCCTGGTATGCATTGAAAATCGCCGTCAACTGAGGAACACCCACACCGGCAACGATTCTGGTGGTACAGATAGAACCAGGTCCGATACCTACCTTGACGCCATCCGCACCGGCACCGACAAGCATTCTGGCAGCTTCCTCGGTAGCCACATTGCCCACAACGACATCAATATCAGGGAACTGGACCTTCACTTTCTTGAGAAGGTCGATAACCCTCCTGCTGTGCCCATGAGCGCAGTCCAGAACAACGGCGTCCACGCTTTCAGCAGCCAGAGCAGACACCCTGTCTATCGCATCGTCCGTAATGCCGACGCCCGCCGCCACACGAAGCCTTCCCTTGCCATCCTTGCAGGCCATAGGATGAAGCCTCTCCTTGATAAGGTCCTTATAGGTGATGAGTCCGACAATCTTGCCTGACTTGTCCACTACAGGAAGCTTCTCCACCTTGTACTTCTGAAGGACTGTCTTCACATGCTCGCGGTCCGTCTCGGTGTCAAGAATCGTGACCAGATTCTCCGATGTCATGGCATCTTTGATAAGCACGGTCATATCCTCCTGAAAACGGACATCCCTGTTGGTCACAATACCCACAAGATGTCTTTCACTGTCTGTCACAGGAATACCTCCGATATGGTTGTCATGCATAAGCTGCAACGCGTCACCCACCGTCTGGTCCTGATTGATGGTGACAGGGTCGTTGATCATTCCATTCTCAGAGCGCTTCACCTTACGGACTTCGGCAGCCTGTGCAGCTATGCTCATATTCTTATGAATAACGCCGATTCCACCTTCTCTCGCAAGAGCAATGGCCATCGGCGCTTCGGTTACTGTATCCATAGCAGCGGACACAATCGGGATATTGAGGGTAATGTTCCGCGAAAAGCGGCTGCTCAGATCGACTTCTCTCGGAAGAACATCCGAGTAAGCTGGAATCAAGAGCACATCGTCGAAGGTGAGACCTTCCAAAGCGATTTTATCTTCTACGAACGACATAGGGAATATTTTTATATTCAGACAAAGTTACATAAAAAATGGAGCAGTAACAAATTTTCATTGCTCCTGAACAGATGATTTGGATTTACGTTTGCGATATAGCTGCCATGAGTTGTAGCAGTTGTGCCAGATGCTGTAAAACCCTCCTGCCACCGACACCACAGGGGTGAAAAAGGTGTACCCCATCCATATTCCGAACACGGTGTTCTTCTGACCGAGAGCCTGTCCGGCCGAAATGCGGCACTTGCTGTGCGCACCGATTGTCTTGCCGGCCCAGAACTGGAACACACATGCAAGAAGGGACCCCACAAGAATCTCCACAAGCACTACCGCTCCGGCGGTATTCTGCACTATCGCCCTGGTACTCATAAGGATAGCAAGGCTCAGAGAGAACGCCCAGATATAAAACGGCAGATCAGTCCACTTCACCAGCATGGCATGGAACGAAGGCAGAAGGTACCTCACGACCCAGGCCAGCATACATGGAGCGATAAGAAGCGGGAACACCTTCACGAGTATTTTCAAGAACGCCGAATAGAACGACAGCCCTTCCACCGGGTGCACTATCGGGACCATAAGAGGGACCAGCACCGACACCAGCAGATTGATAAGTACCGTATAGGTCACCACTCCTGCCATGTTGCCACCGAGCTTTCCGGTAATCACCGCACACGCCGTGGCCGTAGGGCAGATGATGCAGAGCATGAAAGCCTCCACCCCATGACGCATAGGCAGATTCGGAACAAACGCCAGCAGCAATGCCAACAGCACAAACAGACCGCCCTGAAGCACCAGAAGCCACAACATCCATCTGTGCGGACGCATCTGGTGCGGTTCGATCCGGCAGAAACTCAAGAACAGCATCACGAAAAGCAGCACCGGCTGCAGCCTTGTGACCACTTCCGCCAGAACGGGTCCGGCGAAATGGAGCACCGGCAGTGCGTGATATGCAAGATAGGATGAAGCTCCGACTATCATACTGACAATCAGAGCCCAATCCCTTAGAAACTTCTTAAAAGTATATTGATAGGCCGCCATCCCCTACTGCTCCATCTTACGAAGGTAGCACTCCAACGTGTTCTCCATAAGCATGGCAATAGTCATCGGACCGACTCCACCCGGAACGGGCGTAATCCATGAGGCGGCCATTGCAGCTGACGGGAAATCCACGTCGCCTACAAGCTTTCCTTCGGCATTTCTGTTCATGCCCACATCTATCACCACGGCACCTGGCTTGACCATATCTCCTGTGACAACTCCTTCCTTTCCGACGGCCACCACCAGAATGTCAGCCTCAAGGGTGACTTTCCTAAGGTCCGGCGTACGGGAATGGGCGATAGTCACCGTCGCATTCTCGTCCAGAAGCAATTTGGCGACAGGCTTTCCGACTATATTGCTTCGTCCGACCACCACGGCGTTCTTGCCGTTGATGTCTATACCGGTGCTCTTTATCAGTTCTATGATACCTTTTGGAGTACATGGCTTGATGCATGGCGCTCCCACCCACAAAGAACCCACATTGAGAATATGGAATCCGTCCACATCCTTGGTCTTGTCTATGGCGAAAATCACTTTGGACTCATCAATGTGCCTTGGAAGAGGAAGCTGCACAAGTATTCCGTCCACGGTATCATCGTGGTTGAGGTTATCAATCACCTTGAGAAGCTCAGCTTCTGAAACAGTCTCCGGAAGTTCAATCTGACGCGATTCCATCCCTACGTAAGCAGCAGTCTTGACCTTGTTGCGCACATACACCTGACTTGCAGGATTGCATCCGACGATAATCACGGTAAGCGACGGTTTACGGCCGAAACGCTTTTCAAACACCTCCACACGTGTCTTGACAGAAGTCTTGACTCTCTCGGATATGAGTTTGCCGTCAATAATCCGTCCGCCACCGTTTTCCAAAGCCCAATGCGCGATATCCTTGCGATAGAAAAGATTGTCGCACCGTATCTCCGCTATCTGAGCATACACCTTCTCGGCAGCCTCAGCGATACTGCGCCCTTCGCATACCACCATCATAACCCGGCCACCGGCTGTCACCAGATTGCCATCCTTGAGGGCGGTGCCCATGTGGAACACCTTACCGTCCACCAACTCGACGCCTTCAATCACGGCACCCTTCTCATATTTTCCAGGATAACCCTTGGATGCCAGGACAACTCCCATCGTCACAGCCTTTTTCCACTGAAGAGGCTGAGGTGCACGGGATACGGCTATGGACTCGAAAATATCGTACGGATCACTTTCAAGCAGCGGCAGCACAACTTCCGTTTCCGGATCGCCGAAACGGGCATTGAACTCGATAACCTTGATTCCGTCCGCAGTCTTCATAAGACCTCCATAGAGCACACCGGAAAGCGGACACCCTTCGGCACACATGGCTTTCGCCGCAGGCACCATTATTTTCTCGAACGCATAGTCCCAGTCCTGTTTCGTAATGAACGGAAGTCCCGTATAGGCACCCATGCCGCCGGTATTAGGCCCCAGGTCCCCGTCAAAAGCCCTTTTGTGGTCTTGAGACAAAGGCATCGGGTACACATTCTCCCCATCCACAAAACACATGAAAGAAAATTCCGGACCAGTGAGGAAATCCTCCACAACCACCTTGCCTTCTCCGAACTCTTCTTCAAGAAGCATCATCCGTAGTGCAGCATCAGCCTCCTGAAGAGTCTGAGCCACTACAACTCCCTTTCCGGCGGCAAGTCCGTCATATTTGAGAACTGTCGGGAAAGATCCGCCCCTGACATATTCGAGAGCCTGTGCATACGAACTGAAAGACCTGTATGATGCAGTAGGTATGTCGTACCGGCGCATCAATTCCTTTGCGAACTCCTTGCTGCTTTCTATGCGGGTAGCAGAAAGGGTATGTCCGAAAACTTTCAGGCCGGCTCCGCGGAACTCATCCACGATACCCTTTGCCAACGAAGCCTCGGGGCCCACTACGGTGAGATCAATTCCATGACTCAACGCAAATTCCTTAAGAGCCGCGACATCCGTGTCCTTTATAGGGACATTTGTGGCAGTCAATCCAATCCCGGCGTTACCGGGCGCGCAGAACACCTGAGCCACCTGAGGAGAACGCACCAGCGCATCCACAATGGCATGGCATCTTCCGCCACCGCCAACCACAAGAACTTTCTTTCCTTCCATATACTAATGTTTGAAATGTCTCACTCCTGTAAATATCATGGTGATGCCCAGTTCGTCAGCCTTGGCAATGACATCAGCATCACGGATGCTTCCGCCCGGCTGCACAATGGCAGTCACTCCATATCTGGCTGCAAGAGCCACCGTGTCATCGAAAGGCAGGAACCCATCGGATGCGAGCACGAGGCCTTCGGTCACCCCGGCATTGCGAGCTTCATTGAGAGCAATCTCCGCAGAGCCCACACGATTGGTCTGACCGGCGCCGACGCCTACGGTACGACAGCCTTTCACGACGGCTATCGCATTGGATTTCACATGCTTGACTATCTTCCATCCAAAGTCGAGATCCTTCATCTGCTCCTCCGTAGGCTTCTGCTTGGTAACGCACATTTCCGGAGTCAAAACCTCCACACTGGTATCAAGTGTCTGGGCAAGCATGCCTCCATTGACGGAAATATACTGCATATCATCTCCGGAAGACGGAGTCATATCGACCTGCAGCACACGCAGATTCTTCTTGGACGACAGAATCTCAAGGGCCTCAGGGGTAAATGAAGGCGCAATCACAATCTCAAGGAAAATAGGCTTCATGCCGGCAGCCACTTCCGCTGTCAATTCCCTGTTGACCGCTACGATACCGCCATAGATGCTCACCTTATCAGCTTCGTATGCCTCCTGCCATGCCTTCTCGACAGTATCGGCCACGGCAGCTCCGCACGGGTTCATGTGCTTCAGAGCTACGCAGAAAGGCTGCGTGAAGTCCCTTACCACGTTAAGAGCCGCATTGGCGTCCTGGATATTGTTGTAAGAGAGCTCTTTCCCCTGAATCTGCTTTGCAAATGCCAAAGAGTATGGTTCAGACCTAAGGGCCGCAAAGAACTTCGCACTCTGGTGAGGGTTCTCACCGTAGCGGAGAGGCTGCTTAAGGTCATACTCCAGGAAGAGTTTCTCGTTAAGCCCTGCTTTCTCTCGCATGTAGGTGGCGATGCACATATCATATTCCGCAGTATGGGTATATGCCTTGGCGGAAAGCTTCAGACGGGTATCGTCAGATGTACGTCCGGAGGCCTTCAGCTCTGCGAGCACGGTGCCATAATCGGCAGGGTCACAGACAATTGTCACATCCTTCCAGTTCTTGGCCGCACTGCGTACCATGGACGGTCCCCCGATATCGATATTCTCGATGGCGTCCGCCATTGTAACACCTTCCTTCGCGATTGTCTGACGGAAAGGATACAGATTGACGCATACAAGATCAATCGTGCCTATTCCCTGCTCTTCAAGGGTCCGCATGTGCTCCGGAAGCTCACGTCTGGCGAGTATTCCGCCATGAACCTTGGGATGAAGAGTCTTCACCCTGCCGTCCAGAATCTCCGGAAATCCTGTGACATCGCTTATTCCAATGGTCTGTATTCCATTGTCATCTAATAGTTTACGAGTCCCTCCGGTGGCTATTATCTCCCACCCGAGTTCTTTCAAACCACTTACAAATTCGACAAGACCGCTCTTGTCGCTGACGCTTACTAATGCTCGCTTCATACTAATAATTTTGATATTGTGTCCACATAGAGTTCATGCTCTATGACCTGTCCGATACGATGTACCTCCGCCGGGTCGTCACCGTCATATTCAAAGGCTCTCTGCGCTATTATTTTTCCGCCGTCGAGCTGCTCATCGACATAGTGGATAGTGATTCCATACACCTTCACCCCATATTCCACAGCCTGCTCCACCGCCCGTGCACCGCGAAACGCCGGAAGAAGAGACGGGTGAATGTTGATTATCCGTCCACGATAAGCATTCAGAAGGACGCTGCCGACTATCCTCATATAACCGGCCAGACAGACAAGTTCCACACCGCGTGCCTCCATCATGGATACTATCTCCCGCTCATAGTCAGCCTTGCTGTCATAATCTTTGGGAGAGAACACGAACGTTTCTATACCACGCTCACGGGCCTTGGCGACAACGGGAGCCCCCGGTTTGTCGCAGACCATCAACGACACGCAGGCATCGAGTCTGCCGTCAGAGCATGCGTCGGCTATGGCATCGAAATTTGTCCCCTGACCGCTGGCGAATACTGCAAGACGTCTCATTTCAGAACAATGTTAACTCCCGGGACATCCGTCACCTTACCGATAATCGAAGCCTTCTCTCCGTGAGACTCAAGGATTTCGATAGCCTTTCCGGCTTCCGACTCATCCATTACGACCACCATTCCGATTCCCATGTTGAAGATGTTGAACATCTCCCTGTGAGGCACCCCGCCCCATTTTTCCAACATTCTGAATACCGGAAGTATCTCCCATGTCCCCTCGTGTATCTCCAGTCCCTGACCGTCATGAAGGACTCTTGGAACATTCTCATCGAATCCGCCGCCTGTAATATGGGCCACACCGTGAACGTCGCAGTTCCTTATGACGTCCAGAACCTGCTTCACATAAATTCTCGTCGGTGTGAGCAGCACATCCCCAAGACGCCTTCCTCCAAACTCGGGAATCTCATCCATATAGTCATGACCGCTGTCAGCAACAATCTTGCGGACAAGGCTGAATCCATTGGAATGGACACCCGTGGAAGCGATTCCCACAAGCACGTCCCCGACTTTCACCTTGCTGCCGTCTATGAGCTTGGACTTCTCCACCACTCCGGTAGTATATCCGGCTATATCATATTCTCCGCCTTCATACATACCCGGCATCTCCGCAGTCTCTCCGCCGACAAGAGCGCATCCTGCCTGACGGCATCCTTCCGCAACGCCCGCCACTATGGCCTCTATCTTCTCCGGAACATTGTGTCCCACAGCCACATAGTCAAGAAATACCAACGGTTCGGCGCCTTGTGCCAGCACATCATTGACGCACATGGCCACGACATCTATACCCACGGTATCATGCTTGTCCATCGCAAACGCGATCTTGAGTTTGGTGCCCACTCCGTCAGTTCCGCTGACAAGCACCGGCTCCTTGACACCGAGCGCTGAAAGGTCAAACATACCGCCGAAGGCTCCTATATTGCCCATCGTGCCTATTCTTGATGTGGATGCGACGTGCTGCTTGATGCGGCGGACGACTTCGTATCCTGCTTCCAGGTTGACACCTGCATTTTCGTAAGACTTTGCCATATTGATGTTATTGTTGTGACTTGTTGGTGGACAGAAGTCGGTTGAGAACTTCCTCATAAGATGCTACTATATAACCCATGTCGTGACGGAAACGGTCCTTGTCGAGCCGTTTGTTCGTAGCCGCGTCCCAGAAACGGCTGGTGTCAGGACTGATTTCGTCCACCAGCATTATCTTTCCATCGGCATCCCGTCCGAACTCGAGCTTGAAATCGACGAGCTTGATATTCAGCGGAGTGAACAGCTTCAAGAGCAGTCCGTTGACTTTTGCCGCCACGTCATAAATGTACTTGAGATCTTCGAATCCTACAATTCCGAGCGCTACCGCCTGAGTATCATTGATAAGAGGGTCACCCAACTCGGAGTTGTTGTAATTCAGATCATATATGACCGTGGATGGTTTGGTACCTTCCTCTATTCCAAGCCTGTCGGAAAGAGAACCGGCGATGTAATTGCGTACGACCACCTCGAGCGGAATATTCTCGCTCTTGCGACAGAGCTGTTCCCTGTCATTGAGAGTGGAAATATAGTGGGTATATATGCCGTTCTTTTCGAGATACTCGAAGATAAGAGCGGAGATTTTGTTGTTCACTATACCCTTCTGCGGGAACACTGCCGTCTTGACGTTGTTGAACGCAGTGGCCACATCCTTGAAGTGGAACACCACTATGCCCGCATCATCGGTAGCATAGACCCGTTTCTCGTTGCCGTCAAATAAGAGTTCTTTCTTAACCATTTCAATCTATTTGCGGAAATAATTGACTGCATTCTCAAACAGAGGCTGCTCCATATCCTCGTCTATGTTCTTGAAGACGTTTTTCTCATAACGCTCGCTGTGGCCCATCTTTCCAAGTATCTGTCCGTCAGGACTTATGATACCCTCGATAGCATAGAACGAGCCGTTCGGATTGTACGGAGACTCCATCGTGACGTCCTCTGTGAACGGATTGACATACTGGAAAGCCACCTGACCGTTCTCAAACAACTCCCTGGCAAGCGCCTCGTTCACGACGAATTTGCCTTCTCCATGGCTGACAGCTATGGTATGGAGGTCTCCCTCGTTCATCCCGGCGAGCCAAGGGGAACGGGTGGTTGACACTCTCGTGGTCACCATCTGAGAGATGTGACGGTTGATATCGTTGCGGAAGAGCGTAGGAGAATCCTTTGTGAGCATTCCGGTCTTTCCGTAAGGGAGAAGTCCGCTCTTGACAAGGGCCTGGAATCCGTTGCAGATTCCAAGAATGAGTCCGCCACGGGCAATCAGCTTCTCTATCTCGGCAGACACCTCGCTGTTGTTGAGCACATTGGCTATAAACTTACCGCTTCCGTCCGGCTCATCTCCGGCGGAGAATCCTCCGGCAAGGGCAAGTATGTGACATTCTGATATATTGCGGCTCATCTCGCGGATGGAGCGGCGCACGTCCTCGGCCGTAAGATTGCAGAATACACCGAATCTCACTTCGGCACCGGCCTTGCGGAAAGCCTTGGCCGTATCGTAATCGCAGTTGGTTCCAGGGAACACAGGTATGAACACCACAGGATGCTCAACAGGCTCACCATGATATCTGGCCTTTCTTGCAGGAGCACCGGACTGTACGTTCATCATCTTCTTGTGAGATGCAGCCATTGTGGCAGGATATACCTTGGAATATCTCTCTGTGTTGGCCTTCATAAGAGAGTCCACGCTGATATTCACCCCGTTGATACGGAGGTATCCGTCCTCTCCGTCCGTCACGGTGCCGAGATACTCCGCTGCAGGGAAATCAAGGGCCTTCTCAGACTCTACCACGATAGAGCCGTAGCCATAAGAGAACAGATCTTTCTCGGATACTTTGACGTCCACTCCGAAAAGATTGCCGAATGACATCTTGGCAAGGGCTTCAGCCACACCGCCGAATCCTACCGACCAGGCGGAAACGATATTGCCGTCTTCAATCTGTGAGTGGATGTAGTTCCAGTTGGCCTTGAGGGCCCCGGTGTCCGGCATCCTGTTAGCAAGCGGCGTATGTCTTATGAGATAGAGCTTGTTGCCCTCCCATTTCAACTCAGGAGAAATCACCTTGGATGCATCTACGGTAGTGATACCGAATGCAATAAGAGTAGGAGGTACGTTTATGTGCTCGAACGTTCCGCTCATGGAATCCTTTCCGCCGATGGACGGAAGACCGAGAGCGACCTGCATCTTAAGCGCACCAAGAAGCGCACTCAAAGGCTTGCCCCAGCTGTGGGCGTCCGAAGTCATCCTCTCGAAATACTCCTGATAAGAGAACCTCATCCCGGAATAGTCCGCACCGCAGGCCACCACCTTGCTGCACGCCTCCACCACGGAATAAGCTGCACCGTGGTACGGGCTCCAGGTGGAAATGAACGGGTTGTATCCATATGCCATTACACTGGCAGTGTCCGTATATCCGCTTACCGGGAGTTTCTGGACCGATACCTGGGTTTCCGTGGCCTGAAGCGCACCGCCGTAAGGCATAAGCACCGTCGAGCGGCCGATAGTGGAGTCAAACATCTCCACCAGACCTTTCTGGGAAGCCACGTTCGGAAGTTCCATCACAGAGGTCATTTTCTCCTTGAGAGAATCTCCCTTCACCTCAAAAGCGAACGGATCTCTATCCTCCACAGCTGAAACTTCCGCCTCCGCATAATGCCTGGCACCAGCACTGTCTATGAATTCACGGCTGATGTCCGCCACCATTTCAGAATTGTTGAACATCCTCATGCGGCCACGGCCTGTAACATCCGCCACATGAGTCACTTCCACATTCTCCGAGAGGCAATATTTCTCAAACTGCTCCCTGTCGGAAGCCTCAACCACCACGGCCATTCTCTCCTGCGACTCGCTGATTGCAAGTTCGGTAGAATTAAGACCGCTGTATTTGGCAGGAACCCTGTCCAGATATATGTCAAGACCAGGGGCAAGCTCTCCGATGGCTACACTTACGCCGCCTGCTCCGAAATCGTTGGACTTCTTGATGAGTTTTGTGACTTCCGGGCGACGGAACAGCCTCTGGAGCTTTCTCTCTTCAGGGGCGTTACCCTTCTGGACCTCACTTCCGCAAGTCTCGATAGATGATTCGGTATGCTCCTTGGACGAGCCTGTCGCACCACCGATACCGTCGCGTCCGGTACGTCCGCCAAGAAGAAGAATCACGTCTCCCGCCACCGGGCTTTCGCGACGCACGTCGGATGCTTTCACGGCACCCACCACAGCGCCCACCTCAAGTCTCTTGGCCACATAGCCTTCATGGTAAATCTCACGCACATGGGTGGTGGCAAGACCTATCTGGTTGCCATAGCTGGAATATCCTGCTGCGGCCTTGCGGCTGATGACGCACTGAGGAAGCTTGCCGGCAAGAGTTTCACTTACAGGCTTTGTAATATCGCCCGCTCCGGTCACACGCATGGCCTGATACACATACGAACGGCCGGAAAGAGGGTCGCGGATGGCGCCTCCAAGACAGGTGGAAGCCCCTCCGAAAGGTTCTATCTCGGTAGGATGGTTGTGGGTCTCGTTCTTGAACTGGAGAAGCCATTTCTCCTTCTGTCCGTCCACATCCACATCCACGAAAATGCTGCATGCATTATTCTCCTCGCTCTGCTCCATGTCGTCGAGCAGTCCCTTCTTCTTCAGGTAGCGTGCTCCGATGGTGGCGAGTTCCATAAGGCACAGGCTCTTGTGCTCGCGTCCCAGTTCCTTACGGATGCCGTAGAACTCTCCGAGCTCCGATTCGATCTCTTCCTTCATGAAAGAGTCGTCCACCTTGATGGACTGAAGCTCGGTGGTAAAGGTTGTATGACGGCAATGGTCACTCCAATATGTATCAAGAATCCTGAGTTCGGTCTCAGTCGGATTGCGCTTCTCGCCCCGGAAATACTTCACCACCTCCCCAAGGTCGTCGGCATTCATGGCCAATCCCCATTTCTTGCAGAAAGAGGCGTAGTCTTCCGGCTTCATGTCCGTAAATCCGCTCATGTCCGCAAGCGGCTTCACGTCCACAGCCTCAGCGTCGGAAAGCCTTGAGAGGTCCTTTGGTCTGGACTCGACAGCGTTGATATAATAATGACGCACGGCTTCCATATCTTTCTCTGACATATCGTCGTCGAAGACAAGAAGCCGTGAGCTTTTGATTCTTACATCCGCAGAAGGGTCTATCAAATGGACGCAATCCACTGCCGATGAAGCCCTCTGATCAAACTGGCCCGGTATATATTCCACGGCCAGATATTTCTTTCCGTCCAAAGGACATTCGTCCGTCACCGTGTCAGTGACAATCTCCCCGAAGACGGAGTATCTGCATTTTTCAAGAAGCGCATCCGAGAACCCGAAAAGGTCATAGACATTGAGCAGCCTGAGGGTACGGAGCGACAGAGAAAGATTTTCATTGAACTCCCTTCTGAGACTTTCCGCCTCAACCCGGAATTCCGAATTCTTCTCCACGAAAATACGGTGTGCTTTCATATTATTGACACAAGTTCCGCAAGTATATTATATTGTTCTTTCAAGCCTTGTGCGTCTCGCGGAACTTCTTCCTCCCGCACAATTCTCGTTTACGTTACCTTCTTTCAAATCCCTTCTACCGAAGAAGAGCCCACAAGGGCGTCTAAAGTTCTGTGTCAAGAACCTTTTCAGCCTGTTTCTTACGGAATTCTTCAAGTCTGGCAGCAAGTGCACTGTCTTGAAGAGCGAGAATCGAGATAGCGTACAGCGCAGCATTCTTCGCTCCGTCTATCGCCATGGTAGCTACAGGAATGCCGGACGGCATCTGAACGATGGAGAGAAGGGAGTCAAGTCCGTTTAGCGCTTTGCTTCTGATAGGAACGCCGATCACGGGGAGAGATGTCATGGCAGCAGCCATACCAGGAAGATGTGCGGCCCCGCCGGCTCCGGCAATCACGATACCCACGCCTCTGTCCCGGGCCGAAGCCATGTATTCGCAGAAAAACTGTGGGGTACGGTGTGCACTGATGACTTTCTTTTCGTAGGAGACTCCGAACTCTTCGAGAGTCTGACAAGCGGCTGACATTACATCCCAGTCGCTCTTTGAACCCATTATTACACTAACTTTCATTATATAGAGAGAAACTTATCCTCACCAACGGAACTGCAAATTTACAACAATACTGCACGGCTTGCAAATGAAATTATCGACATTTTGAAAATATTTTTTGTTGATAATTTTTTTGTAGATTTACCGGTAAATATATGTATCTTTGTAAGAATTTATGGCTCAGGACCTGTTGTTAAAAGGTAGCGGTCCCGACATTCTCATCAGGGACGGCATTATACGCCGGAAAGGCCTCGGAATCGAAGCCGGTCCGGATGTCACCGTCATTGACACGACAGGACTGACTGTCAGCGGGGGGTTTACCGATCTCCATGTCCACTTCAGAGAGCCAGGATACTCTTATAAAGAAACCATCAGAACGGGCAGCCTCGCAGCGGCAAGAGGAGGTTACACCACAGTGTGCACAATGCCGAATCTGAACCCGGTGCCGGACAGTCTCCGACATCTGGACCTCGAACAGGAAATCATCGACAGGGACGCAGTCATACAGGTACTGCCATACGCCTCCATCACTATCGGGCGAAAGGGAGAGCAGCTCGTGGACTTCAGCAGCCTCAAAGGCAGATGCGTGGCGTTCTCCGATGACGGGAGCGGCGTACAGAGCCGGGAAATGATGCTGAAAGCCATGGAAGCGGCAGCCGACAACGGGTGCATCATCGCGGCCCACTGCGAAGACAACAGCCTTCTTCGCGGAGGCTACATCCACGACGGCGCATGGTGCCACGAGCACGGACACAAGGGTATATGCTCCGAAAGCGAATGGGGCCAGATAAAACGGGACCTCGAGCTTGCCGAACTCACCGGATGCCGGTATCATGTATGCCATATATCCACGGCAGAAAGCGTGGATCTTATAAGACGGGCCAAGGACAGAGGAGTAAGGGTAAGCTGCGAGACGGCGCCGCACTACCTCGCCCTGTGCGAAAACGACATGATGGAGGACGGAAGATTCAAGATGAATCCCCCTCTGAGGTCTTCCGCCGACAGGGATGCCCTCATAGCGGGGATCAACGACGGTACCATAGACGCCATAGCGACGGACCATGCGCCCCACTCCCCTGAAGAGAAATCCAAGGGCCTTGAGCACAGCGCAATGGGCATATCCGGACTGGAAACGGCGTTCCCGGTACTCTACACTTACCTTGTCATGAGCGGAAAGGTATCCCTTCAGAGAATACTCGAAGCCCTCACTTCATCTCCGCGCAAAGCATTCGGACTACCTCCGGTATTGGAAGAAGGCGCGGCAGCCGATATCGCCATCATCGACACTCGTACGGAATTCACTATAGACAGCAGCCGGTTCCTCTCACTGGGCCACTCCACACCTTTCGAAGGAAAGAGGGTGCATGGAAAGGTCCTGATGACCCTCAAGGACGGCGTTGCGGTCTGGAAAGACAATAATTGACAATATGTATAAATCAACGTTTATTATAGTGAGCAACAAAGAGATAGCCACGAGGTCCTATCGTTTGAGGCTCATGGGCAACTGCTACGGACATATCCCGGCGCCAGGACAGTTCGTAGATATCGCCATCCCGGGGTTCTATCTTCGACGTCCCATTTCGGTATGCGACGCCGACAATCTCAGCATAACATTGATTTACAAGACCGTAGGAGGAGGCACGGAGGCGCTGTCTCGCATGAAGGAAGGCGATACGGTGGAGCTGCTGCTTCCGCTCGGTCACGGGTTCACGCCGGAAGCCTGCAAAGACAAGGCTCTTCTCGTAGGCGGAGGTCTGGGATCGGCACCGATGTACTTCCTGGCAAAGACCCTTCTCGAACAGGGAAAGCAGGCAAGCGTGGTGCTCGGGTTCAACCGCTCCGATGAAATTGTCCTGCAGAGCGAGTTCCGCTCGCTTGGCATTGAACCGGTGATAGCCACGATGGACGGCAGCGCAGGTGTGAAAGGATTTGTCACAGATGCCATCCGCCAAACGGCACCGGAGTTCGACTTTTTCTACTGCTGCGGACCGATGCCGATGATGAGCAGCCTGTGCCGAGCTCTTGACTGTCACGGAGAAGCGAGTCTGGAGGAAAGGATGGGATGCGGCGCCGGATTCTGCTACGGGTGCAGTTGTCACACAACCGTAGGCACGAAGAGAATCTGCAAAGACGGACCGGTATTCAAAAAGGAGGAAATCGTATGGTAGGCAAAGATTTATCAGTACAGCTCGGGAATATCACGCTCACCAATCCCGTGATTCCGGCAAGCGGCACTTTCGGCTTCGGACTGGAGATGGCGGACAGTTTTGATCTGAACGTGCTCGGGGGCATAAGCCTGAAGGGCACGACCAGCCAGGAGCGTTTCGGAAATCCGACCCCGCGCATCGCGGAATGCCCTTGTGGGATGATCAACTCGGTGGGGCTGCAAAACCCTGGAATCGACGCATTGGTCCGCGACAAGGTTCCGGCACTAAGAAAGGTCTATTCCGGCACCGTCATTGCGAACATCAGCGGATTCAGCCTGGAAGAATATGAAGAATGCTGCGCCAAAGCCGACGCATGCGAGGGAATTGACATGATAGAGGTCAATATCTCATGCCCTAACGTACACAACGGAGGAATGGCATTCGGCACCACCCCGGAAGCGGCGGCTCAGGTCACGGCCGCGACAAAAAAGGTCAGCCACAAGCCGCTGTTTGTCAAGCTCAGCCCCAACGTGACCGACATAGTGAGCATAGCCAGAGCCTGCGAAGATGCCGGAGCTGACGGTCTTACCCTCGTCAATACGTTCCTCGGAATGAGAATCGACATCAAACGCCGCCAGACGGTGGTTGCGGCAGGCGCGGGCGGATTCTCAGGAAGAGCCATTTTCCCTATTGCAGTAAGAATGGTCAACCAGGTAAGCAAGGCGTGCAGCATCCCTATAATGGGCTGCGGCGGGGTCGCCTGCGCGGAGGATGTCATAGAGATGATGATGGCGGGAGCAAATGCAGTGCAGATAGGAGCCGAGAACATACGCAACCCGTTTGTATGCAAGGAAATAGTAGAAGCGCTTCCTTCACTTATGGACAGTCTCGGCATAACTTGTCTCTCAGAAATAACAGGTATAGTATAAAAGTATGGCAAAAGACGTTATCATAGCCTGCGACTTCAGCAGCAGGCAGCAGACAATGGACTTTCTCGCTCTTTTCAAGGACTGCGAGAGGAAACCGTTCCTCAAGATAGGAATGGAATTGTTCTACAGTGAAGGTCCCCAGATTGTCCGGGACATAAAGGCTGCCGGACACAAGGTGTTCCTTGACCTCAAACTCCACGATATTCCGAATACTGTAAAGAAAGCGATGCGGGTTCTTGCCGGGCTCGGAGTTGACATGTGCAACGTACACGCTGCAGGCACGATAGAGATGATGAAAGCGGCCATTGAAGGCCTCACCGCCGAAGACGGTACAAGACCTCTGCTCATAGCTGTCACCCAGCTCACATCCACCAGCGAGGAGAGAATGCAGAAAGAGCTTCTTATCGGCGCAGGAATCAACGAGACCATCGTAAAATACGCATCCAATGCCAGGGAAGCCGGCCTGGACGGAGTGGTATGCTCCCCTCTTGAGGCCGGAATGGTGAAGGAAGCCTGCGGCTCCGGGTTCATCACAGTCACCCCGGGCATCAGATTCGCAGATGCGGCCAAGGACGACCAGGTGCGCATCACCACCCCCGCCCGCGCAAGGGAAATCGGCTCGGACTACATAGTTGTGGGAAGGCCTGTAACCGCGGCACCGGACCCGGTGGAAGCATATCAGCGTTGTGTAAAAGAATTTTTGAATATCTAATAATATGGATCGTATCATCGCCAAGGAACTCCTTTCCATAGGAGCCGTTTTCCTCAGACCGGAGGAGCCGTTCACTTGGGCAAGCGGCATCAAGAGCCCTATTTACTGCGACAACAGACTCACTCTGTCCGCACCATCCACAAGAGACAAAGTGGAGCACGGACTGGCCGAATTGGTAAAGACTTATTACCCTGAATGCCAGATGCTTATGGGCACATCCACAGCCGGTATCGCACATGCTGCCATCACCGCCACCATACTTGGGCTGCCTATGGGGTACGTAAGAGGTGAAAGCAAGAGCCACGGTCGCAACAACCGTATCGAGGGCCGCATGGATCCGGGGACGAAAGTAGTGGTGGTAGAGGACCTCATTTCTACCGGAGGAAGCGCCATAGATGTAGTGGAAGCATTGCGTGAAGCGGGCGCCGAAGTCCTCGGGATAGTGAGCATCTTCACCTATGGAATAAAGAAAGGTCTCGACAGGATCGCTGCCGCACACACCGAGAACCACTCGCTCAGCAATCTTGACACCCTCGTGGACGTAGCTATCGAAGAGGGGTACATAGAGCCCAAGTGGAAAGATATGATAATCCAATTCAGAAACTCATTATGAAACATTTGATTGACCCTACGGATCTGACCCGCGAAGAGACGGACCAGATCGTATCTATGGCGGAAGATATCATCGCTCACAGGGAGAAGTATCAGAACCTGATGGCACACAGGAAGCTCGCTACGCTATTCTACGAGCCGAGCACCCGTACAAGGCTGAGTTTCACCTCGGCAATGATGGAACTCGGAGGCAACGTTCTCGGGTTTTCAGATGCCAAAAGCTCGTCAGTAAGCAAGGGTGAGACCGTGCAGGACACTATCAGGGTAGTGGGCTGCTTCGCCGATGTCATCGCCATGAGGCATTACATAGAAGGAGCGCCTCTTGCCGCGGCGGAAGTATCCCGCGTGCCTATCATCAACGCCGGCGACGGAAGCCACAGCCATCCTACCCAGACCCTTACCGACCTTCTGACCATCAAGAGGGAACTCGGTCACATAGGCAATATGACTATCGGGTTCTGCGGCGACCTCAGATTCGGACGCACAGTACATTCCCTTATAAAGGCTCTCACCAGATACGAGGGCATCAAGGTAATTCTCATCGCCCCGCAGGAGCTTGCACTTCCGGACTATATCAAGCAGGACGTGTGCGAGAAATCCGGAATATCCTATTTTGAGACTGACAATCTGGATGATGTCATGCCGGAACTCGACGTCCTCTACATGACCCGCGTCCAGAAAGAGAGGTTCCTCGATGAAGATGAGTTCGACAGGGTCAAAGACAGTTTCGTGCTGGACGCAAGAAGAATGGCTCTCGCCAAAGAGAAAATGGCGGTACTCCACCCGCTGCCTCGCGTCAACGAAATCCTCAAGGAAGTGGATGCAGACCCGCGTGCCGCGTATTTCCGTCAGGTGGAGAACGGCAAATTCGTCCGTATGGCTCTTATCAGCAAACTCCTCGAATGGAAAAATGACCCGGCGCACACAATGCCCGAGGGCGAAGCTCCAGTGCTGGACGCAACCCTGCATTGCAGCAACTCCAAGTGCATCTGCAACCATGAGAATGTGGAACCACGCTTTCGCGTAACATCCGGCGGAGTGGTCCGCTGCTGGTACTGCGATTCCAAAGTAAGGGGATAATACCATGATACAGATTAAAGACTCCGTCTTCTACATAGGCGTGGATGACCACGATATAACTCTCTTCGAGAGCCAGTATCCTGTGCCGCAGGGAGTATCCTACAATTCGTATTTCATTGACGACGAGAAGCTTGCCGTAATCGACTCCGTAGATGCCAGCAAAGCCGCCCTGTGGCTTGACAATGTCGGAAAAGCTCTGCGCGGCAGACAGCCGGACTATCTGGTGGTACATCACCTGGAGCCGGATCATTCCGGGTCCATCGAGGCATTCATCGAAAAATACCCGGCGGCGCAGATAGTACTCGGGACGAAGGCGGCAGCCATGCTCCCGCAATTCCTCACCGGCGGGCAGGCTGTCAGCATGGTCAAAGTCAATGAAGGGGACACTCTCGAACTTGGGCACCATAGTCTGAAATTTTTCTCCGCTCCCATGGTACACTGGCCGGAAGTCATGGTATCATTCGAGCAGAGCACGGGAATACTGTTCAGCGCAGATGCATTCGGCCGGTTCGGGGCACTGTCCGAGTGCGGTTTCCTGGCCTCCGAATATACCGACTGGGCTTCGCAGGCACGCAGGTACTATTACAATATCGTCGGGAAATACGGTGGTCCGGTAAGCGCCCTGCTGACCAAGTTGGCAGCGCTGCCCGCATCAATGATTCTTCCTCTGCACGGTCCGGTAATTGACGCCAACCTTGGAGAATACCTGTCCCTGTATGACAAATGGTGCAAATATGAGCCGGAGGTGGACGGAGTGATGATTGCGTGCGCATCAATGCACGGAGGGACCATGGAAGCCGCACGAAAACTGGCATCCATGCTGGAGTCAAAGGGCAGGAAAGTGATAGTGAGGGACCTCTGCAGGGATGATATGTCGGAGTGCCTCAGCGATGCGTTCATGTACTGCGAGGCGGTATTTGCCGCATGCACTTACGACGGAGGACTGTTTACCCCGATGCTGAATTTCATGCACAGGATCCAGGCCAAGGGCTATTGCAACCGACGCGTGGGAATCATTGAGAACGGCTCATGGGCTCCGGTAGCGGGACGCATAATGAAAGAGAAACTTTCAGAGATGAAGGGGCTGGAGATTGTAGAGCCGGTGGTTACTATACGCAGCAGAATCAAAGACCTGTCTTCTCTGGAGCAATTGGCCGAGAATCTATGACGGAAAGGGAAACGCTCAGGAAGAAAGTCCTTGACTTTCTGGAAGCCAACGACATAAAATACGAAATATACGAACATCCGGCACTCTCCTCCATAGAAGAGTGCCTGGAGTATTGGAAAGACATCCATGATGCCGTACATTGCAAGAACCTGTTCTTCCGCAACCACAAAGGCAACAGACACTATCTCGTAAGTTTCGAATGCCACAAGGACCTGGACATTCACGGACTCGAGCACCAGTTGCACCAAGGCAAGTTGTCGTTCGCTTCAGAGGAGAGAATGATGCGCTGTCTGGGAGTTCATCCGGGGTCGGTATGCGCATACGGGCTTATCAATGACATAAATATACCCGATGCCAATCCAAAAGAACTCTTTGAAAACGGACATCGGGTAAAATATTATCTTGACAGGAGTCTTCTCGACTCACGCAAAATCAGTTTTCATCCATGCGAAAACACGGCAAGCGTGGTGATTTCGAAAGATGACTTCCTCCGGTTTCTTGATATCTGGGGAGGAGAGGTCGAATGGCTTGATATAGCCTAAGCCATCGCTATCAGTATCATCACCTGTGCCACCAGCACTCTCATAAACATAGAGAGAGGATATACCGTAGCATAATTCAGTGATACATACTGACTTCCGTATGCGTTCTGTGCGAATGCAAGCACCGGAGGGTTGGTGGTTCCACCGGCTACCAGACCGCATATCTGGAAGAAGTTGAGCTTGAAGACATAGCGTCCGAGCAGTCCGATCACGAGGATAGGAACTATTGTGATGATGGCACCGTAAAGTATCCACCACCATCCGCCTGCGGTAAGTGAAGACACGAATGTCCTACCGGCACCAAGTCCTACTGCCGCAAGGAAGAATGAGATACCTATCTCACGAATCATCATATTGGCGCTCAACGTAGTGAAAGTGGTGATGTGCATGCGCGGACCAAGACAGCTGATGAGTATGGCCACGATAAGCGGACCACCGGCCAGACCAAGCTTAATAGGCTGAGGAATACCAGGAACGGCGATTGGAATACATCCGAGGACAACACCAAGTGCAATTCCGAGGAATATAGGGAAGAGGTTCGGCTTCTCAAGAGCGGCAGCCTTATTGCCCACCAATTTGGCGAGGGCATCGATGCCGTCCTTGTCTCCGACTACCTGCAGATAGTCACCCACCTGCACTCTAAGATCCGGAGCCGCTACCAATTCCACGCCGGAACGAACGACTCTGGTCACAGTCACGGCGTACTGACCCTTGAAAAGAATCTCAGAAAGCTTCTTTCCGGTAAGCGCCGTATTGGTAATTCCAAGACGCTTGACAAGAGGAACCGACTTGCGACCCTTGATCCAATCCTCAAGATGCATAGGAACCTCGGCACCGAAGATGATGCGGATGGTGTCTATGCTCTTCTGAGTAGTGACTATCAACACCCTGTCGTTCTCATTGAGGACAGTGTCTTCATGAGGAACGAACTCCTCACCGTTTCTCATTATCCGGGATATCACCATCTCGTTCTTGAGGTCATCATTGATTACCTCCTTGATGGTTTTGCCGATAATGGCAGGATTGGTCACCGCACAATGCATACGGCGTGCGGTATTTTCCGCAGCATTGCTCTGAGCCTCTATCTCGCGGGTTTCCTTATCCATGTCAACCTCGAACACCGCCTTGAAAATAATCAGCAATGCAAGGACGCCAAGCACACCCATAGGATAAGCCACGGCGTATGCCGAAGCGAGTCTTGAAGCATCCGTGCTGGATCCGCCGGAGTCAAGCAGAGTCTGCTGCGCGGCACCAAGACCAGGAGTATTGGTCACGGCACCTGACATTACACCCACCATGGTCTGAAGGCTCTCGCCTGTGACAAGATGGATTCCAAAGGCTGTCAACGCCGACATAAGTACCAGACCTACAGCAAGAAGGTTCAGTTTCACACCTCCGTTCTTGAATGAAGAAAGGAAGCCCGGGCCGACTTGCAGTCCTATAGAGTACACGAAGAGAATCAGTCCGAAATCTTTCATGAAGGCAAGCACCTTGGCATTCGGCACAAATCCGAAATGCCCCATGACAATACCCACGAAAAGAATCCATGTAGAACCGATGGTCACGCCCTTGAAATTGAGTTTCGAGAGCATCAGGCCCAGCGTAATGGCTACGGCAAAAAGAAGAATTGAATATGCTGTTCCCGTTACCATACGAAATCAAATTTCACATCCACAGGAATACCCTCAAGCATCATATTGAATGTGTCCGCCTTAAGGTCATCTCCCACCACGTCATATTTCTCCACAAACTGCTTGGCGGCAGCATAATCACCGTTGCCCTGCAATTCAAGCACGGTGCTGACAAGAGAATTGATGCCGTCGCGGAACGCATCATAACTGATATAGTAGCAACCATCCTGATGACGCTCGTATGCGCCAGCCTCCTTAAGGTAGTTGTAGCAGATGATGTTGGCACGACCTACCACCTCGGTGTTGCCGAATCTTGCAGAACGCAGAAGCGCGGTAAGGAAAGTAGCGTAGCTGTCTTCCCTGGTCACAATCTCATTGGTCTCAAACTTGGCAATAACGCTGGATGAGAGGAACGTACCCATTGAAAGAGCTTTCACCTCCTCTACAAGAGAAGCCAGATTGTCAAGGGCTGCATTCACGCTGCGGCCGTCAAGGGTAGTCTTAACTCCGAGTCCGTGAGCCACCTCGCGGAAAGCCACGTTCCAGAAGAAAGCTCTGTCATTGACATGCTCGCGATCCTTGTCGCTGATTACAAGGTCAGCTGTAGGAACGAGAATTCCGTTGAACTTGGAAGTAATCACATTCTGCATAAGGATGCTGCGGGTACCCTTTTCAGCCTGAACCTTAACGTCAAAAGGAAGGCTTATGGCAATATCCTTGATTCCGCAGTTGGCTGCTCCGGCATAGTAAAGAGCGTCGCCAGCATAAATTACGGACTCCGTACTAGGGACAAAGGTCTTGTATTCATCCTTGCAAGGAAGACTCTTCTGGAACTCCGGCATCTGTGCGCTGAACTTGTGGAGCTGCTCGGTACGGGAGAGGTTCTTCAGAATGATGTATGCACCATAGGAACGCTTGATGCCGTGAAGATTGTCATCGCTGCTTTCGCTCGGGCCGAGGACCAGGTCCATCTTGCTGTCGTTGGTATCAAGCCACTTCAGAGCGCTCTGCTCGTATGAGTCGGTCTTGAGTCCGTCAATCTTGGCAAGAAGATATTCCCTTACGCTTGGAACTATGGTAAGGTTGGCTGCGGCCTTGAGGTAATCGCATATCTTGTCTATATTGTCCTTATACTCGTCATGATACCACACGGTGGTCAGATTTCCTTCATGATCCCTGCGAATCAATGTGTAAGGACTGTTTTTGTCCGGATCATCGAATGCCTCCCACTCTTCCTGAGTCATATCCGAAGGATAGAAAAACAATCCGGCCGGCATATCTGAAAAACCTTCCACGAAACTCTTTCCGGTAATTCTGTCCCAAGGGCCGTAATTGATCAATGCATACTCTCTCGCCCTTGGATCCTCAAGACTTTCAAGAGACTGCTTGTCTCCGAACGCCTGCTTCCAATAAATATTGTCGGCCTCCATCGCAGCGAAGCGATAGAGATTGAGCACTTCCTTGCCGTAAATCGAAATCGCATCGATGTAGGCGGTATTCTCCGTGCCAATCTTGACTGTAGCGTACTTGGCGAAATTTCCGTCATTCTTTTTGGTCTCGTTGCACCCAACGAACAGGGTAGCCGCAAAAGCTACTGCCATGAACATTTTTTTCATAACAATTCTTGTAATACAATTTAGCTTACAAAGTTATTAACTTTTTCCTTCTTCTAAAAGTTTTAGCACACAAAATTGGCTGAATGTCAAAGGACTTTTCTTTTAGAGGAAAAATGCATAAATTGCATTGTTTTTTTTAACATATTCGACATGCATTCAAGAACAATTCTTGTTTCAGCGGCTGCCCTGGCACTGACACTCTCTGCCACAGCCCAGACCCCTTCCTGGGTTAGAAGGAACAGCATTTCCCCGGACGGAAGCACCATCGCCTTCAGCTACAAAGGAGACATCTACACCGTACCGTCATCCGGCGGACAGGCACGGCAACTTACTTCAAACCAGGCATTTGATTCCAACCCTATTTGGACAAGGGACGGAAAGGACATCGTGTTCATATCCTACCGCGAATCAGGCAAGGACATCTATATAACGTCGGAAAACGGTGGCGTTCCTCGCCGCATAACCAATCTTCCGGGCAACGAAACACCGCTTGCAGTGCTCCCGGACGGCAGCATCCTGTTCTCGTGGTACAACGGCAGCGTAGAATCGGAAAGCTACGGTGACTTCCCCGGAACAGCCCAGCTGTATCGCACGGATATCCACGGAGCAGCCCCGGAGCTCGTAACGTCCCTCCCTGTCAAGGCCCTGAGCATCAACTCCGAAGGCACTATCATCTACGAAGACTACAAGGGATACGAGGATGAATTGCGCAAGCATCATACCTCTTCCGTCACAAGAGACATCTGGAAATATGTCCCGGCAGCAGAAGACAAGCGCCTCTGTATCAACTCCAATGGAAGTTTCACCAAACTCAGCGACTACAAGGGAGAGGACCGCAACCCCGTATTCGCCGCTGACGGAGACACGTTCTACTATCTGAGCGAACGCGACGGAAAGACTTCCAACGTGTACCGCAGCTCGTTGTCCGCTCCTCAGACATCAGTTCAGCTGACCTTCGAGACACGCAACCCGGTACGTTTCCTCTCGGTATCCGAAGACGGAACTCTGGCATTCTCTCTCAATGGAGACCTCTACACCATGAAAGACGGTGCTCTTCCGGCCAAGGTGCCAATAACTGTCACCCGCGACGAGAACGAGCGCGAGATCCAGAAATACAACTACTCCTCAGGAGCCAGTTCAATGGCCGTATCGCCCGACGGAAAAGAAATAGCCATGATAATAAGAGGCGACGTGTTCGTGACTTCCGCAGACTACAAGACCACAAGACGCATCACCAATACTCCCGTACAGGAGCGCAATGTGGATTTCTCGGCGGACGGACGCGAAATATACTACTCTTCGGAAAGAAACGGACACTGGGGCATCTGGAAAACATCTCTTGTAAGAAAAGAAGACAAGATGTTCACATACGCAGTTCAGACCAAGGAAGAACTCGTATCCACCCCGGGAGAGACCTGCTTCCAGCCTGACGTGTCTCCGGACGGCAAGTGGGTGGCATACTACCGTGACCGCACCGAACTCGTGATCAAGAACCTTAAGAACGGAAAGGAAAAATCCCTTTTCAAAGGGATCAACTACTCCTACCAGGACGGTGACCAGGGATTCGAATGGAGCCCGGACAGCCACTACATACTCTGCAACTGGCAGGCTAACGGAGGCTGGAACAATTCCGACGTGGCCCTGATTGACATCGAGACAGGAGAAATCACCAACCTCACCCGCAGCGGATATTCCGACAGCAACTTCAAATGGGCCCTCGGAGGCAAGGCCATGACATGGGAGTCCGACAAAAACGGCTATAGAAGCCACGGAAGCTGGGGCGCGGAAAGCGACATATATATAATGTTCTTCGACGGAAAGGCCATGACCGATTTCGGACGCAGCAAAGAAGAAATCGACATAGACAACATGCTCAAGTCCGAAAAAGAACTCAAAGCAGAGAAAAAGGAAGAGAAGAAAGACTCTCTGGACAAGGCCAAGAACAAAGTCGAGAAGCTCAAGCTGTCCCTCGACCAGAGAGACGACCGCATAATCAGGCTTACCCCGAGCTCCAACATGATGGGAGACCATTTCCTCAGTCCTGACGGAGACAAACTGTACTTCACCCAGAGACTCGAGCGCGGATATGACCTTTGTGTGCGCGACCTCCAGGAAGGCAGCATAAGTGTCCTCGCCAAAGGCGTCTCCGGCTCTTTCTATCCGTCAAAGGACGGCAAAAGCCTCTACATATTCTCCGGACGAGGCATCTCAAAGCTCTCACTTCCCGGAGGAAAGACCGAAAGCATAGCCTTCTCGGGCGAGTATGAATACAGGCCTGCAGAAGAGCGCGCATACATGTTCGAGCATGTGTGGAAACAGGTCGAAGAGAAGTTCTATGTAGAAGACATTCAGGGAGTTGACTGGAAGTACTATCATGACAACTATGTAGCGTTCCTGCCTCATATCAACAACAACTTTGACTTCCAGGATCTGCTTTCCGAAATGCTCGGAGAGCTCAACGCTTCCCATACCGGAGCCAGATACAGCGCATCCACAACCCGCAACATGGGGTACCTCGGTGTCATATATGACACCAGCTGGAAAGGCAAGGGACTCAAGATAAAGGAAATCCTTCCGGGGGGAGTGCTTTCATTGGCAGATTCCGACATCAAGGCCGGAGACATGATTGAAAGCATCGAAGGAGTTACGCCGGATATGAGCGGAGACTGGATGTCCGTTCTCGCCGACAAGGCCGGAAAACGCATCTGCATCACAGTGAAAAAACAAGACTCCGGAAAGGCAGAAGAGATGTTTGTAGTGCCGTCCGGCTCCGAGAGTCGTCAGCTCTACAGACGATGGGTCAAACAGCGTGAAGACATGGTGGAGAAGCTCTCCAACGGCCGGATCGGCTACGTACACATAGAGGGAATGGACTCGGATAGTTTCCGCGAGATGTTCTCCAAGGCCCTTGGCAAATACAGAACATGCGAGGCGCTCATAGTGGACACCCGGCACAACGGTGGCGGCTGGCTGCATGACGATGTGGTAACATTCCTTGGAGGAAAGCTCTACACCAAATACATTCCGCGCGGGCAATTCATCGGAGATGAGCCGTTCACCAAATGGAACAAGCCATCTTGCATGCTCATCGGTGAAGACAACTACTCCGACGCATCCGGCACCCCGCTCGCTTATCAGCAGCTCGGCATAGGCAAACTCATCGGAGCACCTATACCGGGGACTATGACCGCCGTATGGTGGGAGACACTGATAGACAACACTCTCGTATTCGGTATTCCGCAGGTGGGTTCATGGTCTGTGGCAGACAAACGCTTTATAGAAAACAACCAGATAGAACCGGACATCCTGGTATATAATGACCCGGCATCCGTCCTTAGAGGAGAAGACAAGCAGCTCGAAGCCGCCGTCAAGGAAATGCTCAAAGAAATCAGCGACAAGTAATTGTCCGCACAATTCCACGGACCTCAAGAGTCCGTAATAGATAAGAGGCCGGCTAAAAATTTCTTTTTGGCCGGCCTCTTGCTTTGATAGTTATCGGGATATTAAGTGATTACTAGTTTAGAGTCACGTTTGCACGATACATCTTGCCAGGCTCCAGGGAAATGTCTGTAGCAAGAGTCTTGGTCGCATTGAATTTGTTAGGGACAGAACCATAACCGGCCATAATCTCAAGTACAGTTCCGGATGGTAGTACAAAAGGCGCTCCGGTATATCCTATAATGTACGCTACGACATTGCCACTGCCGTCAGGACTGACGCCTGTGCCGAGTGACGAGCCTCCGGATTGGAACGTCGTCCCAAGACCAACTGCGTAGTAAGACTGTGAATTTCCGAAACTAATACCAAACCTATCACCCAAACGAGTCCATCCGGAAAATCCCATATGAGTAGCAGAAGTACCATTAGTAGCATTCAATTCTATTCTGGTCAGATGATCACAACCGCTTGGCACCTTGGCTGTGACCTTTACGACATAGCAGATACTCTTAAGAGTCACATTCACATCTCCTGCGACAAGAGCGGAGAAATCCGTAATCTGTCCGTGCATCACAACGGCCTCGTCAACATTTGACATATCGCCATTGCCCCTCTGCAACTGATACATAGGATAAACAGTGATGAACGGCTGCTCTTTTACCACATCGTACAAAAGAGGTTTCGGATCGCTAAGGCCCGTACCTTCCCTCTTTTTTGAATGCCAAGGCTCTGCTTCAGTGCCTTTTCCTTCCGTAAGCGCAGGGTAGAATACAGACACCATCACAGCGCCCTTAGGGTTGGAATATGTGCCGCTGAACTTCGCAGAGGCGCCCGCGGTAGTTGTCTCAAAGACATCATTGGAAAGGACTTTTCCATAAGCATCAATGGCCACAAGCGAAATCTTGTCGTTTGCCTTCCAAGCCGCCTTGAGGGCGTTGGCATCTTCGGTGTAGCCGACCTTGGTATCTACGCCTTCGATAGCAGCAGAAAGGACCACATCTACAGGATTGTACTTTATTCCTTCAACAGAGGGAGCGTTGTCATTTTTCTGGCAGGAAGCTGCTACCAGCAGCGCCGCTGCGACAAGTAAATAAGATTTTCTCATTGCTTTGGGGGTGTTTAGTTACCAGATTTCGCCTCCGTCTTCGAAGCCGCTTGGAAGAACGCTCGATTGGAGCACAGTGCTGTCAAGATTGATCTCAATCTCTTCGCAGGTGGGTGTAATGTAGTTGTTACGCATATTAGTATTATTGAGTTTGAATTACAATTGAGGCAAATATACTGTTTTTCACCCCCCCCCATAATATGGCTAAAGAGGCTTTTTTTGCTTCTTTAGCCATATTATGCGATTTTTTAAGTAAAATTCCCTATTCCATGGCAGAAGAGAGGAGTTTTTCAACATCCGTTTTGGCAATCTTCCCGTCAATGCATATAACGGTACACTCGCCCGGCTCCGAAGCTATCATCACGAAACTCAGCACCATGTCAGCACTGGTCACAACATAGATTCTGGCAATCTCTCCGCTATCCTTGGCTTCCATAAGAAGTTCATACTTTCCGGACTTCACCATCTTCTCCGCATCCGCAAGCAGAGCGCTGTTGATACTTGCATTCTCACTGTCAATAAGGTACATTCCTTTCAATTCCTTGATATAAGGAGTCAGGTTCACATCTTCGTCCGGCATGCTGATATCAGGAAGATTTCCTATCAGCTTGAACATCGAAGGAGAGATATATACGGCACTCACATTCTCCTTGTCGGAATACTTATTATAGATAGACTTGCCATCCTGAGCAAATGCTGCTGCACAGAGCACCATCATAACCGCTGTCATCAAAATCTTTTTCATCTCAAATAATATTAATTGTAAAACTTTTCCAACACTTCGGATGCTTTGTTTATATCAGAAAGAGTCGCATCCGCAATACTCTTCCCCTTGTTTATTCTGTCTGATATCATTCCGAAGACCTTTTCCACCTCTGCATAGGCTTCCTGCGGATTATCGAAAGTATCTGCCGGCAGCATATTGACTCTCTGGTATCGAATACCCACAAAGAGCGCTGCCGCCACGACAGCCACAGCCGGTATCAAGGCAAAACTCTTGAATACTCCGGACTTGCGAGCATTCCGGTGCAGATGTTCCGCACACAGGATATCCTCAATACTGTCATTGAGCTTCGCCGGAATCTTCACTCCGGCATCCCCGGATATTTTCTCAAGCTCTTCGAGGCTGAGCCTCTCTATTTCTTCTATTCTTTTCATATTGTCAATTCTCCGACATTCTAAGTTTTCTTCTCGCACTGCTTAGCAACACCCTCAAACTGAGGTACCCGATTCCTGTCCGTTTCTGTATTTCATCGTAACTCAAATCCTCGAACACCTTCATTCTCAGCACGGTTCTTTCTCTTTCCGGAAGCGAGGACAACTTCTGACAGATATCCTTTATCCGCTGCCGGTCGCTCATCCTCTCGTCCGCAGGAGATTCATCCGAAACCGCTTCCATCACTTCGGACTCAGGCCGGCGGGACGCTTTTCTCACCCTGTCAAGACAGATATTGCGCATCAGAGTAATACAGTAGGCTTTGGGATTGCGGACCGTTTCCAACGCATCGGGCGAACTCAAGAGCTTCAGATACAGATCCTGCACGGCGTCCATTGCATCATCCTCGGACTCAAGAATAAAGAAAGCCACCCTGTAAAGCGCCCCTCTGAGAGGCAAATACAGTTCCGTGAACTCTTCCGTGCTCATTCTTCAGCCATCTTAACAAGAGTTCCGACCTTATCCATGTCTATACGGCCGAAAAAACATACCAGCGCACCATCCCCGGGGACGGAAATCACCACATCCTCCACCTCCTTGCCGTTGGGAAGAATATGACCATATATAAATACATTGTCACCATCTTCCTTGACGGACATCAGAAGTTCAACTCCATTAAGCATACGTTCCAGGTCCCGATTGAAAGCCTTGCGGACTTTCACGCTGCAATCCTCATAATCCGCCACGGTCATCCCGGTAAGCGAGCTCATCAAATCCAGTGCAGCAGCCGACTCCGCATCGCCGTCGGCTTCACTTTTGGCGGCCGCCCGCATCATGTTCATGGTAAGTCTACCTATGTTGAGCCCATCAAATCCGTCTTCGCCTTTGTACTTGTTCACAAGGGACTTAAGCTGCTTGCGCGGGACTTTTTTGTTCTGGGCGTACGCAGTGGCTCCGCATAGCGAAACAGATGCCAGAGCGATCATAACAAACATTAAAATTCTTCTATTCATACTACTTATCCTTTTTTGGACGCGTCACATAATAGACGCAAAGCCCGCAGCAATGTTAAACAAAAATTGCAATATTTTAGTAATTTTGTGGAAAATCATGTTATGGAACCGATTATCAAGCATTTTACAGACAACGACCTCTATACATTCACCTGCCAATACTATATCCTTGAGACCTACCCGCGAGCCGAAGTGGAGTACACTTTCTATGACCGCAACGGCCAGATATATCCGGCCGGATTCGACAGGCTTCTTCGCGAACAGGTCGAATACATGAAGGACGTCACCATTACTGACGAGGAAGTGGAATATATGACAGAGCATTGTATCTATCTGCCTCTGTGGTATTTCACATTCCTGAAAGGATTCCGCTTCAACCCCGCGGAAGTGGATATCAGACAAGACGCGGAAGGACATCTGAGCATAAGTGTCACCGGCAAATGGTTCTCCGCCATAATGTGGGAGATGCCGATACTCAGCTGCATATCCGAGCTCACGCATACGCTTCGAGGCGATATAGACCGCTACGACGAGGATTTGGAATACAAAAGGGCTGTCCGGAAAGCGGAAGACATCTTCGGCGGCGGTCTCACTCTCGGAGACATGGGTACCAGAAGACGTCTCAGCTTCAGGCATCACGAAGCGGTCGTAAAGGCCATGAGCGAGGTTTATGCCTCCAGAGAGTGGCCGGGAAGGTTCACCGGCAGCTCCAATGTATGGCTTGCCATGAAATACAACATCTCCCCTCTTGGCACCATGTCGCATCAGCTCATCAGCTTCGAGGAAAACGTCAGCGGAGTGTTTGAGTGCAACTTCAACGTAATGAAGAAATTCAGCGACGTCTATGACGGCGACAACGGCATCTACCTCTACGACTGCTTCGGCGACAGGGTTTTCTTCAACAATCTGAGCAAACGCATGGCCATGATGTACAAGGGACTGCGCGTGGACTCCGGCAACGAAGAGGAGCAGACGGAGAAAATAATAGAGAAATACCGGCAGTTGGGTATCGATCCGGCCACCAAGCAGGTCTGCTACAGCAACGGCCTGAATATCGACAGAGCTCTGGAGATTCACCGATATGTCAATGGAAGGGTGCAGGACTCATTCGGAATGGGAACGTTCCTTACGTGCGATGTCACCGGATGCGAACCTATGAATATCGTCCTCAAGCTCACCAAGTGCCGTATCACCGAGAAGCGGGAATGGCACGACTGCGTAAAACTCTCCTGCGACCTGAGCAAGACGCTGGGTCTCAAAGAGAAATGCGACTATCTGAAGAATCTGCTAAAATAGCTTACCGCTTTCCGAACCAGCGCGTCCAGGATGCGAAGACCGTGAGCGGACGAACGCTCATGACATCGCCGCTTTCAATGTTTCTGACATCCGTCCTGGCGTAGTCCTTTACCCCTATGGCAAGACTGCTCCGGCTAAGTTCAAGTCCAAGAGATATGGAATAGCCCACGCAGAATCCGCCTTTGTAGTGGCAGGTTTTGTACTCATATCCTTCGCCTGCACTGCCGGAGCGGAAAGTCGTGGTAAGTGTCTCCACAAAACTTCCCAGCACGCGGGCTTCCGCAAAAAACGGCACGTCGCGGAAACTGTCATGGAACTTGAAACGCGGGCCGAAGCCTGCTGTCACGATATATGTGCCGCCTCCCTTATGATGACGGTATTCTCCATACCTGTACTTCTCGTCTCTGGTCCTGCCATAATTGAATTCCACGCCGCCAATAGCCGCCAGAATCTTATTGAAATCATGCTTGTAATGTACGCCTGCGCAAACACCGATACCGGCACCGGTCCCCGAACTTGAAGTGGCGTCAAAATAGCTTCCCTGCGGGAACCCGAATTCCAATGACACACCTACCTGGGCCTCCGCACGCCAGGTACAGAAAATGACAGCAACCAATACCGTTATGAGACGAAACATCTTCATACATAAATTCTAATAAACGCATAAATATACGATTATTTTTTATATTTTTGCTTTTATGAAAAAGACCGCTTTGATACTTTGTCTCGTTCTCCCGATAATCGTCGCCGGGAATGTTTCCGCCAAGGTCAGACTGCCGAAAATCATATCCGACTGTATGGTACTGCAGCGCGACCGGGAATTGAAAGTATGGGGATGGGCAGACCCAGGAGAAAAAGTCACCGTAAGGTTCGACGGACAGCATTGGTTCACCGAAGGTTCTGCCGACGGCACATGGGAGGTCACGATGCCCGCTCACGCGGCAGGCGGTCCGTATCTGTTGGAAGTCAATGAAATCATTCTCCGCGACATAATGGTCGGGGACGTGTGGCTATGCTCCGGGCAGTCCAATCAGGAAACCCCTATCGAAAGGTTGCTGGACAAGTATCCGGAGATAAATTTCTCCAACAATCACAACATCCGCATGTACAAGACCCCTACCCAGAACACCCCGGGAGAGGTCAAGGACGACATACCGTCCGGCGAAAGGTGGCACTCGGCCGTAGCCTCGGATGTGCTGAACTGGAAAGCCCTCGCCTATTGGTACGCCGTTTTAGCGTATGAGCATACGGGTATTCCACAGGGAGTTATCGTCTCAAGTCTGGGCGGTTCGGCCATCGAAAGCTGGATTCCGGAAGAGCGTCTTCTCGAATTCAAGGACCAGGCTGACCAGAAAGCCCGTGCGGAGCAGCTGGCTGCAGAAAGGACGGATGCCGGAGCGGGCAAGTGGCAGTCAGAGCAATGGGATGACAGTGACTGGAGCACCATCACAAACCCTGCATACCTTGCCGATGCCGGAATAAAGCCGGGCGTCGTGATCTGGTACCGCAAGACAATTGAGGTACCTGAATCCATGGCAGGCAGGCACGCCAAAATATACATGGGACGGCTTGTGGATGGAGATGAAGTGTATGTCAACGGCACCCTGGTGGGCAGCACCGGCTATTTCGGTCCCCCAAGGAAGTACGATGTGCCGGCAGGAGTATTGCACGAAGGCAGGAATGTTGTGGCCGTAAGGCTCACCGCCAATGCTGCCGATGCCGGATTTGTGCCGGACAAGCCGTATAAGCTGGTGGGCGACGAAGATACGATTGACCTCACAGGTGAATGGAAATACAAGATTGGCCTTACCGGCAGCCGCACCCCGGGAGGATTCATGCGCACCCCGCAATTCACGGGAGCCGGCCTGTACAACGGTATGATAGCCCCGCTGACCAACTATACCGTAGCGGGCACCATCTGGTACCAGGGCGAGAGCAACGCCGACCGTGCGGATATCTACGACAAGCAGCTGGAGGCGCTGATTGAAAGCTGGAGAGAGGCTTTCCACGATCCGGCGATGCCTGTCCTTATCTGCCAGCTGCCGAATTATATGGAAAAATTCGACCATCCGGTGGACGAGGATTGGGCCAGAATGAGGGAGGCGCAGCTCAAGGCCTACCTCAACACCCCGAACACTTTCCTCGCCACAAGCTATCACACCGGAGAATGGAACGACATACATCCGCTCAACAAAAAGGACCTTGCAGCCACCCTGCTGCTTGGAGCGCGCAAGTTGTGCTACGGGGAGAAAGTGGATGCCATGGGGCCGGTGTACCGGGAAATGAAAATTGACGGAGACAGGATAATTCTGTATTTCGATGAAGCCCGCGGAGGCCTGAAAACCAGCGACGGCGGCAAGCTCAAGCATTTCGCAATAGCAGGCGAAGACGGCAAGTTCGTCTGGGCGGACGCGGTCATCAAAGGCTCCACCGTCATTGTATCCAGTCCGGAAATAAAGCATCCTAAGGCAGTACGCTACGCCTGGGCGAACAACCCTGAAGATGCCAACCTCTGCAACAAGGCCGGACTTCTCGCCAGCCCATTCAGAACAGACAATTATCCAAAAGCAAATGAAAAGAATATTACTACTGATTTCGGGACTGGCGCTTAGTTTGAGCGTTTCCGCCCGGGCGGAATGGAACGACGGTCTCCAGAGAAGCACACCGGAAGCACAGGGCGTAAGCAGCGAAGCTGTCGCAAATGTGTTCAAAGCCCTCGACGAGGGAGGTTACAACGTACACTCTCTTATGATACTACGTCACGGGAAGGTGATCGCCGAACATTGGTGGCACCCGTACGCACCTGAATATCAGCACGCCATGTATTCAGCAACCAAGACATTCACCGCAGTGGCTGTAGGAATGGCCGTGGACGAGGGGCTGCTTGAGGTGAGCGACCGTGTGATGGACTTTTTCCCGGATCTTCTCCCGAAAGACCTTCCGGAAGGCCTTGAAGAACTCACCGTAGAGCATCTTCTCACCATGTCGTGCGGGCACGCCGTCACCTCATATCCGGGGTCGGGAGAGAGCCAGATACGGTCTTTCCTCGCTACGCCGTTTGCCCACAAGCCAGGCACATCGTTCGCATACGACATCACCTGCTCCCACGTACTCTCCCATATAATGTTCAGAGTCACCGGCATGAATCTTCTCGAATACCTGCAACCGCGCCTTTTTGACAAGCTCGGTATTGAGGATGTCATCTGGGAAATGGATCTTGACGGACACAATATGGGTAACGGCGGGTCTCACATGAGAACTTCCGACCTCGCAAAACTCGGACTGCTGCTCAACGCCGGAGGCAAGTGGAACGGAGAGCAGCTGGTCAGTGAAGAATGGGTAAAATCCATGACCACGCCACACATCTACCAGCATCCGGAGAGAACGGAAGAGGAGAATTCCAAAGATGACGGAGGACAGGGATATGGATATCAGACATGGATGGGGCGAAACGGCTCGTACAGGGCCATCGGAGGCTCCAATCAGCTCGCACTGGTAATCCCGGGAAGCGATCTTGTAATAGCGTCACACGGTGAAATCAGGGACGAGGCCGGATTCAACAGCATCATGTACACCCTTATCGGTGCATGCTCCGACAAGAAACTCAAGAAGAGCAAAATCAGCCTCGAGGACGAGATCGGGAAATACGAACTTCCAAAACCTCTTGCTCCTACCGCCTGCATCATCACTTCCAGAACACTCAGATACAAAATGTTCCAGAACGAATACGGTATCAGCGACCTGGCTCTTCGCTTCGACGCAGAGGGCAACTGCACCCTCACGATAGAAGAGGGAGCCGCCATCCACAACATACCGTTCGGCATTTCCAACTGGAAGATTGGAATGACAGACCGCAGGAATCCGTTCCAGGGTATGGTTTACGCCAACACCATGAACACCACTCCGGTCCGCACCGCAGGCATCTGCTCCTGGAGCACGCCTTCCGAATTCAAGGCGTTCTACCTATCCATGTTCAATGTAGGGTCCACGGAGAACTTTACGTTCAGTTTCGACAAAGAGTCCCTGACGTTCACAATCAAGGGACGCCAGAAGGACATCATCCTACACGGCACGATGCAGAAATAGTCTGATGACAGCATGATTTATCGCAACAAATCTGATATTATGAAAATTTTAACAAGGATTCTAGCATTGGTGGGGGTTCTCTTCACAATGCTCGCCTGCGGCGGTCACAAGTACGAGACCGTCAAGAACGATCCGCAGGACACCAAGATTTACACTCTTGACAACGGACTCAAGGTATATATGTCCGTCAACAAAGAGACTCCGCGCATACAGACGTACATCGCTGTAAAAGTCGGAAGCAAGAACGATCCTTCAGAGACCACGGGTCTTGCCCACTACTTCGAGCACCTTATGTTCAAGGGTACCGAGCAGTTCGGAACTACCGACTATGCGGCAGAAAAGCCGATGCTCGACCAGATTGAAGCGCTCTTCGAGCAATACAGGAGCACTGAAAATGAGGCTCAGCGTCAGGCCATCTATCACAAAATAGATTCCATCAGCTATGAGGCCTCCAAAATCGCCATCCCTAACGAATACGACAAATTGATGTCCCTTATCGGAGCCAAAGGCACCAACGCGTGGACATCCAACGACGAGACCGTGTATGTGGAAGACATCCCGTCCAACCAGATTGACAATTGGGCGCGCATACAGGCAGACAGGTTCCGCAACAACGTAATCCGCGGATTCCATACGGAACTCGAGACCATCTACGAGGAGAAGAACATGTCCCTTACCCAAGACAACCGCAAGATGTTCGAGACCCTGCTTGCAACCCTCTACCCTAACCATCCGTACGGCAAGCAGACGACCCTCGGAAGCCAGGATCATCTGAAGAATCCTTCCATCACCAATGTGAAGAAGTATCACGACGAGTATTATGTTCCTAACAACATAGCCATCTGCGTATCCGGTGACTTCGACCCGGACGAAATGGTAGCCGCCATCGAGAAGTATTTCGGAGACTGGCAGCCGAATCCTTCCGTTCCGAAGCTCGAAATTGTCCCTGAGAAGCCGATTACCTCCCCTATCGTCAAAGACGTATATGGACTGGAATCAGAATACATGTATATGGCATGGAGACTTCCGGGCAGCTCGGACATCAAGACATCTGCCGTATCCAATATTGCCCAGAGCATCCTGTACAATGGTTCTTGCGGTCTTATGGACCTTGATATCACACAGCAGCAGAAAGCCATGATGTTCGGAGTTTCATCTCTTGGAATGGCCGACTACGGCGGATTCATCGTGATAGGTTACCCTAAGGAGGGCCAGAAGCTTGAAGACCTTCGCACTCTTGCTCTGGAGGAGATTGCCAAGCTTAAGAGCGGTGATTTCGACGAATCTCTTATCGCTGCGACCATCAACAATCTGAAACTCGACGAGATGCGTTCTCTTGAAAGCAACAGCGCAAGGGCCCGCAGATATGTGGATGCTTTCATCAGCGGAATCGACTGGAAAGACGCAGCCGGCGAGCTCGAAAGGCTTGAGGCTGTCACCAAGGAAGATATTGTGAAATTCGCCAATGAATATCTCGGCGACGACAACTACACCGTCCTCTACAAGCGTATCGGTGAAGACAAGACCGTCAAGAAGATTTCTGCGCCGAAGATTACCCCTATCGTCTCCAACAGAGATGCTGTCAGCGATTTCGTAAAGGAGATTCAGAATTCGGAAGTCAAGCCTATCGAACCGGTATTCGTGGACTTCTCCAACGACATGGCCAAGTTCGAGCTTGAGAAAGGCGCGGAGATTCTCTATAAAAAGAATACCCTCAACGACATCTTCACCATCGAATTCAACTACAACTACGGTATTGCAGACAATCCTGCCCTTTATTACGCGGATGACTATGTGGATTACCTCGGAACCGCTTCCATGAGCAAAGAAGAGTTCGCTTCCAAAATGTATGAACTCGGATGCGACTGTACATTCAGTGTCGGCATGTATTCGAGCCGTATCCGTCTGAGCGGACTCAGCGAGAATATGGAAGAAGCTATCAAACTCTATGAGAACATGCTTCTTGGCGCAGTCGGTGATGACACTATCCTTGACAATCTTAAAAAAGATATCATCAAGGGCAGAAGCGACAACAAGAAGAGCCAGTCCAGCTGCTTCTCCGCACTTCAGACATACCTTTTCTACGGACCTGAGTACATCCAGAAGCGCGTTTTGAGCAACGACACTATTCTTTCTTTCCGCTCTGATGACATTCTGTCCGCTGTCAAGGACGTACTTGACAAAGGTCACGAGATTTTATACTACGGACCTATGAAGACAGGAGACCTTGAGACCGTTCTCAAGGGAAGCCATTATGTAGCCGAAGGCGCTGAAATACTTCTGGAAAGACATGACGAAGTGCTTCAGACACCGGAAAGCAAGGTCTTCCTCGCACAGTACGACGCCAAGCAGCTCTACTACATGCAGTATTCCAACCGCGGTGAAACCTTCGATCCGTTCGAAGCCGCCGGAATCAACATGTACAATGAGTATTTCGGTGGTGGAATGAATGCCATCGTATTCCAGGAAATGCGTGAGGCCCGCGGACTTGCATATTCAGCATCCGCCACTCTCGCAACCCCGAACTACAACACGGAGGATTTCTACAAATATATCGCTGTCATCGCCACGCAGAACGACAAGATGCGCAGCGCTATTGAAGCTTTCGACAGCATCATCAACGACATGCCGGAGTCCGAAGCCGCGTTCCAGATAGCAAAGGAAGCGATTATAGGACGTATGAGGACAAGCCGCACTACAGGAATGAACGTCCTTCGTCTCTACCAGAGCTGCAGGCGTCTTGGTCTCGGAGAGCCTATGAACAAGCAGATTTTCCACGATTTGCAGACTCTTGAGCTGAACGATATCGTTAAAGTACAGCAGAAGTGGGTCAAGGACCGCACATACCAGTATGCTATCCTTGGCGACATCAAGGACCTTGACACCAAATATCTTTCCACATTGGGTCCGGTCAAGGTGCTGACACTGGAAGATATCTTCGGATATTAGTATGGCATCGCAAAAGGTGACGGTCTCTTTTGCGTATGGCGAAAGGCTGTCGCCTTTGGAGAAGTGAAAAGTGCAGTTGCCTTTGGAATAGTGCAGTCTCCTTTAGAGCAGTGCAGTTGCCTTTGGAGTATTGCGAAAGGCGACTGCACTATTTGCATTGTCCGCCAATTTTCTTACCTTTGCAATTCGAGTAGCGGGCGTGTTGAAATTGGTAGACAAGCCAGACTTAGGATCTGGTGCCTTGCGCGTATGGGTTCGAGTCCCTTCGCCCGCACCACAAAAGAGAGAGGTCACTGAAAGGTGGCCTCTTTTTTTTTGTGAAGTTCGAAGTTCCGCAGCGGCAGCAGCCGCCGACTGTTCAGCGAATAGCTCTTCTCAGCAACCACCAAACTGGGCAACGCGTATCAGTTTGAGAAATTCGGTACCGGAAAGGGGCTTCTCCTGTACAGAATCGACGCGCGGTACCGTAGAAGGGCTCCTCCGGTACGCGACACATTTTCAGAGGCATTCGGTGCTCAAAATAGGCTTCTACGGTACAGAAGGGATATTCGGTACCGGAAAGGGCCTCCTGTGGTACGCGGCGCATTTTCCGTGTGGTGCGGGAGGCCGCAAAACGACACCGGAGCGCACCACCAGAGCGCAGAACAACCACCGGAGAAAAACAACCACCAGGGCACAAGAGGCGCGGCCACAATATATAGCAGCAGATTACAACCGAGTCAATGCGAAACCGCGAAGACGCTTACTTGCTACAGTTCCAAAAGATTGTTCAGCAGAGCATAAATGGTAAGGCCGGCGACAGTTTTTATGTCAGTCTTCGCGGTGATGTTTTTCCTGTGACTCACTACCGTATGTACGGAGATATTGAGATGGTCCGCAATCTCCTTGTTTATCATCCCCTTAGCCACACAGACAAGAACTTCCTTCTCACGATCGGAAAGGATTCTATCCACCGGAGCTGTCATTTTACGACCTTCCAGGGCGGTTTCCTCCAAAAAGATATGCTTGTGAATATCGGCTTGGAGGGAGTTGATTGACGAGACCACATTGAACGCTTCCCTATGGTCGGCCTTGTCGGGAAGATAGTTCATAACCAGATTCTTCAGATCTTCCAGAGTTTCCTCAACTCCGGAGTGGTCTTCCTGCGGAATACAGGCGCCATTATCTCCGATATTGGGGAACACCACATTTTCCTCATACTTGAAATGCTCGTGAGCCTCTGCCTTAAAATCAGAGAAAAACTTCCATATAACGCGCTGCGTCTCGTCCGTACACGGGAGAATCATTCGAGAAAGACCTGATGCAAGTTCCTTGAGCGCCACATCCTCATAATAGACATGGGACGCACGGAGATAATTCGCGATAACGGTCCGATCCGCCCTTTCTATATCCTCTCGTGAAGGAATGTAGTTGTCCTGAGAATATACCTTGCAGATAAGAAGAAAAGAATGCGGGTCAACACCTGCTCCCGCGCACACTTCACCCACGGAAGCATCTCCGTATCCGAAGCGAAATCCCATACGCGAGAACACGGCAAGCAATGACGGATGCTCTCCAAGCAGATCCGACATTTTCATCGAAATATTGAATTCGTTTGTCATTTGGAAGACAAAGATAAAATATTTCAAGAAACCTCACATCCCTATTTGTTGCTATACCCGCACTCAAAAATCCCACGAAAACGGGATTTCAGACAAGAAATCGCCGCCTTACCTTTGCCGTCGGAAACAAATCAAAAAACAAGAATATGAAACGTATTTTATTGATAGCAGCATCGGCTTTGCTTTGCATCTCTCTTTCTGCAAAATCAGCACTTGTAGTAATCGCCCACGGCTCGCCTTCCGAGAGTTGGAACAGCGCCGTCATGGCATTGGAAGACAAACTGAACAAAACGGACATTCCCGGAATAAGTTACAAGAGGGTAGCAATGATGGAATTCAGTCGCCCGGACATCGCTTCAGTGATGAAAGACTGTGAGAAACACCAGATAGACACCGTATTTGCGCTGCCTTTGTTCATCTCCCCGTCCGGACACAGTGAGGACGATATCCCCAACATCCTGGGCCTCAAGTTCAACCCTTCCATACGCGAGGAACTGAAGGAAGAAGGTATCAATATGGTAAAGACCAGAATGCACATAATAGCCGGTCCCACACTGATGGAGTCCGGAGTTATAGAAAAGGCGATGATACAAAGGGTGAAAACGCTTTCGTCAAACCCGAAAGAAGAAGCGTTAATCTTTCTTGCGCATGGCGACTCTGCCAGAATCGGCTTCTGGAAAAGGATTCTGAACAATTGTGCAGATGCCGCTAAAGATGAGGGATTCTCATACATCGACTACCAACTTATCGGGATGGGACAGAATTTCAACAAAGATGTAGCACCCATGCTGAAAAAGGCAAAGGAGTCAAAAAAGAAAGTCATTGTACAGGGCATATATCTTGTGTCCACTGTAAACTCGATGGCAAACAATGCAGGAATAAAAGATGACAGCATCGTATTCGGCTCTGACGGAATACTTCCACTGTCCGAAGCTGATGTTCTCGATTGGATTGTAAATACGACCAAAGAATGGATTGCAGGAAAATAATAATTCTGTCCGCGCTCGCCTCTCTTCCTTTCACGCAGTCACTGGCACAGACGCAGGACTACTCTGATACCCTGAGCATCAATGCAGTCGTCATCACCGGCACGCGAACGGAAAAAAGACTGTCGGAAGTGCCTGTCCTCACAACTCTGATTACCGAGCGCGAGGTTGAAAAATCCGGCTCCACAAGTCTGCTCGAGTCTTTGGAAGACAATATTCCCGGAATAATATCGGAGCCGAACGGAATGGGCAACAATCTCAGAATCAGAGGACTGAACAGCCGTTATATTCTTTTTCTCGTAGATGGTGAGCGCCTTGTCGGAGAGGGAGCAGGAGGCAACATAAACCTCGATCAGATAGACGTTGCAAATATCAAACGCATCGAAATGATCAATGGCGCCGCCTCCGTATTATACGGCTCAAATGCCGTGGGGGCCGTCATCAATGTGATTACAAAGGAGCCTCAGGAAGCGATTGCCGCCGGCTGCGATATTTCCTATCAGAGCAACAACACAGCAAAGACACGGGTGCATGTCGAATCCAGACAGAACAAATTTCTTTCTCAGGCAAGTATCTACCGCAACTCCTCCGACGGCTTCGGCGCGAAGGGAGACGGTGCCTATGCCGCAAGTTATGCGGACTGGGGAGGCAACATGAAGCTGGGATATAAATTCAACGCCAGGACGGATGTCAACGTCACCGGACGATATTTCCGACACGAATCATTCAACCCGGAAGGAAGTCTTAACGCCACACATCCGCTTACCCACAACTTTTCTGCCGGCATAAACGGAGGCTACAAATCCGACAACGAGCGCTACAGCCTGAGAGCGAGTGTCAATTATGACAAGTATTTCGACTCCGACCGCTACGAGCGGAAGGACGAGACCGCTCTCTCCGGCACAGCTTCGAACATATCATCGAGATTGCTGAACACTTTCAAGCCGAGCGAGGTGTGGGAGATAGTTGCAGGGGCCGAGCAGAACCACGAGGAAAACTATTCCGTGAAGACATTAGGCTCCACCCCTACCACAAAATCTTTGGACGATGTGAGTCTTTTCGGTCAGGGTCAATACACTGCATTCGGATCGCTTGACATAGTCGGCGGCGCACGATATACGTACAATTTCCAATTCGGCGGGGCCGTTACTCCAAAACTGTCGTTGATGTACAAATGGAAGGATTTCACCTTCCGTGCCGGATCCGCAACAGCATTCAGGTCGCCGAGCATAAAAGAACTGTTCTACAACTTCGACCATCAGGGAATGTTCTGGGTATATGGCAACCCCGACCTGAAAGCGGAAACGGGACTGTACAATTCATTGTCGGCCGAATACAGCGGAAGCAGATTCTACGTATCTGCAGCAGCCTACCGCAACGACATCAAGGACAAAATCACCCAGTATGAAGTCGTGAACGAACTTGGCGGGTTGGAGAAGTATTACAAAAACACCAGCAGTGCTACAATAACGGGCCTCGACATCAATTTCTCCGCAATCATCTTCAGGCATCTCTACCTGAAAGGCAGCTACAGCCTGTGTGACGCCACCGACAACGCCACCGGAGAACAGCTTTCCGGAAACGTCAAGCACAGCGGTACCGCATCAGCTACCTGGAACGGCAATTTCCTGAAAGGACAATACTCTGTCCAGATAGCCGGGCGATTCTCTTCTCCGCACTCATACAGCAGCAGCGGCAAGACATCCCTTTCCAAGCCGTACAACATCTGGAAGGCGGTCATCACAAAGCGGTTCCATTTAGGCAAGAATGACCTCAACCTTACCCTTAAGTGCGACAACCTTTTCAATTTCCAGGATCCTACTTTCATCAATCCCGGAAGACAATATCTGATAGGACTAAATTATAAATTCAACTAATATGAAACACATCTCAACAATCATCACAGCGATTGCAGTATCGCTCATCGCCATCTCATGCACCAAACAGGGCAATCCATCAGCAGACCCGGCAAAGGAAGGGTACGTGGATGCCACATCCAAAACGACCTGGACATATTTCTCGTTAAGCAAAGGAGAGGTCATCGGCACTGGTGCCGAAAGCGAAGCCGACAATGCCGCATGGGCCGCCCGCACAGACTGGGACCTGGCTGTCTGCCGCTACAATATAAGGACAAATAGCGGTACGTCATCATCGACGGGCGCAAACGGTGGAGTTTACACTTCCACCATGACATTCGAAGGACTTTCAACCATACCGGCAGATGCCGCATTTGAGGCGGACAAACTGGTAACATCCAGTGGAATGGGCGGAGAAAAGACAGTTTCGGAATCAAGCGCGACCGTAATCACATTCAAGACAAATGCAGACGGCTCGAAAGTGATGCCTCCCGTATATCTGAAGGCTCCGGTATATGTATTCCGTACAGCAGACGGAGGAAGCGCATATAAGGTGGAATTCACACAATATCAGAATGAGGACAAAGTCACGGGACATGTGAAATTCCGTTTCGCAAAGATCAAATAACCGTGTTCCCCTCATCCGGAATCCGTCTATATTACAGATAACCCCCGGACATAGTCGTTCTAAATATTCAAACCCCGAAAGACATCTTCAGGACGCTTTCGGGGTTTGGCCTTTGTAAATATCGAAAGACTACTCTATGTTTACTTATAAGAAATGTATAGACCATTTTCGTGAGGTCACGAAAATGGTCTATACGCTACTGAATAGCTGATTTACTTCTTTGGAAGTTTTGATGAGGTTTTCTCTATTCTCTTTTCCTCCGAAGCTACACGCCGTTCCAGTTTCTTGACATCTTCTGCCGGGGGTAATTCCTCGGGGCGGATTCCGCGCTTCCCAAGCATTTCCCTCACGCTTTGGTTATTCTGCATATGTTCTTTCGTAATTGCCGGCTCGCCGTGAAGGTTTTTACCCTCGACATTGTAATTGGTCATTTCGGTAGCGAGGTTCTTAGCCGCAATGGTAAGCGTGGGCAGGAAATCAGCCAACGGCCGATTATCCTTAACTCCCAGGCGCCTCTTCATATCCTCCGTTGTATGTCCACCGAATAATACTGTATCGCCTTTGGATCGAATTCTTCCAAAGCCTTTGTCATCAACGCCGCGTTCATAAATGTTCTGAGATAACTGTTTCTCAGATGCCCGGAGCCGGTCCCTGGTCTCAAGACGGGAAATATATGCCATCCGCTCCTCAATAAGCTCTGCCTTACGGGTTTGAACAGCAAAATAACTTTGAGCAAAGGCAACAGGTTCTTTTTTGGGATCACCGTTCTGGGCAATTAGATAACAGGCATAACGTGTAAGCATATAATCTTTGACTTCACGAACCGAGCCACTGCCCAACCGGACCATTTTCGTAACCTCACGAAAATGGTCATTCACATTGATACCCTGCGTATTACAAGATTCTACAGCCCGGTTAATCGCCGACTGAAAATTCTCCCAACGGGCATATCCGAGGACCTCCTGGAGTTGCCTTGCAAACCAGACCTCAACCTTCTCCTGTCCGTTATCGCTTTCAACATATGTCGCTATGGCATCGAAAGCGGATTTATACTGTATGATACTTTGCTTGTCCATAAATCAGTAATGTTTTCCCAAAGATAGTCTATCTTATTTCGCTCTACAAATATTTGTAAGGTAATTAAAGGTTCCATTCAGATTGACCAATATTGTGACAACAGTATGTCAATTTTGCCGTCAAGGCCTATACTTCAAACCCCGAAAGACATCCTCAGGACGCTTTCGGGGTTTGGCCTTTGTAAATATCGAAAGACTACTCGTCTATTCCGTCAATTGTCTGAATAGTGCCGTCTTCGTTGTACTTGAGCTCGCATACCTTGAGGCTGCGAAGGCAGTTGACTCCCTTGGAAGGCACGCTGTCGTGATGGAAAAGCCACCATTTGCCTCCGAACTCCACGATACTGTGGTGAGAGGTCCAGCCTACCACCGGAGTAAGAATCTTTCCCTTGTAAGTGAAAGGTCCATAAGGATTGTCTCCGATAGCATAGCAGATACAATGAGTATCGCCGGTAGAGTAGCTGAAATAATACTTTCCGTTGTACTTGTGGAGCCAGCTGGCCTCGAAGAAGCGGCGCTCGTTGTCTCCTGCAAGAAGAGGCTGACCGTTCTCATCGAGAATCACCACGTCGCGAGGATCTTCTGCGAACTGGAGCATGTCACCTGACAACCTTGCCACCTTGGCGCAAAGTGCAGGTTCGTCATCCTTCGGAAGAGTGGAACCTGTGTCAAGAGCCTTATTGTCACGGTATCTCTGAAGCTGTCCTCCCCAGATGCCACCGAAGTAGAAATAGTACTCTCCGTTCTCCTCATATACGCATACGTCGATGGAATAGCTTCCACGCATAGGGTCCGGCTGAGGGATAAACGGTCCGCAAGGATTGTCAGAGACGGCCACACCGAAATGGAACACGTCATTCTTATCCTTCATAGGGAAATACAAGTAATACTTGCCATCCTTGCGTGCCACGTCACAGTCCCAAAGCTGGCGGCCGTGCCATGCAATGTCTTCCCTCTTCAAAGCTACACCGTTGTCCTTGAAAGGAGATGTCATAGGATCGTTTCCTTCAAGAGAGAGGACATGATAGTCCTTCATATCGTATTCGGCGCCAAAATCATCATCAGGAATTCCGGACTCCCAGTCGTGAGAAGGGTAAATATAGAGCTTTCCGTCGAAAACATGAACTGACGGATCGGCCATATAATCAGATGGCCATACGTATCTTTTCTTTGTCTTCATGATAATTTATGTGATTAATCGTTTGACTTGTGTCTTTCTTCAATTGCAGTATTGATCTCCACCATCTTCTCATCAGAGAGTTCATACTTGCTGATGATGAACATGGCAAGAACAAGAAGAATAGCCGGAATTACGCATACGAGCCAGAGAATACCCTGCTGTGCAAGCGAAGTCTGCTCGGCTATGGCTGCGTCATATCCTACCTTTGCAAGGACGAATCCCGGGATCACACCACCAAGAGCCATACCGGCCTTGAAGAAGATACCGGTGAGCGCATTCACGATACCGGCGATACGGCGTCCTGTGGTATATTCGCTATAAGCCACAACCTCAGGCACAAGGGCCCACATATATCCTGTAGCCGTGATAATACCGGTACTCTTGATGAACTGAGCCACGCAGAGAAGCCAGAACTGTGACTTGAGAGCAGGAATGCTTACGAAAACATACATCATTGCCATACCGACAATGGCGGTACCAAGGAAAAGATAGAACATTCCCTTCTTGCCGATCTTCTTCTTGATGGCAGGTACCAGAGGCATGAATATGAATGCAGGGATGGTACCAAGCCACATAAACGCTGTAGTCATGAACGCATTGGCGTGAATGCTGCTGGTCATGAAATATGAATCAGCCGCATTGCTGACGCTCATCATTGCAAATGCTGTGATGAAGAAGAACGCAAGTACCCGGAGCGGTCTGTTGCGGGTAAACTCCTGCCACAGGTCACTGACCTTTACATTGGCGGATTCCTTGGCGTCCATCACGACTTTCTCCTTTGTCTGGGAGAAGCAGAAAATGAGAAGCACAAGACCGAGAAGAGCAAATATGGTCATGGTTACAAACCATGCAGATGCTGATTCCGGAGTATTGTAAACTGCCTCCATCTTGCCGTCAGCATTCATCACCTTAGGGGCGAAGATAGCTATTACGAGAGGAAGGGACTTCACTGCAAGACCTCCGAGGTTGGCCATGAACATACGTGTGGACGTAAGGACCGTAATCTCGTCCGTGTCACGGGTAAGTGAAGAGTTAAGCGCTCCGTAAGGCACATTCACAAGCGTATAGCACATGGACATTCCCACATAAGTAATGTACGCGTAAACAACGGAACCGCTGAAACCGCCCCAGAAGCAGAGGATGGCAAGTCCCACAAGAGGAATACCTCCAAGCACCAGCCATGAGCGGTACTTACCCCATTTAGGGTTGCTCTTGTCTACAATCGTTCCTACCACCGGATCCCAAAGCACGTCAACCAGACGGACGATGAGGAACATCAGAGCAGCGACATCCGGACGAAGTCCATAAACGTTGGTATAGAAGAAAAGCAGCCAGATACTGATGGTCTGATAGATAAGATTCTGGGCCAGGTCACCGGATCCGTAACCGATTCGCTGGAGCCAGCTGAGTTTGTAGAAGCCTTTAGCTTCTGCGGATTGTTGTGTCATAATTATCAGTTGTTAAAATTATTTTCTGCACAATTTGCAAATATACCAAGACCCCTCGGATAATTCACTAAAAATTGTAACAATTTGTTTGATTTTTCTTACATCCACATAGCCCAGGCGCTGACAGAAAATTACTGGAACGAAACTTGCCGATAGTAGTATAAGGTGACTAAATCACTAATAATCAATTATGAGAAAGAATATTATTGCCATAATGGCAGTCGCAGCGACAGCCTTGGCAGCAGCACAGCTCTCTTTTGCGTGCACGGGAATCACCCTCAGGACCGCAAAAGGGAATACTGTAACAGCCCGCACCATTGAATGGGCGGCAAGTGACATGAATTCACTTTATGTCGTGGTACCCCGCGGATATACAAGTCAGTCCATGACTCCGGACGGAGCCACGGGCATGCGTTTCAAGACCAAATACGGGTATGTGGGGCTCGCCGTAGAGCAGTCCGACTTCGTCACGGAAGGCCTCAACGAAAAAGGCTTGTCGGCAGGTCTGTTCTATTTCCCGGAATATGGCGAATATGAGCCTTACAGCAAGGAAAACGCTTCCAGAAGCATGGCCGACCTGCAGCTCGTCTCATATATCCTTGGGACATGCGCCACAGTGGATGAAGTAAAGGAAGCCGTGAGCAGTATCAAGATACACCCTATCGACCCGCGCGCATCCACCATACACTGGAGATTCACAGAGGAGAGCGGACGTCAGATTGTACTCGAGATAATAGACCAGAAATGCATTTTCTACGAAAATGAGCTGGGCGTTCTCACCAACTCTCCTTCGCTGGACTGGCATCTTACCAATCTCAACAACTACATCAATCTCAATTCCGGCAAAATCTCCGAAAGACAGCTCGGGCGCCTCGACATGAAGGCTATCGGAGGAGGCACCGGACTTCTTGGACTTCCGGGCGATTTCACCCCGCCGTCCAGGTTTATCCGTGCGGCATTTTTCCAGTGCAGCGCTCCTGTAAAGGAGAACGCAGATGACACTGTCATCCAGGCCTTCCATATTCTCAACAATTTCGATATTCCGGTTGGAAGCCAATACGCCCCGGGAGAGCAGCAGCCTGAAATTCCAAGCGCCACGCAATACACGGCAGCCTCGGATTTGATCGGACGGAAAATCTACTGGCGCACCATGCACAACAGCAACATCCGCTGTATCGACCTGTCGGCAATAGACTTCAGCAAGGCAAAATTCGTATGCCGCCCGCTGGATGATAGCCCAAGAGAAAAAATTGTAATGGTCAACCCCCAATAGTAATATCTTTTTCGCTAAATTTGAGTGCTAAAACATTTCATTTATGAAAAAGACCATTTTGCTCTTGTCTGTGCTCGCATTGTTCGCCTGCACATCAAAGCCTGCCAGTCCGGTGCTGACCATTGAAGGAGGTCAGGTGCAGGGTGTCCTTTGCGACAATCCGGGAGTCTATGCCTATAAGGGTATCCCTTACGCCGCTCCACCTATCGGTGAGTTGAGATGGAAAGCTCCTCAGCCGGTAGTTCCTTGGAAGGGCGTTCTTATGGCCGATTCTTTCGGACATCCGGGATATCAGGCTGTTCACTACCCTGGAGGATACACTACAGAATGGGGCTATGGTGACGAAGCGCCTTACAGCGAAGACTGCCTTTACCTCAACGTTTACACCAAGGCTCCGGGACAGGTAGATAAGAAACTTCCTGTAGCGCTTTGGATTCATGGTGGCGGATACCGCGAAGGCTGGGGTTCAGAACCTGAATTTGACGGACAGGAATGGGCATCCAAGGATGTAGTTCTCGTTACGTTCAACTACCGTCTCGGCGTATTCGGATTCCTCACACATCCGGAACTTTCTGCAGAGAGTCCTGACGGAGTATCCGGAAACTACGGTATTCTTGACCAGATTGAAGCCCTCAACTGGATTCAGAAGAACATCGCCCAGTTCGGTGGAGACCCTGATAATGTGACCATCTTCGGACAGAGCGCCGGTGGCGGAAGCGTAAAGACCCTTTGCGAGTCCCCTCTTGCCCGCGGCAAGTTCCACAAGGCAATCATCATGAGCGCAGGTGGAATCACCGTTCCTGACGAAAGAGCCTCTTCAAGAGGAAGAGTCAGCATGACCCTCGCTCAGTCAGAGCAGCAGAGTAAAGAGATTTTCGACTGGGCAGGACTTACCGACCTCAAGAAAATGAGAGCTGCCGGCACAGAGACCGTATATGCCCTTTCCACTATCTATAACGCCGCTTCCGGAAAGCGTGCATACATGACAGGCTCTCCTGTTGTGGACGGACATGTATGCCTCAAGAGCTTCGATGACGCAGCAGTAAGCGGAACATTGGCAGATGTACCTTATATGATAGGATACACACTCAACGATATGGGCAACATGGCTCCGGGAGTGGCAGCATTCGCGCTTGATCGCGAGAGCAAGGGTGCCAAATGCTGGGCATACGAATTTGCACGTCCTCTTCCTGATGACGGCTCACATCCTGAGGTTACCGCTCGTCTCAAGGGCGCATTCCACTCTTCAGACCTCTGGTTCGTATTCAAGTCTCTCAAGCACTGCTGGAGACCTTGGACAAAGGGCGACTGGGATCTCTCGGAGAAGATGCTTTCTGCATGGACCAACTTCGCCAAGTACAGCGATCCTAACGGACCTGACGGAGGCGTCTGGACACCTTACACCTCTGCAACTCCTTCATTCATGCTCTTCAAACTTGACTCAGCAGATGTAGAGAATTCAGAGATGGGACAGCCTATCAAGCCATAACATTTTGAAATAATACAGCCAAAAGCCCGGGTGAAATCAACTTTCATCCGGGCTTTTATCATTCAATTGACGCTTATCAATACTCCACCTTGTCAGATTTGAGACGCCACTCGTCAAACGGCTCAAGACGCTTGATATCGTCATCCCATCTGAACGGAATGCTTCTCGATGACATCGGAAGGGCTATTTCCTTGTAAATGAACGAATCGTCAAATCCGGCCTCAGCAGCATCAGTCTGAGTCCCGGCATAGACCACACGGTCCAGACGAGCCCAGTAAATGGCACCAAGACACATTGGACAAGGCTCGCAGGAGGTGTACAGCACGCATCCTTTAAGCTCAAAATGGCCCAACTTGGCACAGGCGCTTCTTATAGCCTGCACTTCAGCATGTGCGGTAGGGTCAGCATTGGAAGTCACACGATTGACTCCTGTAGCTATGACTTCACCATCCTTTACGATGACGGCACCGAAAGGTCCCCCACCATTGCGAACATTCTCAGTGGCGAGATCAATCGCCTGATTGATAAATAATTTATCCTTTTCTGTAATATTACCCATATATAAATAGTTTAGAATTGATTGTCAATATCCGAGTCGCGCAGCTTTACGTGCATCCCGACGCTTGGCCCGTTCCATCTTCCGATGAATCCGGCGGTCGTATATCGAATCTTCATACTGCTTGTAGAAATCGTCCATATTCATCGCACTTGAAGCCAGAGCCTCATTGACTTCCTTCTCAATGGCTTCACTCTGATCAATCATTTCCTGTTCGCAGACGAAATCGCCTATCATATCCGCATACTCATCCATCTCCATCTCATTGAGTTCTGCATTATTCCTGCTCATAGGGTCAAGCTTGCGGCTGCGCTCCTCAATGTCATTGAGTGCACTTCCGTTATGACGCATGACCGCGCCGACTCCACGCTTGAAGATATTTCTGATGGACTTGGACAGATTGATCTGGACAGTATCCAACTGCTTTGTGTATGACGGTATATGTCCGTCCCGGTATTTGGCCCTGCCGAGAGAAAGATGCCAATTATCGGTAGTACCATACACGTTCACCCCGAACCTCACCAGCACCGGAGACTTCAGCACGGACACATGATAATACATGCTCTTGTCGAAATTCTGCGTGCCACGCAGCGCAAGTTTGAGTCTGTCCGTACCAAGGATGAAAGGGAACACCTCCACACGGCTGTCATGAACTATGGCATCCGCAGAAAGGTTGTCAATAGTTAGAGCATCATGCTTTCCGAAGATCAGACGGCTGGTCATCTTTCCGAACATGCCCTGATTGTATATCTTAAGATCTTCACCTCTAACGCGCATCACTCCGTCAAGAGTAGGCATCAGTACATTTCTGTTGGTGTCGAGTTGTGTCGTGACCGAAAGGTCAAGGCCGAGCTTGCCCTCAAATGCCTTCAGTGCCGGCATAAGCGTATCCACTGCAGGAATAAGATTAACAATTTCCTTGGCCCGCATCCCCTTCAGCGACAGATTCACTCCTGTGGAGATGTCACTCTTGGTCCTGGTGGAATAGAAGGCATCCAGATTTATGTCACCGATATCGGTAGTCACATCAGTGCTTGTCAGCTGCATCGTCCTGTCTTTGATCCTGATACCAGATGTGACCGGACCTATATGCGGATCAGAGAAATCAATCCTGTCCGCGCTCATTTTCAGCGTCAAATCCACATTGCCCGGCACCACAAACAGAGGAAGGTCTTTGGCATAGACCTTGGCATTCTCAAGCGTGTCAGTCACAAAGCTTTCATCCATCTCCTCCGCTACCGACACATCGCCGTAATCCTTCTCGCCGACCATTATGGCGGAAATGAACTCATTGGCATTGATACGCCGCGAATCCGCAAGAAGATACACATTGAGCATATCCTTACCCATGAGCGACTTCTTCAGCCCCCTTACATAGCCGCAGACGGTAAGGTCACTGGTACCGGAATTGATGCCCAGTGCTTCTATCATAAGCTCCCGGTCGTTCATATACGCATCCAGAGCGGTAAGTCTGGTACGCAAAGGCAGGCTCGGGGAAGAGTAGTATCCGTCGTCGGCCTTTATGTGGCCCTCTGTGGACCAGTTGCGAAGGTATTTGACCAAAGACGAATCAAGCGATATGTCGACATCCGCCTTCTCGAAATCCTTCTCCTGCAGGAAAGCAGGCATTTTTCGCTCTTTTTTCACCTCCGGCTTCGGAACTATCTTCTGCGCTGAAACGGCAAAGTCCGTCCCGTTGAGTCCATAACGTCCGGAGCCGAACTTAAAGAACAATCTCTCGCTCTTGGAACTGAAAGACAACTTCGGAAGCAACTCTCCTCCCAGAAGGGTTTTCGAAAGATGCCCCTCGTTCCGGATATTCCTTATACGGGTAATAAGTTCCACCCCGTTATTGAAATAAAGGCTGTCGAAATCCACGCTCAAATCAAATCCTGTCTTTCCGGAACGCAGGTTTATGGCGCTGTTGAAAAGCACGGTGTTGAGACTGTCCGAATTCATTGACACGGCCAGATTGCGGCTCCGTAACTTGCCCTCGATATCGGCATCCGTGAACTTATAACTCATAAGTTCGGACCTTCTGGTTCGGGCGCTCAGATTGAGACGCACGTCTCCGGATGCGTTTGTAATCCCGAAACTTTCCGGAACAATCGTCATAAACTGCTCAATGTCAGCTGAGGCATCGGCAGAGAGCATATACGTAGGGTCCGCTCCGAGAAGATCAAGGGCCTCCCCGTCCAAATCCACGTCAATTCCCGGAATCACCAGACAGAACTCATGTATATCCGCATTCAGGACTTTATCGGAAGACATGACCGCGTCTATATCCACCGTCAATTCAGCTTCAATATTCTCAGGATAATACTTTGTGTGTGAATGAGGTATGCGAAGGCATGCTTCAAGCGAAGGGAACTTGTCGGCAGACAATACCCCGTACGCCTCAAGATCGGCGGAAATCCTGGCATCAGTAGAGAAATCCCGGAATGCAGGCACAAAGCGTTCGGCGTACCTGCTCCTTATCGTATCAAGCGGGCAATCTTCAAGACGCAGTGCAGCCTTTACCACTGCGCTGTCAGACAGGAAAGACGCCTGCCCGTCAAGAGAGAGCGGCATATAGGCCAATGTGGCCCGGATGCCGTCAGAACTCAGATCCAGGGCCTCCCTGCCCTTTGCGACCTTTACTCTGCCGGACAAGTCAAAAGGCAGAACCAGACGTCCATACTCCTGCAATCGGAGCAGCGCCTCCGAGGATAAATGCAGGTCAAAAACATCGGTTCCGGGCTGACTTACCACAAGTTCCGGAAGGGAATAATTAAGAGTATCCACCCTGTTTTCGGCAAACAGCGACAGGGAATCCACCATGGAAGTGATATTCCGGCAGGTGACAGCACCGTCATCAAGGTGCACCTTCCCACTGAAAGCAAAACTGCGGAAAGTTACTTCGGCGCATGCGCTGGAACTGCGGTTGTCATAGACAAACTTGGGGTTTCCCCCTATTTCGAGCTGCCCGACCGAGAGTTTAAACGCTCCGGAGCGGCTCCCTTCGTCAGACTCTTTCTCGTCCGAGCCAAGTTTCAGAATATCAAGATTGCAAGACTGAGCATCATACACATGCACATAGGCGCGAAAACCGTCAAGTCTGGCATTTCTGATATTCAACTTCCGTCCGATAAGGGAGAACGGATTGACTTTCAGGTCAAGGTGGTCAAACGCAGCCAAGGTGTCAAGTTCCGTCCCTACGCCGCACAGGCCAAGAGCTCCCGCTCTCCTGTCATCCCTCTGAAACAGATCATGAGGGTATGTGAGGGACACGCTGTCAAGCCGCACCCGCACCGACGGAAAAGAAGAGATAACTGAAACCTTGGGCCGAGAATAGGCAAGTTTGCCGTCAATATATTCGACGGCAAACTCATCTATCACATCGGTAATCCATTTTGTATTTAGAATCATCTGTGATGCAGCAAGCAGCACCACAAACAATCCTACCAGAGAAGCAAGGGCTATTCTAAGCCACTTTCTCACAAACCGAGCTTCTTAAAGAAATCATTGCCCTTGTCATCCACAAGGATGAATGCAGGGAAATCTTCCACGCGAATCTTCCAGATGGCCTCCATGCCGAGCTCCGGATATTCCACGCACTCGATAGACTTGATATTGTTCTGTGCAAGAATGGCTGCCGGGCCGCCGATAGAGCCGAGGTAGAATCCGCCATGCTTGTGGCATGCATCCGTAACTACCTGACTTCTGTTGCCCTTGGCGAGCATTACCATGCTTCCTCCATGATCCTGGAATTCATCCACATAAGGGTCCATACGACCTGCGGTGGTAGGACCGAGCGAGCCGCACGGCATTCCTTCCGGAGTCTTGGCCGGACCGGCATAATAGATAGGATGATCCTTGAAGTACTGAGGCATACCCTCTCCGGCATCAAGACGGGCCTTAATCTTGGCATGAGCTATATCACGGGCTACGATAATCGTACCGTTGAGGCTAAGCCTGGTGCTGACAGGATATTTGGTGAGCTGTGCGAGAATCTCCGACATCGGGCAGTCAAGATTAATCTTCACGGCATCCCCTTCTCCGGCATTGCGAAGTTCTTCAGGAATCAGCTCATAAGGCCTATCATCCATCTTCTCAATCCAGATACCATCGGCATTGATCTTGGCTTTGATGTTTCTGTCTGCAGAGCAGCTGACTCCCAGACCGATCGGGCAACTGGCACCATGGCGCGGAAGCCTGATGACACGGACATCATGAGCGAAATATTTTCCTCCGAACTGGGCACCAAGGCCAATCTTATGTGTCTCTTCCAGAAGCTGCTTCTCCAACTCCACGTCGCGGAACGCCCTTCCGGTCTCATCCCCGGTAGTAGGCAATTCATCGTAATAGTGAGTGGAAGCAAGTTTCACGGTAAGAAGGTTCTTCTCGGCAGAAGTACCGCCCACCACGATTGCAATATGGTAAGGAGGGCAGGCTGCCGTGCCTAAAGTCTTCATCTTGGCAACGAGGAACGGTACCAGCGTCCCCGGATTCTGGATACGGGCCTTGGTCTCCTGATAGAGGTATGTCTTGTTGGCCGAACCGCCCCCCTTGGTGACGCAGAGGAACCTGTACTCATCTCCCTCACACGCTTCAATGTCTATCTGGGCAGGCAGGTTGCACTTGGTGTTGACTTCGTTGTACATATCCAGAGGAGCGTTCTGCGAATAACGCAGATTCTCTTCGGTGTAGGTCTTGAAAACTCCCAGGCTGATGGCCTCTTCATCGCAGAAGCCGGTCCATACCTGCTGACCTTTCTCTCCGTGTACGATGGCGGTACCGGTATCCTGACAGAGCGGAAGCTTCCCCTTGCAGGCAATTTCCGCATTGCGGAGGAATGTCAGAGCCACATACTTGTCATTGTCGGAAGCCTCGGGATCACTCAGAATCTTGGCTACCTGCTCATTGTGAGAACGGCGAAGCAGGAAGCTCACGTCACGGAAAGCCATATTGGACATCAGCGTGAGGGCTTCTTTGGAGACCTTCAGAATCTTGTGTCCTTCGAATTCCGAAGTGCTGACCAACTTCTCGGAGCCGGGAATTTTGTAATACTCAGTCTTGTCCTGTCCAAGCTGAAACATAGGAGCATACTTAAACTCTGTCATACTAACTCACGTTCCGCAAGCAATCTATTTGTTATTCAGGGATTGTGCGTCTTGCGGAACTTTTCATTCCGCACAATTCCTGTGTCTAATTCTGCATTAAAAATATCTTCATGAATTCGTTGATGTCCCCGTCGAGAACACCCTGCGTATCGGCCGTCTCATAACCGGTGCGAAGGTCCTTGACCATCTTGTAAGGATGAAGCACGTATGAGCGTATCTGGGACCCCCACTCGATCTTCTTTTTCTGTCCTTCCAGCTCGGCCTGCTTCTCCTGACGCTTCTTGAGCTCAATGTCATAAAGACGGGATTTGAGGATGCGCAAGGCGTTCTGCCTGTTGTCCTGCTGGCTGCGGGTTTCGGTATTCTCCACCGTGATGCCCGTAGGAATATGTCGCACGCGCACGCCCGTCTCCACTTTATTCACATTCTGACCGCCGTGGCCTCCGGAGCGGAACGTATCCCATTCGATGTCCGAAGGATTAATCTCGATATTGATGGTATCATCCACAAGAGGATATACAAATATGGAACTGAACGTGGTCTGACGCTTCCCCTGTGCATTGAACGGCGAGATGCGGACAAGACGGTGAACTCCGGACTCAGCCTTGAGGTATCCATAGGCGTAGTCCCCTTCAAACTGTATGGTAGCGGACTTTATGCCGACCTCATCCCCCTCGAGCAGTTCGGTCACGGTCATCTTGTAGCCGTTCCTCTCTCCCCAACGCATGTACATACGCATAAGCATGGCGCTCCAGTCATTGGCTTCAGTCCCCCCGGCTCCGGAATTGATGGTCAGCACCGCTCCCAGCGAATCTCCCTCCTCTCCCAGCATGTTCCTGAGCTCCAGATCCTCCACGAGCCGCTGCGCATTTGCAAAAGCCGCGTCCGTTTCCTGACTCTCGGGATCGAGTTCCAGCAAAACCTCCATGTCATCCACGGTAGACTTCGCGGAATCATACGCATTCACCCATGATTTGAGTCCGCTCACATCTTTGAGAAACAACTCCGCTTTCTTGGGATCATCCCAGAAATCCGGCATCTGGCTCTGCTTCTCCTTAATCTCAAGCTCAGATCTCTTGCCCTTCATATCCAGGCACCGGTCGAGCGTTTCCATCCGGCCTTGAAGTTCCTTTATCTGTTCTTGTGTTATCATCAAGTCTATATTTGTGACCTACAAAATTACGAAACTGTTTTGATTTATTCAATGGATAGAGTAAATTTGCCATTATGGCTACGATAGGTATCATGGATTCCGGGATAGGCGGGCTGTCCGTCCTAAGGGAAATTCTCAGAATTCTCCCCGGGGAGCGTTATATCTATTTCTCGGACAATGCTTTCTGCCCATACGGAGACAAGAGTCCCGACTTCATCCAGGACAGATGCAGGAAGATATGCGACCACTTCCTCTCCAAAGGCGCAGACGTGATGGTCCTTGCATGCAACACCGCCACCGCAGCAGCCATTTCCACCTTGAGAGCCGAATATGACATTCCGTTTGTGGGCATGGAACCGGCCATCAAGCCGGCAGTACACCGTACCCGCAGCGGAGTAGTGGGAGTTCTCGCCACAGCCGGCACGCTCAAAGGCAACAAATACCACAACACAAGAGACTTATACTCCGGAGATATCATCGTAAAAGAAAGTGTCGGACGGGGATTCGTGGAATTGGTGGAAAAAGGAGAGCTTACAGGGCCGCACGCAGAAGAAGTAGTCAGGGCTTCTCTACAGCCGCTTCTCGACGCCAAAGCCGACACCATAGTACTCGGCTGCACCCACTACCCTTTCCTTATGGACACACTGCAGGCCGTGGCAGGGCCGGGAATCACGTTCATTGATTCCGCTCCGGCGGTTGCCGCCCACCTGAAAGATATACTGAAAGAAAAAGGACTCCCGTCGGAGTCCCTTGAGCCTTATTCAGTCACGCTCGAATCCTCCGGAGACGACAGCGCGCTGAAACGGATGTTCCGGATTGTCAGTTCTTCACTTTCCGTGAAATGACGGCGCTCATGGCCGGGAAGAAACGCTTAATCCACACGGCCGCCAGTTCTATTCCGCCCACAAGTTTCTCGCGTTTGCCGCGAAGAATCGCATCCACTATCACACGGGCAGCCTTTTCGGCGCTGATGCCCTTGGCCTGACCGTTGTCCAGCACACCGTGAGGTTTTCCGCCCGCTTCCAGAGCCGAAAAAGAGATATTGGTACGCACGCGGCCGGGAACAATGACCGTAGTACGGATACCGTTGTCATAGTATTCCGCTGCAATTGTCTCGTAGAACCTCTGAATCGCAGCCTTGGCACTGCCATAAGCACACCTCTGACGGCTGCCGAAAAGTCCGGCAATGCTGCCGGTGCACGCGAGCTGCCCTCCCCCGGATTGAATCATACGGTGAAGTATCGCCTTGGTGATGATGACAGGAGCGAAATAATCCACTTCCATAACCTTACGGATAGTCTGAATATCAGCATCATCCGTATCACAACGCTGGCTTATCCCGGCATTGCAGTAAAGTATGTCAATCCTGCCGTAGAACTCCCATGCCTTAGCTGACACTTCTTCCAGAATTCCGGTATCCGACAAGTCGAAAGCCAGAATCCTCACCCTGGAAGCTCCGGCCTGACGACACCTCTCAGCCACCCTGTCAAGTTCCGCAAGCCTTCTTCCGGAAATCACCAGAGACGCACCTCTTCGTGCAAATTCCACGGCACACTCCTCTCCGATTCCGGAACTGGCCCCGGTAATCCATACCCTTTTGGACTCTTTCAAAAGACGCATACCCCCGCCACTATCAGTCAAATTTAACTCTGAAAAGCCCCATCATCCTCACGAACAACTTAGGGAACTTCTTCTCGCGCGGGCGCGTGAGCATATTGATATATATGTGCGGATGTTTGAGAACCGTTATCTTATGTGCCTCCACAAGCTCAATCAAGGTGCCGTCCGGATCTTCCACATAAGTAAAATGTCCGCTGGCCTCGCCCATATCGAAATGCTCGTCGTTAGGGCAACTGTCCACCGTGAACGGATATCCGGCTTTCACGCAGGCTTTTTCCAGCGCACGCATATTGGTAACATCGAAGCAGATCTGAATGAATCCCGGATCTCCCCAATACCGTCCCTCAAACAATCTCTTCGGCTCGCGGTCATAAGCCTGCACCAGCTCGATGCCGCTCTTCCCGTAAAGATCCGCCAAAGCTCCCTTGCGCGCCTCCTTGTAAGACAGGAGTACCCTTCTGAACTTCCCGTTTCCGCCAGGAAGCGACTTGAGGTCTTCAAATTCGCCGGTCCTGTCATACACAACGGTGTCGTATCCGAGCACATCCCGGTACAACGGAATCACCCGGTCAATATCGGTAGAGCCAATCATCGCCCCGACAATACCGCCGTTCAACTTATGGTCCTCTATAAAAATAGACTTATCTTCCACCGCCTGGAACCAGTTTCCCCACGGGTCCCTTATAAAGAAGCACTGCGTGCCATCCGGCAGTTCGGTAAGTTCCCCGACGCTCGAACCGTCGCTTTTCCTAATCTTCGAAAGAAGCTGATTTCTGAAAGATACCGCATCGCGGGTCTTGATCTTGGCTGCTAATACACCCAAATCCCCGGCTTCCACCGGAGAACTTGAAGGAACCGGCTTGCGCTCCGAATACTGCCAGATTTCAAATCCGCCGCCGCCCTGAAGATTCAGAGCGATGCAGGCATGCCTTTTTTGGGGTTTGCCTCCGGTATAAGGCAACATCCGTTCAGCCACTGTGTCATCTTCAAGAGCACGCACGTCCATACCGAACATTTCGATATACCATTTCCACGCTTCCTTGAAGTTTTCTACGCCAACACCAATCTGTTGGATACCAGATATCAGATAATTATCCATACTTCAATATTAAGAAGTGGAGATGGGCGGACTCGAACCGCCGTCCAAACATTGTCCCAAACAGCTTTCTACACGTTTATTCTTTCTTTGGTTTTCGACCGCACAGTGCCGAAAGACAGGCCAAGTGCAGCTTATCCTCTGAAAACTTAAGAAGACATAGAGGCGTCCTTCTTCCGCATCCGGTTTTGATGATACCCCTTGATCCAGACTGAACCGGCCTAAAGCTGGAGGGATATACGTCGATGTCGCAGCCTTGGCGCCATCGATTGATGCTCAGTCTCTTGGAGACTAGCAAGCGTATGAATAATTGTAGTTGCCAGTTATGGCTTGAAGACTGGGATTAACGGGTCAGCCCCCTACACCCGACGTGCTTACTATCCAGAATCGATGCTGTCAAAACCAAAACATCCCCAGACAGTCCCGTGCTGCCGAAATAGCGTCAAATCACGCTCACCAACAGAACAGAATACAAAGATTGCAATTTTTTCCGAAAAAAAGTAAAAAAAATTTTGCCATTCTAAAAAATCGTTGTACATTTGCATACCCAAACGAAATGGATGGGTCGCTCGGGAGCTTAGCTCAGTTGGTTCAGAGCGTCTGCCTTACAAGCAGAGGGTCGGGGGTTCGACTCCCTCAGCTCCCACAAAAGGTCAACTTTCACAGTTGACCTTTTTTCTTTTTATAGTACCGAGTGCCCGATCCGGGACAGACATTCGGTACAAAAACGCCGGGAGGTAACGTGAATAGCATAGCGCAGCTTGCCTCTGTGTGAGAGAACTTCGCTCTCTTTGTTCGCTCCGGCCCCTTCCACCATTTCCTGCGTCCCCCGCTAACGCGAAACTTGTCTCCTGCGGCCCCTTTCCCTACTCCTTCGAAGGCTCTCGGTACCAGAAACAGGCTTCTATGGTACGGAATATGCGCGCGGTGTCAAAAACAGCTTCCTCTGGTACGCGACGCGTTTTCAGAAGCATTCGGTGTAAAAAAACAGGCTTCTACGGTACGCGACGCGTTTTCTGATGCTCGCCGTGCGCAAAAACAGGATTTTCCGGTACAGAAAGGATATTCGGTGCACGAAAACCCCCTTCTGGTGTACGCGACGCATTTTCTGATGCACTCGGTGCAAAAAACAGGCTTTTCCGGTACGGGAGAGATATTCGGTACCGAAAACGCCCTCCTACGGTACGGAATGAACCGGATACGACTATTGCGTAGCGGGTTCTGGTTGGAAGATGCGGCCATTACCAACAACCCGATGCACCCCAACCCCGTAAAAGCCACCCTGCTCCATAAAAACCACCCTGCCCCATAAAAGCCAAAAGGCCGACCGACTCACGTCGGTCAACCCTCAGACTTTGTACTAAAACCTAAACCTGCACTGAAGATGCCGGTCCGGTCATTTTCGTTGCATAAAAAGAAGAAAAATTCTACTTTTTAGCTTCCGCTACAGAAACCTTGCGGAACTCCTTGAGATCTTTCATCAGTTCAAGTGCAATTTTACGAGCACGGGCACCTGCTGCCTTGTTTCCTTTCTTGACCTGCAATTCAGCGTTCTCAACGTAGAGATCCATCTTCTCTTTGATAGTGTTTACTAGATTTTCCATTTTTAAATATTTATAGAACAGTTAGTTTCATACATCCGCTCGCAATTTAATAAGAAAAAATCAAAAAATACACACGCAAGTCTAATATTTTGACATTTTTCTTCAAAAATTGCATTATAGAGTACTGAAAAACGCTATTACTCAGCCACACACCTAAGTGAAAGTCCCTGAGAACGTCTATCCTTATTGCACTTGAATGTACGCTTTCCGTTGATGATAAACATATACTGTCCGTAAAGGTCATGGTATTCTTCAAGGTTGGAAGAAGTCTTTCCGGCAGTACCTATCCAAAGTCCGGAATACGGCTTGCCACCCTCAGCAGGGTCAGCGAAATCAAATCCGCCTGAGAAATTGACTCTCGTGCCGGTAGCAGGGAACCACTGGCCGTCCTGCATGGCGCCATGATTGACAGTATCCCAGGTCATCTGCTTGAAGACAAGCCATGCATAAGGAGTATTTCCGTCAGCATCACATACCGGAACCTTGTATCCCACAGGACATGGGTCATAAATGGTCTTCTTTCCGGACACGCCTCCCCAATAATCATCATTGGATGTAGATGTCCAGTCACCTGTCTTAGGATTGTTGACGATTATATCATCGCCATACTCGTCCTTCTCTCCGGTATTCACCTTCTCAAGCTTATAGAATACGGACGGATTCTGAATGGACTTGGCGAGAGTTCCGCCACCGGCCGCAGTGGTATAAATGGCAGGAAGCTTATTGTCCTCACCGTCATAAAGATCCGGCTCACCGTCCTTGATATACGAATAGTCTTCATTCTGCTTGGTGTATGTAGCAGCTCCCGGGAACGGGTCTTTTCTTCCCCACTGATAAATCAGGCCATGGCTGCCGAATCCTTCAGGATTTGTAGTAAGGGCTCCGAGGTTTCGGTCCATGAAAGTCCATGTAGTTCCACTTTCATTGGCAGCGGTGGTAAAGAGTGTCTTGGAAGGATCATAATCGCAAACCCACAAATGCCAACTCCAGAGAATTTCCCCTGCCTCAGAACACAAAGCCACTACAGCATTACCAGATGCATCGCTCACGGAGGCATAGGCAACCTTGGCAGCAGAGTCATACCACAGTTCTTTCACAAGGCCTTTGACATCCTGCCATACAACCTTTACGGAAGAGCCTCCGGAAATGGCATCCGAAGCAGAGTTTCCCTTATAAGCCACAGGAAATGAAACAGAAGAAGCGGGCTTGACGATGTAACAGTTGGCCGTACCGTTTGTAGAAAGACTTACTGCATCCTTGGCAAACTCCGGTACCAGAGTACTTTTCTCGCATGCCGATGCTACCAGCACCGCTGCAAGAGCGAAATAGAATAAATGTCTATTCATAATAATGCACTATTAAATAACGCCGCGCAATATAAGTAAATTCTGGCCAAAATCCCAATTACGACAAATTATTTTCTTATTTTTGTAAAACCTCCCGCACGGAAGGTATAAACATTGAACCATAATACGCGCACACAATTACCGCACAGCAGCTTATGAATTTTCTTGCGTTAATATTGCTGAGCGTCTTCCGAATGGTAGTAATCCCGGTGCAGTTCTCCGACACCAAGTTCACTGCCAGCGAGGAACAACTACTCAACACCGTCAAATCCGCTGAGAGTTATTTCAGGGCCCAGCCATCAGGCATATTGCCCGGAAAACCTGTCACCGGTCAGGTGGAATTCACCCTTGCCCCAGTCGTCACCGTATCGGGAAAACTCTCCTACTACGGCGCCAACTATTCGGACCGCAAGGATGTCCTGCTCCACGAAGCTGTACGGGAAGCCGTAAAGATGAGCACCGGCACCGTGGATTTCTCACTTTTTGACAACAATTCGGACGGATATGTGGACAATATACATATAATCACAGCCGGGCACAGCGAAAGCGAGGGCGGCTCTCCTGACAACATCTGGCCACAGCACGACAATCTCAGCAAACACGGCGGCACCATCAGTGCAGGCAAGAAAACCGTCAATTCATACACTGTCTCCACCGAATACAGCAACACCGGCATCATGTGCCACGAAATAGGCCATTTCCTCGGACTCCCGGATTTGTATGACACCGACGGGGAAGGCAGCGGCGGACTTTCTTCCGGACTCAGAGGGACATCCCTGATGGACAACGGCTGCTTCAACAACGACGGAAACACTCCTCCCAACATTTCAGCCCTTGATCTGGACATCATGGGGCGCAAGCCGACAATCGCCGCCAGGAAATCCTACACTCTCCAGCCGGTCAGCCGCGGAGGAGAATTCCTCAAGATCGAATCCGGCGACGAAAACGAGTATTACCTCCTTGAATGCCGCGTAGCGGACAATTGGGACAGGTTCATCGGAGGAAGCGGGCTGGTAGCATATCACATAGACCGTTCCTCCGCGGATGCCGGCTGGTCGGACTTATTGAACCGCACGCTCACGGCTGGGGAGAGGTGGTCCTATGGGCAAGTCAACAGCAATCCGGCCCATGAATGCGCAAAACCTCTTACAGGGCCATCGGATGACGGCAGCGCCAAGGCAATTTTCTTCCCGGGCAACGGCTACAGCGGCATAGGCCAGATGGACGGTCCCACATTCACATTCCGGGACAAAAGCACTTCGCCGCTGGCAATCAAGGACATACAATCCAACATCGACAACAGCATCTCATTCGAAATAATCGAGCCGATAACGATAGAAGGAAGCATCGTCCACCAGGACGGAATCACGCTGAAATGGAACACGGACCTGCCGGAAGACGAGATTCTCTCATACGCAATCAACTGGACGGACGGAAGAATAACAGGGGCGGCGGAAGCACCCCCGGACAGCCGTAGTTTCACCATAGAAAGACTGTCTCCGATGCATGCATACCGGGCCTGGGTCACGATTGTCCTCAAAACAGGCACGAAGTACCGCAACGGAATAAGTTTCACCACCAAATTCTACCAGGAAAACACATATCCGTACATATATCTCGGGAACATTCCGGGACGGGCCAAAGACGGCAGTTTCCTCAGAGGCACCGGAATATGTCTGAAAGTTTACAACGCTCCCGACATGATTCACTGCCAATGGTATTATGACTCCGGGCCAATCATCGCAGATGCGGACGGGACCTTCATACTGAGCCGCTCCGGAACACTCAGAGCCGTGCTTACCCACAAGAATGGCAGCAGAGAAGTCATAGAAAAAGAAATCACAGTCAGATGATACGCCACTTGCACATACCGGACAAGACTTTTATCCTGTCTCTATTTATATGCATGACAGCCTTGAGCGCGTGCAACGAGTCCATGCAGATAAATTCATTCGCCCAAAGCGAGCAGATACGCATTCAGGTCGGCGGCTCCACGCAGATGAGCTACAATCCGCTGACCTGCCAGATTGCCTTCAGCCGCGATCTCAGGCAATTCAGGGCCCATACGGACAACATGTCAGACTACTTCTGCATCAATATGTCCGAAATACCTGTCAGCATCGGACAGAAAATCAACGCGGACATAGTGTGGACCACCCACAGGGACGTATTGTCAAAGAAAAATCTCACCCTCGAGACCGTACGGCTTGAAGGTGAGACTATATGGCTGTGGAGCACATCCGCCAAAATAGGCGTATGCATCCGGACCATCGACTTAGAATGACTTGGCAATCTCGATGAAGTCAGCCGCCTTGAGCGCTGCACCTCCGATAAGACCACCGTCGATGTCAGGCTGAGCGAAAAGCTCCTTGGCGTTTGAAGGCTTGCATGAACCACCGTAGAGGATAGTGGTGTCATCTGCCACCTGTGCGCCGAACTTCTCGGCAAGAGTCTTGCGGATGAATGCGTGAATCTCTTCTGCCTGCTCTGCAGTAGCGGTCTTGCCTGTTCCGATAGCCCAAACCGGCTCATAAGCCACGATTACGTGCTTCATATCCTCCTCTGTGAAGTTGTAGAGCACGTTCTTGATCTGTGCACCGCAGACATCGAAATGCTTGCCGGCCTCTCTTTCTTCAAGGTTCTCACCCACGCAGAGAATAACGCCAAGACCTGCTTCAAGAGCGAGCTTTACCTTTACGACAAGCTTCTCATCGGTCTCACCGTAATACTGACGACGCTCCGAATGTCCGAGAATCACCCATTTGCATCCTACAGCCTTAAGCATGGATACTGACACTTCTCCGGTATATGCACCCTTCTCGTGGTCAGCGCAATTCTGTGCAGAAAGCTCTACCCTGCTTCCGGCAAGGGCTTTGTTGACAGCACAAAGATGTGTGAAAGGAGGTGCAACGATAAGACCTACGTGTTCTGGAACTCCGGCTGAAAGAGCAGCCACTTCCTGTGCAAGTTCTTTTCCTTCAGGCTTGGTGGTGTTCATTTTCCAGTTGCCTGCGACGATTTGTTTTCTCATTTTATGTAAGTTTTAAAAGTTCATGAAAAACCTTGCGAATTTCGTGATTTTTCCTGAAAAGAGCAAATATTGTTCATAATTGGACAGGTGCAAAAAAATGAGTATCTTCGCATTTTATACATTGCAAATACAGACATGAAGAATTTTGTAGAAGAATTGAAGTGGAGAGGCATGATCCACGACATAATGCCAGGCACCGAAGAAGAACTCATGAAAGGGCCTTCGGCAGCATACGTAGGAATTGATCCAACCGGGGATTCCCTTCATATCGGGCACCTGGTCAGCATAATGATACTCAAGCATTTCCAGTCTTGCGGACACAAGCCTTATGCACTCGTGGGCGGTGCTACCGGAATGATCGGGGACCCTTCGATGAAGAGTCAGGAAAGGAATCTGCTCGACGAGAAGACCCTCGAGCACAATGTGGAGTGTATCAAGAGCCAGCTTTCACGGTTCCTGGACTTCAACTCCGACGCCCCGAACAAGGCTGAGCTCGTCAATAACTACGACTGGATGAAGGACTACACCTTCATCAATTTCACCCGTGATATAGGCAAGCTCATCACCGTCAACTACATGATGAGCAAGGATTCGGTCAAGAAGCGCCTGAGCCGCGATTCTTCTGAAGGAATGTCATTCACCGAGTTCACCTATCAGCTCCTTCAGGGATACGACTTTCTCTACCTGTACAAGCACTACGGAGTAAAACTCCAGCTCGGAGGCGCGGACCAGTGGGGCAACATCACCACCGGTACCGAACTTATCCGCCGCACGGGTCAGGGTGAAGCGTTTGCACTCACCTGCCCGCTCATCACAAAAGCGGACGGCGGCAAATTCGGAAAGACCGAGAAGGGCAACATCTGGCTTGATGCAGAACGCACCTCACCATACCAGTTCTACCAGTTCTGGCTCAATGTGAGCGATGTCGAAGCAGAGCGATACATCAAGATATTCACCATGCTCGACAGGCAGACCATCGAATCCGCCATTGCAGCTCACAAGGAGTGCCCGGAGAAAAGGGAGCTCCAGAAACTGCTCGCAAAGGAAGTTACCGTCATGGTACATGGAGAGAAAGAGTACGAGACGGCAGTGAAAGCCTCACAGATGCTTTTCGGCAAGGCTACTACCGAAGACCTCCGTGCATTGGACGAGAAGACCTTCCTTGCCGTATTCGACGGAGTCCCGACCCACGCCATCGACCGCAGCAAACTCCCTCTTGGCATACTTGACGCCCTCGCAGTGGAGACGGACATTTTCCCATCCAAAGGCGAAGCGCGCAAGATGATTCAGCAGAACGGATTCAGCCTCAACAAGGAGAAGATGAACGACATCGCCAGAAACCTCACCGAGGAAGACATCATCGACGGCAAGTACATCCTCGTCCAGAAAGGCAAGAAAGACTATCATATCATCATAGTAAATGGATAAGCCAGCAAGCACAAGACAACTCAAGGTCGGCCGGGAACTTCAGCGCGACCTTGCGGAAATCATCCGCAGCAAGGGGATGACTGCATTCGGCGGAGCCATGGTGACAGTCAGCGAAGTGCGCGTAAGCCCGGACCTGAGCATGGCCAAAGTGTACGTAAGCATTTTCCCGTCCGACAAAGCGGCATCCGTCCTGCCTCTGCTCGAGGAGAACAAGAGGATTATCCGGGGAGAACTTGGCCGCAAGGTCGCTTCCCAATTGAGGATTGTTCCGGAGATTGAGTTCTACCTCGACAGCACCCTCGATTACGCGGAACACATCGAAGAACTGCTCAAAAAATAGTTGTATGGTGTGAAACCGGGACCGTTCATAGCGATACGATACCTGTTCGCCAAGAAGTCGCACAATGTCATCAACGTCATCTCTGCGATCAGTGCGGCAGGTATCGCCGTAGGTACGGCAGCACTGATACTTATCCTGTCAGTGTGCAACGGATTCAACGACATAATAGACTCCAACCTCTCTGATCTTGACCCTGATATCACCATAAGCCGCGCCGACGGGAAACGGTTCTCTTCGGACAGCATAGCCCTGACGGAGATTCTTGGAAGCGATGCAGACAATCTGACGGTGCATAGGGTCCTGGAAGAGGAGGTGTTCCTCACCTATGGTCAAGCTCAGGGAGCAGCCGGAGCAAAGGGTGTGGAGAGCAGTTACATCCAGGATTCAGCATTGTCCGGACACGTCCGCTCAGGAGAATTTTCCCTATACAAGAACGGATTGCCCCGGGCGATGGTGGGATATTCGCTGGCCGCATCAATGGGCATCAACCCTAAATTTTTGGAAAAGGTCGAACTGCACTACCCGTCAGACACCCCTCGAAATCCCCTCTCCGGCCCCGAACTTGCACTCAATAGCGTAAGGGTCGGCGTCAGTGCACTTATCAGCGTAAGCGAGAATGTGGATTCGCACCTGATGATTGTCCCGATAGAGACCATGCGCGAACTGGTGGGAGCCGGTGAAGACGAGGTGTCAGCCATTGAACTGACAACGGGCAGAAGCAGCACCAAGCACTGCATCAGACTGCTCAAGTCCGCCCTTGGGGACGAATACCAGGTGATGGACAGATATGAGCGCAACTCGTCGGTGTACAAGATGATGAAATACGAGAAGTTCGCAGTCTATCTGATTCTCATGTTCGTAGTGATAATCATTGCGTTCAATATTTTCGGCTCACTGTCCATGCTTGTCATCGAGAAGCGGGAAGACGTGAAGATGCTCCACGCAATGGGAGCGAGAGACTCCCTGACAAGAGGCATTTTCGTGTTGGAAGGATGGCTTATCTCGCTGGCAGGAATGGCCGCAGGGCTGCTCGCAGGGGTGGCATTGTGTCTTGTCCAGCAGAAATTCGGGCTCGTCAAAATGCCTGGAGGTTTCGCGCTAAACGCATATCCCGTGATACTCAAGGTATCCGATATCGCAGTGACAGTCATTGGCGTAGCACTTGCCGGACTCGCAATCTCACTTGCGGCGTCACGAAAAAAAATTTGATTTTTCCTCACTGATTTTTACATTTGTATTATATCTATGGAAGAGACTAAAAAATTATATCCTATCAAGTTCTGTACTATTCAGGACGAATACAACTGGGGCCATGAAGAATTCAAGCTTGCGGACCTTGGATACAAGGACTCGCTTGTCCGCGAGGGATGGCTCGCCGGCAACAGCATCGGCGAATTGATGGACACCTATATCGACAGAATTTCAGGAGACAACACATACGAATATTACGGAAGACAATTTCCTGTGTGCATAAGGCAACTTTCAATCAATGGAGATCTGCCGTTGCAGGTGCATCCGGGGGACGAGATTGCCGCACAGAGATATGATTTTCTCGGCAAGGAAAAGCTCTGGTACGTACTCGGCGCCGGGAAGAACGCCCGCATACTGGCAGGATTCAGGGACAACTGCAACGCGTCGGATTTCTACGCGGCCTGCGAGACCGACAGGACAGACGAGATGATGAATATAATCGCCCCGTATCCCGGTCTGGCGCTGAAGATCCCGTCCGGAGTTCCGCATGCCGCATCCGGAGATATGGAGATTCTGGAAATCGCCGAGTCTTCTCCTCTGGACTTCTGCCTCAACGGAAGAGGGCATGTGGTATCGGAAGATGAGTTTGACCCACAGCTTTCGCTGGTGGACGCCCTGGATTTCATCAAGTTTGAAAAGTTCACGACCGACCCCTCAAAGGGAAATACACTCGTGGACATACCGGCTTTCACCGCCACAAAGATGAATCTCACTGACCCTCTGCGCTGCAACAATGCCGAATACGACTCGTTCATCGTGTATTGCTGCGTATCGGGAGCGGCATCCATACAGATTCAGGTGCTCGGACAGACAGCCGACTTCCCGCTAAAGGCAGGAGAGACAATGCTCATCCCGGCCGAATGCCAAGATTTTACAATAGTACCGACAGCGGAAGAGACAGTCTTGATAGAAGTCACTTCCAATCGTGTGGAAACGGACGAATACATAGACCCCAAGGTAAGTGCCAAACTTCCGGGGGAAGAATAGAATATTATTATGAAAGGGGTAAGGATATTTCTTGCAAACGGCTTCGAAGACATGGAAGCGCTTGCCGTATGCGACGTACTTCGCAGAGGCGAAGTAGATGTCAAACTCGTAGGAGTTGAGCGAGGAACAGTTGTCTCCTCACATGGAGTCAATGTAGTCCCGGATTTCTGTTTGGAGGATTTGCCTGAAGAGGAAGGCGCCGCCGGAGAAAAAGACGTAATGATTTTCCCTGGAGGAATGCCGGGCTCCAAAACTCTCGCCGGATGCACAAGGCTCATCGCCGCAGCGCGCAGACACTACGCAGAAGGCGGCTCTCTTGCGGCCATCTGCGCAGCACCTGGACTGGTACTCAGCCAGATAGATTTGCCGGAAGGCAGTAAATTCACCTGTTTTGACGGATTCCAGGACCCTCTCATAGCCAAAGGCTGCCTGTTCACCGGAGCCCCGGCGGAGAAAAGCGGGAGAATCATCACGGGAAGATCCGCCGGACACGCAGTAGCATTCGGACTGGAGATTCTCAAAGTCCTGAAAGGAGAGGAGACAGTAGCCAAAGTCAGCCACAGCTTGTATCTGTACTAATATGGATAAAGTACGGCTTGACAAATATTTATGGGCCATAAGGGTATTCAAGACACGTAGCGAAGCCGCGGACGCCTGCAACGGCAACAAGGTCCGCCTCAACGGCGTGCCCGCCAAGGCATCCAAAGAAGTGAAGATAGGAGACCTGATTGAAGCGCGCAAAGGTCCAATGGTATTGACATACAGCGTTCTTCAGCTAGGCGAGCACAGGATGGGCGCGGCGCTTGTCTCTCAGTACGCAGAGGACAGGACCCCCGACTCGGAGAAAGAGAAGGCCCATGCGCCCCACGAAACCATTGTCCTTCAAAGGGATCGCGGTACAGGAAGGCCTACCAAGAAAGAACGACGCCAGATAGATGAGTTGATAGGCTATCTGGAAGAAGATATTTAAACTTAAGAATTATGTGCGGAATAGTAGGATATGTAGGTGAGAGACAAGCCTACCCAATCTTGATAAAGGGTCTGCAAAGACTCGAATACAGAGGTTATGACAGCGCCGGAGTCGCCCTTATCAATGACGACGGTGAGATGAGGATATACAAGTCCAAAGGAAAGGTAAAAGATCTCGAGGAAGTCGCTGCCGGCCATGATCTCAGCGGCCGCATAGGAATAGCCCACACCAGATGGGCGACGCACGGAGAGCCAAGCGATGTCAACGCCCATCCGCATGTCTCCGAGAATCACAAGCTCGCCGTTATCCACAACGGCATCATAGAGAATTATCTTTCTCTCAAGGAAGAGCTTACCAACCAAGGCTATCATTTCAAGAGCCAGACCGACACCGAAGTGCTTGTACAGCTTATTCAGTATATGATGGATTCGCACGGAGTTTGCTTCCAGGAAGCCGTTCCGCTGGCACTTCGCAGTGTTGTGGGAGCATACGCTATCTGCGTAATGGACAAGACCCAGCCAGACTGCATGGTGGTCGCCCGCAAGGGAAGCCCGCTCATAATAGGCATAGGCGAGAACGAGTTTTTCATAGGTTCGGACGCCTCCCCTATCATAGAATACACCAATAAGGTGATTTACCTGGAAGAAGAGCAGGTGGCATTCATCAAAAAGGGCGAAGAACTCCGGATTACAAACCTTAAGAACGTCAAGCAGACTCCTGTAATATGCAAGCTTGAGATGAGCCTGAGCGAAATCGAGAAGGGCGGATATCCTCATTTCATGCTGAAAGAGATTTTCGAGCAGCCGCGCACGCTGAAAGCATCCATGAAAGGAAGGCTTCACCCGGAACTCGGCACCGTGAAACTCTCCGGAATCATCGACAACAGGGAGCGTCTTCTGGGAGCAAGAAGGTTTATCATCTGCGCATGCGGCACCTCCTGGCACGCAGGTCTCATAGGCAAATACATTATAGAAGAACTCACCCGAATCCCGGTGGATGTGGAATATGCATCCGAGTTCCGCTACCGCAAGCCGGTCATATTCCCGGACGATGTGCTGATAGCCATATCACAGTCGGGTGAGACCGCAGACACTTTGGCCGCCATACAGCTGGCCAAGGATGCAGGGGCTTTTCTTTTCGGCATCTGCAACGTAGTAGGCTCCTCTATAGCAAGAGCCACAAATTCAGGATGTTACACCCATATCGGGCCCGAAATAGGAGTGGCCTCCACAAAGGCTTTCACAGCGCAGGTAACCACACTTTTCCTCTTCGCGATGAGTCTTGCGGAAGAACTGGGCACCATCACGGACGCCCGAAGAGGCGAACTCGTCAAAGCCCTGCAGGCCATTCCTGATCAGATAGCCAAGATTCTTGAGCACGACAAGGAAATCGCCGAACTCGCGAAGACATTCACCTATGCGCGCAATTTCCTTTATCTGGGACGCGGATACAACTACCCTGTCGCTCTGGAGGGTGCGCTCAAGCTGAAAGAAATTTCCTATATCCATGCTGAAGGATACCCGGCCGCGGAAATGAAGCACGGGCCTATTGCCCTCATCGATGAAGAAATGCCGGTAGTGGTGATAGCTCCAAAGCGCGGACACTACGACAAGATTCTCAGCAACATTCAGGAAGTCAAGGCACGCAAGGGAAAGGTCATCAGCATCGTTACCGAAGGAGACACCGACGTCAAAGCACTGTCCGACTTCTCGTTGGAGATTCCTGACACGGAAGAATGCCTCGTACCGCTGCTTTCGTCCATTCCTCTCCAACTGCTCGCCTACCATATCGCCATTGCCAAAGGTCGCGATGTGGACCAGCCACGCAATCTCGCCAAATCAGTAACTGTAGAATAATCAATAATAGACATGAATATCTGGGTAATTATGATAATTGTGATGGTGCTCTCATACATCATCCAACTCACTCTCAACAGCAAGTTTGACAAATACTCAAGGATTCCCGGCCCGCACGGGCTCACAGGAGCGGATGTGGCACGTCTGATGCTCAGACAGAACGGCATCAACGACGTCACCGTCCAAAGCGTCTCGGGCAAACTCACGGACCATTTCAACCCTCAGGACATGACAATAAATCTCAGCGAGGGCGTCTATAACAGCACTTCCGTAGCGGCATGTGCGGTGGCGGCTCACGAGACGGGCCATGCCATTCAGCATGCTACAGGATACGCACCGCTCAGACTGCGTTCGGCCTTGGTACCGGTGGTAACATTTGCCAACAACACCGTCCAGTGGGTGCTTCTTCTCGGAGTCATCATGATCAATGTATTCCCTTCCCTTCTGTGGATAGGAATAGGACTCTTTGCAATGACCACGCTCTTCAGTCTTGTCACTCTTCCGGTGGAAATCAATGCCAGCCAAAGAGCTATAGCATGGCTTGCCGGATCGGGTGTGGTCGATGACAACACCAAGCCTTACGCGGTGGATGCGCTCAAATGGGCAGCCTACACTTATGTGATAGCAGCCATCGGTTCACTTGCAACCCTGTTCTACTACATAGGTATCGCCAATTCACACAGAGACTAGAGAATGGGCAGACACAGGGAGACATTCTGGTATGCACTCAAGGTCTTCTACAACAGAGTAGAACCTCTTCGGAAAGCGCTCAAGGAAGCACGATATGACACCTATGTCCCGATGACTGTGGAGGAAAAGTACGACGACGGCCGTTTGAAGTACATACAGAAACCGATAATTTCCTCCCTGATGTTCGTCTGTTGCACGGAAAAATTCCTCAGAGAATTCAAGAACGGGCACAACGATGACTTTCTTTACTACTCGGAGCCTGGAGAAAATACGCCTGCCCCAATCAGCGACAGGGAGATGGAGATTTTCAGAAAGGCTACTGAACTTGCCGGCACCGGTGCGGAATATCTGGGCAGCGATACCTGGAAGTACTGCGTAGGAGACAAGGTAAGAGTTACCGAAGGGCTTTACAAGGGGCTCGAAGGATACATCAAGCGCATCAAGCACGCCCGCAAACTCATAGTGAGCATAGAGGGAGTCGCGGTGGTCGCCATTTCCGGCATACATCCCCAGTATTTGGAAAAGATTGAACAACACTAATACTTTAGAATATGGACAGAAAAATACACTTATCAGCACTTTGGGCTGCTGTAGTCCTTCTTGCTTCATGCGCAGCACCGCGATACATTGAAACTTCCTCCCCAGAAGAAAGCGGACTCAATCTAATGAAAATTACTGATGAGAATTCCATTTCGGTAGCAGGAAGCCCATCCGTTATCGGCGCGTCCGCCGCCAATATGCTGGGAAGATGCAGTGAGGAATCCGTAGGCTGGTGGCCAGGCAGATGCCTTGACATATCACCTGACGGAAAAGAGCTCGCCTATATGTCCAAAGTGGACAATAGTTGGAATATCATGATCAGAAAGTCCGGAGCCCAGGGAGCCGCTACTCAACGAACATTCCGCATGGTCAATGACTTCTCATGGGGCTCGGACGAGAAATTGTACTTCGCCGATGCATCGAATGAAAACCTTTCACAGATTTCATCCACAGATGCACACATAGGGACCATCATGAGGCAACTTACGAACAACAATCAGGATATGAATCCTGTGCTCTCAAAAGACGGCAAGAAGCTGTATTTCACGAGAATAGACCGCAATGGGCCATTTGTATGGTCGTACGACATAGAGTCCGGAGCGCTGACATCCTGCTGTAAAGGATTCAACCCGTGGCCTACCGCAGAAGGAGAATTCCTGTGCGTGCGAAACTCTTCAAACACCACTTCAAAATCAAAAACCAGCACGAACAGTGAGATCTGGCTTGTAAATTATGAGAAAGGCACCGAGACTCTCATTGTATCCGACAAGAAACGTGGCTTCACCAACCCTACTCTATCCCCTGACGGGCAATGGATACTATGCCAGGGCAACAGCAAATCCACCATTTCCAAGAAGAACAACCTCGATATCTTCGCCATCCGTATTGACGGCACACAGTTCATCCAGCTAACCTACCATCCTGCCGACGACTGCTCACCAGTATGGTCCGAGGACGGAAAATATATCTATTTCATTTCTTCAAGAGCCAACAAGGACAATGCGTTCAATATCTGGAGAATGAAGTTCAACCTATAAAACAACCAAGAATATGAGAATTGTTTCCCGCATCATTGCAGTATCCGCTTTTTTACTGTCGGTCGCTTTCTCGGCCAATGCACAGTATGGTCCATCAAGCAAAGGACAAGGATCTCACTACGGTATCAGACAGGGCACTAATGGAGGTGCAGAATATAAAGGAATTGTAGAAGGAGGTGTAGGATATGACTTTTTTGAAGAACAACTGGCATTCTCCGTCTCCACTTCTCATGGAGTGATCTTTAATGACAGTTTCTTCATAGGAGCCAATGTGGGCTTTTTTCACTCAAGGGTAAGCAATAATAATCGTTATGACTTTTACTATGTCCCGACTCTTGCTCTTGACAGCAGGTACTATTTCCATCTTCAGGCTATAGGACTGCAACCATATATCGGTGCGCAGGCGGGAGTCGGCTTCAGTAAGAACGATTATTGGTACTATACTGGCGCTAGCGGCTCGTACACCGAATTTGCTATGAATGCCACCCTGATGGCCGGACTCCGTATCAGATTAAGCGATAGTCTCGGTATAACCACAGGCATAAGATCAATATACACCTTCGATAATCTCGGCGTATTGTTCCAGGTAGGATTGGAATTCTAAATTCCGTCTGCTTAAGATATAAGAGAGACTGGTCATAGTTGATGCTGACCAGTCTCTCTTATTTGAACCACAAAACTATTGGAGTGCGTGGCAGGACAGCAGTGCAAGAGCCCATCACCGCAGAACCTGAGGAGCCGTAGTCCTCTGGACTGAGACCTGAACCTGCCCTGGCATCTCGTATGCCTAGGCTTTTTGCATAACAATTATTCATCAATACGGCTCAATTCTTCGTTCAGAAATGTGGTTTTCGGCTCAAATAATTGGAAAATGAGCCGTATTTTTCGTATATTTGAGCCGTAAACAGAAAGAATCATGACCAGAGAAAACGAAATACTCCAGTTCATGCTCTACCATCCTGGCTCCTCCAGAAGCGAAATTGAGGCCGGAATGAACCTGACTGAAAGCCCCGCCACCGTCAAACGAATCCTTGCTGCACTTGTGGAGGCGGGCTCCGCAATAGTTTCCGGCCAGGGGCGTTCCACGCGCTACAGCGTGTCCCCGCAGGCGCACGTGACGATGGAACTAAACATCGACACTTACTTTCAGAAGGAAACGGATGAGCGCGAGATCCAGACTAGCTTCAACTTTGAGCTCATCAACTACATCCTCCCTAAAGTGGAATTATTCACGGCTGAGGAGAAGGACCGTCTTGACGCATTGCAGGCCCAGTTCACCCGTAATCTGGCAGGCATTACCCCAAATGAATACCGCAAGGAGATGGAGCGACTCGGCATCGACCTCAGTTGGAAGTCATCTCAGATTGAAGGCAACACCTATTCCCTCCTGGAGACCGAGAAACTCTTGAAGGAGAAACAGACCGCTTCCGGCAAAACCAAGGAAGAAGCCGTCATGCTCCTAAACCATAAGGACGCGCTCGATTTCGTCCTGGCCGACCCCGAATACCTCAAGGAAATCTCCATCTGGCGCATAGAAGAACTACACGCGCTGCTCACCAAGGAATTGAATGTGGACAAAGGCCTCCGCAAACGTCGCGTGGGCATTACCGGCACCAACTACTATCCGCTGAACAATGAGTACCAAATCCGCGAAGCACTTGAAGACAGCTGCTGCCTCATCAACGGAAAGGAGAACATCTTCGAGAAAGCCCTATTGGCTCTGGTACTCCTATCATACATCCAGGCATTCTCTGACGGCAACAAGCGCACTGCCCGCATCACCAGCAACGCTATCCTGATCGCGAACAAGTACTGCCCAATATCCTTCCGTACGGTCGATTCCGTGGATTACAAGAAAGCTATGCTTATCTTCTACGAGCAAAACAACATCTCCGCTTTCAAGAAAATTTTCATCGACCAATTCGCTTTTGCCGTCCAGACCTACTTCTGATTCCGAGGGATAACGGTATAGCACACGCCCCGACATTCCAGATGGAGTGCCGGGGCTTTGCTGTGGATGCTGAGTGGGTGACGGCTATGGTGGCGGGATGGTTGGGTGGCATTCGGTACCGGAGAGGGCCTACTGGGGTACGGAATATGCGTGCCGTGCTCAAAAAGGCTTCCTGGGGTACGCGACGCATTTTCAGAGGCATTCGGTGTAAAAAACAGGCTTCACCGGTACGGAAGGAGTATTCGGTACCAGAAACGCCCTCCTACGGTACGGAATAGACACGCGGTGCTAAAAAAATGTATTTCCCTGATTTAGGTGGTTCTTCCACAATTTAGTTGAAGCACAGATCGCTGAAGACCATTTTTCGTTTGAGCAGGTCAAGAGATGCTTGCCCAAACATTACTCGCTTTACTGCTTTTAATTGGGCAACCGTACTCATCATAAATAACAGCAAAAATGGATATTCCCTCTCCAATATAAGCCTTTATGGAGCAGCCTTCAGAAAAACCAGCTTCAATAAGCGCTGGAGGATTTCCGTATAAATGAAATATACCCCTATCCGAAATATTCATATTCTCGACATTGGGTGCTATTCCAAAGTTGTTGACATTCCTCAACCAATCGGGTGGAGCGACAAATCTTGATGTGCGGTACTTTCGGGTAACTGTAGAGATAATCTTTAATGCCTCAATCATTGTTGACTTTCCAGCATTGTTCTTGCCAACCAAAATGGATGTACCATTAAAGGTTATCGTACTTTCCTCATAACAACGAAAGTTCTTTATGGATAGTTTTCGAATCATCTTTTCTTCCCCTTTTTTTATCTCGGTTATTTGCCCACTATTTCCCCTCTCCTACAGAGTTTTGTAAATCGGAATGAAGCCCTTGGAGATAGGTAGTAACAAGTACATTCCGAAATTCCGAGCGCGGTTTGCGATCCTGCATCAATAGAAAGAAATCTTGATCAAGTTCAGCATAAGTTTCTTCCCTTAATCTCTTTACGGAGTAAGGATGACTATAATCACTTAAATATTCCACCGAATTCAAGAATAAACTATAGAATGGCTCGTTCTGCATATGCCAAAAGGGAGTTGCAATCTTACATTTAAAAACGAGAGGTGACCCAATGTATTTGTTCTATTCTACACTAAAAGTCTCTTCTAATTTTTCTGTAAGAACAATCTTTGGCGAAGTTATCTCCCCTGATTCTACCAAATCCATGATTGCAAGCAATAATACAGCTTTATGTGGTGCTTTCCTTCCCATAATGACCGCAGTGGACAGATGGGTTAATTGCTGAATACAGATGGCAGTGGAATCCATAGAAGGGAATGGGTTAATTATTGCTTTTTCCAGAGTTGATACCCGTCATTTTCATCATACGAGAAACGATAATTTGAACCATAACTAGTTAAAATTAGGTTCTGGAAATCCGAGTACATTAAAGAATACTCACCACTCCCGTACCATTGGGTACTAAGGTACATTTCCCGTCCGTCTATTACAAATGGAGTTTCGAACCACCGTGGCTTGAATCCATGTTTGTTCCTAATGTGAATATCACCCAAATTGGTGCTAATGAACATTCCTGTTAGACGGAACGCGCCCTCTTTGTAAAGTTGAATGCTTTTTGAATGAGATTCTTTGAGATAAGGTAAAAATGCGGCCAATTTATCTTCCTCGTTAACCAGGAGGACGACTTTATAGATAAAATCTTTGAGGACTTTGTCGCGTACAGCTAAACGTTCTTCCAAAGGATGGTCTTCGGGGTCGGTGTTCTTGGTGATAATTCTGCCTTCGGGTGTCTCCAGTTTTTTCTGCTCAACGGGATTGTCGCTTAAAAAGAGTCGAATAACTGGTTTTTCCTCATATGTAAAATACATTGCTGTCTTATCTTCAATAAGGAAGCGACGGATATTGAAACCATTGTTGTTCAAGTCCTTTAAGTATATTCGTCCATCTTCCCTATAAAGTATAGTAGCCGTGTAATTTGCTATAGGTCCCGAGAAGAAGTTAGTAATTGAGTATAGTTCAGATGCAAAAAAATCGTAGCTAAAGTCAATTTGGGTAGCTCCAGAGGATCTTGTTTCATAGAGGGGCAAATGATTGACAGTAAAGCATAGGGCTTTAATAAAGTCATCACGATATAACTTAAACGTGATGGACTGACTTTCGCCCTTCTTCATTCCGTTTGGAATGAGGAATTCAAAAATATCAGCTGAGAGGTTGATGCTGCTCTCATTTGAACTGCCTTTTGTTAGCTTGTAGTGGCAATCCTGCCTTTTAGGATATTTAATAATTTCCATATTTTGTTATGGTTTTATAGCGTTACATTCAATAAGGTATCGCATTATAGCATATACAACATTGACGCTAACCGCATTCCCTGCCTGTTGGTATAATGCACCATCCGAAACACCAGCAGAACGCGCATCTGTCACAAACTCTTTAGGAAAGCCTTGTAGCATAAAAGCTTCTTCGGGTGTTATTTTCCTAATAGGGAGTGAAGCCAACTGCTCTTTTGTGCATGTCAACGCGGGATTCTCTTTTCCGTGAGATTCGATATAATCCTGACTATAATAATTATCTTGACAAGCCCTGTGCATTTTGTGCATCGTTGCCGTCAATGTCCTTGCCACCCTTTGATTAATTTCCGATTTTGATTTATAGCCAGCTGTTCCGTCACTTAAGATTGTCGGTTTGACTTTCTCTGATAGGAAGTATTTCTTGTCAGCAGCGACATCCAGTATGTCAAGCACAGACTCAAATGATTGTCCGCCAAAATTACTCTTGTTTTCTTGAAAATTCTCAAGGACTCTATTCTCGGAGAAGTCAAACATAAATCCATAGGGTAGTTCTTTCGTTGTGGCGAAAATAAAAATTCGACTTCTCTTCTGTGGTAATCCAAAGTTTGCGGTATTAAAGATATCCTCATATACCGAATAGCCCTTTGCTTCCAGTTCCCTCCTTATTCGTTTGTATGTATTCTTATTATCATGGTTCTGAAGATTCTTTACGTTCTCCAGGAGTAGATATCGAGGTTTCTGTTCGCCCAGAGCATCAATTATGTCCGTGATTCTAAAAAACAGTTGGCCTCTGTCCTCCTTGAACCCTTGCTGTTGTCCCATCATGCTAAATGCTTGGCATGGAAAGCCCCCTGATAAAATATCAATTGGTGCCAGACTTCTAATCTTGCTGGGGTCCTTGGTAAAAGCGACGATATCTCCGAGAACTATTTCATTGGCATCGGGATGATAACAGGCTCTATATGTAGTAGCAGCCCTCGCATCTATTTCCGAGTAGCCGATACTTTCAAATTGCATTAGTCCATCTTTTGACAGTAAATCGAAAGCTCTTCTGAAGCCTCCAATCCCCGCGAATAATTCTAAATGCCTCATAGAAACTTCATTATTGCATTTCCTATTACCTCAGCAAGTTTTACCGGGACAGCATTCCCTATCTGAGCATACCAAGAGTTCTGCGCCCCTTGGAAAACATAGTCATCAGGAAAGGTCTGTATTCTCGCTGCTTCCCTTGGACTTAGGCCTCTGGCTTCCCATGGATGAATATACATATTGCAGTCGTACTTCATATGCGAAGTAATCGTTTTGCAAATTTTTCCCTCTTCCAGCTTATAGTATTTATCCTTAAAGATATTATTCCTTCGGGTATAAGGCATAATGTCGGCGATAGATTCGTGCGTAGAATCCCCACCTTGCGGCAACCGTAGGAATATCTCTAAATCCCTTGGATTATTATAACGGTTCTTATGATTATATAGTTTGTCTATGACTTTTTCACCATTAATAAACCGATAAAAATCATTTATGGTATATGTGAAATCTCGAACAGTTAATCCGGATTCGTAGTTTTCAACACCAGACTTCCCCTTCTGTTTCTTGACCTTCAATTTTGGTAGTCCTTCTAGTGCATCTCTTAGAACAAAGGGTGAACATTTCTGCTTATCAATCTCATCGAAAATAGCTTGTGGCTTCACGCCCATCCTATTCCCTATAAAAATTAATCTTCTGCGATTCTGGGGTACCCCATAATTCTGCGCCTCAAGAACTTTGGCATCAAAAACATATTCATCACCGAGATATTTGCTAAAATCTTCTTTAATTTCAGGCAACTTCTTAGCCATCCCTACAACGTTCTCCATCACGAAAAATTTCGGCCTCACATATTGTAAGAATTGCAGATATGCTCTATATAGACTGTTCCTGGGGTCATCAATAATCCTTTGCCGATTTGCAGTTGAGAATCCTTGACAAGGCGGGCCTCCGCATACAAGATCAATCCCTTGAAGAAAACCTTTATAATCTTGAATATGATTATTTAGTTCGTTTATGTCCCCAACGTAACAATGCCCTTCCGGAAGTTGGTGATTTGCTTTATAGGTATCACAATACTGTGGAACGATTTCATTCACAAACCATGGCGTGAAACCAGCATTCTCCATACCGGTACTGAGGCCCCCACAGCCTGCAAATAAGTCAACCAACAAATGGCATGTTCCGTGTTTTTTCATAAATACTCTAAGATGATTATTCAGGCATAATATAGCCCTCGTCCTCGGCTTTTGTTATTATCTTAAACAAGCGTTTGATTTGCATCTTTGTAGGAAGACTGCCACGACTGATATAAGATGAAATTGACTTGACGAAATCTCTGTCACCAGGCGATAAAAGTTGTTCGCGCTCTAAATCATTATACATGCGCATCCAATAAGCAGCACCTTTTGTAAATACGCCAACCTCAAGCTCAATGTCACTGTTAAAGCGGTGGGCTTTTGCCGCTGCTTTTGCTTCATCCTTCATCTCTTGAGCATTAATGAGAGAGGATTTAAACTCATCCGTGAGTTCTATCTTAAATTCATCTCTAAATTTCTTCCAAGTACTTGCTTTCTTTGCATATTCTCGAACAATAACACCTTCCGAATCCAGCAGGAAATAATGTGTCTGTTCAGCTACTATCTCGATTTGATGAACCAATTCGGGATAAAGCATTTGTTTGTTCCAGATACGTTTCCAATCAAGTTCATATCCACTGGGGATTTCGTAAATGATTCGTGCAATTGTATATGGAACAATCTGGGCTTTATTACCACCCTTGGGGTACCATGGAGCTTTGTTAACAATCCTGTCGACGGAATCAAACAAGATGACAGATGCGATGGATTTCTTAAAGAAGAATTCATTGATACTATCTTTATCCTTTTCGTACATCTGTTCAATAGTATTTGCAAAGGCCTTCATATTATTTGCCGAGCCCTCACAAACAACGTGCGGATTCATGTAAATGGTATTCAAGCACTTGGCCAATTTTTCCTTTTTAACTACTTGATTCTTGGGATTTTTTGCCTTGTACTTTTCCCGCTGAGCATCCGTCATTTTCATTTGCTCTTGTTCCCAACGGCCTTTCGACCGTTCGTAATACCAAGTAGTTTGGTGAGGGCTTCCATTGACCGGAGGAGCGAGGTGCTTTAACGATAGTGTTTCCATCGTAACATGGAAAGGATCATTAGAGAAGAAGTCTGCATCAGAAACGGGATTCTGGCAGTTTGCACTCTTCGAAATTTTCTGGACGATATCTTGGTATTTCGCCTCTTCATCCTCGGTCATATCGTTTTCTATATTCAACACGGTGAGTTTCATTGGCACATAAATCTTATCCAGATTCTCGTCTGAGACTTCTTTTTTAACTTTTGCACTTGCAAGGGATGCAGTTGTTTGGCCACCATTAATGATTTGGAAGTTGTTAAAAGCCACAATCTTCGACTTGTCAGGGGATAGTTCGATAGAATGAGCCACAACCGAAATTCCGTTATTGTAAGTGAAAAAATTCTCGGGATGCTTACCAATAATTGTCTCGCGGATCTTCTTGTTCACCTTACCACGGACACTTAAGAAGGCACGGACATTTCCTTCAAGAAGACGGCTGCCATGATCCAAGTAGATTTTTGCAAGGAAGGCACCAGGGACGATTGCCATATAAGAATCATAAGCATTATTATTACCCAGATTCGCTTTAAGACATTGAATGCCGGAAATACCATAGTCACGGCATCTTATCTGGATTGTTTCGTTCGTGGACGAGAGCATCGACTGATAGAAACGCTCCATTGTCCACAAATTAAGTTCGACAGGCCTGCCTAAGACATCCTCTTTCTTAACATTCTTAACCTGAGAACTGAGGACCGAATTGGTGATAATGTAGAATTTGAATTTCAACACTTCCGTATTGAGGGAATTCACCCCTATACGACGCTTGAATTCTTTTGCGATATCAATTATTGGGTCCGAATCATCACAATACTTGCGAATGTTCCCTGCATATGCTTCCTCAATAAAGTAGCGCATACGGCTATACAGCTCGTCTATACGCGTATTGGTAAGAGTAGTCTTTTCAATACTGTTTTGGAAGTCGCTGATAAGAAGCACAATGGAGCTATCTGCATCATCAAATGCATAAGCATCAAACGCCATCGCCCTTCCATGCAAACCGCGCATATCACAGGAGAATGGATATGGATCGGAGAGTTCTCCCAACTCTTCCAACATCTCAACCGTTGTGTTGATGAATTCGTCATCAACATCATTTTGGTTGAGGCTCGCATCATTCCTAAGTTGATTTAGGAACTCTATTCTGTATTCATCAATTTCCATAGTCCCAATCTATTTTATATCCTTGAATTTCAGAGAGCAATATGTCATATTGTGCCCGACAGATTGCTTCACTAACATCATGCGTAGTAAGCTTAGGGAAGGATGCCGTCACATGGTATCTTTCTCCAAGTGTAACCTCGTAGACATATTCGTCATACGCACTATCGAAGTCAAAATCGTTATCAGCCAACTTATTAAGTAGAGAATCGCGATTAAAATCGTTCGACATTGTATTCAAAAGACCATTTGCCAACTTGTTTAGCGTAATTCCATCATAAACAGGGCTCATTTTTTCTAATTGAAATACGGCTAATTCTCCTTCAATAGGGCTTTGTAGTTGTTCCAAAGAGGAAATTCTAACTGACGCTTTCCCAGATGAGATTGCTTTCACCTCATACCAACAATCCTTCAAGGAGAAATCTTTATGTGTTAGTTCACTGCCGGACCAAGAGAGCAACGCAATATCTTCTCCATATGTTGGAATCATATAATCACGTAGAAACAGCAATTCTCCAATCAGCCCCATTATATCCTGTTCTTGAAGTTTATTAGTCTTCCCCTGGAACATTCTGCGCCATGAGTAGAATCTATTCACAAGAAGGCGATAGCCCAGAGTTTCATCAGTCGTAGATTTTGTCGTTTCAATTATATCATTGCAAAAAACGCAGAAAGTATCAAACATCTCCTGGTCTTTCAAGAAAAAGACAATACTGTTATACTCGGGTGTCGCAAACTGATGTATTCCGATGGAGTTGCATGCCTTTACGGTTTGAGGTGTAAAGTCTCCACGAAATTCCAGACAATAGTGGTTATTATCATCGATGCCGATATAGATGTCAAGCGGATACTCGGCACCGATTCTTTTAAAATATCCGGGAGCGGTATGTTCGCGAAATGCAACAGCGATATCCATAAGCATTATTCTTCTTCTGATTCTTCGAATTCTTCTTCCATGACTTGTCGCTGGAAGGTCTTATTTACTCGGTATTTTTTTTGCGCCGAATCGGCATTACCATTCGCAGGGAAACCGATGGCAAAACCCAGAATGGGATCATCTCCAATAGCAGTCAAATAATCAGTAAGCTTTCGCTCCGTCCCAGTTCCCGAATGCTTAATGGAGTATATGATAAGCAAAGGGTTTCTCTCAGAGATATACTTAAACCATGTGTTGCTAGGGATCCCTTTACCTATAGGCTCTTTGGCAGCAAGCTTTGCCGCTTTCATGGCTTCTTTAGCTTTGTCTCTCTGCTTTGATGTAATGCCAACACAACCATCGGTAGGACCGCCTAATGTACCACGGCCTGTAAAACATATATGGTTGTTAGTAATGATCATGTCACGATTCGCATTGTAAACTGTTACTCCGTGTCCATAATCTATACTATCATCCCCAGATCCACTTTGTATGGATATATCCCATGTCCCAAGTTTTTGGCCAGTATTATCGCTTAAAAACTCCAGAATCGTATTAGTATTAAACTTGGCATTAAATTTTGATACCTCAATTTGAGACAATAGATATGTGATAAAGTCGACTGGGACATCGTAGAAAACTTTTGTCTTATGCTTATCCTTAGAGTCAGCAATACTTTCCGCTTGATAGCCGGTAGCATAGAGCCTTTGAACCATAGTCTTAACAGCAGCAAAATTTTTCGCATTTTGAGAGGCAATTAAGCTGGCATATGGCGTTTCAACAAGGCTACCCCAATATGTTAAATACTCTACTCGCTTGAATGATGTGCGCATCTTATTGTACGCGGTGATTTGTAATTCGTTACTTTCATCACGTACTTTGATCCCAAATTCCTGCGGAGTCATCTTTTCCTCGAACATCTGACGAATATCGTCTTTTAATTCCTCCGTGGATTTCGTTATTTCCTCATACCAACGAGCACTGGTGTGGCTTGTCCAAATTTGGCATAGGTCATCATAATTAGGACGGTAACCAAACCATCGGCCCATTTGCATTAATACATCGAAAGTGCTGGTATTTCGATAGAAATAGCTTGTCATAAGGCCCTTTAAGGTAAGGCCACGAGAAAGAGCAAGTCCGCCGATGGCGATAATGCGCATTGATGGATTGGTTTTATAATCAAGCTTCATACTGGATTTCCCACTGTTGACAACTACCACTTGTATTTTATCAATCGCATCCAGCAGAACTTTCTTATTGATGACAGAGTCTCTGTCTAGTCCCAAATGCGTGAAATGTTTATTCCAGGCCGTGACAAACTGCCTGTAAATAGGGATGTCTTTATTATAGTCGTTATTGTCGCTAAAGTCAATGCTAACAGCCTTGTGAATTAAACTGACAATCCCCTCGACTTCGTCTTTTAGATAATTTTGAACCTTTACGAAACGCGATACATTAATCATCATTGTACGAGGGCTCTTAGCGTCCCCACGCAGATCCCTTACCGCATTTGCTATCATATAACAATAGATAGATTCTGTAAGGGATTCAGGCAATTCACCCTCCCATTCCTTAGGATGTTTATAGTAGAGCATCCTTGTTAGGCGCTCATTAGGCTCCATCGCCTTTAATATATCGTTATCCGGTTCATCAATGTCATCTATAAATTTCAACATAGAGTGATTCTCGCCATCTTGATAGAATATCTTTTTCGCCCCGATATAGTTTGACGGGGTAGGCAAGACATAAATAAAATGTTCTGGGAACAAATCAGCGCTCGTCATTTGCTCCGTTGTATCAGGGTCGATGAAGACATTTGCAAATGGCGTAGCGGTGAACCCTACATATGTTGAATTATTAAACGAGGTGCATATCTGTCTAATCAATGCATTTGTCCGCGTTGGACTTGTTTTGTCATTTTTAGTGTTAATAGATGCATTGTCAGCCTCGTCATCTATCAAAAGAAGAGGCACATGTATTTTATCGTCGATGACACTCTTATTAAGCTCCACAAGCCAAGTGAGCAATTTTTCCAGAACCGTCACATTTTTCTTGACGATAAACATTACAAGACTTTTGTGAGAACTCAAGGTGGTCAGTAAGGTATCCGAACTCCCCACAAAATCATCTTGATATGATGTGTAGGCCATTGCTCGAATCTCTCCATTATCGAGTCCTACACCAACTCTATTAAAAGATTTCTGTCTTGTGCCCTTTTTATCTGCCCTAATTGTAAAACCTATTATGCCTTCCTCCATCCTTTCCTGGGTCTGTTTTCGAAGGCCTTCAGTGGTTCCTGTAAGAAGAATGACCACCTTATACCCGGCATCTGCGGCTTTACAAATTAGACCTCCGTAGGTTGCAGTTTTGCCTGACTGAACATCTCCTATAACAAGACCCCTTCTAAAAATAGGTTTTGCTGGGTCAATATTTGGGTTGCCAAGGCAATTCATTAACTCAACCAGCGTCTTCTCTCCAAGGAGATTTACGCTTGGAAGAGGGAGTTTCTCATATGAGATAAGGTGAGTACGATAACGACTCCAAAAGTATTCTTCTTGGGGTGTGAACTTACTGTACCAATCAGGGATATCGTCGTAGTCGTTATATATAATACTCGAGTGTGTATGCTTAATTTTGAAGCGGGATTCAAGTCGGCGACGGAGAGCAGCATATTCTTCCTTCTCGAGTTTTATCCCCAAGAAGCTTTCTCCTTTCTCAATTTCTTTCACTAAATCTTCTTCAGAAAACAATTTGCCCATCTTCTCCTGGGCATCCATGCTGAAGAGTATGAAATTATGAACGGCCTCGAATGCATCAGGTGTCATTTCTCAATTTCGTAATGTTTATATAATTTCTCTTTGATACTTTCAAAATTACAGAAGGGCTCTGAGGAGAAAAGGGTATCAATGATTTCCTTCGGTTCTTTAAACTGCTTGGCAAAATTGACCATCATTATCGCTTCTTGAAGAATATCATTCTCTCTATCTTCGGCTTCTTTAGGGATAATGGAGTTATTGGCCTGGTCAATATACATTTGCTGTATTGGAATGTTTCGTTCAATTTCCTCTACAAGCATATCTACATAAGACTTTGCTTCGTCAGGTATTTGCTGTTCGACAAACTTAAACAACTTACTATCACGATTTATCTCATAGAAAAAATGGCTATCACGCCCTTCTATTCTATTCCAGAGATAGTCGATATTGTCATTGATATTGTTTTTGCGACCTCTATGCGTTTGTTGACGGACAGATATATCCATCGCCTCCCGAACTTTTCGGTTCAACTGACTCTGAATAGCTTTCGGTATAGATGCACTTTGCTTCTTAACATCGAGTTTCCAAATATCATCCAAGGTGTTTGGGATATCTACTCTAATCCGTGCATTTTTAGTTAGCTCATTCCTTGGTAGGCCAAACCAAGTGCCATAAATGATGAGTCTATTATTGCGATATATGTAATACCCTTGTTTAGTCCGGAGATCTTCTATTCCGCCTAATTTTTCTATGTCTGCATCAGACAAATCTTTTTGGAAAGGGAGGACAAACGGCTGAACCCATATTTGTCGCTCTACACCAGTCGAATCCAACAATGCTACAGAAACTTCCTTTTTCCTTGTGGTTTTGGGATTATTCTCAAGGAATGGATCGAGTCCTTTTACTTTGTGATTATTTACATAGAAAGTGATTCTCTGATTCTTAGGGGCATTTATAAACCTATGAAACGTCAATCCAACGTGCTTAATTATTTTCTCCTTATAATCGTTGAGGGTGGCATAAACTTGGCCTCCAGATGCTTTATCAAGAATATCGAAATCTTCCCATACAACCAAGGTGCCACTTTTTTGTTGGCTTAAGGCATCAAAACCCTTGACTTTCTCAATTTCGTTTTGATCCAGTTCAAAAACCTCCCACTTTTTGCACTTAAGGATATGTTTATAATCCCATCGGTATCCAGAAATACGAGTCCCCCTTTTTGTTACGACTGTTAATACCCGACATTGCGACAATGATGCTGATTTCATACCCAAGCCAAAACGGCCCATATCAGATTCATCTCGGGTTGATTCGCTGGCAGAGCTACCATATCTCATGGCATTGAAATGTTCACTTTTGGTCATCCCGTGACCATCGTCGAGGATGTAAACAAAAGATTCAAACGCGGAAGTGGGGAAATTGATATGGATTTCCTTGGCTCCAGCACTTACGCTATTGTCTATAATGTCAGCGATAGCTGATTCAAAGGAATATCCCATTGAACGCAAGGACCCCATGAGGTGATCAGCCTTAGGGGAATTATCAATAGCTTTTGCCATTAATTATGTTATTATTTAGTCGCTTACTCGCTAAAACACACAAAATTAATAAATTTTCGTAGAACGGAATATAGTAGAGTCAAGAAATCGACATTTTGAGGGTTGATTTGACAGTATGTTGTCGAAAAATCTGTCACAAGTATAAAATAGTAACGCCCCCGTCCTGATGGCGGAGGCGCAAAAAGAATTACTCAGCATGAAAGGTTATTCTGCCGGCTGTTTCTTTAGCCAAGAGTTGTACATCAGTTTGAAGGTCCTCAACAATCTCTTCTGTTCACGTGTATGCAGGCGATGGGCGACATGCTCCAAGAACTTCGCATCTGTAGGATAAGAAGTGTGGCGGATGTCAATGTCTGCCTTGATGTCATGGGCAAGAAGCTTGTAAGAGCTGAAGGGGTAGGTGCGCATATTAGGATAGCGCTCGGTGCGCAGAACAGGCCTCTCCGGTACGGAAGAGATATTCGGTACCGGAAACCCCCTCCTACGGTACGGAACCATGCGTCGGTAATAGCCTTTTATGATGTATGGAAGGAAGCGACCGGCTGCAGCCTGCAAGGACATAATTGATGCTATTTTACTCCTCCTTCGCTCCGGGTATCAAAGTCTTCCTGTCGGAAATCTTGATCCCGTAGGCGATATTGCGAACTTTTCCCTCCTCCGGGACCAGGATACCTATCTCTGTAAGGTATTGGACATCCCGCACGGCAGTATCCGGGGAAACTTTTGCGAGTTTTGCCCAACGCTTGGCAGTGAGCTTGCCCTTGTCTTCGTCCAGAAAAATGTTGAGGACAGTGCGCTGACGCTCATTGATATCGGCTTGGGAATGATTCTGCCAAAAGACCGCCTTGTCCAGAATGGACGATAGCATCTCTTCGGCCCCTTTGATGGCTCGAAGCATACAATCCAGATACCACTCAATCCAGGCTGTGAGGTCCGTGGTTCCTTTCTGGCAGCGCTCCAGTATGTCATAATACTTATTCTTTTCCTGTCCAATCTGGCGAGACATACTGAAATACCTCCGGGGTGAATTGTCCGCCTGACTGATGGCCATGTCGGCAATGGCGCGTCCTATACGGCCATTGCCGTCGTCAAATGGGTGGATGCTGACGAACCAGAAATGTGCTACGGCCGACTTAATATAATCTCTTGGAGTTGATGGATCATTGAACCACTTCAGGAACACATCCATTTCCTTCTGGACTCTGTCCGGAGAAGGGGCACGATAATGGACTTTCTCCCGGTCAAGGGCACCAGATATGACGCTCATCTCATCGACGCGGTATTTCCCCACATTGATTTCCTCATATCCACTCCGGCCTCCAGGGAAGAGGCAGCAGTGCCAGCCGAACAACCGGTCATTCGTAAGAGGCTTATCGTATCCCTGGACAGCATCCAACATCATTTCCACGATTCCCTCTACATAGTGACCGTAAGGAACCTCACCCGTTATCTTTATGCCCATCCTACGGGCGATGGAGGAACGAACCTGGTCGGAATTAATCAGCAGGCCTTCAATTTCGGAAGAGGCAACAATATCATGGGTATATGCCTCAACAGCAGCACGCTCTTTCACATCGAATCCAATAGCAGAAAGAATGCCATCCAGGTAGCCTGTTGCTTTGTTTATGGCAGCTAGTTTGGGGTCGGTACGCGTGCGGTCCCAAGTGAAAATCGGCCAACTATCTGTCTCGTGTATATACATAACGTGTCTAATTTTTACAAATATAATACTTTGCGGGAAATAAGCCGCAAAATTTGCGGTTTACTCACCGCATTTGTATTCATTACAAACTTTCTATCCAGGTAATGATCTTTTGAAGCACCTCTGGAGAAAAGGTTTCTTCAATCTCCCGGTACTCTATGGATGCACCTGTAGCGCAGTGTTGGAACATGTGGTTTACGCCGTCAACGGCTTCTATGCAGTTGTTCCCGCCGGCAGGAAGTCCGGACTTCAGGGCTTCGAGATTGCTTCTGCATTCCACCTGCGTATCTTTAGTACCGTTCAAAGCCAGAACCGGGCAATGCACTTTATTCAGCAGCTTTCTTACATCCAGCTTAAGGAAATACTTCATATAGGAAGACTGGAGTTGCATCAGCGTGGCCTGGAAATTCTGCTTCAAGGCATCGGGAAGGCCGGTTCCTTCGGCTGATGGCATCGGCCCGTCGGATATCCTGGCGTCAAAGGCCTTCTCCAGAAGGGTGCAGTATTCATCCACCGCACCGCTTCCGAATCCGGCATAGGCCAGTATGGTGCGATTCTGCCAAAGGAGCAGTTCCTTGCCGGAAACAATCATTCCCGCGAGGCTTATTATGAAATCCGCGTTCCCTTCGGCTGCCAGCATGAATGCGATGGTGCCACCCTCGCTGTGGCCGATGACCCCCACTTTGTCAAACCGCTTCCGGAGAAAATTGATGCCTAAGAGCGCATCGTTCTTCAGGTCCTCCGTCGTGCAGTTGACCACATCACCGGTGGATTCACCAAAGCCACGGTCGTCGTAGCGGAGCGTGGCTACGCCCTTTCGGGCCAGAGCATCAGCAATCACCGCAAACGGCTTATGCTCAAAGATTTCCTCATCGCGGTTCTGAAGGCCGCTGCCAGTCACCATAACCAAAACGGGTGTCTTGCGGCTATATCCCTCCGGCAGCACCAGCGTCCCTTTCAGGACGGCGTCGCCATTGGAAAAAGACACGTCCTCCTGGGTATAAGGGAAAGGACCGATTGGAGTTTGCGGCCGGTTCAGTTTGGGTTCGCCAGGAGTAAGCGTCAGTGGGAAAGACACCCCTTGCTGCGTGAAGGTTCCCACAATCTGCCTGCCCAGATACAGACCATCGAATATCGCCCCGATGGAAGGGACCTTGATGGTCAATTTTCCTATCTCCGAAATATTTGCCTCGGCAGGAATCCCCCTCACCCCCTGTGCTGGGGAATCCATCGTCGCACCGTCATCCCCAATATGGAAGACGAGGGGCAAGTCCATTCCCTGAACAGAGATTATCCCGGGCCAGGCGCCCGTTTGGGCGTATGCACCACAAAAGCAAAATGCCAAAAGGCACGATATGGCTATAATCCTTTTCATATCAATCATGTCTATCTCTATTGAAAACAAAAGTAACGATTTCAGACGAAACACAATCCTCGCCTCATAAAAATCAAGACAGATTACTTTGGGATATTTTTGTAAAACGCCACCGGCTAAAAGTCCGGTGAGATGCTTGCAGTAGCAACATACTCTTCACCATCAAACAACGAAGACTGATTCATAGGTTGAGAGACCGGTACTTAAGCGATGACCGCCGTAGAGGAATCTGCGGAGAGTTGTTCGAATATCTGAGAACTGGCACTATGGCGTGCAAGCCAACTCTATTCTTGAATTTCCTTCGTGATGAATTTCTTGATTTCTTCTTCGCTAGGAAGTTGAATCATATATTTTTCCACAAAGATATTTTGGTCAAGCCCAGCAGTGGCATACTTTACAAGAGTCTCACCCTTGTCCGTACACAACAGAAGTCCAATTGGAGGATTGTCATCGTGCTGCATCACCTCATTCTTGTAATAATTCAAATACATATTCAATTGTGAGGCGTATTCGTGCTTGAATGCATCTATCTTTAATTCGCAGATTATGTGACATTTCAGTATTCTGTGGTAGAACACCATGTCCACGAAATAATAATCATCATCAATCAAGAGACGCTTTTGTCTTCCTTCGAAACAAAATCCAGTTCCCATTTCAAGCAGAAAATTCTCAAGATGATCAAGAATCGCTTGCTCAAGGTCGTTTTCTGTGACAAGTGCACGACTATTCAACCCCAAGAATTCCAACGTGACGGGTGTATTGATCACATCTCTCGGAGTAAGAGATTCTGCTGATTTGTTGGCCAACTCTACCAGAGCCTCTTTGTTCCTTGATAATCCACAGCGCTCATAGAACAGGGAATTGATTTGGCGTTTCAACTCCTCGTATGACCAACAGCCTCTAATTGACTCAATTTCATAAAAGACTCTCTTTATCGGGTCTGATATGGCACTTAATGCCAATAGTTGTGAGTACGACAATCTGGAGAACAACCTTTCCGCGGGGACAAATATTTGATTTCCAAGATTTTGGGCCGCACTTGCGAATTCGGCGGATGGCATCCGCCGAATTGGTGCCTCACAAACGGCGGATATTGTCCGCCGAATTTCAGGACGATCTGCAATGACTTTGACAACCTCCGTTCCAAGTTGTGGATAGGCAAGATAAAATTGTCTAAACTCTCTCAGACGACGTTCGGATATTCCCTTGGTATTAATCCTTTCCTCCAGTTTCTTCAAAAGCTGCTCTCCATACTGGGCGCGATCGGTTCCATTCTGCTCAAACTCGACGATGTAGTGTCCCATTAGCCAGTTTCGGCAAGTGAGGGAGAGATTCACGGCGTGAGCTGCTGTTGTTTGGAGGGCATTCTGGACAGCCGAAAGGCTGGAAACAAGTGATTCAAAGTCCATACGCAAAGTGTTGTTCAATGCAAATTTAGAGAAAAATTCTGATTGCGGAAATGCTATTCGTTCACCATTCTTAAAAATTAATTGCTAACTTAGTCTTTATCCTAGGCTAAGGAGGTTGAAATTCGACGATAATTCTTTAGTTACTATGTGGTTTTTAGTCCCGTGAAAAACAGTCGATACGAAAATGATTTCAGTACATCTTATTCAGAATATTCGCCTTTCGTAGATTAACTGGCTAACGGAGTGATCTTGATTCCAGGGCGGGGGATTGCCCCGAAAATTTCTTCCTTGATTCATTGGAATATTTTTGGGATAATTATATATAAAAAACCCTCTGAGATAGCCTCAAAGGGGTTTTTTGGTGACTCCTCCAGAGTCACTCTACTTTTGGATAAAGCCTGTAAGGCAGTGCTTTGCAGGCAGAGCCCTCCCTTGTCAGTGCTTTTTCACCTGCACGTTGGCAAGTTTCTCCCAGTACTGGATAAGGCCGCTGTGGTCATCTCCGGACTTGCCGTCAGCCTTGAGCGCTTTCATAAACTCAAGTATCTGGACAGTAAGAGGGATAGGAGAATCTATCTCAAGAGCCGTATCACGGACATTGAGCAGATCCTTGGTGTGCATCCATATCGGACCGCCCGGCTTGAAATTGCGATTCAGAATCATCGGCATCTTGGCGTCAAGCACCGTACTTCCGGCAAGACCGCCACGAATAGCCTGATATACCTTTTCCGGGTCCACACCTGCTTTCTCCGCAAACACCATAGCCTCTCCGACGGCGGCAAGATGAAGCGCCACCATAATCTGGTTGGCAAGCTTGCAGATATTTCCGCTGCCAATCTCACCGATATGCACGGCAGAACCGCCCATAGAGAGAAGAATAGGCTTCACCTTCTCGAAAGTTTCCTCCTTGCCGCCTACCATGATGGACATGGTACCGTCAATTGCCTTAGGCTCACCACCGCTCACAGGTGCATCGAGCATATCATAGCCTTTTGCCACCGCGAGGTCGTACATTTTCTTTGAGACAACAGGAGATATCGAGCTCATATCCACGATAATCCTGCCTTCTCCAGGTGTCTCAAGAACTCCCTGCGGGCCGGAAATCACCGACACCACATGAGGAGAGTTAGGAAGCATCGTTATGATAACGTCGGACTTAGCCGCAACATCCGCAGGATTGGCACCTTTCTCCGCACCCAGGGCGACAAGTTCCTCCACCGGCTCCTGCTTCACATCATACACGACAAGTTTGTAACCTGCCTTCACAAGATTCTTGGCCATGGGCTTACCCATAACGCCAAGACCGATAAAACCAATTTTCATATCTATCAATTAAATAACCAAAATCATCTATTCACTATAGAGCACCACCTGATTCTTTTTCTGGTCAGCGCTCAAGATATAGTCCTTTCCGTCGAATTCGAACACCTGCGTCTGGGTAGGGCCGACACCAAGTTCGATATCCTCTTCCACGAACTTCCAGTTGGAGGCATCCTCCAGATGAACTTTGCGAAGGGCCAGAGAGTCCCGCCTGTTTCCGACAACTGCTATCGCCTCCCCATTCAACATACCACAACTCAAGCCATGTCCGAAAGACAGATCTCCGTGATGAATCTGCTGCCACTGCCCGGCAATCATCTTATATATCACAAAATTCTCGCCATGGAAAGGTTCGATGGTAACCATCTCATCCACTCCGTCTCCGTCAAAATCCACAAATCCGAATTCGCTGACCTCATGGTCAAAGATACGATGCATGTGCCACTCTCCGCACTCAGTCATTTCAATAGAGAAAACTCCTTCCGCGCCGGATACCATAATCATCTCTTCTCCGTCTTTCATGACCTTGAGCATGCCGTGGTTACGGAAAATGGTATTGTCCACAAGTCGCGCTTCGCCCGGCTCACCGGTATCAGGGTCAAGCTTGCAAACATATATTTCGCCGGCATTGGACCAGTCCGCCGGTTCACTTTTGAACTTGCTGACAGAAACCGCAAAGAGATAATTCTCTCCTCCTACAGTAATCATATCACACCTGTGGGCGAAAGGCAGATGCATGCACCTCTCCGTCTTCCATCCGTCAGCAGTCCTGCGATGCTTGAACACTCCGGCCTCTTGTCCCACAAATCCCGGGAACAGAGCCATAATGGAATAGAAAAGGTCAGGATGTCCCGGTACCGGGACAAAACTCATCACGCCGCCCGGACATCCGCCCACCAGTTCGGTGGTTCCGCTCTGCATATCATACAGATATACTTCACTTGTAGTTTCAGAGCCTGCCGCCACATAACGTCTGCCACCAGACAGAAACGAGTTGGCCGTATAGACAGACTCCACATTCATTATAACTTTCTTATTCATATCTAACAAAATATCATATAACCTATCCACACCACCAGCATGGCAGTCAGACCTCCAAGAAGAGTTCCAAGCCCGTGAAGTTTGCACCCGGTCTTGACATTCATCCCGGACAACTGGGTCACCACCCAGAAGAAACTGTCATTGACATGGGACATGACCATTGCTCCGGAGCACAGTGACATCACCGCCAAAGCCTTTCCAACAGGCGACACAAATCCCAAAACCTCCATCATCGGCGCAATCAACGACGCTGTGGTAACTATGGCCACGGTGGAAGACCCCTGTGCACTCTTGAGCGCGGCCGCTATGATGAAAGGCAGCCAGATACCCACATTGGCACCGGCCAGAGATTCACCCAGAATGCCAGCTATCCCGGAATTGCGCAGTATCATACCGAAAGATCCTCCAGCCGCTGTAATCATGATAATCACGGCAGCTGACGTAAGCGACTTCCCTACCCATCCGGTAGTGGAAAGCAGTTCGCGGTCAAATTTCTTCGGAAGGAAAAAAGACAGAATCATACCTATAATCAGGGCAATAACAGGCTCTCCGATGAAGCGCAGTACGCTTGCCGCAACTCCCTCACCGAAAGGGGCTCCCGGGAAATCGGAGATAGACTTAAATACAATCAGCACCAGAGGCACCACCACCGGAAGGAATGACCGCAGGGCAGAAGGTTTATCCTTGGCATCATCTTCTTCCACGGTAATTTCCCCATCAGGATCCGGATCTATGTAAGTACGGGACGCATAACGAGTCACGAAAAAATACGATTCCGCTGCGACAAACATGCTCACAATCAGTCCGACAAGGATAACAAGGCCTAAGTCCGCACCAAGTATGGCAGTCGCAGCCACAGGACCCGGAGTCGGAGGAACCAGGCAGTGTGTGATAGTTAGACCAAGCGACAGCGCAATGGCCGTGCATGCAAGAGAAATCCCGGATTTCTTGGTGATGGCCTTGTTCAAAGGCGACAGGATCACAAAGCCGGAATCGGCATAAACCGGTATCGATATGAAACAGCCCACAATCAGCATGGCGAGCGGCACACGCTTCTTGCCTGCCAGTCTCACTATGCCCTGGGCCATGACATACGCGCCACCGGACTCCTCAAGGAATGTCCCTATTATGCAGCCTATGACTATTACCAATCCGATATGGCCGACAATGTCGCCGAAACCACTGTTCACCGAATTGACGATCTCCGCAAAAGGCATCCCGGACAGCAGTCCGAAACCTATCGCCGCAAATATCAGGGCCAGGAAAGGATGAAGCTTGAACTTCGTCGTGGACACCACGATGAAAGCTACAGCCAATATCAGAAGTACTATGAGCATGTGCTATACAAGTAAAGATTTCATACTGTCAGCCATGGATGACAGTATGATATAACATGAGGCCGAACCGGCATCCATCACACCGCGGGAACGCTCCCCAAGACGGCTTGAGCGTCCAATCCTGGCAATCATGTCCACCGTACTGTCCCGTCCCTTAAGGGCTGCCGCATCCATGGCATCAAGGCACTGCGCAAAGTCCTTTCCTTCAGAAAGAGCGGCGCCAAAAGCCTCAGAAGCAGGAATAAGCACGTCCATAAGGGTTTTATCTCCGACTTTGGCCGGAGATATCTTCCCTATTTCCTCCAATGCGGATTCGATTGCTGCGAAGAACTCCTCCTTGCCGATGAATTCCTTGCCGTCGAAAGCCTTTCCTATGGATGTGAAAAACTTTCCGTACAAAGGTCCCATCGACCCGCCGATCTTCATCATGAGAATCTTTCCGAGAGTCTTAAGCGAATAAGCCAGATCGCCCGGCTGCTTGTCAAGGGCTTCCCTGCAGAGGGTAAATCCCTTGTTCATATTGATTCCGTGGTCACCATCCCCGATGGCTCCATCTATATCGCTGAGGAACTGCTTGTTGGTCTGAATCGCCTCAATCAGATTATCCACAACCACAGCGGCGCTCCCCTGTTCAAATTTTTCCTGCATTACTAGAATTGTTTAAACGAAACGGCATCCGCCTCGTAGTCGAAACACTCCTTGAGCTCATCATCAAGACGCATCACCGACAAGGTGGCACCGGCCATTTCAAGAGACGTAAAATAATTGCCTACCAAAGATTTATGCACTTTAATCCCCTTGGATTCCAGTATCTTCTCCACTTCACCATAGAGAATATACTGCTCCATAAGAGGTGTGGAGCCAAGACCTGATACAAGCACAACAACCTCATCACCTGACTTGAACGGAAGGTCCGGCAAGATGACGTCGCACATCCTGCGGGCTATCTGCTCGGCGCTCTCCAGAGGGGCCACCTCAATACCAGGTTCCCCGTGATGTCCGATTCCGATTTCCATGGTACCGGGCTCAATGGTGAAATTAGGATGACCCACCTCCGGAAGGATACATGGGCTCAGGCCTACACCCATACTTCTTGTATTGTCAATGGCTTTCTGAGCTACTGCCAGCACTTCCTCCAGGCTTCCGCCCATGGCAGCCTTGGCGCCTCCGACCTTCCACATAAGGATTTCTCCGGCCACACCCCTGCGCCTGCTCCTGTCGAAAGACGGAGCTGACGGGACATCGTCATTGGCCACCACTTTGCCTACCATTATACCGTCATCCTCTGCCTGCTCAATAGCCATGGCCACATTCATGTTGTCTCCGGCATAATTGCCATAGAGAATCGCCACACCTGCTCCGGCGTCAGCCTCTCTGATAGCATCGTAGAACATCTGGGCAGGAGGCGATGAAAACAATTCACCCACGGCCACAGCATCCACCATATTTCTTCCTATATACCCGACAAAGGCAGGTTTGTGTCCAGAACCGCCTCCGGTAACCACACCGACTTTTCCTTTTACCGGTGCATTCTTATATTTCAGGACCCTTTCGTTCTCTGTCGCAGATACGAGATCGGAATTGGCTTTCACAAAGCCCTCAAGCATCTGATCCACGACAAGAGAAGGATCATTGATTATCTTCTGCATATTATTTGACATTATTAAAAGATTGTCTTTCCAATTCTCTCATCTGCTGAACTTTAGCAGTAGAGCCGCCACCCTGGAACTCGGATACCAGCCATGCATCCACGATGGTTTTGGCCAGTTCCGGACCGATTACGCGGGCGCCCATGGTAAGAACCTGCGCATCATTGCTCTTTCTCAGGCGTTCTGCAGAGAAGACATCGTGGCAAACTCCCGCATACACGCCCTGAACCTTATTGGCAATCATGGCCATTCCAAGGCCGGTCCCGCAAATCAGGATACCTCTCTCATACTGCCCGTCTTTGATTTTCCGGGCAAGATTGTAACCTATCTCAGGGTAGAACGCCCCCTGATGACCGCCAAGATAATCAAGGTCGGTCACTTCGACGCCCTTTGAGCTCAAATGTTTGATGATGACCTTTTTCAGCTCTATAGCCGCATCATCACAGTCTATCACTACTCTCATACCGATAATTATTTATTAGGAATTCGCACGATTGCATCAAGAGCCGGCTTGGCCGTAAGATCCCTGTTGAAGAGCAGCGTATAATTGGTCCGGTTCGGAATCGGATAACCGTTCTTCCAAGACCTGTCGTCAGACAGTCCCCAGAACGTAACCCGGTCAATCTGAGAGCGATGCTTATAGAAAATACGGAACAGCTCTTCATACCTGTCATCCAGTCTTCTGGCTACATCTTCAGGCATGCCGTCCTTATAAGGATCCAGATACTCCTCGAACTCCTCGAGCTGGAACTGAGGCTCGGTAAGGGACTGACCGATAACCTGTCCTTCCCTTGTAATAGGGAGCACATCCACGTCAATCTCAGTAATCATCACCTTGATGCCAAGAGAAGACAAAGTGTCGATTGCATGCTCGATGTATTCTGTCTTAGGGTAATTAAGTCCCCAGTGTGCCTGTATTCCCACACCGTCTATTCTGATGCCCTCGGATTGCAGACGCTTCACCATGGTCACGATTCCGTCCACATGCGAAGGCCGCCATACGTTGAAATCATTGTAGTACAGTTCACAGTCCGGAGCATACCTGTCAGCAAAGATAAAAGCATTGCGAACGACTTCATATCCGTCTCCGCCAAATGCCTTCACCCAGCCTTTGTCGCGATATTCTCCCTGTTCTCCGATAATTTCATTGACCACGTCCCAGGCATTGATACGGCCGTTATACCGCCCGGCCACAGTTTCGATATACGAGCGCATGGTCTCTATCAGTTCTGCCTTGGTCTTCGGCTGCCCATTGTCTTTGCGCCAGAAGAATTCAGGAGTCTGATTGTGCCATATAAGCGTGTGTCCGAGCATCCAAAGATTGTTTTTCTCTCCGAATTCCACAAACTCGTCAGCGTGCTTGAAGTTCCAGACATCCGGACGCGGATGAATTCTTTCCGGCTTCATGCAGTTGTCCGGAGTTATGGCATTGAAATGCTTGAGAAGCAATGCTTCCGCCTCAGGCGAACGGCCGTTGATAGTAAACGGATCCACGGCACAGCCGATTTTAAAACTATCCGCATACGCATCCTTGAGTGCTATGTCAGATGTCTGTTTCTGCTCAGCGCAGCCAACTACCAGAAGAGCCGCCAAAGGAAATAAAATACTTTTTCTCATGTCCTAATGTTTTCTGAATGTCCATTTGGAATTGTCACTGCCGTAGTCAAACGGTGCAAGGCTCGGCGTACCGTCAGCAACGGCTACCAGTGCCAACTGCTCCTCGCAGC
>ERZ857629.107-NODE-107-length-126605-cov-36.139478_pt1 | contig 126605 bp, 107 predicted proteins | sample MGYA00519700_ERZ857629 | MGnify/ENA primary metagenome ERZ857629 (study PRJEB31778, sample SAMEA3449351) | human gut metagenome | biome: human gut; feature: human-associated habitat; material: faeces | place: United Kingdom | collected 2010/2012 ... | reverse complement strand
GATTTGCAATTTGGATGCCTTAGATAGCGTAGTTCTCGCGATTATTTATTACTTTTGCAGAAAATCACTGCCGACATCGGACAATAAAAAAAAACCTAAAACACTATAAAAATATATGGATCAACAAGAACAAATACAACTCGATGGTGCTGCCAACAACCTTCGCGTGCTGATAGCATCCATGGTCGAGAAAGCCAAATCGGGTCACCCGGGCGGTGCCATGGGGGCTTCCGATTTCATAAACACACTTTTCGCAAAATTCCTTGTCTATGACCCGGAAGATCCCCAATGGATTGCTCGCGACCGCTTTTTCCTTGACCCGGGACACATGTCCACGATGCTTTACGGCGTACTGGCCTTTACCGGCAAATTCACGCCCGAGGAGCTGGCTCAGTTCCGTCAATGGGGCAGCGTGACTCCGGGGCATCCAGAGCTTGATGTCAATCGCGGCATCGAGAACAGCTCCGGCCCCTTAGGTCAGGGGCACGCCATGGCCGTGGGCTGCGCCATAGCCGAGCGTTTTCTTGTGGCACGCTTCGGCGAGGCTGCCTGCGGGCACAAGACCTACGCCTTTATCAGCGACGGCGGAATACAGGAGGAAATCAGCCAGGGCGCCGGACGACTTGCCGGACACTTAGGACTGAATAACCTTATAATGTTCTATGACTCGAACAAGGTGCAACTATCCACCACCACAGATGCTGTGACTGATGAAGACACCGCGGCCAAATATCGTGCTTGGGGCTGGAACGTAATCGACATCGATGGCTGCGATTGCGCAGCCATAGCCGCCGCCATAGAGACGGCTCGCGAGGAGGAACACCGCCCTACCCTAATCATCGGACATACAATTATGGCCAAAGGCGCTGTACGCCCCGATGGTACAAGTCTCGAAGGAGCTGTATCCACACATGGCCAACCACTAACGGGCGCCGGAGCAGACTTGGATGCCACCATACGAGGCCTCGGCGGTGATCCGTCCAAGCCCTTTGAAATACGCAAATCCACATGCGAACTCTATGCGGCACGCGCCGACCAGCTGCGCAAGATCGTGGCCGAACGCCGGGCTGCCGCCAAAGCATGGACCGAAGCCAACCCCGAAGCTGCAAAGGCCTTACAAGACTACATCGATGGCAAGTTGCCACATATCGAATACGATGGTATCGAATTCAATGCTAATGAGGCTTCGCGCAACGCCTCGGCCAAGGTTCTGGGACTGCTTGCACAGACCGTAGATAATATGATTGTATCGTCGGCCGACCTTGCCAATTCGGACAAAACCGACGGGTACCTGAAGCAGACTCGTGCCTTTACTCGCGGCGATTTCGGCGGCAAATTCCTGCAATCCGGCGTGGCCGAATTGACTATGGCCGCCGCTATCAACGGCATCGCCCTGCATGGCGGATGTATTGGTGCCTGCGGCACATTCTTCGTATTCAGCGATTACATCAAACCGGCTTTGCGCATGTCAGCACTTATGGAACTGCCCGTGAAGTACATATTCACACACGATGCTTTCCGTGTAGGCGAGGACGGTCCCACTCACCAGCCGGTAGAGCAGGAAGCGCAAATACGCCTTATGGAGCTTCTTGACAACTTCGGAGGTCGCCAAAGCACTTTGGTTTTGCGCCCCGCCGACAGTGCCGAGACCGCCGTGGCATGGAAAATGGCCATGGACAATAAGGAATGCCCGACGGTGCTGATACTTTCACGCCAAAATCTCGAAGACCTGCCTGCCGCTGACGGCAACCGACGCAAAGCCGCATACGGCGCGCAGCGTGGCGGATACACCGTCATCGAGGCCGAAAATCCCGAGCTGATACTCGTAGCTAACGGCAGTGAGGTCGCTTTGGCCGTACATGCCGCCGAAGCCCTGGCCGAAGAAGGCCGCAGCGTACGCGTGGTTTCCGTCCCATCCGTAGGCCTATTCCTGCGTCAGGACAAGGAATACCGCGACAGCGTACTCACACCCGGCATTCCGCGCTATGGCATCACCGCCGGGCTGCCTGCGGCATTGTATCCGCTGATGCGCGGTACCGCCAAATGGGATGTCTTCGGACTCGAGCACTTCGGCGCATCCGCGCCCTACAAGGTCCTGGACGAGAAATTCGGTTTCAACGATGCCAATGTCCTGACAAACATCATTGAATTCATAGAGGGCTGAACAACATACCTTTTAAGCAAATAATTCAGGGCGGCAGACAATCCGATGTCTGCCGCCCTGTTTTTGTGTATTGTGTATAGGCGCGTTGCGCCGCATTACCTCGCCTTATGCCTGCGTGTAAGCTCGCATGCGGCGCATACCCTCGGCCAAAAGTGCTCGGGTGGTGGCAAGGTTGATACGCACAAATCCCTCGCCCTCAACGCCATAGGCCGTACCGGGCTGCACCCATACGCCGGTGTCTCGTCTGAGCGCCTCCGCGAACTCAGCTACTGTCTGCCCACGTCCTTCGAGCATCTCCCGACAGTCTGCCCATGCGAGATAGGTGCCTTCGAGGGGCAATATGCGCATTCCGGAGATGCTTCTGGAGACGTAATCGCGCACACTCTCGTAATTGGCATGTACGTATCTGAGCATAGCCTGTAACCACGCTTCGCCTTCGTTATATGCCTTCTGCAAAGCGATGATTGCAAAGGGACTGATGTCGCATGTCTCATTGTCGTTGATTGCGCGATTGATAAGGCGGCGCAAGTGTGCATACTTAACTACAATATTGGCTACCTGCAAGCCGGCAAGGTTGAAGGCTTTGCTGGGCGAAATCATTGTAATGCAGTCGCCGTCACACAGCGTGGACATGGGCGTGTAGATATGTGGTGCAAAGACTATCTCACAGTGTATTTCATCGCTTATCAGGATCACATCGTGCTTGCGGCACAAGTCGTAAACGCGGCGCAAGTCCTCGGCGGACCATACGCGGCCGCCTGGATTGTGGGGATTACACAACACCATGGCCGTGCTCTTGGGATCGGCAAGGGCTTTCTCCAAAGACTCGAAGTCCATTTGGTATAGCCCGTGACTATCCAAATGTAGCGGAGCGTTCATATTGCGGCATCCGGCATTGCGTATGCTCGAAAAAAAGCAATTGTATACAGGTGTTTGTACCACCACGCCATCCCCGGGTCGGGTGACTGCACGCAGCACGGCGGCAAGGGCGGGAAGCACTCCTGTGGTCGGGATAAACAAGTCGCGGTCTATATGCCAATGGTGGCGGCGCTCAAACCACGAGGATATGGCATCATAGTACTCATCACCGGGGAAGCTGTAGCCAAAGATCCCGTGAGCAGCGCGATGCACAAGCGCTTCCACAATTTCGGGCGCCGTCTTGAAGTCCATATCGGCTACCCATAGCGGTATCAAGTCGTGTCCCGAGACACTGTATCCATCCCATTTCATGCTGTCGGTGTACAGCCTATTGACCGGAGTGTCAAAATCGTATCTTTCCATATCCATGGCAGTGTTATGTTTTGTATGGTTGTAAGTATTTATATTCTATTGTTTATTCATACCTGCTTGGCGTTAGGCTCGACAGTTCTGAAATTCGATCGACGGACCTAAGTATCGGCTGGCAAAGACTCGGCGGCAATAGCTGTGGCGTGTTTCAGCCACCGGCCACGCACAAAGAGTAGAACAAAGAGCGCACCGCGGAAGCACAATTCGATGCACATGGCCAGCCACACGCCGTACAGCCCCATTGACGGAGCAAGTATAGCGGACAACGTCAGACGGACAGCCCAGATACTGCCGAAATTGATAAAAGCCGGTACAGTGGCATAGCGTGCGCCTATAGCGATGCCGTAGCCGACTATGGCGGCGCCAAACATCGGCTCGGCCCAAGCCTCGGTGCGCAAGGCCATGGCTCCTAATTCGCGGACAGAAACGTCTGGCGTAAAAAAGGCTATCATGTCGTAGGCGCAGAACCACATGACTACGCCAAGTACGCCCATAATGGCTATACCAAGTGTCATGGTAATACGCCCGAAGCTTACGGCAAGTGCTCGGCGCCCAGCCCCGAGGCTCTGCCCGACAAGAGTTGTAGCGGCCTCGCCGATGCCATAACCGGGCATATAGCACAGGCTTTCGGCTGTAACAGCAAAGGCGTTGGCGGCAATGGCGGTATTGCCTAACGGCGCAACAATGGCGGTTATCAGAATTTGGGCACCACACATCACTACACGCTCCAGCGCCAAGGGGCTGGCCACGGAAACGGCGTGCCGCATGACACGCCCATTGAGACGCCACCACGTCCCGACAAAGCCGCGAGCACGCGACCACGGACGCGACAGCGCCGGCGAGCGGCGCAATAGGTACCATAACAGAAATACGCAGCCCACAACTTGGGCCATGGCCGTACCGATGGCGGCGCCGGTGACGCCGAGCCCGGCACCGGGCAGTGTCAGCACGCCCCAAGGTGTCTCTATGGCATGTGCCGGGTATATCATAAAGAAGTTGAATACAACATCAAGGGTGCACATCACCACCGCTATCACACCGGGAACAAGCATATTACCGCTGCTGCGCAGCATCGCCCCGGCCATAAAGGTAAGGTATACTACCGGCATCGAGGCTCCGAAGATGGAAAAGTAGGAAGTACTCATGTCGCATACAACGCCCTTGCCGCCAAGCCAGTGCGGCAGCCCGGGAGCAATAGCCACGGCAAGCAAGGCCACCAATACACCGACAGCGGTAACAATGACCGTGCCTTGACGCACCACACTGCGAGCTTCGGCGTCTTTGCCGCCGCCCAGAAGATGGGCCACCTGCACGGAGAAGCCCATAACCGTGGCCGTACCCAAGCCCCAAAAGAGCCATGTCGTAGTTGCAATAAGTCCTATCGAAGCGGCCGGCTCGGCACCGAGGTGACCCACCATAGCAGCATCGATATACTCCATAAGCAGCGTGGACAACTGGGCCATAATGGCAGGCCAACTAAGCCGCGCCACCATGGCAAGTTTGCCGCGCAGTGTCGCCACTCGCGGCGACCGCAATTGGGCCGCGAGGTCTGATGCCGCGCCTCGGCTCATGCGTCGGCGCTGCCGGTGGTGACTATGCGGCAGTCGGCAGGCGACTGGATGTTCTCGTCAAGTATCACCTCGCCCACGCTGTCGCAATAGATGTATCCGTGGCGCGGATTCTTGATACTGGTGACATGTCCGTGCAGCCCGGCACGCACGTCCGAGTCCTCGAAGGCCAAGTCGGCATCAGCGCCGAAGGTGCAGTTCTCGAGCACCAAGTCGTGGCAGTAGCACAAGGGCTGGGTGCCGGTGATATGGCAGTTGACAAGGCGCAGGCCGTGCGAATACCAACCGAGGTACTCGCCGTGCAGCTCGCTGTCGCGCACAGTGACGCCCACGGTGTTCCACAGGGCGTCTTTGCTGTAAATCTTGGCGTTACGTATCAACACGTCGTGACAGTACTGGAAGGAATAATTGCCGTGCTGCTTGTATCGGTCGATGACCACATGGTCGGTGTGCATAAACAGGTAGTCGGCATTGAACATCTTGACATCTTCGAGGGTGACGTCGCTGCAATGCCACAGGGTTTCCTGCGCATTTGGGAATTCGACACCGCTGACATACAGCCCTTTGAGTTCACGGAACATCTTGGGCGCTTCGACACGGCAGTTGCGCATCACGCAGTCTCGGCTGTACCACAGCGCGGCACGTGCGCCCTCGGTGAAGTAGCAGCCTTCGACCTCGAAGTTGCGTGCGTGCCAGAATGGGTACTTGCCGCGAAACTCGCAATGACGTGCCACGATATCACGCGATGCCTTCAAAGCGCTCTCGCCGGGATTGATGATTACGTGTTCCAGCTCCAAATCGTGAGCGGCGAACAACGGCCGTTCGCCCCCGTATTCCTTATTCTCTATCTTTGTCTTTCCCATAATAATTATCCGTTATTTTCTGATTTGTCTTTCCTGTATTTTGAGCAGCCTCAAGCTCCTTCTTCTTACGCCTATGGATTTCTGCAGCTTGTTTATTCAATTCGTCAAAGAAACGTTCATACGCCTCACGATTCGTGCGAGTAGCCTCTTCTGTGGCATTCTCCATAAGACGTTCCAGCATTTCATCACTCGGCTCTTCCCCCGAGCTGAAACGATATGACCTAAATTCTTCCTCGGTCATCATTATATGCCTATATTGTGTGTTGTTTTGCAAATATACAAAGTATTTTCGAGACCGCCCCACCGCTTAACATTGCTTAATTCTTACCGTTCTATCTTGATGTACGCTCGACAAGCTCTTCCTAAAATCATATGCAAGATTACGTCCAGGTCATTTATCCGCTAACATAGTACATCAGAAACCTAACAAATCATAGTCCATTCCAGAGCCAGGATAGTCCCCCTCCATGCCGTCAGTTAATGCGTCCCATCGTTCCGCATCGTAATTACAATTGTAATAGATTTTATCGTTCTTATTTTCCTTGACGACTCTTTCGTAAGAGCCGTCTTTTCGGAATACATAAACGTATTTGCGTCCCAAAATTATTGCTTTCCCATTCTTGAAGCCATTGAAGCCATTTAATCCTAAATCACAAAATAGTATATCGTCATTTTCAATTCGAATTTCAAACAATACATTGCCTTGTAAGTCAAGAAATCCTCGTTGGTTGTTTCCTGTATAGGCAATTGCATTCTCGCTAAGCGTATGAGGATAAATCTTATATGTCGTTGAAATTAATGGCGGACATAGTAACCTTCCACAATTTATATCAACAACTCCTTGCATAGAGTCCTTGATTATGACAGCTCTATTACCTTTAATAGAGATATCATCATATTCACATTTTAACAGAGGAGCAAGGATTGGGTTTTGTAGTCCTTTAAGGCGAAACGTTTTCGTTCTACTTAGCAAGCCGACCTTTGATTTTTTTGAGACCTTAAGATAACTCTGATATACGTCTATCGTGTCAAAAAGAAGAGGGACAACCATATTCCATTCCGCATCCATGGCCATTTGCATATTATTTGCACTCAGAATGTATAGCCCTTTAGTAAAATCAACGAATCGCCATCCTCTAGGCAAAAGCCTCCATTCTTTAATTCCCTTAACAAAAACTAAATCAATAGTAATTCCATCTTCACAAAGAAGATTGATTAGCTTCTTATCATAGTTTATTTCAACTTTTTTGTACTGTGGTTTGACAAATACATATCCATCATTTTTAACAACCCCTTGTAAACCATTCTTCTGAGCCACAGAAAAACGTTTATCCTCTGGATCTTCAACCCAATCCCAACCAAACATTAATACACCCGTGGGCTTAATAATCGGTACTCCTTGAAGATTAAAATAATAATTCTGGTAATGAGAGAAACAAATGCCTTCCTTTTCTATAGCAGCTTTGATGTAACCATCGTCATAAACCATATCGTCAAACAGAAAAGGCACGATTACCCGGTCTGATTCATCAACGCATCCCCATCGTTTCTTATACTCCACATGGTTTTTACCCCAGTAGAAAGCCTCCTTTTTTCCCAAAAAAATACTCACCATGCGCAGTCTGCTTTCAAACAACTCGATATAATCTAGGACTTTATCAATCTCATGTGATTCTGTGTCAATTAGATATTTCCTTCCATCGATAGTGTGGACCAATTCTTTCATATTATTCGACCGATTTTAATCATTCATACTATAAGCTTTCGTAGTACTTTCTGATTTTGTTCGCCATCAACGACCTACGTTCTTCAAGAAAACGGCTATAGTCTTTGTGTTCCATACCGAACACGTCCGTAGGGATGCAATTTATCTCCAAATTCTTGCTAAGCTGTTCTTTGTCAATGATGCTTCCACACTCGCAGACCTTTGTCTCACATTGCTTCAAGGCAATACTGAAGTATTCCTTGGGCGCTTTCTTCCCAATAGACTCATTTACAGGTCGGTCCAAATAGGCATAATTAGCATCTTGATTATACTGGTTCTTGGCATATTGGTTATTTATCAAGTATTGTTTAGGGAAAACATGATGCACGTCACCACCGAGATTAATCAGCTCCCGGACTGTGATGTTTGAAGATAAGAGAGACGTATCATTAAAGAATACCTGAGCGGCCAAATACACAAGATAAGTCGGGTTATTGGTCGATGTCATTGTCAAATTTTGAGGCACAGCTACATTCCAGAAGTTCTCAGACAGCGTCGCATCTTCAATGGCTTTCAGCATAGCCGGTACTCCTTGCTCTGTAATCTGACGCATATCACGAGCAAAAGCAGACTCCGGAGAACTGCTATAACGGCCTGTCAGGACTGAAAGCACATACCATTTCTGAACAATTCTTTTTCGCTCTGATACAGGAACATCTGATTCTTGCAGTAAAAGATAGATGGTATAGGCAAAGTCTAGAGCCATATTAGAGGTAACCATTTTACTAGATATAAATCCTGCAGACTTAATTGCTATCATAAACTGCGTGAAGTTGTGCTGACTGATAACATTCAGTACGCCATCATACATCTTCTTGAATGTATCTTCAACGATCTCTTCCTTGAACTCTCGGGTCTCGAAGTCGCGTCCCGTAAGCAACTGAACCAAGTTAGCAAGTTTAGCACGCTTTAACTTATGCATAAAAGCCACACGTATTACGTCATCACATCCCGGGTCATACACCGTTTCTTTATCGTCTGCCAACCATGCCAGTTTCTGTAGATATGGAGTCGCAGCAAAACATGTATCGTTGCTCTTGATATACTCGTAGTATGTTGGAACAACAGCAAGATGGCTGAAATAATCAATGAGTTTACGCAAAGTGTTTCCTCCATATTGTTCATCGGCAGCCATCTTTGACATTACAAAGTCTCCTTGACTTAATGGCGTACCTTTTGAGTTTATGCGAATAAAGATATCCGTAACAACGTCTATATCAAGTCTTTCAGACAGTTCAATTACACCAATCTGTGTAGACTCAACATTTTTTAGCTGGTTCAACACCATTTGCAAATCATCGCCTAACATATCAGGATTTCCCTTAATATATTCCGGGATAAATGTCCATGAAGAGAATTTTGTTCCAAAAACCTCTGCTATATCCGGAATCCAGTTTTTGCTCTTGATATGTGCCGGGGTCTGGACTGCAAATATTTCTGCTTCTGTGTCACCATTCAAATACTCCAATGCAGCAAAGGGATTGAATGCTATCTTAACACGACTTTCTTTAAACTCGCTATTGAAAACTTTCTGTGCAGCTATAGCAGTCATTAAAGCCGTTATACGCTGCTGGCCATCAATAATGACCTTCTTGCCGGATGAGATTGTACCATCCTTCAACTTTACATTCGGATTTTTCCATAGAATGATATATCCTGTTGGATAACCTTTATATAACGAATCTATAAGATCTCTGACCTGACTGTTTTTCCAAACAAAAGGTCGTTGAATTTCCGGTATAGCAATATCCTTTGCCTCTATAAGGCCAAGCAAACCTTTTATGGTTATGGATGTATTTGTAAACTTTTCGCCGTTCATATATTACAATTAAAATCTATGGCTACTACAGCTATCCATCTCTGTATCGTAGGTGACGGATTCTTCCCTCAAATGCAAAGATATATAAAAGCACAAGCCAAAATATCAGTTTTTGCACGGCACTCTTGCCGCGATGTCAAAAAGACCCGTTCCCACCTCACCCACTTGCGTGGGCTTCGTGCGTGCGAGTATTTTGCGCAAATTTAATATATTTTTTTGAAACACAGCACCCGTACGCCGAATATTTCGAGCATCATTGCACAATTCTACCGCCATGACATCTATCGGCTTCGCACAGAATTTATCCGGGCGGCGTCGGCACGAGCAAATGCTCGTCCCGACAGATCATCCGATTTTTTTCGAGCGAAAAACTGTCGGAATATTTGGCCGTTACACAGAAAATGCGTACCTTTGCAGTCGCTTAACAGCACAACACATCTTATACATAACACTTTACAAAACAACGTTTAATGGCAACAAAAATCAGACTGCAACGCCATGGTCGCAAGAACTATGCGTTCTATCCTATTGTTATCGCCGACAGCAGAGCACCACGAGATGGTCGATTCATTGAGCGAATTGGTTCGTACAACCCCAACACCAATCCCGCCACAATCACACTGAATTTCGAACGTGCTTTGTATTGGGTTAACACCGGTGCACAACCCACCAACACCGTACGCAACATCCTGTCCCGCGAGGGCGTGATGCTGATGAAACACCTCCAGGGCGGCGTCAAGAAAGGCGCTTTTGACGAAGCCGAGGCTCAACGCCGCTTCGATGCCTGGAAGGCTGACAAGAGCAAGAAAATTGAAGCCGTAAAGACTTCAGAAGCAGACAAGAAGAAACAAGAGGCTCAGACACGTCTGACCGAAGAAGAGGCTAAGAACAAAGCTAAGGCCGAAGCCGTAGCCAAGAAGAAAGCCGAAATCGCCGCTGCCAAGGCTGAAGCCGAGGCCGCTGCCGCTGCCGAAGCTGCCGCCCAAGAAAGCGAAGGCGAGGCCGCTGCCGCCGAAGCCGAAGCTCCCGCTGCCGAATAAGGCACGTCTCGAGCTCACATCGCCTATAAAGCCCTCGGACACATATGTCCGGGGGCTTTTTATGTGTCTATCTTTGCGACAAAAAACCATTTTGGCATCGGATTTGTTGAATATAAGGACGCGCCGCTCCCGAGACGCGCCACACACCAACATCAACACAACGATTAAGACAACCGAACTATGAACACACACGATAACAAGCATAACGACAGTCACTGCAAAACCACGGACAAAAAGACTCTTGTAGTCATCGGCGGAGGTTTTGCCGGACTAAATCTCGTCAAACGCCTAAACAAACGACAATGGGACGTTGTCGTCATCGACCGCTTCAATTTCCACAGCTTTCCGCCGCTGTTTTATCAAGTGGCGTCTGCGGGTCTTGACCCCGGCAGTATCAGCTTTCCATTGAGGCGTGAGATGCGGCAGCGTCGGCTGCGCGGCTGCACATTCCATCTAGGCGAGGTATCCGAGATAGACACTACAACCAAGACCTTAAGCACTCAGTACGAGACGCTGCATTACGACACCCTGGTTATCGCCGCCGGCACTACAAACAATTTCTTTGGCAATGACAGCTTGCAGCAAAGCGTGTACACGCTCAAGTCCGTACCCGAGGCCATACGTTGCCGCAACGACATACTGGCCAGACTGGAACGTGCATCATTGGAACCCGATGCAGACAAGCGTCGCCGCCTACTATCTTTCGCCATCATTGGCGGAGGTCCCGCCGGTGTCGAAGTCGCCGGTGCCATAGGCGAGATGAAGCGCTACCTGCTGCGGCGCGAATATCCGGGCATAAGCATTGATGATGTATCAGTAACGCTTATCGAAGGCACCGGGCGACTGCTCCAAGCCATGGACAAACAATCATCGGCACACGCACTCGAATATATGGGCCACCTGATGGTAGACGTACGCCTTAACGCCTTGGTCAAAAGCTACGAAGACAATACCATCACCTTCACCGATGGAACACAGATGTACAGCGAAATGGTCATCTGGACCGCCGGGGTCAAGGGCATACCCTTCACCTTTGTCGGCACACAGCCACAGATGGCGCGTGGCGGGCGTTTCGAGGTTGACGAGTTCAACCGCGTGGCCGGGCTGCAAGACGTCTATGCCATAGGCGATATAGCGTCACACAGCGATGAGCGCTATCCACGCGGATGTCCGCAAGTAGCACAAGTGGCCATACAGCAAGGCATTAACTTGGCGCACAACCTCGGTCGGGACACAGCACGCCGCCGACCCTTCGTATATAAAGACAAGGGAAGCATGGCCACCATCGGCCGCAACCGAGCTGTCGTCGACCTTCCTCACCCAAAGTTGCACATCTACGGCCGTCCCGCATGGTTGGCATGGATGTTAATACACCTATTGTCACTACTGGGAATGCGCAACAAAATTTCCGTATTCATCAATTGGGTTTGGGGCTACTTCACCTACTCGTCCGGCCTGCGCCTGCTCATTCTCCCCACGCGCTTCCCCTTACGCCAGCGCTGGGCTCCTCTCGACAACCACAACCCCGCCGAATAAACATCTACCGAAGGGCATTTTAATACAGTAAAAACTTTTGAGCAATGCTGCATAAGGAGTCAAATGAGATCTCCGGCTGCATTCAATTTACACATTAATTCATATTGGCTCAAGACACTTTCGTAGCTGTGAAACAAAATCCGTCCTCTCATCTCCCGAAAGGCAGTCCTTTCCAATACTTTATCAAATTGTTCCTTTCGATTCCGAGGCGCAACGATAAAAAAGCGACTATAAAAATCCTGTAAATCACAGAATTTTGTTACCGAATTCTGTATATCGGTGGAGTGTTCCACTTCAAAAAAGCTATTCGGCATCGCGCGGTCGTTAAACCAGATAGCATCCACGGTTTTAGCCCTATCGGTTATACGTTCATACGAGAATTGAGGTATATGAATTGTCGAGCAAACATCCTTCAATGGCCGCTCAAGGAACTTATGATTCTGATCCTACGCAGGGACATAAGTCGTAAAGTGTTTCATATTGCCGATCTCAATAATAAGACCTTGGAAATAGCTATGCGTAAATTTCTCTTCGCTTTTTGCGTCCTTAGAGTGTATGTCGAATTTGCGCATAACCTCTGCTCGACACTCCTCAAGAGCCCAAAGCCCGGGTTGCACTCTAAAAATCTCATTAGACTGTTGTACAATCCTACGGATAGACTCATTTGGGGTCTTGGTAGCCCATGACCGTGTATCTACCAAACGATACAAATTGCCAAGAGTGGCATATCCTCCATTCTCACGCAACGCGTCTATCACTTGCTGCGCCTGCGTAAACATCTTCTGCGCCATAATATTCTGCCAAATTACATTTTTAACATACAGTTAATACGAAGTTCTTGTCAAATAAGTTTGACAGCACTATTATTTTCAGTCTCTTCTACAGCAGTCATCTGCCGAAGAAGGCGTCGACGGATGCCTTGGGGAGGGTGTACATCACGACCAAGCCGTCCGGCGTATATCCGGGGGCAGGCAAGCGGAAAAGCTCGCTAAGCAAGCGTTCCATTTCTTCTTCGCTCAGGGGTTGACGAGCTTCTATGGCCGCAGTACGCGCCATGGCCAAGGCAAGGCGTCGACGTATATCGACACCTGCGCTCTCGACACCTCCGCTTTCGACTATCTGACGGATTATGGACACGAGGCTTTCGGCCGCGCCGGCGCCGTTGAGGGCGGCAGGGGCAGCCGTTACAATCCAATGTGTCGCGTCTTTCTTTTGAACACGGAAGCCAAGACGTTCCAACTCGGGCTGCATTTCCGATGCCATAGGGGCGGTGGCGCAATCAATTTCGGCTTCTTCTTCGAAAAGCAACTGCTGGGACGGCATCGATCCTTGCCCCATATCATTGATGTAACGGTCAAATAGTATCGAAATATGTGCGCGTCGAGCATCCACTATCAGCAGCCCTTCACTGTTTTCGCACAATATGTAGCGGTTATCAAAGTGCATCACCCGCTTATATACGCGGTTAGAAGCATCCCCGGCTGACGTTGCGTCCAGTTCCATTGTGGTCTGCTTGGCAGTCGTAGGCATATCTTCCATAGGTATTCCGCCTTCGTTGAAACGGCGATAGAGCTTTTCCCAATCGCGGTTGAGAGCCGAACCTCGCTCAGTATAATGACCTCCACCCGTATAGTTTCCGTTAGACCTGCTCGATACCAGTGTATCCGGCACAGAAGTCGCAAACGGATTATAATTCGGGTCCAACGAATCGTTAACGGCGCGATCAGGAGCCGCCGCGTTGGGATTAAGCGGTGGAATATCAGGTACATCCGTAGCATCAAAATCTATGGCCGGTGCCACATTATACTTTCCGAGAGACTCCTTGACAGCCGCCGTGAGCACTTGCCACATCAGTTGCTCGTCCTCAAACTTGATTTCGTGTTTCTGTGGATGAACGTTTACATCCACACGATCGGCCGGAACTTCGAAACTTATAAAATAATTGGGTTGCACATCGGCGCTTATGAGATCCTGATAGCATGTCATCACCGCCTTATGGAAATACGGATGACGCATATTGCGGCCGTTGACAAAGAAGTACTGGCATGCATTTCGGCGACGTGCGCCCTGCGGCAGGCCTACATACCCCGTAATCTTGCCTACGGACACGGCTGTCTCTATGGGTATTATGTTGTTCTCAACATTACGACCGAACAGGGCGCCTATGCGCTGCTTGAGCGTCTGTCGCGGTAGTTGATACTCGAGTGCATCGTTGTGTATCAGCGTGAAAGCCACATCTGTGTTCACTAGTGCCAAGCGCTCGAATTCATGCAATATATGGCTGTATTCCACCGAGTCTTTTTTAAGAAAGCGGCGACGAGCCACAAAATTGAAAAACAAGTGCTTGACCATAATATTGGTGCCCGACGTACATACACAAGGCTCTTGACTTTGGAATTCGGAGCCCTTGATGATGATGCATGTACCCACGCTGTCGCCGGGGCGCTGGGTGCGCATTTCGACCTCGCTGACGGCCACAATACTGGGCAGTGCCTCGCCTCTAAAACCCATGGTATGGAGCGTGAACAAATCATCAGCATGTCTGATCTTGGATGTTGCATGGCGTTCGAAAGCCATACGCGCATCTATCGCCGACATTCCGCAGCCATTGTCCACCACCTGTATTAAGGTTTTTCCTGCGTCTTTGATGACTATCTGTACATCAGTGGCACCGGCATCTATAGCGTTCTCTACAAGCTCCTTAACCACCGATGCGGGACGCTGTATCACTTCTCCAGCGGCGATTTGATTGGCCACAGCATCGGGCAAGGTTTTAATAATGTTTTCGTCCATAAGCATACAAAGGTAGCATTTTTTTTCGATTATCCCACCGAAAAGTCGTACCTTTGTCATTCAGAAAATTGACTTGACAGTATATGAACCGATTAGGCCTGATACGTTTTACGCCACATTACCGCACCGTCCGCTGGGGCGGACAGCACATAGCTCAATTCAAAAACATACACCTCGAGGACACCCACGTAGGCGAAAGCTGGGAAATATCGTCTCTCGAGGGCATGGAAACAGTCATAGCCGAAGGTCCACTGTCGGGCATGACAATCACCGACCTGCTGCGCAACCACGGCGAGGAAATCCTCGGCAAAAAGTTGCACGAACGTTTCGGCGAGAAATTCCCGTTGCTTATCAAATTCATAGACGCAGAAGATGACTTGTCCATCCAGGTTCATCCGGACGATAAGCTGTCCAATGGGTGTGGTAAGACCGAATTGTGGTACATCATCGACGCCCAACCCGGCGCACATATTTATTCGGGGTTTAACCAAAAGCTGACACATGGCGAGATGACGCGCATCCTGAACGAACGTACCATCACCAACGTTTTAGCCAAGCATTACGCCCAAGCCGGAGATGTGTTCTACCTACCTGCCGGACGCGTGCACAGCATCGGAGCCGGCAATTTTGTCCTTGAAATACAGCAACCCAGCGACATTACTTACCGATTATGGGACTATGACCGCCGCGATGCCAACGGCAATTTGCGACCACTGCATATAGACAGCGCTTTACAAGCAGTGGACTACACCCAGACCGATTTCGGCTTGGCTCGTCCCCAGCTTTTGGACGACCGCGAGACTGTCATCAAACGCACGCCCTTCTTCACCGTCACCGCGCTATGTGTCGAGGAAGCCGTCAAACTCGAAGTTTCGGCCAATCAGTCATTCCGCGTACTAATGGTGGTGGAAGGCAGCGGCACCATAGAGGACAGCAACGGCAATACTGCCATAATATCGCGCGGACATACCGTGCTGGTGCCGGCATCTACCGAATGGGTGGAAATACGCGCCACCGACCGGCCCATGCGCGTCATCACGGCTTATATCGAGCCCATAATGCTTAGCTAAACACCAATACAAGAACACATTGCATACCATAAGGACACGTGCCGTCGATCATTATCGATGTCTACACCTCTATTTTCCGGAGAATGATATCGCACTGGCACGAAACTTGTCTAATTTCACCCCGCCGCTACCGGCTTTGCAAATGCGCCTTTGCGGCCAAAGCTTGCCCATGTGGTACGGCACAGAGGGCGATGCCTTCATTGACTATGGTATCGATGAGCACTGGTATGCCGCCACATCCGAAGCCTTTAGGCTGAAAGTGGACACAATGCCCACTCGCATAGAAGACTACAGACCGGAGCCTTGGGGATGGTCGCGCGCCTCGCGCAAGGCTTTCTTGGATGTAGGCGTACGTGCCGAGGCATTGCCCGACGACGAGGCCCTGACGCGTATGCGTTTGCTAAGTTCGCGCCGTACCACTGCCCTCTTGAGCCGGGGTATGGCCAAGGCTTTGCCCTTTGCCGTCACCGCTCCGCCGCAGATATTCACCGACATAGACGCATTGGCCAAATGTGTCGCACAAATGCCGCATGGCTGCATCGCCAAAATGCCATGGTCCAATGCCGGACGAGGCAACATTAACTCGAACATAACTCCATCGACGGAAATGATACGTCGCTGCGCCGATGGCATAAAGCGCTATGGGATGGTTTGTGTCGAGCCGTGCCACGACCGTGTGGCCGATTTTGCCATGCTGTGGATGGCCAGAGACGATGGAACTGTCGAATACACGGGACTATCGCTTTTCGAAACTACCGATACGGGCGCATACACAGCCAATATAATCCTACCCGACAGCGACATACGCACCAAATTGCAGCAGTACATTCCGACAAAGCAATTAGATATGGTGGTACAAACCATGGGGCCGGAGCTCGAACGCATTATCAATGGCGCCTATCATGGGCCGTTGGGCGTGGATATGCTCGTGGCACGCACCGATGCGGGATACATCCTTGATGTGGCCGTGGAAGTAAATATGCGTCGCACCATGGGGCACGTGGCTCATACATTGGCTATGCGACACTTAGCCGATGGCAGCACAGGACGCATGTACGTGAATATCGCCGACAAAGGAAACCCTGAAGGCTCAAGATGCGAGCCAACGGAGGGATGCGACATCGATGTATACGGGCGCTTGAGACACGGGCGCGTAAACCTAACACCCCCTATAGGCCGCTTTCGCTACATCTTCGAAGCGACATCAAGGCTCTAACCTTCAAAAAAAAGCTACCAGCCTTTAGAATACCTAAAGGCTCGGATATCAAACGCTGCAACACAATACCCGAGGTCGCATTCAAGCGCTGTATTGCGCCACGACACAGATGGAATACACCCTTACACGGCAGTCTACCCATCATATCATTGCGGCTTGCGATACTTGCCTTGGTCTGCGTCTTCAAGTATGCTGAGATAGGATGCATAACGCGACCGAGCTATGCGACTATCTTCCAAAGCATCGAGTACCGCACATCCCGGTTCGTGGGTATGCGTACAATTGGCAAAACGGCAGTCTCGTGCCAGAGAAAACATCTCGGGAAAGTAATGCGACACCTCCTCCTTGGACATATCTATTGTACCAAAGCCGCGGACGCCTGGAGTGTCAATGATAGCACCGCCTCCCGGGAGGTCGTACATTTCGCTGAAGGTGGTAGTATGCATTCCTGTATCGTGCGCATCGGAGAGGGCAGCCGTTTTGGCATCTATACCCGGCACCAAGACATTGAGCAGTGTGGTCTTACCCACACCGCTATTGCCGGCAAACAGCGCAGTCTTGCCTTGCAGGTATTCACGTAAGACATCCAGACCATCGCCATGTACGGCGCTGCAATGCAGCACCTTGTATCCAATGCTGCGATAGAGATAGGAGATAGCATCGAGGTACTCAAGCCAATCTTCATCCAAGAGGTCTATTTTATTGAACACAAGTGCCGCCGTAACACCATACGCTTCGGCCGTGGCAAGGAAACGATCAATGAAAGTCGTCGATGTGGTCGGATGCGACACCGTGGCCACAAGCACCGCAATATCTATATTGGCCGCTATAATATGAGACTCTTTGCTCAGATTGCTGGCACGACGTATGATATAATTACGCCGCTGCGCCACCTTGGTGATATAGTATGTGTCAGCACCACCCTCGGCAAAATCGACGAAGACGCAATCTCCCACAGCCACAGGATTGGTGGTGCGTATACCTTTGAGTCGAAAATTACCCTTAACCTTGCACGACACTTCGTCGCCGGCTTCCAAACGAACGACGTAACTATTCCCTGTATTGCGTATAACTATGCCTTGCATTGTATTATCCCGGGTGCTTACATTTATTTTAATAATTGATGTGTAAAGTTACGACTTTTTTGCGGATTCAGCTCCCTACGAGACCGAAACGGACAGCCCGAAAATGTTTTTTGCGGATATTTATTGCATTTTATAAAAAAATTGCTACCTTTGCAGCCAATTCTAAGGTATATTGTACTTACATACAGGATTTATCACAACAAGATCGTTTAACAAACAAAAAACATTGCAACTATGAACGAAGAAACAATCGGTATGAATGCCGGTGCTGTATGGAATGCTCTCAACGAAGCCCAAGTCTTAGGTTCCAAACAGCTCAAAAAGGTTACCAAACTTAAAGACAAGGACCTGTACGCCGCCATAGGCTGGCTGGCTCGCGAAAACAAGATTGTTATCGCTGCCGATCCCAAAGATCCGAAAGAATTTATCTTCTCGCTAGCTTAACGCGTGCCACCTCGCCATCTGTACGAGGATGGTTGTTATAACAGACGGCGGCGACACCCTTCTAGGGGTGTCGCCGCCGTCTGTTATGTTTGACCGTCAAAGACGTGAGACTCAAGCAAAGTCAAGTATATGTCTGTACAGCGTATGCAGAGGCAGACCCATAACATTGTAGAAACATCCTCGAATACCCTCTATGGCCACCGCACCTATCCACTCCTGTATACCATAGGCTCCGGCCTTGTCAAACGGAGCAAATGTTCGAATATAGTTGCGTATCTGTCGATCGGACAAAGCACCAAAACGTACATATGTGGTCTCGGCAAAAGTCTCCCGACGCCCGGCAATGGCCAGAGTTACACCGGTGACTACCATGTGCTCGTCTGAGGCCAAGGACGATAGCATACGAAAGGCCTCGGCCTCGTCACTCGGCTTTCCCAATATCTCACCATTATGTATTACAACGGTGTCTGCCGTAATCAACAATTCATCGGACTTCAGATTACGATGATAAGCTTGACTCTTGAGAAGAGAAAGATATGCCGGCACTTCTATAGCCGTCAACGATGACGGGTAGACTTCGTCTGTATCTATATTGACAATCTCAAACGATGGGACTATCATTCCCAACAACTGACGACGACGAGGTGACTGACTGGCCAGTAATACTCTGCGTGAGGTGGGAGACATCGATTGAGGCAATTCTTGAACCATTACTCTATAATTTATACAATATCATATTTACATTCAAACATATACCATACAGCAACAATATTACCACCCAAAGGCGTCAGCATGACTCATCCACAAACCTTGTGCTTTAAGTATTTGTTCAAGAAGTTCACGCCCCACCCCATATCCACCGGAGGCTTGCGTGATATATTGCGCAACATCTTTAACCTCAGCAGCCGCATCTGCCGGAGCTACAGCCAAACCAACGCGTCGCATACATTGAAGATCGGGGATATCATCGCCCACATATGCAATACGGTCTATATTAAGGCCGTTTTCGGCAAGCCATTTATCCAAGACCGGACCTTTGTCCGCCGCCTTGATGTATACATCTTTGATGCCTAACATCGCATAGCGGTTAACTATTGCCGGGGTATCGGCACCGGTAATTATCGCTATGCGCAAGCCGCGCTTCACAGCCAACTGAATGGCATACCCGTCCTTGATATTTACCATACGCCGAGGCACACCATCATCGCCCACTGCTATCGTAGAGGGCGACAAAACGCCATCGACATCAAAAACCACTCCTTGTATACTGCGTAAATCAAAGGCTGTTTTACTCATAAAGTTTTAATTCTGATTGTTATTCATAATATCCTGCGAAACAATTTGATATATTTTCTCACGCAAACCATCAAGACGTTGCAGATGTTTTTTGATGGTGTGAATATCACCACGGGCTGCCGGTCCGGTTTGCGAGATACCTGCACCACATTCTATGGCCTTGGCAAGTGTCTCGTGCAATAAAGGCGCAAAGACATCGAGCGAACACCCGGCTTCGCGCCTGAGAATATCTTCGGCAATGGCCCATAAATGATTGGTAAAATTGCATGCAAACACAGCGGCAAGGTGCAAGGTGGCACGAATGTCTGACCCCGCGTAGCGAACATTGGGACTTATACACAAAGCCAAATTCATGAGGGTTTCTGACACATCGGCATCCGAACCTTCGATAAAAAAAGGCACCTCGGACATGTCTATCTGTCTATTACTACTGAAAGTCTGCAAGGGGTAGAACACTCCGCGTCGCTCCCGGACAAGCACATCCATAGATACCGTGCCGGAAGTATGTGCTACAATCCCGGCTACAGGGCCTATGACGGCGGACACAGTCGGGATTGCGTCATCCTTAACCGACAATATATATATATCTAAATCACGAGGCAAATCGGACATAGCACCGCCAGGGACATTCAAAGGTGCGGCGATGGATGATGCATGGTTTCCATTGCGAGACCAAACGCCGGCAAGACATCCCACACGAGCGAGAGCCTCGGCCAAGTGTCCGGCGACATTACCGGCTCCTATTACAGCTACCCGAAGCTGTGGGTAGACTTGCTTTACCACAGTCATTCGGCCTCTGAGGAAGCCTTCCAGGTGTTGATATGCACCTTCTCCCACATTAGTTTAGCGGGATCTACAGGACGCCGCGTTTCGTTTTTATATCCAAAGGTTACGATGCATTCTACCACCATATGCGGCGGCATGCCGACGATATCGCGCACAATATCTTCGGAAGACTCATCATTGGCATCAAAGCGTCCACGCACCTGTATCCAGCAAGACCCGATACCCAAGGCCTCAGCTTGCAACTGCATAAACACTGCCGCAATGGACATATCCTCGACGAAACACTCGCTGCGCTCCGGATCAGCAGCAACGACTACGGCGAAAGCCGCACCGGCCACAGGATGAGCGCCGACCGGCTTGCATTTGGACAATGCAGCCAAGGTGTCCCGGTCATCGACGACAACGAATTGCCAGGGACGCGCGCTCTTGCTGGTAGGCGCAAGCAACGCAGCCTCGATAATGGTTTTTACATCATCGGCCGGGATAGGCCGGTCTGTGTATCGACGAATGCTGTGACGCTGCAAAAGCATTTCGTGAAAATCAAATTCTGCCATAATGGTATATTCTTTGGATAGGTATTTGTTGTAATACTATTATATATATGCTCCTATAATTATCATTTTACTTCGCGCATACACACGCGTTGGGATAGGAATTTATGATTCGGTTATCAGACTTCAAAAGTATTCGCCATTGTCTTTAGCACGCAAGCCTCTTAATCCTCCGCGAACTACAACATCTGCTGTTTAGTCTTGATATTCAAGTATCTCTGTAGTGTCTTCTAACACCAATCCGAAAGCATCATAAACCAAACCCTCTGCGCGTCTTTGCGGGAGGATATATTTATACCGATTGTCACTAGCGCAATCAATGTCTAATTTTACATTAACCGATTTACCATTACAATCAAAAAGATTGAATGGCTTTTCATCACCGCCAATGATAAATCCATATCTAATCAATGGAGTAAATACAGTCTTGAAATCTTGCGAGCAAATGTCTTCGCCATTAGCATTAACTATGTTATAGTTAGAATTTGAGTGCTTCTTCACGACAAAATAATCTCCGTCAGAACCCATAGGCATAATATCTTCATACCCCTTGAGTATCTTTGCTCCATCCTCTTCGGCAACAAGCAACTGCCAGCCATCTTTATTATGAGTAATCACACGTTCGCCAACTCGCATATACGCCATCGTATTACTTGGCAATTTCAGCACTGTTTCGCCTTTATGATTTACAAAGCGACCACAGTCATCTTTGTTTACTGCCAACCAACCATCTACGAACACCGCATAACCAGGTGTTTCGTCATCCTTAAGCGTGAATACTATTTGCTCGTTTGCGTCTATGCACATATATTTATTGCCATTATACACAACAGCAAGTTTTTCCGAGAATGGCATTGCATCAGCCCATTTAGCGGGAATAACGATATCGCCATCCAAATTAATGTATCCGGATAATCCTTGATTATTCGAATACACAACCATATCCGCATCACCTACTCCTTCATTAGATATTGCAACAATGCTATTATCCAACGTCTTGACAACATTGCCATCGGTGTCAACAACACATATTCCTGCTCCCTTACGCACGCCGAAAGCTTTTCCGTTAAAATAATCGGTCAGTTGAGCAAAAGGCTCTTGATTAAGTGCCCTATTGGGATTATTTATATCATATACATAGAAACCATCTTTTTCATAAACAACAAATCGTCCATTATAGACAAAACTTGGTGATGCTTCAAACGCATTTTTTACCAATATCTCACCATCAGGGCTTACAATACTCCATGCTTTTTCATCTTCTAATTGCACTGGAATTCCTTCAATGGAGGCATTCGATTTATCGGAGCAAGACACGCAAGACACGGCAATAGTGAGCGTAGTTATTATACTAAATATTGATTTAAAAAACTTTTTCACTATATACATTATTTGAACGTTAATTAATAAACATATCAGCGCCTATAAAAACTCATTAGGCCACATCTTTTCATTCGCAAAAATAATATTATTATCCCGATTTATTGCTATGATATATTATATTTTGGAGAATATACTCACATTAAACAGGTGGAATTAAAGATATTTGACGAAATACCCCTATATAAAAAGGCTGATGTCTATATGTGGGACATCAGCGAGCGCACACCCAAGCGCCTTTGTAGCGGCGGGCGATACGGGAGTCAGAGGCCTGAGCTTGCAACGCATTCGGGCTTGTGCCGGTGGCTGCATATACACGGTAGCGTCCGTCTTTATGCAAAACGGCCAAAGCCATATCAGGATTAACGCGATACTGGTCGTCTATGAATTTTTGGGCATCCTCCGCAGTGGTCAACGAAGCCACAATCAGGCAGTATGGGTCACTGTCGCGGAAACGCAACTCGGTGTAACTGCGGCTCACGTTTTTTCGACCAACGGCTTTGCCCGGTTCTTTTCGTGGTTCCTCACTCTTTACTGCTTTTTCGGCTTTCGCCGAAACGGCCTCGACTTTTATGGATTCTGCGGCCTTTGCAGCCTCCCGAGTTGTCGCGGCTACAGATGCCTCAGGAGTGACAGTTTCCGTTATTCGCTCCTCGGCACTAACGGTCCGAGCTACGGTGGGAGCCTTGTGCTGTATGGGCATAGACATCGTTGCAGTCCCAATCTCGGGGTAAAGCGAGGCATAATAAGCCTCATCCACAGCTACAGGCGTGGATACGGCAATACATACAGCCAACAGGACGATGACAGAGGCTGCGACACGTGCAGCTGTGGCAAAACGATGACGCCACACATGGCGTTCGATGGTCTGCTCGAATTGATGTCGCATATCACGTGCTCGTTCGATGGTTGCAACGAGCTGTATCACGGGACGCCATGAGGCCATAGGCGTTATGCTGTCTAACGCCGAGGGGAAGAACTCAAGCAATTCGTCTTTGGATGTCAGAATGCCTATGCGCCCTATCGAAAGCTGTCCTTGCCTGGATAGAATACAACGCATCTCAGCAACGTCTTTCTCCACTTCGACACGCGCTTGTTCATAGGACAAGCCGGATTGTCGGGCGATCGAATGTACCAGCATCCCGTCATCATCCTTCAACAACGGGTTAAAGGAATACGATCGACTTGGCGGTATCAGACGACCATTGCCGTCACTATGCGCCGCAATCGTCCGCGCCAACATGGCGCCGAAGCCGGGTATGATGACGCAGTCGTGTTGCGATAGAAGATACTGGATATGTCGTATTGTCCGATTCACATTGCAAATATAGCGATTTTTAGCGGGACTGGAATTATAATGAGCCGCCAAAGTTTTCTACATAATGTAGATAACATACGCAGTGCAGATGCAAGTGTTTATTATAGGCTTACTTGTGGATGACAGACAAACTTTTATTGAAACAATGCTTCAACTTTCTTTCGCTGTACGCCTAATTTCAGGGCTTTAGCAGCATCTTGATGCGCCTCGTCATTCATGTAGCGACAGCGGTTAAGCTTTGCACGATAATAATATAGCTCACCATCGTTAGGGTATTGCTTTAATGATTTTTCTAACATCTCCGATGCTTCGTTAAAGGACTCGATGGCTATGAGCGACCCGGCCAGCATGGCATAGTATTCGGGCGCCGGAGTACGCTCCACAAGTTTGCGCAAGTAGGACACCGCCATTTTGTCGTTTCCCGTCATAGAATAGAGCGTACCCATGGCCAAGTATGTGTCCGATGATTCGGGCACGATGCGTTCCAGAACTTTGAAGTCGCGAATAGCCGTATCCAACTGCCCTGCATATAGAGCTATCATGCCGTGATAAAAGCGTGCCGTAGAGTTGATGCTGTCCATGGCTATAACTGCCGCATAGTCCTCGTATGCATCCGCATCACGGCCCACAGAAAGGAGCACTCGAGCCCTGTTTTCACGCCCGGCGATAAGCCGCGGCGAACGCCGGCACACTTCATTAAGGGTAGCCAATGCCAATGAGTCCTGCTCATTATAAAAGTATAACATTCCGAGATTAGACATCAGAGCCACGTTTAGAGGGTTGTCCGGTTCAACGGCCATAGCTTCTACCAAACGCAGTCCCGCTGACGCATAATCTCCCGAGTCAAGGGCTTGTTCACTTTGATCTATGAGCAGGAAATAGGGGCGTTCCATCATCTGCAACGAGTCATCCTTAAAGGCTTTATCCTTTGGCGTAAGATGTGGGAGTTTTAGCTCGGCATTACGACTTTGAGCAGACGTGTCCACAATCGATGCCAAAAGCGCGAACAATGCTACAAGCACGGGTATTATTCGCTGCAGACCGTGATTACATGCCTTTGTATTACGTATGAATTTGTCTGTATGATTATCCGTACGGCTGCCTATATGATTATGCTCCATTTTGTTTATCATCGTTTAAGTCTTACCGCAAAGATACAACCTAATTCCGAGCAATAGCAGGTCTATACATTTTTTAACCGCATCACCCCATATACTTATACATCGTACATTGGGCCATAAAAGCCAAAACACATAGCGGAACTACTTCATCCCACTTCGATGCTTACGGACTCGAACAACATTCGGCCAACGACAACAGCGAGTGTTTGCCAATCTATCCTAACTATAAAAAAAACGGCGACAGACAATAGTCTGCTGCCGTTGTGACTCATACAGGATTCAAACCTGTAACCTTCTGATCCGTAGTCAGATGCTCTATTCAGTTGAGCTAATGAGCCTCCTTGTTATAAAATTTCTTGTGACTCATACAGGATTCAAACCTGTAACCTTCTGATCCGTAGTCAGATGCTCTATTCAGTTGAGCTAATGAGCCATTGCCGTTTCGGCTTTGCGACTGCAAAGTTAGGTTTTTTTTTTCTTCCGGCCAAATTATTTTGCTTGTTTTTTCAAGCCCTTTTACCGCCCCCAACAATTTGGCAGTGCCTATGTCTTATGGTTCAGTCCGTTAGTCGTCTCCTTTTTGAGATATCCGTACCAACGGCAATCGTTCTTAATATCCCGGCATGTAGTCAATACTTCCCGATTGGACTTCTGCAACGGGCAGAGTATAAATACTCTTAATCAAGAGCGGACTTATCCGTAGCCGGATTGCGAAATGTCAGACGATGGTCTACATATTCCTGAGTAGCAATCAGCGTGGGCTTCGGAAGTTTCTCGTAGTAACGCGAGATTTCGATTTGTTCTCGATTTTCGGTGATTTCTTCGAGGTTGTCGTTCAACGATGCAAATTCCTGGAGCTTTTTCTCAAGGTCGTGCTTCATTTCGGCGGCAATCTGATTGGAACGTTTTGCGATAACGCATACTGTCTCGTAGATATTGCCTGTTTGCTTGGACAAGTCGATGAGGTCGCGTGTTACTGTGTTTAGCGGCGCGTTAGTTTTCTTGTAGTCCATTATAAAAAGTATGATTATGTCTTGTATGTTATTCTAAGTGTTTGATGTCAGTCCTTGACGTACTTCTGTGCGATCTTGAGGATATTGTCCGCTTCGGAACGATAGGGACTGTCCGGATAGTTATTGATAAACGAGTAATACTCATCTATTACATCGCGGAAACGGTCTGCCTTGCGCTCTTCCACACTGAGGTTTGCTTCTTGATAGCGAGCCTTAAGCACCAACATCTCCAAGTCCTCTTTGTATTTGGAATATGGATAGTCCTTGATGGCGTTTTTAGCTACGATGACGGCACTTTCATAGTTATTGCCCATATATGTGCCGAGGTTATAGTACAACTGCGCGTTCTGCAGTTGTTTCAATGTCAATTTATCCTGCAACTCGAAGATCGCGTTTTGGGCAGTAGACACCTTTTCGCTGCGCGGGAAGTAGTCTATGAAGTTCTGCAACTCGCGTATGGCTTTAATGGTGCCTGTCTGGTCAAGTTGCGGCTCAGGCGAGTCAAGATAGTATCCATAGCCGCAATAGAAGCGTGCCGGCTCAGCATACTTGCCTTTAGGATAGCGCGTGTAATACTTCTCGAAAAAAGCTCCCGAGCTGATATAATCCTTGTTCTCGTAGTAGCTCATAGCTAACAGGTACAGCGATTCCTCTGCCTTGGACGATCCCTTGAAAACAGTAACCAAATCCGTTAGGATAGTCGCCGACTGCGAATAACGTTTTTGCTCGAAAGCACGCTTGGCGTACTCGAACTTATAGTCATTGTCGGTGCTCTTGAGGACGCGCTGGTATTCGCCACAAGACGCCACCATAATAGCCAACAAGATGTATGTCAGTAACTTGCGCATTTATATACGTATATCTGTCAGATAATTAATGTGCAAAGGTACAAATTTTCCGCGTAAAGAGCCCCTGATAGTCCGCAAAAAAGTGTGAAACAGATGCTAAACGCCGCTAAACACCAACCCATAGCCTGTCTATTACAACTAAATCAACGCATATAGCCGATTTGAAAGCCGTAGCTGAGCATAGCCGGCAGCCATACAAAAGGCACAAGCGTCCTTTTTCGTGTATCTCGTATTACACCGGGTCTACATCATAGTAAATATACAGCCCTGTATACGAACCCATATTATGGAAATTAGTATATATCTGCCCGATGGCCTGCTTGACTTGCGATGGTGATATGCCGAGTTTAAACTTGAGCATTATACGCCGTATGTACATCTGTTGTATACGACCAACTTCGGGGGCATCGGGCCCGTATACTCCCGTCCCGAAAGTGCGCCGCATCATCGATGCAAAGGTCTCGGAGGCTTGCGCCACGCGTTCGGCATCCCGATGCTTGAAATATATGTAAATAATGTGAGCAAAAGGCGGATAGTCGAAAGCTTGGCGCTCGCCTAATTCATGATCGTAGTATCCCTGATAATCATGTTTGCACACATATCCTATAATCGGATGACCCGGGTTGGCGGTCTGTATTATTACATGGCCGGGCTTGTCGCGCCGTCCGGCACGACCGCTCACTTGTTCCAACATATTAAATGCACGCTCGGCGGCTCTAAAATCAGGGTAATTGATGATTGTATCGGCATTGAGGACCACCGCTGTACTGACATCACTAAAATCCAATCCTTTAGTAACCATCTGCGTACCCACAAGAATATCTGCCTTGTGCCGGGAAAAAGCATCGATAATGTTGGCATAATCATCCTTGTTACGCGTTGTGTCCAAGTCCATACGTAACATCTTGGCCTTTGGCAAACGTTCGGCGATATCATCCTCGATGCGCTCGGTGCCGTACCCAAGTACTTCTATAGCCGGCATTCCACATTCGGGACATATATTAGGCAAGCGCATCGTATGTCCGCAATAATGGCACACCAACTCTCCTTGATGCCTGTGGTAGGTCATGGATACATCGCAATTTGGACATTTGGGTATGTAAGCACATTGCTTGCACCTCGCTATGGGAGCATAGCCGCGACGGTTGTGGAAGATTATAGCTTGACTACCACGGCCTACGGCTTGGGCCAATTCCAAAGCCGTGCTGTCAGCCAAAGCACCCTTAACCTCGCCCTTTAGGCGAGCGCGTGTCATGTCCGTCACCGTAATACGCGGCAAGTGCACACCATTGTAGCGTGTAGACAGCTTCACCAGCCCAAAGCGGCCTTGTTGTGCCTTATAATACGTCTCAACACTCGGAGTGGCACTACCCAACAGCGTCTTGGCTCCGCACATACGTGCCACAACCGTGGCTACATCGCGTGCGTTATATCGCGGTGCGGGGTCATATTGTTTGTAACTGGGCTCGTGTTCTTCGTCCACTATCACCATGCCAAGACTATGGAACGGCAGAAACACTGCCGACCGAGCACCTATAATCACACATGGCGATGTATTCTTGAGCAGCTTCTTCCAGACCTCGACGCGCTTGCCGTCCGAAAACTTGGAATGGTATATGACCACGCGCTGTCCGAATACACGCTGCAAGCGTCGTGTAAGCTGGGTTGTCAAAGCTATCTCCGGCACAAGCATCAGCGCCTGTCGTCCCGAACGCAGGGCCTCGTCTATGAGGTGTATATATATTTCCGTTTTGCCACTGGAAGTAACTCCGTGCAGCAATACCACATCTTTTTGTTCAAAGGCTGCGCGTATACCCTGCAATGCAGTATTTTGCTCGACCGAAAGCATGGGTAAGGATGTACACGCGACATCGGGGTCTGACGGCTGTGCCGTATCTGCATCAAAACGAGATGTTTCTACCGTGAAGGTGCGTAACAGTCCTTTGGTCTCGAGTGCTGTCAGTGATGCCGGAGTAGTCACGTCAGCTGCCTGCAACAGCGACTGTCGCGCCACCGGACGTACTTCATCACCGCCTATAGCCCCGGAAAGCTTGAGCAACGCTGCAAGTATGCGCTGTTGGACCGGAGCCTTGGACACAACGTCAAACATTCGGCGTACAACCTGTCGCCTGTCGCCGTCTTCCATTATGGGGACTACCATAAACTGTTTGCGTGGCCGAAAGCGCTCGACAAGACGCTCGCAGATCATTACCGCCCCGGCTTTGAGCAATTCATCCAGCAACGACTCTGTGTGCTCTATACCGGTAGCCTTAGACAGAGACTTGGACGTCATTTTACCCTTAGAGCACAAGGCCTGCCATAATAACAACTGACGCTCGTCCGTAATGCCGGGCGGGATTGTCGGGTCAAAGTCCGGATTGGCTTCAACGAAGGTTTCTGTCTCAACCTTAAGCCCGGCAGGCAAAGCCGCACGCATCACCTCTCCAATACAACACATATAATACTCCGAAATCCACGTCATCAGCCTCAATTGACGAGAAGTCATCACAGCATAGTCGTCCAAGACCATGTCAATCTCCTTAAGTGTTCCTCCGGGATTGGCCGATGCAGCATTGCATACTATGCCCGTGTAACGATTGCGAGGACCAAAGGGCACTATAACTCTATAACCCTCACCAACACGTCCGTCCCACGCCTGTGGCACCTTATAGGTAAACACGCGCGGCACCGGAACGGGCACTATGACTTGAACCAATTGAGCCATGGATTATATATCATATTTGGCAGCCGTATTCAAATGACGGAGTGTGCAAATGTTGGCGAGCACCCCATACCACAACTGGCTTGCGGAGTACAAAGATACAAGAAAAAACGGCGGATAACGGCATCCAATCGTTTTTTTTTGTAATTTTGTGCTTTAATATGCAGCAGAGCTATTTCTGTCGCCGTATTATGATATGCCTTTGTGCATACTTGTACATAGTAGAAATCAAAATTACAACATACACATATGAAACCTACACTGCTTGTACTTGCAGCCGGAATGGGAAGTCGCTACGGCGGCCTCAAGCAACTTGACCCGCTTGGCCCCCACGGCGAGACAATTATGGACTACTCTATTTACGATGCTCTGCGTGCAGGGTTCGGTCGCGTAGTATTTGTCATACGCCACGATTTCGAGAAGGATTTTCGCGAGCGCGTATGCAGCAAATACGATGGCGTTATAGACGTACACGTTGTATTCCAAAGCACCGACGCATTACCTGAAGGTTATATCTGCCCTCAGGATCGTAAACGTCCCTGGGGCACCAACCATGCCATAATGATGAGCAAGGACGTCATCGACGGCCCGTTTGCAGTCATCAACGCTGATGACTTCTACGGACACGAGGCTTTCGAGATAATGGCTCGTCACTTTGCACAGGCCGGCACAAACACTCCCGGCAACTACTGCATGGTGGGCTTCCGCATAGGCAATACCATGACTCGCAACGGCTCGGTGTCGCGAGGCGTATGCACCGTCATTGACGGCAAGCTCAATAAGATTGTCGAGCGGCGCAAGATTTACTATGCCGCAGACGATTCCATAGTATATGAAGATGAAAACGGAATCCCCAGACCTTTGACTGCCGATGCGCCGGTATCAATGAATCTCTGGGGCTTTACCCCGGATTACTTCGAATACAGTGAGCGCGAATTCCGTCGCTTCTTGGACAAATACATCACCGATCCTTCACGTGAATTCTTCATCCCTTCCGTAGTGGACAAGCTTATACGCAACGATGAGGCCTCGGTAACCGTTCTAAAAACCTCGGACAAATGGTTTGGCGTCACCTACGCGCAAGACCGCGAGCATGTAGTCGAATCGCTGGCCAAGCTACACAGACAGGGCCACTATCCGGCCAAACTTTTTGACAAGACAAGCCTCTAACGATGGACTTTACGCTTCAGGCCACTGCCCCATCGTCCAAGGCACGCGCCGGACGCATAGTCACCGACCACGGAGTCATCGAAACTCCCATATTTATGCCCGTGGGCACACAGGGCAGCGTCAAGGGTGTGCATATTCCGGAACTGCGCAGCCAAGTTCATGCCCAAATCATCTTGGGCAACACCTATCATCTATACCTGCGCCCCGGCATTGAGATCCTCAACCGCGCCGGAGGCCTGCACAAGTTCAACGGCTGGGACGGGCCCATACTGACAGACAGCGGCGGATTCCAAGTGTTTTCATTGAGCCATAACCGTAAACTCACAGAAGAGGGAGCCCACTTCCGTAGTCATATCGATGGTTCGCGTCACCTTTTCACGCCCGAGAATGTCGTAGACATACAGCGCAACATCGGCGCCGACATCATGATGGCCTTGGATGAATGCCCTCCCGGAGCCAGTGATTACAAGTACGCGCGACGCTCGCTCGACCTCACGCTCAAATGGATGGAGCGCGGATGGCGCCATTACAACGAGACCGAAGGCCTCTACGGATACCATCAAGCATGGTTCCCCATAGTTCAGGGTTGCACCTACGAAGATCTGCGCCGCGAAAGCGCCGAACATGTCGCCGCCCTTGGCGCCGAAGGCAACGCCATAGGCGGTCTGGCCGTAGGCGAACCCACCGAGGTAATGTATGACATGATAGAGGTCGTCAACGAAATTCTTCCGCAAGACCGCCCACGCTATCTTATGGGCGTAGGCACACCCGTCAATATACTCGAAGCCATCGACCGCGGCGTCGACATGATGGATTGTGTAATGCCCACCCGAAACGGTCGCAACGGAATGCTCTTCACTCCGGAAGGAACCATGAATATGCGCAACCGCAAATGGGCCGATGATTTCCGCCCGATATGGGAGGATGGGCCCACAGACGTCGACCGCATATACTCGCGTGCATACTTACGCCACCTATTCATCGCCGAGGAAATCCTGGCGATGCAAATAGCATCTATACACAACCTCGCCTTCTACCTTTGGCTGGTAGGCGAAGCACGTCGGCATATCTTTGCCGGAGACTTCCATGCCTGGAAAGAAGAAATGGTTACACGCCTTAACCGCCGTCTCTGATGTTCAAGACCATTGACCGCTATATTATTCGTAAGTTTCTAGGAACATACGTTTTCGCCATCATCCTGCTGTTGGCGATAGTGGTCATGTTCGACATCAACGAGAAATTGGACGCCTTTCTCAAAGCACCGTTGCATGCCACCATCGTTGACTATTTTCTCAATTTCATCCCTTATTTTGCCAACCAGTTTGCGCCGCTATTTACCTTCATCGCGGTAATTTTCTTCACATCCAAGCTGGCTATGCATAACGAGATTGTGGCAATGCTGTCCTCGGGCATGAGCTTCAGACGTCTGCTAAGACCGTATATGGTCAGCGCCACAGTCATAGCCGCTGCCTCATTCGTGCTGAGTGCCTATATCATACCCCCGGCCAACGTCAAACGCATAAACTACACCAATACTTACGTCAAAAACAAGCGCGTGGACTATGGTGCAAATATCATGCTTATGGTGGCGCCCAACGAAATTGCATATATCAACCGGTATGACAATATTACCAAAACCGGCATTCGCTTCTCGCTCGAAAGCTTCGATAAAGACAAACGTCTCGTCTCTCGACTTACAGCCACAAGCATACGTTGGGACACGCTGTACAACTGGCGCGTAAACGACTATGTGATACGCGATTTTCGTGACGGACGCGAATACATTTCCAAAGGCATGAGTCTGGACACCATCATACCGTTTGAGCCCCGCGATTTTCTCATTGCGGTCAATGACTGCGAAAAAATGACAACTCCGGCACTGGCTCGATATGTCGAGAGACAGAAAGAACGCGGCGTGGCCAACATCCGCACTTTTGAAGTTGAGTATCACAGGCGTTTTGCCATGACAGCAGCTGCATTCATTCTCACTATCATAGGTATGTCCCTATCTTCGCGCAAGGTTAAAGGCGGTATGGGGCTTAATATCGGTATAGGTTTGGTCCTCAGCTTCGGATACATCCTCTTCATGACTGTCACACAGACTTTTGCCTTATCCGGCCTTACGTCTGCCATGGTAGCCATGTGGATTCCTAACGTATTGTTCTCGTTGATAGCTCTCGTACTCTACATACGTGCACGGCGCTAAGGTTCAAGCCTATTGTCTCTTAATATCTCAATGACAATGCGTCACTTATTGTCACGCATTGTCATCATCGTTGTCATCATCAAAACCGAGAAACCAGTCGCCATCGAAAGCTTGTTCTCGGAAATCGCGCAATTCTCGTCCTTCACGCTTGGTGGGACGGCCCAAACCCTTTCGCCGATCCACAAAACCGCTGACTGCTATTATATCGAGCAGGTCATACTGGCTTTGAGGCGTCAGGTTCTCAAGATACTCGGGAACAAGACGGGCTCCAAGGCGGTTTTCGGCAAGACCTTTGACTCGAAACGTATATGTCACCGGAGGCTTGCGTACGTATATAATGTCGCCAATCTTAATGGTGCGCGAAGGCTTGGCGGCCGGCGCATCCTCAGCGCCCACACTTATACGCCCTTTGCGACATGCATCGGTACTGATGGTGCGAGTCTTGAAAACACGCATGGCCCACAGCCATTTGTCCAAACGAACTTCCTCTTTTGGCATATCTTTAATATATCCTCTCTCCGAACCGTTATCTTCAATCGCGGTCGCGCTGTCCAAAGCGGAATTTGGGGCGAGATATATTAAACTTGCGCAGATACTGGCGTACAGCCGTCATCGTGGCATTGGCTCTAATGTTCTTGGGCGTGATGGCGGCATGAAGCCATTCACGCAGCTTGGAGGGACGCGAAGTATCATTGATGTTTACCGGATCTTCATTGTCCTCACTGACATAGAGCTTGGCTTGGCGCTCGCCGCGCAAAACGGCAAGGGCGTTCTCAGCGAGAGATTTCAACTCGTTCTCTCCCGGATAAACATATATGGGAGCAATAAAGTCTACATGCTCGGCAATGAAATCGGTGATACGCTTGCTATGTGCCATGCCGCCGGTTATAAGGATGGCGTCCACATCGCCTTTAAGAGCTATGGCCATCGTGCCTATGGCTTTGGCAACGGTATAGCACATGGCTCGCAGCACAAGCATGGCATGAAGGTCGCCATTGTCTATTCGCTCAAGCACCTCCGGCACGCTCGTCGTGCCCAAATGAGCCATAAGACCACCGCCGCCATGCACAAGACGATGCAACTGATCCTCCGTGTACTTACCCGAAAAGCAGAGTTTAATCAGCGGACCGGGAGGCAACGATCCCGAACGTTCGGGGGAAAACGGACCGCAGCCGTCCAAGGCGTTGGTAGTATCCATCACTCGTCCGCGACGATGTGCGCTGGCGGTAATACCGCCGCCAAGGTGGCAGACAATAAGGTTTAACTCTTCGTATGGAGTACCATTTTCTTTGGCAAAAAGCCGTGCTATAGCCTTTTGGTTAAGAGCATGAAAAACCGATTCGCGCGGCAACTCCGGAACGCCGCTGATGCGTGCATACGGAATCATTTCGTCTACGACCACAGGGTCGGCTATATATGCCTTGACACCTATCTCACGAGCGATTTCGCGAGCTATAAGACCTCCAAGGTTGCTTGCATGCTGCACACGAGCATATATCAAGTCGTGCGCCATGTCGTCGTTGACCTCGTAGACGCCGCTTTCGACCGGCTTGCTTACGCCACCTCGGCCTATGACGGCATTGATGCTTTTGATGTCGATGTCATGCTTGGCAAGAGTCTCTTCTATAAGGTCTTTGCGCCACTCAAATTGGTCCGGGACTGTGGCAAAGCGTGCAAGATCCTCGGGCTTGTGCCCCAAAGATGTTGTCAGTATAGGTTGATCGTCATCGTATACGGCGATTTTTGTTGATGTCGATCCGGGGTTGATGGCGAGAATGCGGTACATATATATATATGGTGTATGAATTAATTATGTCGTTAAGAAAATAAGCATCCCGTATGTCTGCCGCCCAAATATGAGGCTGCGAGATTGCCGAGAAAGCCGGCATTGTTTATTTCTTGACCGATAGGCAAGCTAAGGCTATGGAATACAGCTTGGTCTTGGCGGTGTCTCCTCGCGAAGTAAGCACACACGGCACCTTGGTACCTACAACGAGAGCGGCAATCTCGGCCCCGCCAAAGTGTGAAGCACTCTTAAAGAACACATTGCCGGATTCGATATTTGGGAAAAGCAGGCAGTCGGCATGTCCGGCAACACCATGACTGCCTTGTACCTTCTTCTGCTCGGCTGCCTCTGTATACATGGCTACGTCCAAGGACAACGGCCCGTCGATTTCTACATTGCCCAACTGACCGCGGTCTCCCATCTTGGCAATGATGGCAGCCTCGGTGGACGACAATACCGATGGCAGCAACTGCTCGCTACAAGAGATTACTGCCAATTTGGGCCGTTCGATACCAAGCGAATTTGCCACCTGTGTCAAATAACGCACAAGTACGGTCTTTTGCTTGAAATCTGGCATCGGAATTACAGCAACATCCGAAATAACCAGTAGTCTGTCGAAACCCGGAAGCTCGACAACGGAGACATGGCTCAGTGTGCCCTTGGGCGGGAACAACCCGGCGTCCTTGTTTAAGATGCCGCGCATATATTTGTCTGTCGAAACCAAACCTTTCATCAACACATCGGCATTGCCTGTCGCCACGGCTTGCACCGCCAAATTGACACATTTCACGGGGTCTGCCTCATTTATGATGGTGAAGTCGGAAATATCTATGCCCTCGGCACGACACACATCCAATATCACACCCTTTTCTCCATATATTGTAGGCAAAACAAGCCCTTCCATATAAGCATTGTACACTGCCTGAAGCGTATGCGAGTCTTGGCCATAGGCTACCGCAAGACGACGGCGGCCACGAGCACGAGCCTCATCTACTATTTGCTGAAGTTTGGTTATCATACCGGTATTGAATTTTTTAGAGTACTAGACAGAACCTCGGCTCTGCCAATTGTGGAAATTTTTCTTTTATCCCTGCAAATGTACACATTTTTTTTGTGCAAATAGTATTATCCACACGTTTTTCTTGTGATGGAACAAGTCCGTTACCGAAACATACCGCCGTTACTTCAACTCCGACCTTTGTAATTGTGCCATGTCGCATACTACACGACCATTGCGGTGTGCTTTGCCATTCGCTATACAGTATTAGTTTATGGCTATGAATGGTGTCGTAAAATTGAAGTTGATTATGCGTTCTACAATCTTGTAGGTATCATCGCCTCGGTGCTTGTTGTAAAAGTCAAGCAAAACAGCGCCCACGCGTAGCGGTCGAACCTTGTTATCATTACCAATGCTGTCAAGGATGTCCTTCAGCGCCGGATTCATCTCCGGGTCAATGCGATTACGCCCCACGCGTAGTCCAATAGCATATGCGTCACACGACCGGCAACGCTGTTGAAAATGATATGCATTTTGTTGTTCTTGTTGTCGCAGGCAGCCTTGATGGCGGCACATACCAGTTCGCGCTTTTCGCGTGTGTCGTGTATTTTTGTCATCGTCCGTATGGCTGTTCAACTGCATGATTATCGTTTCGCCGAGATGATCTTTCAGAAAAAGCATGAAATCATTCCACACGTCCTCAAAAATAATTTTCGAAAACAAAATCAAGCAAACTGTTTTTTTTGACCAATATCGACCACTTCGGCACTATTTTTTTTAAATTTAACATCTGTTTTTTGCCGTCTTAACTTTTGTTTGTACCTTTGTGATTATACGCCGGTTTGAAAAGTACTACTCCAAAAGGATTATAAAGTCTCATACTAAATTTTTTATTTATGAAAACCATCACCAAACTCTTATGCGCGGCCTTGGCTTTCGGCGGATTATTGTCTCCCGTCAATGCCGGGGCAAAAGTCGTTCTCAACGAGGACTTCGACTATGCGGCCGGACCTCTTGTGGGCAATTCCGCATGGCACCGTTTCAACACAAACAACACCGCGGACCCGGTACAGCTGGCCGGAACGGGCCTCACCTACACAGGCTACCGGGATACGGCCACCGGCAAGACAGCCGTCCTGGTGCCGGGCACATCGACTTCCGAGAAGCCCTATTTGGCATTCCCTTCGTGGGATGACCGCATCACCTCGGGCAGCGTCTACGTCTCGATGCTAATGAACGTCACCACCCCGGGAGACGACTCCTATTGCTTTGCCGTTGGAAGCCTTAGCAAAACAAACTTCGGCAAGGACGACAAAAGCGGCAGCGACAACCTCCGCATCTTCACTAAGGCGGGCAGCACCGCCGGCAAGTTTTGCCTCGGTTTCAGCAAGAACAAAGGCACAGGCACTTACATCGATGCCGAGTACGATACGGGCACGACTTACCTTGTCGTACTGAAGTACGAATTTGTCGATGGCACCGGCAACGACATCTGCTCCATATGGGTCAATCCAGCCACAGACGCTAAACAGGAACCAACAGCGGCACTCACCACGTCTACAGGAGCAGACTTCTCCGCCAATAACGGCGTGAATATCCTCATCCTGCGGCAGGGCGGCAACGCTAGCAGGACCGGTGCCGCAGTCAGCTTCGATGCTTTGCGCCTGACTACATCTTGGGCCGAGCTCTTCGGAAATTCGGGCGGCGAAGATCCCGGACCGGAGCCGACGGACGGTACAATCACCGTATCACAGGCAGCCTTGGACTTTGGCACGACACTTCAGGGCGCCCCCGTATCCAAGACCTTCGTCGTCAAGGCCACAAATATATCGAGCGATGTCTCCCTATCCACATCATCGGCTGACTTCTCAGTGACTCCCGGCAGCATACCCGCCACAGACGCCATGTCCGCCGATGGCGTCGTGGTCACCGTCACCATGACAGCCTCCACGGGCGGCGAAAAATCCGGCACAGTCATCGCCTCGGCATCCGGCTCCGAGAGCACCTCCGTGGCTCTGTCGGGTAGCGTGACTGCCATCGAAACAATATCCTCGGCCGCCTTCATAAACAACAATGCAGGCGACGGCAGCACCCTGTACCGCTATGTCGGACTGGGCGCCACCATCACGTATGTCGATGCGCCCTCCAAGCGCTTCTACGCACAAGACGTCGTGGGCGGCATATGCTTTGACTACTCGGCCATTGACGGAGTGTCCTTCGCCGTCAATGACAAGCTGAAAAACGTCCTTGGAAACATTGTCAAGGAATCCACCGGCGCCAACGTATTCAAGATTCTGTCCACTGACTACACCCTGACACATGACGCCACACCCAAGGAGGCGCTGGAAGTGAGCGCATCCGAAGTGGCTCTCGATCCGGCATCGTACATTTTCCGCCTGCTGACCCTCACGGACGACGTGACATTTGACGAAAGCGGAGACGAAGTCACTTTCGCAGTCAAAGAACACACCGGCACCTCCGGTACGACACCCATCAGCGTACAGCCCTTCGCCGGCACTGACATCATAGGCACTACCGTGCCTGGCAATGCCACCGTCACCGGTATCAGCCACAACGTAAACGGAGTCACCCTGAGACCGCGCAATGCCGCAGATGTGGTGTCCCGGCCATCCCAATACATCGACATAAAGGTGGACAAGGTCTTTACCGATGATTTTGCCAACATCAACACTAGATACAAATTTGCGACCCTGACCATAACATCCAAGGGACTTACGTATCCAGGCACGGTGTATGTCTCCGAAACCGGCACCAAGACCTTTTCTGTAGACAATACCACCATACCGGCAGGCACCAACGTCACTACGGTCAATGTCTTTTTCAGGGCGACAACCGTGGGGAATAAAGAGGCCTTCATCGGCATCGAAACTTATCCCGCGACACTCAATACGGGTGTCTCCGTATCGGCAACAGCCATAGACCCGGCAAATCCGCCACGCATAGAGCCGACGCCCGAGGCCATGGAGGACTTCACCGCCGAGGTGGGCTCGACACAGGACAAGACACTGAGTGTGTTCATGTTCAAGGCGCCGGTCACCGGCAAAGCCAGAATCTCCGGCAATTCCGGAGCCTTCCGAATAAGCAACAGCGCTCTGTTTGGCCAAATCACGACACACATCACTGTAACTTTCGCGCCCACGGCAGCCGGGACCTTCACAGACGCCATCGAATTGACTGCTCCGGGTGCACCAACAGTCATCGTACCACTCAAGGGCGTGGCAACAGGTACAGCCCCAACCCCGGAAAAGGAGGGAGACGAATTTGTCCCGGACGAGACCAATCCGCTGACGTATATGGTAGAGCCTTTTGATGCAGCAGTTAAGAACAAGCCGATGAAAATTGACAGATGGCTCAACGTCGCACAATTGGGCACCCGCGCATGGTGGGGTTATGTCTTCGATGACGGTGAAAAAACCGCCAAGTTCACCGGATATGATTTCTTTGCAACCGAAGACTCCAGAACACTGGCTACACTGATCACCCCACCGTTGGACTATACTAATACAGTCGCAGACAACCGCTTCCTTACTTTCCGCATCAAAGGACAAAACCTCAGCGATGACATCGAAATCACCCCCGTGACAGTGATCGAAATCGAACGCAGCGGCGAGGACTACTTCGCCAATGACCTGGGTGTGAACATCTCTACCGGAGCCGCGTTCAACGATACATGGCAGGAATTTGTAGTAGACCTCGACGGCCTTGACTTCTCGGACATATTCTTCATCGGCTTCAACTACGATGGAATACGCGGCAAAAACAATTCAGCCGTATGGTATCTCGACGATGTCACCTGGGGACGCAACGACATTCCGTTCATCCGCCCCGAGACCAAAAAGGAGTCATTCACCTGCAACGCCAACGAGGACCACGTGTCCAATTTCACTGCCAACGGAATACGCCTCACCGGCGACATCAAACTCAAGATGGTAGGAAGCCATGCCTCCAACTTCACATTGTCTACCGCCACCCTACCCCCGACAGGAGGAAATTTCACTGTCAATTTCCGATCCGAACACACCGAAACCTTACACACCGGATATGTCGAGCTCACCAGTGACGGAGCGCCCAAAAGTTACATCGAAATCTATGCTACGACCAACAGCACCCAGAACGTGGCAGACATTTCAACCAATGCTGTCTCGTTCATGGCTGCATACACCCCTGACGGAGTGGCTATAGCACGCAACGACAACGGCGCAATCGATACCGGTGCATTGACCCCCGGTCTGTACATCATTGTGACACGCTATGCCGACGGAACAACTAAAACACGCAAAGCGGTAATCCGCTAAATCTACATTACATAGCTTTCCAATACAAAGGCGAGGACATGCCATATCGGCATCCTCGCCTTTTTCTTGCCAAAACCTCTACTTTAGAGTCTGCAAATGCTTCCGATTCGTTTTAAATGTTTTACTTATTAGTGTTTTTACTTTCATACTCATTGGCCGTTTTCACCTTTATTCACTAAAATACCGCGCACGAGAGCAATATTTAACCTTCATTAACTATACACATAGCCTAAATGTTGTAAATTTGAGCATCGAAAATTAACAAATGCTTTCTAAAAGCACTACCGACCGTTAATATTCGACCACGAGTCGCGGCATTATACCAACGCCGCAGGCTACCACAAACCGGGCATAAACAAAGAACATTACACAATTTTCTATTCAATAACTATCCACCTAACTTCATCCACAAAACACTGATGAACACCTATATATTAGTAATCGATGACGAGGATGCCTTGTGCGAAATCCTTCGTTTCAGCCTCGAAAAAGAAGGCTACAGAGTTAAAACAGCCTCCAGTGCGGACGAAGCACTGACCATGGATCTTACAGTATTCGACCTTTTCATCGTGGATATCATGATGGACGGCACTAATGGTTTTGAATTTGCACAGCACCTGCGCAGTATTCCCGAGTTGGCCAATAAACCTCTGATTTTCTGCTCGGTACTCGAAGGCGAAGACGATAAGGTCAAGGGTTTGAATATCGGCGCAGACGACTACATCACCAAACCATTCTCTATTTCGGAAGTTATTGCACGTGTGCGTGCCGTACTGCGTCGCACCATGGTACAGAAGCAGCAGTTAGCCACCGAATTTGCCAAAGCTGCCGCCCTCAACCCCATGGCTCAATACATACCTACGCCCATAACCAAACCCATTGTCGCCCCGGACCTGGAACCACTTATCAAGGTCAACGGACTATCTCTGGATCCCAACACCAAGGGGTGTCAAGTAGACGGCCGCCATATGCGCCTGACACGCACCGAGTACGGCCTACTGCTGTTCTTCATGACCCACCGACACCGCGTATACACTCGCGACGAAATCATCCGAAACGTATGGGATGACGACGTAGTAATCAGCGAGCGCACCATTGATACCAATATCACACGCCTTCGCAAGCGCTTAGGCCCGTACGGCAAATACATCTGCACTCGCTCGGGCTTCGGATATGTATTTGATGAAGGGTCGCGCTAGTTACGCTTGGCGACTTTTTATACCGCGCGTCGCCATAGTCACGGCACTACTCGTGACCATGGCGATGTGGCAGGTATACCGCGAGCGCAACTACCATCGTGAGTTTGTCGAGCAACAACTGGGATACGTCGTCGAACGCGCCGCCAATTGCTACAACGGCGGCGTATCCATACCTCAATTTCTCGACTTCGTACACCAATACTACAGCCGCCATACATTCTCGCGCGGCATACGCGTGTCCATTTACGGGACAGACACGTGGAAACCTCTTTTTGTTATGGGTCAGCCGTACAGCATGTCTCAAGCCGACATCCAACGCCTCACCTCCGACCCCTCCAAAGTCTCGATATCATCAGAAAAATTAGACTCGGGAGCTACATCCGACTACATATATCGTGGTACAGTCAGTCCTGACGGCACCTTAGCCGTCCTGGCTTCCGTTCCCATGAACACGGCCTTGGACGACTACATAGAAGGTAATACCAATGAGGTATGGATTATTGCCGCCGTATTTGCGCTGCTTATCATTATCAGCGAGGGATTTGCATCGTGGCGCATAGGCCGCAACATCAAAATCCTGCGCGACTTTGCGCAACGCAGTACAACGGACCCGGACTTCATGCCGCACGACAGTTTTCCGCACGACGAACTAGGCGATATTGCACGTCAAATTGTCACAATGCACAACGAACGTATGGCCGCCCGAAGCGAACGTGACCACGAACACGAAATAGCTATCAACGCCATCCGAGAAAAGGCTCAACAAAAGCGCCAGCTTACCAACAACATCAACCACGAAATCAAAACGCCCATCGGTGTCATCAAAGGATACCTCGACATATTGGCCGACGACAACAATCTGCCACAGAAGACCCGCGAGGAGTTTATAGCAAAAGCACGCGCATATGCCGACCGACTTATCAACCTGGTCAATGACATTTCTGCAATAACAAGGCTTGACGAAGGCGCCGATATTATTGTCACAGAACAAACGGACTATCACGATGTAGTATACACCGTATCGGAAGACATCACCACCAGCGGCATTCTCAACGGAATGACATTCTCCTTTGACGTGCCTATAGGTACTATGGTCAAGGGCAATCACGCCCTACTCTCTGCCATGCTACTAAATCTGGCCAAAAACTCGGCCAACTACTCTCACGGCACTTATTGCCGCCTCGAAATGTACCGACCCACAGCCGATGAACTCGCCACAGTCTCAAAGACTAACGATACACACTCTATCACAACAGACAGCAATGCAAGCTCCGACCCCGACAACTTCTACTACTTCAGATTCTACGATGACGGCATTGGCGTACCGCCGGAACACTTGCCGCGATTATTCCAACGATTCTATAGAATAGAAAGCGGACGTGGACGCAAATCCGGCGGCACAGGACTCGGACTGGCTATCGTATACAACACCATTACGGCCCATGGCGGCACAATCAAGGCCGTAATACATCCCTGCGGAGGCCTTGAAATTGATTTTTCACTCCCCAAATTTCACGATAACAAACAGTCACACAGCGCATTACATAGCGTAATTAAAAATTAATATAATTGTATTAAAATCTCAATTATGATGTGACATAGCTCCACTAATTTTGCAGCGTAAGAAGTCAACAACAGCACTTCTTCCTAAAATTGAAATCTATCCTAAGAAGCAATCCGACACATAGACTTACAACCGTTTTTTTCATTTAGAGTTAAACAGAGTATTAAGGGAGAAAGCAGGTCGTCGTGAAGACGCCCTGCTTTTTTTGTACCCATCTCGTTCGATGCCCGCCGACCATTTAGCCGCACGACTTAACCGCATTTAAGCACAAACCAAAAACGGAGCCCCGGTGATTACACGGGGCTGCGCCACCGCTATGCCAACATTATCGGCGCGGCTCTGTCTGTATTCGCCCACAAGGACGTCCCCCAGGAGCTGCGCCGATGACTGCCTCGCCTCTTCAACGCCATGATGCGAACGCTATTCCAACAACGCGGAGCGCTGTTCTCAATCGATATCGTCACCTCGTCTGACGCCATGGCTTTCATACACACCGCAAACCTGGATGCGGCTTTCGAACAAGTGCCGATGTCTGATGCCATGCGCCGCCGTCTCTGGCGCTCTAATTTCATTTTCTCGGGCATGAAGGCGCTCCACGAGCTGCACGAGGCTTTCCCCTCGCTCGTCGAAGAGAACGGTGTTCGCAAGCCGTTCGAACGGTTTAAAACAAGACCTATAAGTCCAAATTAAACCACATGCCCGGAGAAAAAGACCGGCTTAGATACAACGAGAGCGCATCCGAAGATACGGACACGCCCTCGCTTATATACGATTATACGATTGTCAGGAGTTATTCAGCATCCTTGCGCTCTTTTACAGAATTCATTCCGGCTTGATCGCCAAGAATATAGTATGCTTGCTCAAGGAACGTCAGGCAGACACTGCGATTGTTCTCGTCAAGTTTGTATGCTTTTTCGAGATAATCAACAGATTCGCGGAGCAGCGGATCCACATTTTCGCTCTTATATTTTGCGAAGTTGCCACCGCTACGGTCATTAAAGTTATCCTGAATTTGTCCGGCCTTCTCGAGTATGGTTGCGCCAAGATACAAGTTAGCCAAAGAATTGTCGGCATCGATAGCCAATGCCTTACGATAGAGATCTTCGGCCTTGGCATTGTCGCGTTTCTTGGTGTAGATAAGGCCCTTAAGAGCCAGATATTGTGCATTGTCTGGGTCAGTGACTGCTGCGGCATCCAGCTTCTGGAGGGCAGTGTCATAGTCCTCCTTCATGATGTACACGTTAATGATGTTGTTGATGAAGCTGGGATCTTCTTTGCCGTAAAGCTCGTTACCTTTAGTGGCGAACTCAAGCATCGCTTCTTCATCTTTAGCATTATTAGCCACAGCTACAGCATATTCGAATACATCGCGTTTGGTGTTACCCTTGGCAATAGAGCCACGGAACGACTTGACTGCGGCGGCAAAGTCGTCAGACTGCCAAGCTGCCAATGCCTGGTTGTACAACACCTGCGAGAGTGTCGAGTCGGGATAAACTTTGATTTGTTTGGCCAAACTGGGATTCTCAGGCATTGTTAGGAAGATTTCCCAAGCCTTGTAGGCACTCTTGTAGTCTTTGGCATTCCAGAAGTCGAGGGCCGCGAAGTTGTAGTCATTGTAGTGACCGGCTAAGGTGTTGTATATTTCCTTGGAGTACTTTGTTTTGACCTTGCCTTTTTCGTTGATTACGGTGTCGCGGGCTACAGCCTTGAGGAAGTACTCATAACCTCCGAGAAGGTCTTTGGCCATCACCAGTTCATCGCCTTCTTTGAGGAGGCCGAACTGTTTTTTGCCAAGCATGTCGTCATAGATCTTGAACGCCGTCTTGCCGGGGATATAGTATGTAATGGCTTGATCTTTGGTCTCAGGATTCTGAGTAGCGGGAGCCATTATCTGTGCAACTTCATCAAAGGACTTGCCGTCTTTCATGGCTTTTTCGGCGTCCTTTACCACGGCTTGTTGCGCACTCACGGTCAGTCCTGCCAAAAGACAGGCGCTTAAGAGGCTAAGCTTTTTCATAATCTGATAGGTGGTTGTTTGGTTGTGTTGTTTTTTGGGTTGGTTGTTCTCTATTATTTAATGTATACGATTTAGACTTGCGTATGCATCATTGGTTTATTCAACTGTTTCGTCCGTTGCGTCATCCTCTGCGACATCGACATCGTCTTGGGAGGCCTCGGCATCGCTTTCGCTGATGGATTGGGCTTGCTCAATTTCATCAGCGCTCACGGTTACCACTCCGGCTTCTTCATCGGGGTCGGTGGGCACAGCGCAAGCCGAAGCGATTTCATCATCGCGGCGGTTAAGATTGATGATGCGCACGCCCATGGTCGAGCGACTGAGCACGGGGACATCTGCAATGCGTATGCGCAAGGCTATGCCCGAGCGGTTGATGATTACCAGGTCTTCGTCATCGTTGACGCTAAGGAAAGCCACCAGTTCGCCGGTCTTTTCGCTGCGCTTCATTGTGAGTACGCCCTTGCCGCCTCGTCCTGTGACACGATACGGTTCAAGCGGCGTGCGCTTGCCCATACCTTTCTCACTAAGGGCAAGTATGGTGTTGCTGCTGTCCGGGGATATGGAAATCATACCTACTACACGGTCGTCATCACCATCGAGGGTCATGCCGCGTACACCCGTGGACACACGGCCCATCTGGCGTATCTTGCTCTCATCAAAGCGTATGGCACGACCACCGCTGTTGGCCAGCAAAATCTGCGAATTACCATCGGTGAGCTGCACGCTGACAAGATGGTCGCCATCACGCAGGACTATGGCCTTCTTGCCCTTAGCCAGCACGCGTGCATATTCAGCCAAAGATGTCTTCTTGACTACGCCGCGCTCGGTGGCAAATACAAGGTTGTGGCTATTGACATATTCCTCATCGTCCAAACGCTTGCAGGCTATAAAGACGTTGACCTTGTCATTAGGCTCGATATTGAGCAGGTTTTGCAAGGCGCGACCCTTGCTGTTCTTGGCTCCTTCGGGCAATTCGAACACTCTCATCTTGTATACAAGGCCACGACTTGTGAAAAACAGCATAGTGGCGTGCATAGAAGCCGTATATATGTATTCTATGAAGTCTTCTTCGCGCGTATTGCTGCCCTTGGCACCGACGCCGCCACGATTTTGAGCGCGGAATTCGCTCAGCGGGGTGCGCTTGATATATCCGAGATGCGAGATGGTGATTATCATATCATCGTCTGCATAGAAGTCCTCGGCATTGAAATCGCCGGCGGAGTAGTCGATGTGTGTGCGGCGCTCGTCACCGTATTTTTCTTTGACTTCCTCGAGGTCGGCTATCATCACTCGACGACATTCGTTTTCGTCATCAAGGATGAGCTGCAACTCGGCAGCATATTTGCGAAGCGAATCTCTTTCGTCTTCCAGCTTGTTTTGCTCAAGGGCTGTGAGGTTGCGTAAGCGCATCTCAACTATTGCGTTCACCTGTATGTCCGTAAAGCCAAAGCGTTCGGTCAGTCGCTTCTTGGCCTCATCAACATCTTTCGACGAACGTATTATCGATATCACCTCATCGATATTCTGGGATGCAATTATCAGCGCATCCAGCACATGTATGCGATCCAGTGTCTTGGCCAAGCGGTAGCGTGTACGACGTATGGTGACCTCATGACGATGGGCGGTGAAGGCTTCGAGTATTTGCTTAAGATTAAGTGTGCATGGACGTCCATTGACCAGCGCAACGTTATTGACGCTGAAGGACGACTGCATGGGCGTCATCTTGTACAACTTATTGAGCACGACATTTGAGTTGGCATCGCTGCGCAGCTTGATGACTATACGCATGCCCTCGTGGTCGGTTTCATCGTTGACATCGGCAATCCCGTCGAGTTTTTTCTCGTTGACAAGTTGGGCAATATACTTGACCAACTCGGCCTTATTAACCCCGTAGGGTATCTGGCGTACAATAATGGACTCGTGTGAGGCCTCGGATTCGATTTCGGCCACGGCACGCACAACTATGCGGCCGCGTCCGGTATGGTAGGCTTCGCGCACACCGCCGTATCCATATATGGTGCCGCCGGTGGGAAAGTCGGGTGCCGGAATATAATGTATGAGTTCATCAATAGTTATGTCCGGGTTGTTAAGCAGCGCTATCGATGCGTTGATGGACTCGGTAAGGTTGTGTGGCGGCATATTGGTAGCCATACCCACGGCTATACCCGCAGCTCCGTTGACCAGCAAGTTGGGGAAGCGCGACGGAAGCACCACGGGCTCCTTGCGCGAGTTGTCATATGTGGGAACAAAATCCACAGTATCATCGCCAATATCCGTGAGCATCTCCTCGCCCAGGCGTGCCAAGCGAACCTCTGTATAACGCATGGCAGCAGCACCGGCACCATCAACATTGCCGAAGTTGCCGTGTCCATCTACCAAAGTGTAGCGCATCGCCCAATTTTGGGCAAGGCGCACCACCGTTCCATATATGGACGAGTCTCCGTGGGGGTGATATTTACCCATAACCTCGCCCACGCAGTTGGCCGATTTCTTATGGGGTTTGTCGTACGTGTTGCCCATCACGTCCATACCATAAAGGACGCGGCGCTGGACGGGCTTGAGACCGTCACGAGCATCAGGCAAGGCACGCGACACGATTACCGACATCGAGTAGTCAATGTAGGCAGATTTCATCTCGTTCTCGATGTTAATCTGTATTATGTGATCGTCTTCGAGCATGCTTGTTTATATGGTTACTTAATTATTTATCAAAAGATTAGGCCTTATATACGACACAAAATCGTCAGACAAGGCCAAATAAGCATACAAATTTACGCATTTTTTTCGAGAAAACACTCATGCACGTCTTTATCAAAACCAAAAATAGCACAAAAAAACCTAAACAGACGACACTCATGTATTTTTGGCACGGATATTGCACACATATATAGGATTGTCGTGTTCACGCATTCTTCAATGCGCTTTTTCACGAGGGCACGGCCTCCCGGCGAGTGATGTCAGCATCGCACGCCATCTCAGAACATCATCACCAAATCCAATCAATGGAGAATAAGTTTTCAAAGGAAATACACGAAATAATCAAGCAAAGCACACAACTGGCCACGCGTCACAATGTCAAAACATTGCGGCCGGAATTTCTATTACTTGCCATGAGCGATGAAGCCAATTGCGGCTATAGGTTGCTGACCGGGGTGAGCGATGACGCCACTGTGCGCAGACTGTTTGACAACCTTGATGACGGACTTTACGACCTGGACGACAATGGGGACGGCCAATTCAGCGTGAGCACATTGACCAACCGTATAGTCAAGCTCAGCACCTTGGAAGCCCGTATATTGCACGATGATACCATCGACTGCCGGCACTTGATGCTGGCCATGTTCCACAATTGCGAAATAAGCGGAATGGAATTCCTTAAGCCTTTCATACTTGCGGGCATAACTTATGACCGCCTTTTTGCCGAGGCTTCGAATGGCAACGGCACCACGCAGACGGCCGAGACCGAACAGGCGGAGGCAGCCGTTGGCTCTTTTGGCGACACGGACGACGGCGATATAGCCGAAGCACCGGGAGAGAAACCGCAAGGTAGTAATAGCCCGTCTCGCGGCTCGCACAAGTCTGCCAAGGGAGCGGCATCGGACACACCGATGTTGGACAAGTTCGGACACGACATGACACGCGCCGCCGCCGAAGACAAACTCGACCCGGTGGTCGGTCGCGAAACCGAGATAGAACGTCTTGCACAAATCCTAAGCCGACGCAAGAAGAACAACCCCGTACTGATAGGCGAACCCGGCGTGGGCAAAAGCGCCATCGTCGAGGGTCTGGCACTGCGCATCATACACCGCCAGGTGCCGCGCGTACTTTTTGGCAAGCGCGTAGTATCACTAGACATGGCTTCCATAGTGGCCGGCACAAAATACCGCGGCGAATTTGAGGAACGCATCAAGAACATTCTTGACGAACTGGCCAAAAACCCGGACGTCATACTATTTATTGATGAGATACACACCATTGTCGGCGCCGGCAACGCACAAGGCTCCATGGATGCAGCCAATATGCTCAAACCGGCTCTGGCTCGCGGCGAGATACAGTGCATCGGGGCCACAACACTGGACGAATACCGCAAAAACATCGAAAAGGACGGAGCCCTCGAACGACGCTTCCAAAAGGTAATGGTCGAGCCGACCACGATTGCCGAAACGCTCGAAATACTCAACAACATCAAGGAAAAATACGAGCAGCATCACAATGTCGCCTACACGCCCGAGGCTCTTGAAGCCTGCGTTAGCCTCACCGATAGGTATATCAGCGACCGCAATTTCCCGGACAAAGCCATAGACGCCATGGACGAGGCAGGCTCACGCGTACACATCACCAATATCAAGGTCCCGGAAAAGATTGAGACCTTGGAGCACGAAATCGAAGACGCCACCGCAAAGAAACTCGAAGCAGCACGCGCCCAGGACTTTGAACGTGCGGCTACATTCCGCGACAAGGCACAACACCTAACCGACCAACTCGAACAGGCAAAGCAGGAATGGGAAAAAACTCTCGAACAGTCCCGCGAAACCGTGGATGCCGACCGCGTAGCCGAAGTGGTAGCCATGATGACGGGCGTCCCGGTACAGCGCATAGCCATGGCCGAGGGGCGTCGTTTGCTTGAAATGGCTCCGGCACTCAAAAAAAACATCATAGGCCAAGACTCAGCTATCGACAAAATAGTCAAGGCCATACAACGCAACCGCATAGGGCTCAAAGACCCCAACAAGCCCATAGGCTCTTTCTTGTTTCTGGGCCCCACAGGCGTAGGTAAGACTCATTTGGCCAAATGCTTGGCAAAATACATGTTTGATTCGGCCGAAAACCTGATACGTATAGACATGAGCGAGTACATGGAGAAGTTCACCGTATCACGTCTCGTGGGTGCGCCTCCAGGATACGTGGGATACGAAGAGGGCGGGCAATTGACCGAGCGCGTGCGACGCCACCCCTACTCCATCGTGCTGCTGGACGAAGTGGAGAAAGCACATCCTGACGTATTCAACCTCTTGCTGCAAGTGATGGACGAAGGTCGCCTCACCGACAGCCTTGGAAGGCACATAGATTTCAAAAATACGATAATAATAATGACCAGTAATGTCGGCTCGCGCCAACTCAAGGAATTTGGTAGCGGCGTCGGCTTTACCACAGATGATGCGTCAACCAAGGAGTACAGCCAAAGCGTCATTCGTAAAGCGCTCAACAAAACTTTCTCGCCCGAATTCCTCAACCGCGTGGACGATATCGTGATGTTCGATCAATTGGATCGCGATGCGATATTCCGCATCATCGACATCGAGTTGGCCGGATTCTACCGACGCGTAGCCGATTTGGGTTACACGCTCGAATTGACCGATGCTGCTAAAAATTACGTAGCCGACAAGGGATACGACCGACAATATGGCGCTCGACCGCTCAAGCGTGCCATACAAAAATATCTCGAGGACCCCTTGGCCGAGATGATAATATCGGCGCAAGTGATGCCTGCCAATAAGATTGTCATCGATTACGACAAAGACAACGACAGCATAACCAGCGAAATACGCTGATATGGCATAACGCACAACCCACGCTAACGATCTTGCATCTTGCATTCAGCCGTCGGTGTCCCATAGAAGTCTCAGCCGAGCGGCAGTACACTTTCGGCACACATCATTGTCTGCGCATCGTCCGCAAATAACGCACGTACCGGATGGTTCGATATGCCCGCCCTAAAACGCTGAAAACGCACAATGGTTTGCCCATCTGCTGATTTATGCGTACTTTTGCGTCAAAATACACATACAACGATTACATCATGCCCGACAACAGCATACATCCGGACACCAACAGCCAATTCAAAGAAGCCTTGAAACGCTGCCGCAACATCTTTGCGCGCAAGTTGCAAGACTACGGGCCATCGTGGCGTATCATGCGTCCTGCCGCACTCACCGACCAACTATTAATCAAGGCCAAACGCATACGGACACTCGAAACCACAGGCGTCAGCCGCGTCGGCGAAGGCATACTGCCCGAATTTGTAGCCTTGGTCAACTATGCCATTGTCGGCACAATACAACTGCGCCACGGATACGCCGACCACAAAGACATGTCGGTCGACGAAGCATTGGCCCTATACGATGCCACCGCCGACGAGGCATTCACACTCATGCAAGCCAAAAACCATGACTACGGCGAAGCGTGGCGTATGATGCGCGTATTGTCATACACCGACCTCATACTTACAAAGATTGAACGAATCAAGGAAATTGAGGATCACGACGGAGCCACCTCCGTATCCGAAGGCATAGACGCCAACTACATGGACATACTCAATTACGCAGTATTCGCAATAATCAAACTCACCGAAACGCGCTGACCACTATGGCGGCAACCAAAACCATCTTAAATATACTGCGCCCCACAGGAATACGCACGACCGCCATCATTGTATGGGTGTTGCGAGTCATCATAGGCGCCGTCTTCATATTTTCAGGATGGGTCAAAGCCGTTGATATTTGGGGCGGCACATACAAAATCGGCGAATACTTTGGCGCGTGGCACATAGCACTGCCGGATAGTGTTATTGCACTGCTTGCCGGGGCACTGGCCATGGCCGAATTTATGGCCGGTGTCATGATACTCCTCGGATGCTTCAGGCGCATGGCTATAAGGCTCACTGCCATCTTCATGGCAGTCATGACAGCACTGACACTGTATATATGGATAGCCGACCCGGTCAAAGACTGCGGATGCTTCGGCGATGCTATCATACTATCCAACGCGGCTACTTTTTGGAAAAACATAGTCATCGATGCCATGCTCGTTGTATTATGGATAAACAACCACCGTGCCGGGGCACTTGTACACACACGACTGCAATGGTTGGCCGTCATCGCCACCGCAGCCTTTACCGGGTATATCGAGTACATCGGATACAGAATTCAACCCGTGCAAGACTTCCGCGGATTCGCACCGGGCACTATGCTGGCTCACGATGACAACGATGATAACGTCCGTCTCGTTTATGCCAAAGACGGTATTGAGCAATCTTTTACCGCAGACAGCCTGCCCGATGAAGAAAACGGATGGAGATACGTCCGGCGTGCTACCGACAGCAATAAAGACAACACCTCTTTGGCTTTTATATCTCCGGACGGGGAAGACATCACCGCCGAAGTCATAGCTCCCGAAGGCGTTCAGGTCATACTATTGATACACGACCCTCGGCACTACGGGCGCACCCGCAGCGCTATGGCCAACGAGTTGTACGAAGCACTCACGGCCCACGGCGGCGACATGTTTGCCGTTGTAGGAGCCGACGATAGCACTGCTGCCGCCTGGGCTAATGAAGCACGTGCCCACTACCCCGTATATACCGCCGATGAAACAGACATCAAGATGCTGGCACGCGGCAATGGAGCACTCGTATGCCTGCGCGACGGGCACATCATATGGAAACAGAACACGCTGACACTTCCGCACAACTTGGGCGTCAGTGTCATGCAGGACGGATTGGCCGTATTAGACGACCCGACATACATCGAAGCTCTGCGCACGGCAGCCTCCGCACGCCACGCTGCCGAGATATACATACTTGTTCTGGCCATCTTAATGTCTATGACAGCACCGCCGGCCATACGCAATCGTCTCAATGCCAAGACAAAGTCAGCCAAGACCACCTGATACACTCCTCTGGCCGTCACAGCTGTTGCCCATTACAAAAAAAAGCTGTAAATTTGCATCTTGATAGCGAGGCATCCTCTGTCCATCGCAATATAACAAAAAGCAAATCCAAAACAAATACATATCCAACATGAGAAAGAACATTGTTGCCGGCAACTGGAAAATGAACACCACACTCAGCGCCGGCGTAGAACTTGCATCTCAAGTAGACAACGCACTCAAAGCAGTAACGCCTAAGTGTGACGTCATCATCTGCGTACCCTTCACTCACCTGGCTTCAGTGAACGCCATAATCACAAATAAAGGCAAACTCGGACTGGGTGCAGAGAACTGCGCCGACCACGTCAAAGGAGCATATACAGGCGAAGTTTCCGCCGAAATGGTAGCCTCCACCGGCGCCACCTATGTCATCCTCGGCCACAGCGAACGCCGTCAATACTATGGCGAAACAGCCGAAACCCTCCGTGAAAAAGTGGCCTTGGCTCTCGCCAACGGCTTGACGCCCATATTCTGCATCGGCGAAGTACTCGAAGAGCGCGAAGCCGGCAAACACTTCGATGTAGTCAAAGCCCAGCTCGAAGACGGACTGTTCAACCTCTCCGCCGAAGGCTTTAGCAAAATCATCGTGGCCTACGAACCCGTCTGGGCCATCGGCACGGGCAAGACCGCCACAGCCGAGCAAGCCGAGGAAATCCACAAATACGTACGCGGCGTCATCGCCGAAAAATACGGCAAAGAAGTAGCCGAAGACACCTCCATACTCTACGGTGGCAGCTGCAAGCCCGGCAACGCCCGCGAGCTCTTTGCACAACCCGACATCGACGGCGGTCTCATCGGCGGCGCAGCCCTCAAGTGCGAAGACTTTATGGGTATCGTCAACGCATTCTAAAAGCAACAACACGACTATTAGCAAATTGTCCCCGAAGGCACCCTATATGCCTCCGGGGACATATAGCTAAGAAATACCCCACTGCACCCACCAAACAGCCACAGCCAATGAACACACGTCTGCGTACAATCACGATAGCATGCGCCACTCTCTGGGCCGCAACTTCCGTAGCTCAAAGCCCGGCAACTGCAATCGAACCCGACAGCGTTGACATAGTGCGCGAGCTCAACAACTCGGGACACATACACATCACCCAACCGGCAGAGTTACAACTGCGCTCAAACGCCACAGATGAAGCCGCCGGGGACAACTCGGGCATATCGCGCCCTCGTGCCGGCACAGGTTTCCGCGTGGAAGTCTTTGCAGACAACAACGTACGAACCGCCAAGTCGCGCGCTACAGCCAAACGTCGCAATCTTATGGCTCGCCTGCCGCAATACCGCGTGTATCTGACGTTCCAATCTCCGTATTGGCGTGTACGCGTGGGCGATTTCCGCACTCGCGGCGAAGCCGAAGGCGCTATGGCCGAAATACGGCGTATATTCCCATCATATTCGTCAGACCTGCGCATAGTGCGCGACCGTATCAACAAATGATGAACCAAACCAAGAACGACAAGCAACAGATTATACCGGACGCCACGCCACAGGTAAACGAAATCGCCGACCATATCCACCGAATACTCGTGCTGTTGGGCGAAGACCCGCAACGCGAAGGCCTGATCAAAACCCCCATGCGCTACGCCAAAGCTCTATGGTTTCTCACTCAGGGGTATAGGCAGAGTGCCGATGAGATTATCAACCAGGCCATATTTGAGTACGCCGGTTCAAAAATGATAGTTGTCAAAGACATCGAATTCTATTCGATGTGCGAGCATCATATCCTGCCCTTCTTCGGCACTATGACTATAGGCTATATTCCAAATGGCAAAATGGTCGGGCTAAGCAAGCTGGCCCGTCTTGTAAACGTATATGCCCGCCGCCTACAGGTGCAGGAACGGCTAACAGCGCAAGTATGTGCCAAGGTGTCCGAGACGCTGAATGCCCGCGGCGTCATCGTGCATTGCAATGCACATCACCTGTGCATGAAGATGCGCGGCGTCGAAAAACAGGAAGCCACCACCACAACACTGGACTACTGCGGAGCTTTTGCCGAGGATTCGGAACTGCGCCGCGAATTTTTGGACGCCATACATCAATAAAACGATGCCATATTGCATCGCCAAACGGACAAAGGTATAGGTCAAAAGAAGTACACTACAGCACAAGACATGGGACGACTCATAGCCATAGACTTCGGACGCAAACGTTGCGGCATTGCCGTCACCGATGTTCTAAGACTTATCGCCAACCCGGTGGACACCATACCTACAGCACAGTTGACATCATATATCAAGGCGTACATAGCAGCTAATGACGTTGATGCCGTAGTCGTCGGGCTACCCAGGCAGATGGACGGCACCCCCAGCGATTCGACACGCTACCTGACCCCGACCATCAATCGTCTGCGCAAAGACATAGCCCCCGTACCCATAGTATTCTACGATGAGCGCTTCACTTCGGTACTGGCACATCGAGCAATGATTGACAGCGGAATGCATAAGATGGCGCGACGCGACAAGGCAGTGGTAGACAAGATTTCGGCAGCAATAATCCTCAACGACTACCTGTCTTCAACATCCGGCACGGCCGGTACATCGGGACTACAATGACCCGTACAATACAAAGACACACAATAAAACAAATATATACACAATGACATTACCTATATACTTGTTGGGCCAACCGGTGCTACGCAAGCAATGCGAAGACATCACGCCCGAGTATCCCGAGCTGAAAAAACTCGTGGCCGACATGTTTGAAACCATGTATGCCAGTGAAGGCGTAGGCTTGGCCGCGCCGCAGATAGGGCGCGCCGACCGCATCGTTGTCATAGATGCTTCACCCGTGAGCGATGTCTTTCCCGAATGTGTTGACCGCCGTATGACACTCATCAACCCACGCGTAACCGTGCTCGATGGCGAAAACATCAGCCGCAGCGAGGGGTGCCTCAGCCTCCCCGGCATCGCCGAAGACGTCAAGCGAATCGAGCATATACGCCTACAATGGCTCGATGAAGACTTCAACGAACACGATGAGGAGATTTCCGGATATCTGGCACGCATAATCCAGCACGAGTGCGATCATCTTGAAGGTAAGGTCTTCACCGACCACCTGTCCGCAATACGGCGTCAACTAATACGCGGACGGCTCAACAATATTCTGTCCGGGCGCGTATCCGTTGACTACCCGGTACGTTTCGCCAAACCGCACCGCCGTTAAACACGCAGATACACATCCGCATCCGCCTATCATCCAAGACACGACATACACGGGTATACGTCCCCATCGCATGCACGGATGACATGGCGAACACAACCCCACACGATTCATCAACCAAACAATCAACATACACAATGGCTGACGATAAAAAAATCATATTCTCCATGGTGGGCGTCTCCAAGACCTACCCGCCACAAAAACAAGTCCTAAAGAACATCTACCTATCCTTCTTCTATGGAGCAAAAATAGGCATTATCGGACTCAACGGCTCCGGCAAGTCCACCTTGCTTAAGATTATCGCCGGCATCGATAAGGACTATCAGGGCGAAGTTGTATTTTCGCCCGGATACACCGTCGGATACCTCGAGCAGGAGCCCAAACTCGATCCGAACAAAACCGTCATCGAGATTGTCCGCGAAGGCGTGCAACCGATAATGGATATGTTGGCCGAATTCGATGCGGTCAATAACGCTTTCGCCGACCCGGATGCCGACTTTGACGCACTACTGGCTCGTCAGGCCGAGTTACAAGACCGTCTTGATGCCGTAGGCGCCTGGGACATTGACAGCAAACTGGAGCGAGCCATGGATGCCCTGCAATGCCCACCGGACAACCAGAAAGTAGACACGCTTAGCGGTGGCGAACGCCGTCGCGTGGCACTGTGCCGACTTCTCCTTCAACAGCCTGATGTACTGCTGCTTGACGAGCCCACCAACCACCTCGACGCCGAGTCTATCGACTGGCTTGAACAACACCTGCACCAATATCCAGGCACTGTAATAGCGATTACCCACGACCGCTACTTCTTGGATCACGTGGCCGGGTGGATACTCGAATTGGACCGCGGCGAAGGTATTCCATGGAAAGGTAATTACTCTTCGTGGCTTGACCAAAAGACCAAACGCATGGCTCTTGAGGAAAAGCAGGCAAGCAAACGCCGCAAGACCCTTGAGCGCGAACTTGAATGGGTACGTATGGCGCCCAAGGCTCGACAAGCCAAAGGCAAAGCCCGCCTTGCAGGATACGACAAGTTGCTCAACCAAGACCAAAAGCAAAAAGAAGAACGTCTCGAAATATTTATACCCAACGGCCCGCGCCTCGGCAACAAAGTCATCGAAGCGCACGGACTGGCCAAGTCATATGGTGACAAGAAATTGTTTAAAGACTTGGAATTCATGCTTCCTCCCAACGGCATTGTGGGCGTAATTGGTCCCAATGGTGCCGGAAAGACCACACTCTTCCGCCTGATTATGGGACAGGAGAAAGCCGATGCGGGACAATTCAGTGTCGGAGACACCGTAAAAATCGCTTACGTCGACCAGCGTCACCACGACTTGCTGCCCGAAAAGACGGTCTACGAAGTCATAAGTCAAGGTGTTGACAGCTTCCGTATGGGCGGACGCGATGTCAACGCACGCGCCTATCTAAGCAAATTCAACTTCACCGGAGCCGACCAAGAAAAGAAAATCGGCGTACTGTCCGGCGGCGAACGCAACCGACTGCACCTGGCCATGGCACTGAAAGAGGAAGGCAATGTCCTGCTACTCGACGAGCCCACCAACGACATCGATGTCAACACCCTGCGTGCGCTCGAGGAAGGTCTCGAAGACTTCGCCGGATGCGCCGTCGTTGTCAGCCACGACCGCTGGTTCCTCGACCGCATCTGCACACATATACTTTCCTTCGAGGGCGATGGAAAAGTCGTGTTCTATGAAGGTAGCTATAGCGACTACGAGGCTTACAAGATTGCACAAAACGATGGCAAGCCCCTACCCCGCCGCCGCTACCGCAAACTTATGGAGTAGTCCACATTCCAATAAGACAGATAAGACAAATCGAGGGAGCAAAAATGAGATTTCGCTCCCTCGATTTATTTCATTCATACGCACCGGCGTGGCCTTATGATGCGGCGGCACAATGCTCAAGCATACAACATCCCGGCAGCCACTTCTGCGGCCACAGACGCACCAAGGCTATTGGCCACAATGGCCAAGGCAAAGGAAGAGGCAGCAGCGGGGCCGTTGCCCGTTACAAGGTTGTTGAGTGCCACTACAGGAGCATCCTTACATATCGCATCGCCTTGAGCACACATAGCCTCAAAGCCGGGATAGCAAGTGGCTTCGCGATCCTTGAGTATGCCAAGTGGCGCCAGTACCACGGCAGGGGCGGCACATATTGCAGCAATCTTGCCTTGGATTGCCTGAGCCTTGAGCAGCGTGGCCAGTCCCGTATGCTCGTGCAGATTGGTTGCTCCGGGCATTCCGCCGGGAAGTATCAACCATTCTGCCCCGTCAAAATCACATTCGTTAAAAGTGGCATCGGCTGTCACTATGACGCCGTGTGCACCAGTTGCCTTACGGTCTGCATTGATGGAAACTGTCTTGACATCCATACCGGCACGACGCATCACGTCCACCGTCGTAAGTGCTTCTATTTCTTCGAAGCCATTTGCTAAAAATAAAAATGAGCGCATAGTTTAATCCTTATTTATCGGTTATCAATTTAATATTATTTGTTTCTTATCAAAATGTTGAGCAAACATGCAGCGCATACGACCATTCCCATTTTGCAAACTTCGGAAATAATTCGCAAACTTTTACTATTTTTGGAGAAAAATTTTTTTGACGTTATGCATACACTACATATCATACACTCCATTCGAGCTGTGACCATCATCTTGGTTTCCCTTACGGCTCTTACATCTTGTACACAACGCCAATGGCGCCATGCCCAAGGCGCAGCCTGGGGCACCTCCTACCACATCACATATTTCAGCAACCGGGTCTTAGACGACTCGGTAGTGGCAGTGATGCGTAATGTCGAATTGTCACTCAGCCCCTTCGAGCCCGCTTCAAACATATCTCGTATCAACCGAGGCGATACAGACATTGCAGATCGTAACGTGCAACGCGTATTTGCACGTGCCATGGAAATTTGGAAGTGTTCGAACGGGTGCTTCGACCCGACAATAGCGCCATTGGTCAACCTTTGGGGGTTCGGAACTAAAGAGGGCGATGAGCTCCCCGATTCGGCTACCGTGGCTTCAACCCTGCTATATGTCGGTATGGGCAAATGCCGCATCGATGCACATGGACGCATCACCAAGGGACACAAAGAAACGTCTTTCGACTTCTCGGCCATCACCAAGGGCTATGGGGTAGATTGCGTGGCACGGATGCTCGAACGCAACGGCGTATCAGACTATATCGTCGAGATAGGAGGTGAAATCGTTTGCCGCGGCCACAATCCGCATGGCCTTGACTGGCAAGTACAAATCGATGCACCTATAGCCGATTCGGTGGTGACACACCGCCGCTACAACGTAGTTCCACTGAAGGATGCCGCGATGGCTACTTCCGGGAATTATCGCAACTTCCGCACACTCCCGGACGGGCGTCGCGTTGGCCATACCATATCGCCAATTACCGGATATCCGTTAATGACACCCACATTATCCGCGACTGTCATCGCGCCGGACTGTATGAGCGCCGATGCATTGGCCACGGCATGTATGGCCATGGACGCAGACAAAGCCTTGACCATGGTACGTGCACTCGGCAAAGGTTACTCGGTCATGCTTATTGTTGATACGCCGCAGGGGATACAGGCCGTAAGTTCTCACGACAAGTAGGGAGCCGTGGGCGCGTCCGGACATTTGGCCACCTGCGCCGGTGTACCTTGAGCCAAAACTACGCCGCCGTCACGGCCTCCGCCGGGGCCCATATCTATGATATAGTCCGAAGCACGCAATACATCGGTGTTATGCTCGATAACAAGCACCGTATTACCGCGATCTACAAGTCGGTTGAGTATAGCCAACAAGGTGTTAATATCCTCAAAATGCAAGCCGGTGGTAGGTTCGTCCAATATGAAAAGGGTGCGTCCCGTGTCGCGTCGCGCCAGCTCGGAAGCAAGTTTTACACGCTGGTTTTCACCGCCGCTGAGTGTCGACGAAGGCTGTCCCAACTTGATGTATCCAAGTCCGATGTCTTGCAGTACCTGAATCTTTTTCAATATCGTCGGAATACCGGAAAAGAACTCAACGGCCTGGTTGATGGTCATATCAAGCACATCTGCGATACTCTTGCCCTTGTATCTCACCTCAAGGGTCTCACGATTGTATCGTTTGCCGTGGCACACATCACATACTACGTTGACATCGGGCAAAAAATTCATTTCAATAGTACGGCAGCCATTGCCGCCACAAGCTTCGCAACGTCCCCCACGCACGTTGAACGAAAAGCGGCCGGGCTTATATCCACGTATCTTGGCCTCGGGCAACGCAACAAATAGATTGCGTATGTCACCGAAGACGCCGGTATATGTCGCCGGATTTGACCGCGGAGTCTTGCCCAATGGTGACTGGTCTACGGTGACCACCTTGTCAATGTTTTCGATGCCTATAATTTCGCCATATGGCAACGGCTCGGTATGGGCGCGATAGAAGATGCCTCGCAAAGCAGCCTCCAATGTGCCGTTGACCAGCGATGATTTACCACTGCCACTGACACCGCTTACACAGGTAAACGTGCCCAAAGGGATGTTAAGCGTAACATCTTTGAGATTATGCCCGGTACAATGCGTAATCGTCAACGTCTTACCATTGCCGGGGCGTCTTGTTTCGGGCACAAAGACTTTGCGCGTACCGTTAAGATACTGCGCTGTCAAGGTGTCCGCCTTTTTCATCTGCATAGGCGTACCCTGGAAGACCACCCTTCCGCCACGGCGGCCGCCACGTGGTCCTATGTCTACAATATAATCCGCCTCGGTCATGATGTCACGGTCGTGTTCGACGACTATGACCGAATTGCCGGCATCTCGCAACTTCTTCAGCGATGAAATCAAACGATGGTTGTCCCTTTGATGCAGGCCTATGGACGGCTCGTCAAGTATGTATAGGACGTTAACCAACTCGCTTCCCATTTGCGTGGCAAGGCGTATGCGCTGGCTTTCGCCTCCACTTAGTGTCGCCGATGCTCGGCCAAGCTGCAAATATTCCAGCCCGACATCCACCAGGAAACGCAGACGGCTGCTAACTTCCTTGAGTATCTCAGACCCTATGGCACGATGCGTCTTGTCCAGTTTGTCGGGCAAAGCCTGTATCCACGCATACAAATCCTTGATATCCATGCGACACAAATCGGCAATGTTGCAATCATCGATATAGTAACTGCGAGCCTCAAGACAAAGGCGGTCGCCATGACAATCGGGACATATCGTGCGAGAGAGAAATTGCTCGCTCCAATGACGCGCCGCAGCCCCGGCCTCTTCGTCCTGTTGCATCTCGATATACTTGATAACTCCTTCATAGGGCGCAAAGTAGTTAGAGGTGGACATTGTCTCATTGGTGATGGTGAGATGCTCGGTGGTGCCGTTGAGTATATCGTTAATGCAGTCTTCGCTCAACTCGCCAACAGGCGTGCGCAAGTCAAAGCCATAACGCTTGCAAATAGCCTCTATCTGCCAAAATATCATCGTATTATGATATTTACCCAGTGGTAATATGCCGCCGGTATATATCGAAGCCTTGGCATCCGGCATAATCTTGGATCGGTCGACAAGACTGATTGTGCCTATGCCTTTGCACGTGGGGCATGCGCCTTGCGGCGAATTAAAGGAGAAATTGTGCGGCGCAGGCTCGCGATACGACAGCCCGGTCTCCGGATCCATCAACGACTGGCTGTAATGCGACACCTTGTCCGTGTCTGCATCGTACACCATCATTTGGCTATCGCCTTGTTTGAGGGCGGTCTCCACGGTGTCGCGTAGTCGTCCCTGGTCCTTAGCGCTTACCTTCAGTCGGTCTACGACCAACTCGATGGAGTGATTCTTGTATCTGTCAAGCTTCATTCCGAAGGTTATCTCGCGCATCTCGCCGTCCACACGCACATGGAGGTAACCCTTCTTGCGCAATTGCTCGAAAAGCTCCTTGTAATGACCTTTACGATTGAACACTACGGGTGCAAGGATATATATCTTGTGCCCGTCGTATTGATTGAGTACGAGGTCAACAATTTTTTCGCGCGAGTACTTGACCATTGGACTTCCCGATAGATAGCTGCGAGCTTCGCCCACGCGCGCATAAAGCAGACGCAAGAAATCGTAAATCTCGGTAGTGGTTCCGACGGTACTTCGCGGATTGCGATTAACAGTTTTTTGTTCAATAGAAATTACAGGGCTCAGTCCGGTTATTCGATCTACATCGGGACGTTCGAGGTTGCCTATAAGGTTGCGTGCGTATGCCGAAAACGTCTCGATGTAGCGGCGTTGTCCTTCGGCGTATATTGTGTCAAAGGCCAAGGAAGATTTGCCGCTTCCGCTGAGTCCGGTTATGACGGTAAGCGTGTTTCGCGGAATGGTTACATCAATGTTCTGCAGATTGTTGACACGTGCCCCGGTGACTGCCAGCACTCCTGCGCCATCGTCACCCACGGTATCTGCAACAGTTGTCTCTGTGGCGGCAGTCTCTGATGCCGTCTGCGGCTTTACCGCTTCATTGTTTTTAGCGTCCGTACCGGTCTTGGTCATTGTTGTTTAAGCCAGCGTTTGTTGTATACTTTTACTTGGGACGTGGAACGTCGTAACGATGAGGCCTTGGGTATCTTGACCACATATGTTTTACCATCTTTATTGGTGAGGACTTTTGCTCGTATCCACGGATTAGCATCGCGTAGTTGTGCATAAGTGATGCCATGCTCTTGTGCCCACATGGGCCAGTTTTCAACAGCACTGTCAACCGTTTCTTCGGTATATTCCATCGGTTGATAAAGCTGGTCGGCACGGAGGACGAACCCAAAGGCGGGAGCATTTTCCATCACGGCTTTCATGGCCATGATGCGAAATACATAGCGCGATGTCTCGTCTGTCAGGTATAGGTCGAAGGAGGTATTGACGCCTTGCTTTGACAACTCGCCGGAGATGCGCCCCATGCCGCCGTTATAGGAAGCCATGACGCTTTCCCAGTTACCGTAGCGTGTATAGGCCGATTTGAGATACCGACACGCTGCCGCCGTAGCTTTCTCCAGATTGTAGCGCTCATCCACCTCATCGGAGACCTCGAGGCCATATTGGCGAGCCGTTGCCGGAATAAACTGCCATATTCCGGCGGCCTTAGCCACTGAATATGCACGCGGATTAAGGTAGCTCTCGACACATGCCAGATACAGGAGGTCTTCGGGAATGCCGTTGGACCGCAATATGGGTGCCATTACAGGAAAATATTTGTTGGCTCGTTTGATAGTAAGCAAGGTATTGCCGTGACCGTATACCAATGAAGATAGTTCGCGGTCCATACGTTCATACATGTCTTCGCGGTCAAGGTCTACCTTAACGCCGGCAAAAGTCATACTCTTGGGCACTTCAGGATTTGGCACAATGGCGAAAGAGACTGCTTTGGCCGTGTGTCGATGTGTATGCGTATGCTCCGCCGCCGTGGCCGCCGACATCGGCAGTAACACAAGTGAAGCTACTACAAGTATTGTGTATATTTTCATATTCTTAGTGGGATATAATGTCAAAAAGACTGTCGTGCCGAATCGGCATACGAACTCTAAATAAAAAAAATCTGCATAAGAAGCGATGCTGCAATAATGCCGCAAATCACGCCGATTACAACGCCTAGCCAATGGGCTAAAAGAGTATAACGATGCGCCCAAATCGCCGCGTTCATTCGTTGTAATCTCATTCGCCGCCGCCCTCGGTAGTACCACCTGTGGCGCGGCGCGTGCTGATGATATTTATGTCACCCGAGAGATTGTACTTTTTACCATCTGCACCACGAGCACGTATTACGTAGAAGTACACGCCGTTGGGTACAAATTTGCCCTTGTATTTGCCATCCCAGCCTTGCGAAGGATGCGTCAACGTAGCCATCTTGGTACCCCACCGGTTGAAGATATTACATTCAAAGGAAGTGATGGAAGTGTAGCTAACCTTCCAAATGTCATTGACACCATCTTCATTGGCCGGCGAGAAGGCATTGGGGCACAGCAGGCGCGACGCGCCTATGGATACCTCGTAGGTGTCGCTGTACCAAGCACACGACCCGGCGGCATTATCGGCCATAAAGCGAACGTATATTGTACCCTCCTCATCAAAGGTATGGGTCAACACTAATTCGCTGTATCGGTCATAGATGTCACTAAATTCAGGATCTCGGCTCATTTGCCATTCGTGAAATATAGCTGCATCTGACACGGCGGCACTAAAAGTAATGACAGCAGGAGCACTACCGCCCAAGGCTCCGCCGCCCTGATTCTTAATCTGGTTGTCAACATCTTCTTGATCTTGCGTGGCTGATGTATGCGCATCCACTGCCATGGCTGTCACCGAAGGCGTAGAGACCTGTTGTTCCATATTCCAGGCACGCAGAAAACGGTCGCCCGAAAGCGTCACCTCCGTGTCACACAAGGGCGCGTCTATATACATAGCGTCAGACAATGCATCAAAAGTCTTGCTGATAGTAGTCTGTGTATATGCCTCTGAAGATTCATCCCATGCCAGCGAACGGTATTCGGCAATAATCTCACGACTCAGACGCAGAGGTCGTGACGTGGTACTATAATAGGTGATGGCCTCGCCGATACCAATGGCAGCAAGAGCCATACGGTCACACGCGGACATCTCGACATTGACATTTACTCCTTGCATATCGAGCCGATGTCGATTGTAATTGACCACCCACCAAGCGTGTAGACGACCGCCGTCATTGACCACAAATCCGCAGTCTTCCGGGCCTACAGTCCAAGTGTATGTCGTGCCGTCGCGTTGCACTCCCGTAACGTCTGAGGCATATGCAATTCCCTCTGCACCATAGCGCTGCACCTGCACGATGTTGGCGGATGCTTCCGCCTCATAAGAGGCCTTGGCCGTACCCGTAGCATTATCTATGACATATACGCCGTGAAGGTCTGTAGTAGACGCCTCGACGCGTACCGCCGGAAGGCCGATACCGCCAAAAGAGAGCGTTGTGGCCGCCTCTGCACCGCTGATGCTGCCCCCAAGCAGTATCGCCGCAATGATATATGTGGTGATGGTATGCTTCATATTGTATGCTATACGTGTATTTGTACAAAGTTACGCATTTATCGTCAATCACAAAAATAAAAAATATTCGTACCTTTGTCTCATAATGGCACGTATCGTACACATCAACACCGTGGCCGACACCTTTACGGGTGTCGGTAGCGTCATGGCCACATTAGCCGCATGTCAGCGGCGCCAAGGACTTGATGTCAGCATCATCGCCGGATATGAGCGCCCGGAGTACGGCACCTTTGCAGACTACGTCATGTGTGGACGCATACGACATTCGTTTGCAGCATTGGAGGCTCGCGTACGTGCCAATGACGGCCGCCTATGCCGCCACGCCACAAGGCGTCTGACTGCCAGGCTCGACAGTCTCGGGGATGTTGCAGCGCTGCACCTGCATAATCTGCATGGGTATTATATTGATGTGCCTACGTTGATGGCCTGGGCTTGGCTGCATAAAGTGCGCACGGTGGTGACCATGCACGACCATTGGTGGTGTACAGGGCGTTGTGCCTATATGCACAGCACATGCGGTAGTGACTGCCGCAATTGTATGTTTAGAGACTCCTATCCGGCCACATGGCGCAGAGACGGGGGCGATACGGCGAATGAGCGCGTGCGCCGACGTGATTTCGCTCGAATCATGGTCGGGACTGTAGCACACTTCACCGCTCCTTCGCAAGGTCTCGCCAACTTGGCCTCGGAACGTCTTGGCATTTGCGTATCGGTCGTACCTAACGGAATAGACACTACAGTATTCCACCCGAACAATACCATTGGCAGCACCGGCGACACATTGCATATCGTGGCCGCAGCGGCGACTTGGACACCGCTAAAAGGCGGCGAAATGCTTCGCGCCATCGCCGAGTCCCTGCCAAGGAATTGGAGACTGACAATAGTAGGACGAAATGCCCCGGTAAAAGCCTCGGCACGCGTACGTGTCATTGACTATACAACACCTAAAGCCATGGCCTCCATATATCGCAGCGCTAACGTACTGCTGAGCACAGCTACAACCGAGGCTTTTGGCATGACCGTCGCCGAAGCGCTGACTTGCGGCGTCCCGACTGTGGTCAATTCAGCAACCGTCACGTCCGAGCTCATTTCCGATGGTGTCAATGGTTTTGCCATACCCATGGACATTTCAAGCCCGAGCGATGCCATCTGTGCTTTGGAACGGGCGGCCATACTGCGCACGACACATTCGTTGACACACCTCACTGCCGATCGTATGGCTAAAGGATATAAAGCACTATATTTTTAGATCACAACAATACACTATACGCCAGCATATTAGCATATTATACGCCTATTTTGCAACAGGCTTATGCACCACACACTGAATAGGGTCGTTAATCCGATAGTTTTACCAAAAAAAACGCTAACTTTGCACAAACCAACACTCAGCACAATGAACGATTTTACATATTACGCTCCCACAGCCTACACCTTTGGCCGGGACGCAGAGAAGCAGGCCGGGACGCTTAGTGCCCGTTATTTAGGCAATAAGGTACTCATTGTCATCGGTGGCGGCAGCGTGCGTCGAAGCGGATTGCTTGACATCGTGACGGCTTCGCTCTCAGACGCCGGTGTCGCATACGGCATTTTGGAGGGTATACGCCCCAACCCCGTAGACGGTCCTGTACGTCAAGGCATCGAAATTGTGCGCGAGGGCAAGTTCACCGGACTGCTGGCCGTAGGAGGAGGCAGCGTCATCGATACGGCCAAAGCCATTGCTTTGGGCGCACTATATGACGGCGACTTTTGGGACTTCTACTGCGGCAAAGCCAAAGCTGAGCGTGCACTCCCCGTGGGCGTAGTACTTACCATCCCGGCCGCCGGAAGCGAAGGCTCGGGCAATTCGGTAATCACTCTCGAGGCGGAAGGGCGCAAAATCTCGCTGCGCACCGACCACGTCATACGTCCGCGCTTTGCTCTACTCAACCCAGAGTGGACATTTACACTGCCACAGCAGCAGACAGCAGCAGGAATTGCGGATATGATGGCACACATCTTCGAACGGTATTTCTCGCCGACAGAAGATGTCGAGGTGACTGATCGCGTGTCCGAAGGAGTCTTGCGTGCCATCATGGCCGAAGCGCCCAAAGTCATGGCCAATCCTAAGGATTATCAGGCACGAGCCAATATAATGTGGTGCGGAACACTGGCTCATAACGGAGTCTGCGGTTGCGGTCGCACCGAAGACTGGTCATCGCATGCCATGGAACACGAAATTTCGGCATTATATGGTGTCACCCATGGCGCCGGACTGGCCGTGGTGTTCCCGGCTTTTATGACCTATATGGCTATGCACAAGCCATGGCGCGTCACCCAAATGGCTCGCCGCGTCTTCGATGTGGACATCTGCAACGATGTAGCTGCCGCTACGGAAGGCATACGTCGGCTACGCGCCTTTTGGCGCTCGCTGGGGCTGCCGCTGACGTTTAGCGACCTGAATATAGACAATCCGGACATCGACACGATGGTCACCAAACTGCACCAAAACAAAGGCACACTGCTCGGAACATACATGCCCTTGGACTGTAACGCCACACGCGAAATCTACCAATTGATGAAATAACAACTGCACTTGCACAGGCCGCAAACATCACACAAAGCACATCATGCCTAAAGTTTTGAAAAATATGCGCGTGGTCGCCAATCGACAATTGTCGCCTAAGTTGTCGCTGCTGACACTCGTAACAGCAGACGGAGGGACACTGCCGGAAATCTTACCGGGACAATTTGTTCAAGTGGACATACCAGACAGCAAATCAACTTTTCTGCGCCGCCCCATTTCAATATGCGATATCACGGGCAATGATGGTATTGTCTTGATGGTGCGCGATGCCGGCGCCGGTACACACGCGCTGTGCCAATGCCGTCCGGACAGCATTCTCAGTGTCCTGCTGCCTTTGGGCGGCGGCACCTTCCCCACCGATCTGCCAAAAGACAGCCGCGTATTGCTTGTCGGTGGGGGTGTCGGTGTAGCGCCCTTGCTGTATTATGCCAAAACACTTATTGCTAAAGGTATAAGCACCGAATTTGTCCTCGGCGGGCGGTCGATTTCAGATTTACCCATGGCTTCGGACTATGCCACCGTAGCTCCGGTATATATCACCACAGACGACGGCTCGGCAGGAGTGAATGGTGTAGTCACCTCGCATCCGAGGTTAGCCGAAGCGGAAGGCGACACTTTTTGGGCTGTATGCGGGCCGATGCCAATGATGAAGGCTGTCGCTTCGCTCGCTCGAGGCAAAGGCATACGCTGTCTCGTATCTCTCGAAAACACGATGGCTTGTGGCGTAGGCGCCTGCCTATGCTGCGTCACGCCAGACGCCGAGGGCAACCACGTGTGCGTATGCACCGCCGGACCCGTATTTGACACCTCAACCTTAAAATGGAACGAATGATGGCACTCGACAATGCTTTCACGCCCGACCTGCACACAGACATAGGCGGGCTCACACTTGCCAACCCGGTGATGACAGCCTCGGGTACTTTCGGCTATGGATTCGAGTATGCAGACATAATCGATACCTCGCGCCTTGGCGCCATCATTGTCAAAGGTACTACCATAACCTCTCGCAACGGCAATGCCTACCCGCGTATGGCCGAAACCCCTTCGGGAATGCTGAATGCTGTAGGCTTGCAAAACAAGGGCGTGGACTTTTTTATACAACATATTTACCCCGGTGTCCGAACTCTCGGTTCTCCGATTGTTGTAAATGTTTCGGGTGCAACCATAGATGATTACATAGCTGTCTGCCAAAAACTTGCGCCGCTGGAAGGCATCGCAGCCGTAGAAGTTAACATCTCGTGCCCCAACGTGCGTCAAGGCGGAATGGCCTTCGGTACAACATGCGAAGGTGCGGCGGCTGTCACTGCAGCCGTACGTCGCGTATGGCCAAGGACGCTCATTGTCAAGTTGTCGCCAAACGTTACGGACATCACGAAAATAGCGCGTGCCGTAGAAGCCGAAGGCGCCGACAGCGTCTCACTCACCAACACATTCTTGGGTATGGCCGTAGACGTAGAACGTCGACGCCCAGTATTATCCACCATTACCGGCGGACTCTCCGGCCCGGCAATACGGCCAATAGCGTTACGCATGGTCTGGCAAACGGCACACGCAGTCAAGATTCCTGTAATAGGCATTGGCGGTATTGACAGTGCCGATGCCGCGCTACAGTTTATTATGGCAGGCGCCGCTGCCGTGGAGGTAGGCACTGCCAATTTCACCAACCCGGCGGCAACGATGCACATTTTGGATGGTATAACCAAGTACATGAGCCGCCACGGCATAGCTTCGCTTGCCGAAATTCGCGGCATCATCTAAGCCATGCATAATATAACGAGACCGCTGTCCCACCCTTAGGCATAGGCTGCGGTCTCGTTGTGTTTGACGATAGTCCTTCCCGGTACAAGGGAGAATTGCGCCAAAGAAGCGAATTTTGCGTCACTTACGACGAACAGTGCGGCGGTCGGTAATTACGATGTCTACCGGGACATCATTGTCGTCATAGGGAACTTCGTCCATCAGTTGGAAGTCATATGCCACGCCGACCTTAACGGCACGTGTGTCGCGCAGCAACCGATCGTAATACCCTCGACCACGGCCCACGCGATTGCATTGGCGGTCGTATGCCACAGCCGGAACCACCACCAAATCTATGGTATCCATATCTACGGTATCGACACCCTCGGGCTCTTCGATAAGAAACGCTCCGAGGCTTAGACGAGATCGATCATAAGGCAAGATTTCGAGGTCGGCACCATTGACGCGCGGCAAAAAGAAGTGCTTGCGCTCATGCCACTTATCCAAAAAAGCATGTGTGCTTATTTCGTCGGGCAACGAGTGGTACATCAATATGTTGTCTGCCATCATAAAGGCGGCCGAGGTTTCGAACCGTGCAAAGGCCCGCTCTGCGGCCTCAGCTTGCTCTGCCACTTCAAGCAATGCTTTTTGCGCCTTGACAAGGCGCCTTATGTCGCTCTTATCCATATTTCAAACTTATTTTGTACGTTGTAATATCTTTGGCTATTTTATAGGGAAATCGGCTTCTCCCGAATGCATCAGTTTCACTGCCTTGAGAACATTGGGGTCTTGACGTCCGGTGATGATGTAATATGCTGAGATGCCGAGTATGTCACGGGCTATGAGCGCCTGCAACTGGTTGATGATGAGCTTGCGCGAGATATTAATATAGAACCATCGGGCCGGTACGCCATTTTGAGCGGCATAGTAGACAAACGAACCCAAAAGGATGTCGTCCGCCGGCAGCTTGCGCAACAACTCGTCTACGTTCTTGGATTTGACGAGCGTAGGACGATTGAGGTCACAATACTCATAGGCAAAACGCTGCATAATACCATTTTGGAATACTTTGACAAAATATCCCGTAACGCCGGTAGTGTCGGAAGGCATGAAAATATCGGGCATGATGCCTCCACCACCGTAGACTGTGCGTCCCGTCCCGGTCTTATACATCAGCGAAGTATCAAATTTGGTTGAATCGGCAGTCTGCATCTCGCCGTTTTGCCATCGTTCGTATATCTCATACTCGTAATCCTCGTTCTGTCCGGGGCGATATTTTTTCTGTATGCACCGACCCGATGGCGTATAATATCGTTGTACTGTCAGGCGAATTTCAGAGCTGTCATTGAGCAGAATCTGACGCTGGACAAGACCTTTGCCAAAGGTACGGCGACCCAGCAGCAGTCCTCGGTCATTGTCTTGTATTGCGCCGGAGAATATCTCGGACGCGGAGGCGGATGTTTCGTCTATGAGAACTATCACACGTGCCTTTTGGAAATCTCCGTTGCCATCGGAGATGACTTTTTGGTCTTGCTCTTCGTGACGTCCGTGGGTCTGCACTATCAGCTTGCCCTCGGGCAGAAATTCATTGACCATCAGTATTGCCGGCTCCATATACCCTCCGGTATTACCTCGCAGGTCTATCACATAATCCTTGGCGCCCTTACCTCGCAATTTGTTGAGTGCATCCAAGAATTCGCCATACGTCGAACGTCCGAACTTGTTAACCTTCACAAATCCTGTAGTGCGGTCAAGCATGTATGCAGCATCTATGGTGGTCACAGGTATATTACCTCGCTTCACCTTAAAAGTCAGAGGACGCGATGCACCGGAGCGTACTACGCCTATGGTAACACTCGATCCTTCTTTGCCGCGCAAATAATGGAATACCGAGTCATTGGTGATACCTACCGAGGCTATATTGCGACCGTTGACGCTGACAATGCGGTCACCGGCCATTATACCGACACGTTGTGCCGGACCACCGGAAATAATCTCGACAACGCACACCGTGTCATTGTAGATTTGGAATTGTATACCCACGCCACTGAAGTATCCTTCGAGTTCGTCCGGCCCGGCATTCTTCTCTTCCAGTGAGATGTATGCCGAGTGCGGATCCAAATTGGATAATATCGACGGCAGCGATCGCTCTATAAGGCTGTCGAGATCAACACTGTCTACGTATTCACGGTTGATAATGCCAAAGAGTTCTTGCAGCTTAGCCTCTCCGGGGGTCAATGCGGCAGGCTTATTGATAAGCCATCCCAGCCACAATCCCGCGGCAAAGGTTATGCTCAGTATCAGAGGAAACAGCAGCTTGGTTTTTTCAGATGATTTCATCTCCGAATTGTATATAAGTCTTGTTGGATATGCACATTAGTGCGTAAAATCTTTATTCTATATGTTGTATGTCTTTATTGCATAACTCTTGCCGACTATCGATACTTGCCGGCGTCCGTACCTAACCATTATTACGAGAGCTGTAAAACATCACTTACGACCCGGTCAACAGGACTGCTCGATGGACACGTGCACACATTCGATGCCTGCACGTTCCAGCAAGTCGATGCCATCGTGCAACCTGTAATTCTCGGAATAAACCACACGTCTTATTCCGGCTTGGATAATGAGTTTGGAACACTCGAGACAAGGCGACGAAGTCACATATAGCGTCGCCCCTTCACTGGAATTATTGCTGCGCGAAACCTTAGTGATGGCGTTGGCCTCGGCATGCAGTACATAGGGTTTGGTCATTCCGGACTCGTCTTCACAAACATTCTCGAAGCCGGAGGGTGTACCGTTATATCCATCCGATATAATCATTTGATCCTTGACAATGAGGGCTCCCACCTTACGCCGACGACAGTACGAGTTCTCGGCCCAAATGGTTGCCATTCGTAGATAACGCAAATCGGACTGGTGTTGTTTTTCGGATGTATTTTCTTTGTTATACGACATTGTGTGTATCGTGAGAAAGGGGTTAGAGGTAGAAAGGTAGCTTTTTTATTGGATATATGTTGTCTGTTGGAACTTTACTCAATATAGTGATTTTTCACCTTCGCGGAGAGCCAATGCCGTAGCGAGACTTATTTAACGCGGAGACATAATCGCATGCCGCCCGGAGTGTCTCGGGACGACCGACATCATACCAATGCGCCGAGGCTTGCACCACGTATCCACGGATGTCTCGCTGTCTGCACATGCTCACATATGCGGGAGTAATCGAAAACACTCCGTTACATGACATTTTTCGCCCATATTCGGCAAGGTCGGCCAGCACAGACGGTTGTATGACGTGTATGCCATCGAAAGACATTGGCATATCATCCGAATCCGGGACATACCCTTGCGGACGACTTTCGATAATACGCCCGTTATCATCAGTATGTGTCCACCCGCGAAGACGAAGCGCACGCCTTTCGAAAAGCAAATGGCGTGCCGAGGAACGCGCCTGTACGGCCATAGTAATCGATGCACCGGTACGGCAATGGCATTCGAGTATATCATACAAGTCTATATCGCTGATTATGTCGGCATTATGCACCAGAACAGGAGCATCGCCATCAAGATAGCGCATTGCATGTACCAATCCCCCACCCGTGTCAAGAAGCTTATCGCTTTCGTCACTGATATGTATCGTGACACCCTCGGGAGCGTGCTCCGACAAGTATTTCTCCACCTGAGAAGCAAAATGGTGGACGTTGACAGTGATGTCATTTATGCCTATTGCGACAAAACGGTCGATAACCCGCGCCAAAGCCGGACGGCCGCAGACGTCCACCAAAGCCTTGGGATGCTCCAAGGTGAAAGGCCGCAGTCGTGTTCCCAGTCCGGCAGCAAATATCATTCCTTTGGCATATACGCTCATATCGGCATAAATGTTTGCTCAATATTCTGCTCGCGGTGTTGAAGCTCGACTTTGACATTGAACTCTTTGTTGACGTGCTCGGCCAAATGCTGAGCCGAGTATACCGAACGGTGGCGTCCGCCGGTACATCCGAAGGCCACGGTAAGCGATGTGAAACCGCGTTCGACATAGCGCTTGACCGATGCGTCTACAAGTGCATAGCAGTGCTTTAGAAACTCGGTAATCTCGCCATCGTCTTCCAGGAATTCTATGACTTCGGTATCAAGCCCCGTAAACTGCTTATAGCGTTCATACTTGCCGGGGTTGTTTATTGCTCGGCAGTCAAAGACATATCCGCCGCCGTTGCCGGTGGCATCATCGGGTATGCCCTTCTTGTAGGCGAAACTGAACACGTGTACCGTAAGTGTACGTTTTTTCAGCTCATCGCTGAATTGATTGAGGTCTACAAGGCGATGCAACACATCGGTCAGATACGGATATTCGGGATAGGGTTCATCGAGAAGGCGGCGCAGATTGGCAATAGCATAAGGTACGCTTTGCATAAAGTGCGGCTTTTTTTCGAAATAACCTCTGAATCCATAAGCGCCAAGCACTTGCAGTGTACGGAACAACACAAAGTGGCGCAGTTGCTCGTGGAAATACTCCTCATCGACCGGCTTGTATTTTCGCAATGCCGCGATATATTTGTCTATAAGGTCGTTGCGCAGACTTTGCGGAAATCCGGCCTTAGCCTGCCATAGGAAAGACGCCACATCGTAGTAGAAAGGCCCCCGCCGCCCGCCTTGAAAGTCGATAAACCATGGTTTGCCATCGCGTATCATCACGTTGCGGCTTTGGAAGTCGCGATACATGAAGGTACTCGAATTGCTGCGCAATAGGACTTGCGCCATGGCCTGAAAATCGTCTTCCAGGAGATTTTCGTCAAATTCGAGCCCCGTAGCCTTGAGAAAACAGTACTTAAAGTAGTTGAGATCCCACATGATGGACCGGACATCAAATTGAGAGGACGGATAGCATTGTCCGAAGTCCAGCCCTACAGCGCCGTTAAACTGGATGTCCGGAAGCAGTTGTATCGTCTGAATCAACAAGTCGCGCTCGGCATTGGAGAATGACGAAGTCAAACGTCCTTTTTCGATGGCATTGAACAGCAGGGTGTCTCCAAGGTCCTCTTGAAGATAACTCATTCTGTCATCAGACACAGCCACGACACGCGGAACGGGAATGCCTCGTTGTGCAAAGTGGTCGGCCAGGTATAGGAAAGCATCGTTCTCGGGCCGGCAGGTGCCGATGACCCCTATAAGCGTAGGATTACCCCGCAGACGAAAATATCGGCGGTTGCTGCCGGAAGATGCCAAAGCCTCGGGATTGCCATCCGGCGATGTCCCGGCATACTTGGTGTAAAGTTGTGTTAGAATATTGGGATCCACGATAGTGTATAGTTAATTGGCTAAATCGTTTATAAACTTTATGCGCATCAGACGCAATTCCTCTTCGGTATACTCGCCTTCAAAATACTTGAAGGCCTCCTCTATCGAGTCGCTGTCGCTGTGGCGGAAGTAATCGAAGATTTCGTCCTGCATGTCTTTGTCAAGTATTTCGTCTATATAATAGTCCATGTTTATTTTTGTGCCGGAGTAAACTATGGTCTCGATTTCGGAAAGAAATTCACCGAAATCCATACCCTTGGAAGATGCAAGAGCATCGAGATCTACCTTGCGATCAATGGCCTGAATTATCGAAATCTTGGTCTGCGACTTGTTGGGTATGCTGCGCACGCGTATCTCGTCGGGGCGTTGGATGTCATTAGCCTCGACATGTGCGCGGATTACATCCACAAATGCCCGGCCGTAGCGCTGTGTCTTGCCGGCGCCGACTCCTATAATATTCTGCAGCTCCTCAAGCGTCGTAGGATAAGTGGTGGCCATGGCTTCAAGTGACGGGTCCTGGAAGATGACGTATGGCGGCAACGACTTCTTGCGCGCAATTTCCTGCCGCAGGTTGCGAAGTACGGCAAACAGCTCAGGGTCAACAGCCGAGGTCCCGGACATGGATTCCGAAACGTAGTCGGCGCTGCTCAAGTCGTTGTCCTCGGTAATCTTGAACGAGTGCGGACGCTGCAAAAATTCCTCGCCGGCAGCCGTAATAGATAGAAGCCCGAAATTCTCGATGTCACGCCAAATGTACCCGTCCATTATCGCTTTACGTATCACGGTCATGTAGTATCGCGTATCGTGCTCGCGATCAATGCCGAAAATCTCAAGTTCCTGATGGTTGTAACTCTTGACATCGGCTGTTATACGGCCTCGCACGATGTCGATGATATGCTCAGGCTTAAAGGGTGCGGCCACGGCCTGCATCACTTCAAGGATGTTGAGCAGGCTGTCGCAAGCCTCCTCCGGTGTCTTGGGATGTATGCAGTTGTCACAATTGCCGCAGTTGTCTCGGTCATATTCCTCGCCGAAATAGTGCAGCAGCGTGCGGCGACGGCATACCGAGCTTTCGGCAAAAGCTGCTGTCTCGGCCAGCAGTTGCCGCCCTATTTCCTGCTCGGGCAATGGCTTGCCCTGGATAAACTTCTCCATCTTACGCAAGTCCTTTGGCGAATAGAATGTAATACACCGCCCCTCGAGGCCGTCGCGCCCCGCACGGCCGGTTTCCTGATAGTATCCTTCGAGAGACTTGGGCATGTCGTAATGGATGACAAAACGCACGTCCGGCTTGTCTATACCCATGCCGAAGGCTATGGTAGCTACGATTATGTCCACATGCTCCTGCAAGAAGGCGTCTTGATTGGCCGAGCGTTTGGCCGCATCCATGCCCGCATGATAGGGCAAGGCCTTGATGTCGTTGACGCACAGCAATTCGGCCAATTCTTCGACTCGTTTACGGCTCAGGCAATAGATAATTCCGCTCTTACCGGGATTAGACTTGATGTAGCGGATGATGTCGGCATCGACGTTGCGTGTCTTGGGACGTATCTCATAATAAAGATTGGGGCGATTGAACGATGACTTGAAGAGTGCGGCATCATTCATCCCGAGGTTTTTCTGTATGTCATGTTGTACCTTTGGAGTGGCCGTGGCCGTGAGTGCAATCACCGGCCTAACGCCTATCTCATTGATGATGGGGCGTATGCGACGGTACTCAGGGCGAAAGTCATGTCCCCATTCGGAGATGCAGTGCGCCTCATCTATGGCATAAAACGAGACATTGACACTCTTGAGAAATTCGATATTTTCCTCTTTGGTAAGCGATTCTGGCGCCACGTACAACAGCCGAGTGCGACCGGCGACAATGTCGTCCTTAACCGCCTCTATAGCCGCACGACTCAGCGAAGAATTGAGAAAATGAGCTATGGTGTCATCGCCGCTGTATTGACGCATAGCATCCACCTGATTTTTCATCAGTGCTATCAATGGCGAAATAACCACGGCAGTACCGGGACACACCAAAGCCGGAAGCTGATAGCATAGCGACTTGCCTCCGCCGGTGGGCATCAGCACAAAGGTGTCGCGCCCTTCCAGAAGACTCATAATGATATCCTCCTGCCTGCCTTTGAACTTGTCAAAGCCAAAGAACTCTTTCAGTACCTGCGTAAGCTGTTGTCGTGTAACCATTGCTTCACTGCTTTATGTGACGTATACCGGGATGTCGCGCAAATCGCAAACTCGCATGGCCATATATATTACTATTTATATGTGTACCTACGATTCAGAAGATAGGTATGCTTGTGCACGGTTGATGCGCTCGAGCGCATAGTCGCGCGTAACGGTAAAGGTCTTGACATCCTTGCCGGGAGTCTCGAACATGGCATCAGTCATGACTGTTTCGACGATAGAACGCAATCCGCGTGCTCCGAGTTTGTACTCTATGGCCTTGTCCACTATCAATTCGAGGGCGTCATCATCAAAAGTCAGCACAATGCCGTCCATTTCGAACAACTTGATGTACTGGCGTATGATTGCATTCTTAGGCTCGGTGAGCACTCGGCGCAAGGCGGCGCGATCCAGCGGCTCAAGATGGGCCAGTACCGGGAGTCGGCCGATAATCTCGGGTATCAAACCGTAGGAACGCAGGTCCTGGGGCGCAACGTAGCGCAGATAGTCGTCTTTGTCTATCTTGCGGCGCACACCATCGGTGGCATAGCCCACGACATGCGAATTCAATCGATGCGCAATTTTCTGTTCGATGCCGTCAAAAGCTCCGCCGCAAATAAATAAGATATTCTTGGTATCCACCGGTATCATTTTCTGCTCCGGATGTTTGCGTCCGCCTTGTGGCGGGACGTTGACTATCGACCCCTCGAGCAGCTTGAGCAAACCCTGCTGGACTCCCTCTCCACTAACATCGCGCGTAATCGAGGGATTGTCGCCCTTACGCGCAATCTTGTCGATCTCATCTATGAAGACTATGCCTCGCTCAGCCGAAGCTACGTCATAGTCGGCAGCCTGCAACAAGCGCGTAAGCAGGCTCTCAATATCCTCGCCCACATATCCGGCCTGCGTCAGGACTGTGGCATCGACTATGGTGAAAGGCACATCGAGCATACGCGCTATTGTACGAGCTATCAGTGTCTTGCCCGTGCCGGTAGGACCGACCATGACGATATTGCTCTTTTCAATGTCTACGTCATCGTCATCCTTGGGTTGGGATAAACGTTTGTAATGGTTATACACCGCCACGGACAACACCTTCTTGGCATCGTCCTGACCTATGATGTATTGGTCGAGAAAAGCCTTGATGGCAGCCGGCTTGGGCACCGTATCCATATTGACAGCTTCGGCCTTAGCCAAACCTTTGCCATCGTGACTGATTGAGTTGCGATACTCTTGCAGCATTCCGTGGAGGCCGTCTACGCACTCGGCGCATATATATGCACTTTGATCTGCAGACGGAATAATCACCTCGCTCATGTCGGAGGGTCGCCCACAAAACGAACACACAATGGCTTTCGTTTTCTTTTTCTTATTGGTTGGATTATTGACTGGCATTTGTCGTGTTGGTTATGAATCGAGCCTTATCCAAGACTCGCAAACAGATGGAAAAGCAGGCAAACGAAACTTGCCGCTTGTGCAACCTTTGGGTCTCTCCACGCCATCGGGGCACGTAAAGCTACCGCGTATAGCGAGAGGCGCACCGAGGCCGTAGTTGCAAACTATTTTTTCTGGCGCAGCAGCACTCGGTCAATCATACCGTAAGCATTGGCTTCCTCGGCTGTCATCCAGTAGTCGCGGTCGCTGTCGGCCTCCACCTTCTCATAAGGCTGGCCCGAATGTTCGGAAATGATGTTGTACAGCTCTTTCTTGAGCTTCTGGATTTCTCGTGCTGTAATCTCAATATCGGAGGCCTGCCCCTGAGCCCCACCCATGGGCTGGTGTATCATCACTCGCGAATGGCGCAGCGCAAAGCGCTTGCCCTTGGCTCCGGCCACAAGCAGCACAGCCGCCATAGACGCCGCCATGCCGGTGCATATCGTGGAGACATCGCTCGATATATATTGCATGGTGTCATAGATGCCAAGACCGGCATACACACTGCCACCGGGCGAATTGATATAGATGCTCACATCCTTGCCCGGGTCAGAGCTATCGAGGTACAACAGCTGGGCCTGTATCACATTGGCGGTATAATCATCTACCTGCGAGCCTAAAAAAATGATACGATCCATCATCAGACGCGAAAACACATCCATTTGTGCCACGTTCAGTTGGCGCTCCTCGATGATTGTCGGCGAGACATATCCGGCGCCGGCAGTGATGACTGCATTGGACACCTGCGATGTATACCGGTCCAGTGCAAGGCCGTTCATGCCCAGATGGTGTACGGCATAATTACGAAAGTCATTGTTGTTCATATCGTTGTAAGTTTCTTATAATTCAACTAAAAACCTTGGACGCTATATAGCGGCCAAAGGCACGGCGCAAGGACAAATATTTTCCTAATTCCGTCTTACGAAATTAAGCATATTTTTTCATTCCGCCAAATTTTCACAAACCCTCACACAAAAAAACGTCTGTGCATGCCGCCCTTCCGGCCCTCTGACCTCTGCAACCCCGGCAAAGCACATTGCCTCCTTGACTCTCGGCGATTCCAATAGGAATCAGTCATTGACAGACTTGGCCGTCTCACGCAAATTAAGTACTTTTGCGCATAAAACCATCGCACAAAACTATGCCCCAAGCCACATATTCCATTAAGACTTTTGCTGACCTGCGAATGTACATTGCCGCAGATATGTTCCGTTATATGACATCCACAAGTGCCAAGGCGTTCCTTCGCGCATGGTATATTGCCGGATTTAGGTATACATTCTTTATGCGCTGCTGTCGCTACTACAGCCACAGATTATGGCATCGGCCTCTATTTCTGTTATGCCGCATAGCCCTGCGGCACTACTCTGTCAAATACGGCTTCCAAATTCCGTGGCAGACAGACATAGGCCCGGGGCTGATGATAGGCCACTACGGCTCTATTATTATCAATCCAAACAGCCGTATAGGCATCAACTGCAACATTTCGGTCGGAGTTCTTATGGGACTGACCCATGACATTGAGCACCATATTTTTTACTACCCCACTATCGGACATCGGGTTAGTTTGGCCAACGGCGTGAAAGTCATTGGCAACGTCCACATTGACGACGGAGCCGTTGTCGGAGTCGGAGCTGTCGTCACAGCCGGACTCGACAAAGACGCCGTAGCCGTGGGCGTACCGGCTCGCGTAATTGCCCACACCGGCAGTGCCGCCTACGTCGGCTCCTTCCATCCCGCAACCATTCCCCTGATGAACGAAGCCGTAAAGGCATCGAATTAAGCCGACTCCTCCGCTTGATTTGGAGTAGGCAAAAGACCGCCTCGACTTGCGTATGATTAGCACTTGACAATCTTCTCGTACATCTTCAAGACCGAATCACACCACGCGTCCAGCGTGTACTTAGTTCTATTGCGTGCTGCCGTAATTGCCGTATCTTCAGTCAATTTATGTCTATCGATTGAGATAAAGTCATCTATTTTGTCTGCCAAATCACTAACATCAAGGCTTTTGAAAAGCATCACAGACGGATTGCCGGCATTCCACATCGTACCGGGTATATCACTTTGTATCACCGCAAGTCCATATAGAGTAGCCTCGCAGACTGCATACGAGAATGTCTCGTGTTGGGCTGCCGAAATAAAGCAGTCTATGCCGTCGAAGACACGTACAATATCTTCATCTTGCTCTATAGGCTCAAGCCATTGCGGCAAAGCAGCGTCCGATCCGAAGACTCGCGAAAAAACTTCGTCTGAATCCGTTCCCTTGACTACGCGCAATATTGTCGCACCCGCCTTCAGTCGACCCGATTTATATAGCAATTTAAATGCTTCAAGGACAATATCTATACGTTTAGAGACATTACGGCCACCCAAGCACACGAACCGGCAGACGCCATCGCCTTTTGTCTTCCAATCCTTGGTCTTATATATGCGGGAAGAGTCAATACCGTTGGGCAGTACTATTCGCCCCTTGAAACGCCCACAGAAACGATGGACAAAAGCATCAACGTCCTGACTTACGCCTATAGTGTATACCCTACTTCGTAATGTAGTCAAACAATAATGGCGAAAAAAGCACCAGCGTTGATACAGCGCCTTAAGTATATTAGGCTGATAGGATAAATGGTCATGCAGATGCCATACCACAGGGATGTCGTAACCACTGTGTCGTACTGCCTTGCACACAGCTTCATCGTAGCCCTCAAAATGAGTATGCATCAATACCTTACCATTAAATTTTTTAATAATTGATTCTATGTCTGCAACGCCTTCCGGCTCTGGTTTGACGAGCCGCACGACATGACATGAAGCAAAATCATCAAACCATGCACAGCCACTTGCTTGAGGCGGAAAGACATAAATCATTCGGCCGCCGGCCCCTGCAATCCTTCGCTCAAGGCACATAAGGCTCTTCACAAAATTTCCCAAATACGGAGCTGCATACTGCGCCAAATGCACCACTGTCGTCCCTTTTATGTCCATATACCTATCAAATTTTGCCGGTTTTTTAATTTTTAATCTCGCAAAATTAAACATTATTTAGGAAATAGTTGCTAACTTTGCACATAAGCCTTACCCTCATTGACACAGGCTTCATATCAAATAGCTATATAATAATGATAATTACTTCAGCGCACAATCCAGATTCATCCATACGCAATTGCAGTTCTTCCGGCGGTGTATTCTCGATGCTAGCTACCGATATTATTGGCAAAAGTGGCATTATTTATGGCGCAGCCTTTGATAATACATGGTCTATCAAACATATACGCATTGATTCTATCGAGGGTCTTGTATCATTACGAGGCAGCAAGTATGCTTTCAGTGAATTTACCCATTCGATAGGAGATGTACTTCACGACCTCGACTCGGGCAAAAGAGTTCTGTTTTGTGGGACGCCATGCCAAATCGCAGCTCTTAGAAAACAAACCGGGCATAATCCGCGTCTTCTTGCAGTTGAAATCATTTGTCATGGGACACCCGAACCTGAATTCTGGCAACAGTATCTGAAAGAATTATGCAGCCAAAAGAAACGCACAATTTCCGACATAAAAAGAGTATGCTTCCGAGACAAACGTACAGGATGGAAAGATTATTCATTTACCATTGAATTCAATGATGGGAAAATTTTCACTCAACGGCATGACGACAACCTGTATATGAGAGCATTTTCACAGAACCTAACATTGCGCGATGCATGTTTTCATTGCCCATTTAAGTACCCTCAAGGCTCAACTGCAGACATAACGCTCGGCGATTTTTGGGGCATCACACAATTGGCACCGGATATAGACAATGACCTCGGTACAACTATAATAATTGCACGCACCACAGTCGGAGAGAATGCAATCTCATTTATTGATTGCACAAAATCGTATACTATAGAATCAATCGCCAAATATAATCCGGCAATAACCACATCTGCTTGTAAGCCGTCCGAGCGTCAACATTTCATTTCGGAGACACAAACAACACCACTTATACACGTACTAAAAAAATATGCCAAGCGTCCGTTTTCGGAACGCATATATCTTTCCTTGGCTCGGGCAAAGCATAACATTTTCAAGATTGCAAAATGAAGATCGGAATTATTACATACTGGAATTCATCTGACAACTACGGACAACAGCTCCAATGCTATGCCTTACAGAAGTTTCTTAGAGATCAGGGACATGACGCCTTTTTGATTAAGTACTCACCAAAAGATGTATACAAATCATCCTTCAAGGCTCATAAAATATTTGAGTATATAAGGCACTTTGGCGCATACGCCAAATATGCCAACCAACTATGGCAAAATAAAGTATACGCCAATAGCTCCAATTACTCCGCACGAAAATTCTCGGAATTTCGCGACAAATACATATGCTCCACCCTACAGGTGTTCGACAAAAAATCCATACGGACTTCACCACCGGAAGCCGATGCATACATCTGCGGAAGTGATCAAATTTGGGGTAGCCATGACTCTGTATATTATCTTTCTTTTGCGCCAAAAGGAGCAATAAAAATTGCTTATGCACCGTCTTTCGGTGGACAGGCAGACTTCGACAATGTCTACGCGACAAAACTTCGTGCGCTTCTCAACGACTTCTCTCTGATAACCTTGCGCGAGCAATCCGGAGTAAAGACATTAGAGCAAATGGGCGTCACCGGTGCAGTACAAGTTGTTGACCCGACATTACTCCTTTCGCACAAAGACTATGAGAGTCTTATAGACATGCATATCGAAGCAAAAGACCTATTTGTATATCTCCTCGGCAATCCAATAGTATGCTCGACCAAAGACATATTCCGTTATGCCAGGCATAATTTTCAAAGCTATCGCTATGTCGCCAGCCAAGGTAGAAATGATGAAGCCCAAAATTCAGAGAGACTGACCATTCCGCAGTGGATTGATAGTATACGCCAATCAAGAATCGTAATAACCAACTCGTTTCACTGCGTGATCTTTGCGCTTTTGTTTCATCGTCCGTTTGTTTTCGTCCCCCTTTCAGGCTCTTTTAACCGTATGAATGACCGCTTATATGACATACTAAGCGCCAGTGGCCTTACATCACAGGTTTATCAGGGAGATTTCAGTTCCATACCTACAACTATTTCTTTTGAGCTGTTTGACAGAATGCAAAGGCAAGAGAGACAAAAATCGCTGTCTCTTTTGCAAAAAGCGCTGTCTACCAAACGACTAAATTAAGTTGCTACCACAGATAGGGCTAAAAAAGAAAGATATTTCGTATCTTCGTCTGATATTTTGGGAGTTTTCCTTGTTCAAACCCCACAATTTACAATCGTTATGGCAGTCAACCAACTCAAAGCAGGAGCAGCGCTCAACTATGTCATTTTAGGGTTAAACGCCCTGACAGGACTATTGTATACCCCCTACATGCTACGTATGCTCGGACAAAACGAGTTTGGCATATATACATTAGCTGCCTCAGTAATTGCATATTTGAGTCTTTTGGACTTCGGATTTGGCAACGCGGTAATACGTTATACAGCCAAGCTACGAGCCGGGGGGGACAAAGAAGGCCAATACTCGCTATTTGGCACATTCACAATCGTATACAGCATCATAGGAATAATCGCACTTGCAGTCGGACTTGTGCTATGGGCAAATACCGACAATATGTTCGGAGCCACAATGACCGCTGACGAACTTGGGCAAACCCGAACGGTCATACTCCTTATGGTAGCCAATATCGCTGTATCATTCCCTTTGGGAATATACGGCTCCATAATCACCGCGTACGAGAACTTTATCTTTCTACGTGTGGTATCGATTATACGCATATTTGTATCAACTGCCGTATTGGTGCTTATCCTTTATTGCGGATACAAAGCAATCGGGCTGGTAGTTGTACAGACGATATTTAACTTGATCGGCTTGCTGATTAACGCCGTATATTGCCACAAGAAGCTACGAATCAAAATGCGGTTCAATAATTTCAACTGGCCACTTATCCGCGAAATTGCCGTATACTCGTTTTGGATATTTCTCAATGTCATTATGGATCGCATATATTGGTCCACCGGGCAATTTGTATTAGGCGTAACTGCCGGCCCAACCACGGTTGCCATCTATGGCATAGCAATAACCATTATGGCAATATACATGAGTTATTCCACTGCAATAGCGGGAGTTTTGCTACCACGGATTACTTCGATGGTAACCCTCAATGCCAACGACCGCGAAATATCGGATCTCTTTATCCGCACAGGCCGCATCCAGTTTATCATTATGGGACTAATTCTTTCCGGATTCATTGTCTTCGGCGGCCCGTTTATACAGATTTGGGCTGGGGCTGATTACGCCGATGCATTCCCTATTGCAGTTATCTTTCTCTCGGCTTTGCTTATTCCTTTGATCCAGAATGTCGGCATAACCATATTGCAGGCACGAAACCAAATGCGGTTTCGTTCTCTACTATATGTAAGTATCGCAATAGCGACACTTGGAGCACAAATAGTATTGGCACCCAAATATGGCGGCTTGGGTTGTGCCTTTGCCATCGGTGCGGCCTTGCTCTTAGGCCAAGGACTGATTATGAATATCTACTATCAACGCGTGCAGCATATTGACATCGTAAGGTTTTGGCGCGAAATTACTTCGATGCTACCCGTCCCAGTTTTAATGACTGCCGCAGGACTCTATGTCATACATTTGCTCCCAGCACTTAGTATAGGCCAAATACTACTTGCCATGGCGGTATATATTGCCGTATACATACCCTTATTTTGGGTATTCTCAATGAACACATACGAGCGAAGTCTCATCCGCGCCCCTTTTGCAAAAGTATTACGCAAAATCCGCAGATAATAAAGCCATTAAAAGCTATGACAACTATAAGAACAATAAGAGCGATAAGAACTACGGGAGCAATACATTATTCACATAGCTCCCATTTAATAAAGCCTGTCTATGCCTAAGCGAGTACTATTTATAATAAGCAATATGGAGACCGGTGGCGTCAGCAAGGCAATGACATCGCTGCTGGCAGTGCTGGATCGCACTCGCGTGACACCGGAGTTGCTGATAGTGTCGCCACATGGGACACTAATGCCACTTATACCCGATGACGTGCATATATATACCGACCGACGTATGGCGGCATTGACAGCCGGAATCGGCGGCCTTTGGCCTCTGGTACGGCTCGGACGGCCTGACCTGGCGGTAATGTCAATGATTCGCATGGCGGTGATGCGCGTGTCGCGATGCGCCGGCGCCGGGATGCTGGCACGCCTGATGCCACGCCTCAAAGGTCGCTGGGACGCCGTAGTCGATTTCAACGGTCAGCACCAACTCTATTATATGGCGCGCAAAATCGAGGCAGATCGCCGTGCCACTTTCTTCCATAGCGATTACCGCCGTTGGCGCTACTACGAAAGTGCCGACCGACGATTCTTCGGCCATGTCGATGCCATATTCACCATCAGCGATGTATGCGTCGAAGCCTTACGTGAAGTTTTTCCGGAGTACACAGACCGTATTGCCAAGGTCGAAAATGTCTGCGCCCCGGGCATCATCGCACACATGGCCGCCCAAACGCAGGGAATGCCGACACTGCATGGCACGGTATTAATGACACTTGGACATATCACATACAATAAAGGTGCAGACCTTATAATCGAAGCGGCCGGACGCTTGCACGATGCCGGCGTAGACTTCACCTGGATGATGGTCGGAGCGCCGCAGGAACAGGAATACATCACGAAGATGTCCACGCCGCCGCTGGATGCACACTTCCGCCTCATCGGAGTCACCGCCAACCCCTACCCCTACCTGCGCCGCGCCGACATCGTGGTTCACCCCTCGCGCTTCGAGGGCAAGTCCATAGCCTTGGACGAAGCCCGGCTGATGGGCAAAGCCGTAGTTGTTACCGATTTCAGCACCGTCGGCGACCAGTTCACAGACGGCGTCAATGCCACGATAGTACCGATGGACGGCGAATCAATAGCCAACGCCATACGCGACCTCATCGAACACCCCGAAACCGCCGACAAATACCGATGTTACAATGCCTCCCACCCTGCCGACCAATCGCACACTCTCGACCCATTATATGATTTTATCGAAAAACAATAGAAGCTGTTGTTTTGCAAAACGCTGTTACTTACGATGAAGCAATCTCCTCCATTTAAGATATATCATTGTACCGGCAGGGAAAGACAATAATTTAAGTAAAAAGTGCGGCGTCTTTAACATACGCTTTATACCTTGCTTCGCAAACCAAGCATATGCTATATACAACAACGCGCCTTTTATCCTCTGCACCAATGCGAATCTATCCGACATCATCAATTCGGCATTTGTCATACCACCATTTGGGCATTGGATTCTCATCGCTCTCCCTGATTTGGAAAGACCGCCCTCTAAATACTCAGTAATATACAATATTTTATTCCGAAAAATCATATCGTGTTTTTCGGATACTTTGACCCAAACAAAGCTCTCCCCGAAGAACTTCTCACCATCAAAGACCGGGAAACGATATTGTTTCAACAAATCTGTTCGCCACACTTCCGCCTTGTCACCTCCGATGTGCTGATTAAATCTGAGTGTGATAAAGTTATTAACATCATTGTCTTTAGGGAACATGTCGCCAATAACATCTGCTTCGTTGTGGCCGCGCAGATACGAAATCCCACAAACATCAAGGCTCTTGCGCCCATACCAATCATTCTCGATGGTACTTATAGCATCTTCTGTCAACCAATCATCACTATCCACAATAAATGTCAACTCTGTATCGACAATTCCAAAAGCATAATTTAACGCAGTGTGCTTCCCGCCATTTCCTTTCTTGACGTATTTGATTTCAAAATATGGCGAGCCGAACGTCTTTATAAGTTGTTCTGTATTATCCGTGCTGCCGTCATCAATAATCAGCCAGTTAAAGTTCTTACTTGACTGACGACATAAAGAGTTATACAATATAGGCAGTGTCCTCGCCCTATTGTATGTAGGCGTAACAATTGTAATAAGGTTCATTGCCCTTGCGTATATAAAGCCAACAACTTGCCAATGTTGTCTTCGACATCATATCCGGCTTTAACAATCTTTACCTTATTATCTTTTCGCTCGTATGGGATACCTGATACTATTCTCTCAGCCCATTCTGCAGAGGAATTATCCAACGACATAAACGTTATATCTCCGGTTATATCGACAGAATTATCTATTATATCTGATAAGAAGCATTTCAACCCGGCTGCCTGAGCTTCAATTACAGAGACCGGTAACCCCTCTAACTTCGATGGGAAAAGAAATATATCGTATGCCTGAATAATACGATATACATCGGGCCTTACGCCCAACATCCGCACATGTTTCTGCAAATGCTTTGCTTCTATTTGCCGTTCGATATTCGGACGCTCTCCACCCTCGCCAAGGAATAGCATTACAACATCCTTTTTTGTTTTAATAATTTCAGAAAGGATGTCAAGCATAAACATGTGATTCTTAACGCCACTCAATCTGGCAGTGTTTCCTATGACAAAAGAATCTCCGATACCCAATTCGTTACGAACCGCATTTCGGACATCCATGTCATACCTAAATAGCGAGCTATCTATTGCATTAGGAAAAACCATAAAAGCACGTTTGCCATAAAGCGTTTTCCCTGCTTTCTCTCCACAGGCCAAACGCTTAGTCACGTATTTATAAAGAAAGTACGAAGCATATAATCGAAATGGGTATTTATAGTCTATTGGTGCGTCCGCGATATGGCTGGTGCTAATCCTATTTAGTATACCATATTTAGCGGCATACTTGAATGCAAACCCACTATTTTCTTGGATATGGGCATGAACAGCAATATATTCTGATGCATGTTCCCGAAAAAAAACGTCAAGGAACTTAAAATATTTATGATAGGTATTCGGACGTATCGGCAATGCGCGATATATGCGTCCGCCCATTTCCCTAACTTCGCGCTCATATGCTCCCTCATCCAGTCTATGCACCAAAAAATCAAATTGGTATCTCGACTTGTCTAACGCACGATAATAATTCATTATCATCGTTTCTGCGCCGCCACGGTTTAACGTGGTAACGATATGTAAGATTCGCTTTACTTGTTCCATAATTTCTTTAGCCAACTAGTAATTTTCGTATAAGTCCTATCTCCTAGAATAGGGCATAGTATATGCATACGTATAAAACGCACAAATTTTGTCTTCTTGGAAACCCATGTCAACGTATGCCAGTGGATTGCGCAGGTATTACTTGTACGATGCAATTTACCAGATGTGAGACTGGCCACATGAAAATAATCATCCGGATATACGACTATGCCTTCTCTTAAATGCTGAAGTCTATTATCAACAACATATCCATAGCCGTACAAAACGTCCTGTAAATATGTATTGTTCACAGTCATATTAAGAGATCCATTATCTATAAATCTTAATGATTCGTAATAGTTTAATATCTCTTTCCAATAAGGATGTTCTGGCTCTGACCCCATTAAAGCGGTCAAGTAGCCACCATCATCTGTTCCCAAAACGACTCTATTTTTTTCGAAAGGAGATAATGGTTTAACAATCTCTACATCAGTATCCAGATACCATCCGCCATATTTATACAACGCGTATATTCTTACATAGTCCGAAACAAATGCCCACTTCCGTTCACTATATGCTTGCTGTGTGAACGTAGTCTTATTGACATCAAACGTAGACTCATTCCACAGCATGAATTCATATTGAGGCATTATCCGTTTCCATGACTCAATGCAATGTTGCACCTTAGGCGGATACGGATTGTTTCCAAACCATATATAATGAATAATTTTAGGAATCACGATACTGTCTATTCTTAATTTTTGCAAATTTAGCATAATTTTTTTGTTCGCGCCGAATATTTTCACTAAAAACTTCCACCTAAGACCTATTCACATATTCCTTTCCAAAGGCAACGTAAGGAGAATAACTAATGCACTTCTCGTATCAATATGCGGCAAGCAATTTCCGAAATTTTCAGGGCAGCGATGGTGTCGCATCTAAAAACTTTTAGCTACCTTTGCAAAACAATCGCGCCTAAGGGAGGCTATGCCTGCCTTACTTAATTGTGGCGCAACATACAACGACAATACACACAACAGATTATGAAAGAACAAATACTTGCTATCACCGGCAAACCCGGGTTATACCGTCTGCTGTCGCAAGGCAAAAACATGCTCATCGTCGAAAATATCACCACACACCATCGTATGCCGGCTTATGCAAGCAACAAAGTGGTAGCTCTCAGCGAAGTAGCCATTTACACTACCGGCGACGACATGCCCTTGTTCGAAGTTATGGACAAGGTTAAAGCCGCTACCGAAAGCAAACCTGTAGATATTAAAGCCCTGGGCGGAGACACCGAAATACGTGAATACTTCGGCAAAGTATTCCCCGAATACGATAGCGAGCGCGTATACACCACCGACATCAAGAAATTCTTTAATTGGTACAACACACTCATCCGGGCCGGTATCACCGACTTTGCTCCCGAAACCGAAGACACCGAAGAGGCTGCTGCCGAAGAAGTCAAATAACTTCGGCCTAAGGACACACTCTCTCCCTCTTGACATGAACTTGACCGGACATCGTCCCTTATCGGTATGCACCGCAATACTCGTGGCGCTACTGACTTGTGTCGACATAGACACACTTGCCGCTTCGCGCTGGCAGCCGGACATTCTGGGCGACGGGTATGTCTGTACAACCATATACCAACCAGCCGACTACGGCGGAGATGTAACGTGCACCGTCATACGCCATGATGTCGGATGCAATACAGCCGACACCTTACGCCGTGGTGTACTATACATTCACGGATACAACGACTACTTCTTCCAAAAGGATATGGGTGACCACTTCGTTGACTCGGGATACGCCTTCTACGCCGTTGATTTGCGCCGTTACGGACGTTCGGTACTGCCATATAGGCGTCCTTACGAAGTACGCAACATCGCCGAATACTATGCGGACATCGACTCGGCTCTGATGCTGATGCATCAAAACGGTGTACGCGACATTGTACTGATGGGCCACAGCACCGGAGGACTTGTAGCCGCATCATATCTCAACACACGGCACGACACCGAAATACGAGCTCTGGTACTTAACAGTCCCTTCCTCGAATGGAACATGGGCGGATTTATGCGCCACGTAGCTATCCCTATAGTCGGATGCCTCGGCCGACACTTTCCAAACATCGCTATAAGTCAAGGCGATGGAACCGCCTATGCCGAAAGTCTGCTCAAACAGTACCACGGGCAATGGGAATTCAACACCGATTGGAAGACCATACATCCGCGCAAAGTGACGGCCGGGTGGATACGCGCCATCTCCGAAGCCCAAGACGCGCTGCACCGGCACTCATGGATTACGGTACCCATCCTACTAATGTCCTCCGGACACAGCGTCTATGGCGACAAATGGACACCCGAGCACCAGCATGGCGACGCTGTGCTAAATGTCGAGGACATTCGCCGCTATGGTGCCACCCTCGGTCCGGATGTCAAATCCTATAAATTCGAAGGGGGCCTGCACGACCTTATCCTTAGTGACCGCCCCGTAGCCGATGCCGTATACCGCACCATCTTCGACTGGCTCGCCCGACAGCTTCCACCACAACCCGAATAATGCCCGGAGTAGGCATCCGCTTTACTCGGCCATAAAATGCATCGCTTACTTTCCAAAGCATTATAACGGATACCGATGCATGCCGATTTTAGACACCGACATATATATACAACGGTAGACGTACGCGGCATACATAAGCGACCATCAGTAACCCGCAGCCCGCAGTTTTATAGTTTTTATAGTGGGACGCATATCTCGCGGGAAATTGCTATCTTTGCACATAAAAGAACACTCAGAATAAAACGCACCGACTAATGGGTACAAACATATTCGGACGCATACCAAGCGTCACCAAGAATTTACTGATAATCAATGTTATCGTATTCGCTTTTGGCGCACTGATGCCGAAAGCGGTACAGAATATGGAGGACGTACTGGCGCTGCATTACGCTACATCGCCCGGCTTCCATGTATGGCAAGTATTCACCTATATGTTCATGCATGGCAGCTTCACACATCTGTTCTTCAACATGTTTGCATTGCTTATGTTCGGTTCGGTACTCGAATGGACAATGGGTTGGCGACGCTTTCTCTTCTTCTACATCAGTTGCGGCATTGGTGCGGCATTGATACAGATGGGCGTATTCGCCATAATATTATCCAAGTACCAGGCTATGATGAATCCGTCTCAGTTCCACGATGTAATCGTGTATGGTTGGGACGCTATGCATCAAGGTCAGTACTTTATAGACAGCACCTTCGCCACAATCTCATCCTTGGTTAATACACCATGCGTAGGCGCTTCGGGCGCCATCTTCGGCCTGCTATTGGCCTTCGCTATGCTGTATCCCAACCGCGAACTGTACTTAATGTTTATTCCCATACCCATCAAGGCCAAATGGATGGTACTGGGCTACTGCCTGCTCGAGCTATCGCTTGGACTGACCGGCGCCGCTGACGGCATCGCACACTTCGCACACCTCGGTGGAGCTGCTTTCGGCTTTGCCATACTGATGTACTGGAAAAAGAAAGGGGCTTTCCGTGGCAACTATTAGAACCGGACGTATTTTCACGGCACTTGGAGGCCCACCCACAATCGCACTGCTGGCGCTCAATGTTGCTGTATTCGTATGCATGCACTTGTGCGTATGGTGCGGCATTGATGACTACGCGGCAGCTGAAGCACTTTCGTTGCCTTCCGATGCGGCAAATCTGGCCTCGCGTCCGTGGACGCCGCTGACGTATATGTTCACTCAATGGGACGGTCTACATCTGCTGGTCAACATGTTATGGCTGGCTTCGTTCGCCCCGATATTTTATCGCATAGGGTTGCCCGGACTGACATGGCGCGTATACCTTGCCGGAGGCATCGGCGGAGCCTTGGCTTTCGAAATAGCCGCAGCCTGCACACCAGTGCATGGAATGCTGGCCGGGGCAAGTGCCGCCGTCCTTGGCATCATCACTGCCGCCGTAATCTATAGGCCGCATGCACGTCTCAACTTGCTTGGCATCGGCGAAGTATCTATAGTCTTCACTGCCATCATCGTCGGCCTGCTATACATCATTGCATCATATGGCACTCCTGAAACATTTGCCGCGCACATGGGTGGAGCAATCGGTGGCGGCCTGTATGCCTTTGTCGAGAAACGAATACGCCGATACAAAGCTCAGCGTCAAATACGGAAAGCCGCAAACACCACACACAACACGACAGCACCCGAAAAAATGCAAGCCGAGCTGGACAAAATACTCGCCAAGGTAGGACGCAGCGGCTACGGATCGCTCAATGACGCCGAACGCCGCCGACTTTTTGAAATTTCACAACACCTCAAATGACCGCCAAAACCGACATAACCACACCGGCGACAACCGCGTCCGTCAACACGACACAAGTCGCCGATAGCACTCGCCGCCATCCGTGGTGGCATCACGTACTGTCGGTCATTATGTGCATAGTCACCTGTGCCGTGTCCATCGCTACAATTATCTCGGCCTGGGCCGGCTCCATAGACCCCGAAGACATCCCGGTGGCCGGAGTGTGCGTGATGGTGCTACCCATACTCGCGCCAATACTGCTGGCCGTATTCATCATAGACGTATTTTGGTGGCGACGTAGCGCCGTTATCGCCGGACTTGCCTTGGCTATTTGTTTGCCGCGAATTCTCAGTGTGTACCCCTTGTCATGGCCTCCAGGCCCTCTACCCGAAGAATACAAGCCGCGTGCTTGGACTCTACTATCTTACAATTGTGCCGAGTGGCTCGATCTTGATCAAAAATACCCGGACAACATCAACCCGGCATTGTCATACATCCTGCGCACGGATGCCGACATCGTGTGTATTCAGGAAGCCGACTACCTATCCGTAGAGCACAGCGTACGCATCACATCAAAACAAATAGACAGCATATCACGCCGCTATCCGTACATAATCTTCAACGACCACAACCAGCTGTTGCTAAGCAAACACCCGGCGGACGCCCTACCTCTGGGATACGAACGGCGCCGCTACGGCAACGGCGATATAGCCGGATACCGCATACACATCGACAGCCATGTACTCACAATATTCAACGTCCATCTACAAAGCATCGGCCTGACCGAGGACGATAAGGAACTCTACAGCGGACTGACCGGCATTTCCGGACATCCGGCTACAATGATCGATAATCCGCTGCAACGCGTACGCACCGACTTAGTGGCCAAACTCAGCGCAGCCAATGTCATGCGTGCACGCCAAGTCAAACGCCTGATTCAATATATCCGCAAATTTGGCGGGACCAATTGTATAGTTTGCGGAGACTTTAACGATGTTCCCGGGTGCTATGCCCTGGAGCAAGTCGAGGATCAAGGTCTGCGACAGGTCTACCCGGCTGTCGGTCTCGGATACATGTATACGTACAACCGCAACTCAATGTACTTTCGCATCGACCACGTATTATGGCGCGGCAATTTTGCGCCGCACAGCATGAAACGTGGCGACATCCGTAATTCGGACCACTTCCCGCTGCTCACCACTTTCGTGTGGAACGATGACAAGTGAAAAGGCGTCCTATTAGCCGTCTCAGCACCTGTTTCATATCCGTTTCACTCCACTTCCGCGTTTAATTTCATCCTCGGCACATCATCCTACACGCTACACTTCAACCACGAACCTATCGCAGCCGCAAGTCCAACCACAATCACGTCTCACGTCTAAAAGTGGCCACACTCTGAAAAGACGTGGCTATTATTTTTTGCGATTGACGATTTAATGCTTAACTTTGTACTATGACTAACGAAGACAATACATTCGGAGAGGATTTGCGTCAAGCCGTGGAGGTACTGCGGCACGGCGGACTTATACTCTACCCGACAGACACCGTTTGGGGCATCGGTTGCGATGCCACAAACGAAGATGCGGTACATCGTGTATATTCAGTCAAGGGACGCCGTGACAATAAGGCACTCATAACACTCGTGGGTGACTTAGGCGCGCTCGAACGCACCGTTGACGCCGTCCCGGACATAGCATACGACCTCATCGAATGTTCGGACCGACCACTGACCATTGTCTACGACCGCGGCCGCGGTGTTGCTCCGGCACTTATGGGCGAAGACGGAACCTTGGGCATACGACTGACCCGCGAACGCTTCTCGGCTGCCCTATGCCGTGCCCTCGGACGCCCGCTGGTGTCCACATCAGCCAATTTCAGCGGAGCACCAACACCTCGCACCTTCGACCAAATAGACCCGCAACTTGCCGCCCAAATGGACTACGTTTGCCTCACCGGACGCGACCGTAAACCCGGACGCCCGTCCATTGTCATGCGTTTAGAGCAGGGAGGAGTATTCAAAATACTTCGTAAATAGCGTACAAAAAACCACATCACCGCATTACAGCCACTATAAAAGCTCGCCCCAAATCAAAATACTTCAATTAACAACGGCCGACAACACCAAAGCACAACGGCCACAGTATCAAACACATCACAGATAACCATCGTGCGAAATATCCGCTGCAAGGCTTTTACATACGTCTTTGCTGACTTCCTGATGCTCAACATCGGGTGGACGGCCTTCAGCGTTGTGCGCTACCACTTCCTTCCGGAGAGCATACGTATGCACTACACACTGGCAGAGCATCTTACGCAAAAGCACGTCATCACCGGGCAGATAATTGTTCCATTGGTGATGTTGGCCATATACTGGCTCTCGGGATACTACAGCAAGACATACTTCAAGTCTCGCCTTGACGAATTGGGCAATACAGCCGTAGTCTCGGCCATAGGGGTTCTGGGCATATTCTTCATCGCAATCATCAACGACACACTCTCTCCCGGTGTCAAAGGATATTACGAGCTTATAGTCATACTATGGTTGCTGTGGTTTATCCCGGTATATCTTGTGCGCCTCATCCAGACCACGCATACCGCAAGACGCATCCAGCGGCGCGAATTGGCTTTCAACACCTTGGTCGTCGGAGCGACCAAAGGCGGCAAAGCATTGGTGGACAGACTTAACGCCGCACCGCGAGGAAGCGGAATACACATTATAGGATATGTTGACACAGACACAACCAATGCCACGGCTGCACAACGTCCGGACCTCGGACTGCCGGTGTATCGATTGGACGACCTACCCGAAATATGCAAAACGCTGGATGTGCACAACCTAATAGTCATTCCACACCGCGAAGGCATACGTCAGACCGGCCAACTAATCAACACCCTCTTTCCCCTTGACCGCACAATACTCATTCCGGCAGATCTCTACAGCATCATAGCCGCACGCCCTCGCATGTTCACCGTCACCGGCGAACCGCTCATTGACATCTCGCACAGCCAGGCGTCCAAGATGACACTAAACCTCAAGCGCACCGCCGATGTATTGGTGTCCGCCACAGCTCTGCTATTACTGCTTCCGCTATTTGTACTTCTTGCTCTGGCCGTACGCATAGACAGCCGAGGATGCGTGTTCTATCGCCAACAACGCATCGGATACCACAAAAAGCCCTTCTACATCTATAAATTCCGCACCATGCGCGCAGACGCCGAGGCCTCGGGCCCGGCACTATCAACATTAGAAGACCCGCGAGTGACCCGCGTAGGACATTTCCTGCGCAAATACCGCCTTGACGAACTGCCCCAATTCTGGAACGTGCTGCGAGGCGACATGTCGCTGGTGGGTCCGCGCCCCGAACGAGAATACTACATTCGCCAAATCGTGGCACGCGCCCCTTACTACAGCCTGCTGCATCAGGTACGACCCGGCATAACATCTTGGGGTATGGTCAAGTATGGATACGCAAGCAATGTCGACCAAATGCTCGAACGACTGCGATACGACCTGTTGTACATCGACAATGTTTCCATGGCTGTAGATCTCAAGATATTGTTCTTTACCATACACACCGTTCTCACCGGCAAAGGCATCTAACCGGCCACGCATCCTCACCAAATAATGGCACAACATCCTACACACAAAAGCAAACCGGCCGCCTCGTGGTTTCTGCGTTTTCTGTCATGGCGCGAGAAGCACGTCTCGGAACGCGCCTTTGTCATATTCCTGGCGCTCATAGTGGGCATACTCAGCGGATTTGCCGCAATGCTACTGCGCTTTCTCATACACAGGATAGCCTCGGCGCTTACCGCCGACATCGACACACAATCAGGCAACTGGCTGTACATCCTGCTACCGGCCGTGGGCGTGGTCATTACCTACCTGTACGTGCGTTATATGGTACATGACAACATCTCGCACGGCGTCACGCGCGTGCTTGCAGCCATATCTACAAACAAAAGCAGACTCAAAAGGCACAATATGTACTCCTCGCTCATAGGCTGTTCCATTACCATCGGATTTGGCGGCAGCGTCGGTGCCGAGGGACCCATAGTTTACACAGGGTCAGCCATAGGATCGAACCTTGGGTCGGCATTTCGCATGTCTCCGCGCGTACTTATGCTGCTGGTGGGATGCGGCGCCGCCGCCGGTATTGCCGGAACATTTAAGGCTCCCATTGCCGGAGTGCTCTTCACCATAGAAGTATTGATGTTGGATTTAACCACCGTCTCGGTGATGCCGCTGGTGATTTCGTCAGTGACTGCCGCCACAATAGCCTATATATACACGGGGTACAACTTCGAATTCTTCTTCACACAAAGCGAGCCTTTCTTCGCCGCCAAAATTCCGTTGGTCATTTTCCTGGGCGTCGTATGCGGATTGGTGTCGCTGTACTTCACTCGCGTGATGAACATGATGGAGAATTTCTTCAAACGCTTCAAACACCCGGCGCTGCGCGTGGCCTCCGGATGCTTGATGCTTTCGTTGCTCGTATTTCTGTTTCCACCCCTCTATGGTGAAGGCTACTCATCCATCGAAGGACTGCTCAACGGAGATACCTCGTCCATACTTAATGGTTCTATGTTCTACGGCGAAGGCTCCAGTCATTTGGTAATCATTGCTTTCATTGCTATGATTATTGCCACCAAAGCCGTGGCCACCTCCGCCACCAATGGTGCCGGGGGCGTAGGTGGCACATTTGCGCCCTCGCTATACGTCGGATGCATGACTGGATTTCTATTTGCCTACGTCACCAATCTCGTGGCACCCGAGGCACTCATTTCGGACAAAAATTTTGCACTGATGGGTATGACCGGCGTCATGTCCGCTGTAATGCATGCACCACTTATGGCCATATTCCTCACCGCTGAACTCACAGGCGGATACCAATTGTTCCTGCCACTGCTTATCGTCTCGGTAGTGTCATACGGCACCATACGACTGTTCCTGCCTTACAGCATATACGCGATGCGACTGGCTCAGCGCGGCGAGCTGCTGACACACCACAAGGATAAAGCCGTACTCACACTTCTCAAAGTCTCCAACGTCATCGAAAACGACTTCCTGCCCGTACGGCCCGATATGAACCTCAAACAAATGGTCGATACGATATCGCGCAGCCACCGCAACCTCTTTCCAGTACTCAGCCAAGACGGACGACTGCTCGGCATAGTACTGCTCGACGAGATACGCAACATTATGTTCCGCCCCGACTTGTACAAGAAGATGTACGTGGACATGTTTATGTCAACGCCGCCGGCCACCATACATATCAGCGACACGATGGACTCCGTGATGAAAACCTTCGACCAAACCGCTGCTTGGAACCTCCCGGTCGTTGATGCCGATGGCAAATATATAGGATTTGTTTCCAAAAGCAAAATCTTCAATAGCTACCGCCGAGTCCTACGCCACTACTGCGAGGACTGAACATCATAGATACATTGCAACCCGACAAAAGAGCCGGACATAAGCATAGCATATATCCAGCTCTTTTTATTGGCTATGAGCAAATTATCCACACCATGTCTATAATACATGGCATGGCGGCTGTCACTGTAATTTGGCGGTCGAGCCTATCGTGGTCGAAATCTTGCCCGAAGGAATATCGGATGCGTCTTCCACCACCACAACATCATAATTGAGTACGGCAATGCCCAAAGCCTTACCCTCGGCAGCAATGTCACATACGATTTGCATGGCGTGGCCGCCGACTGCGGCATCGCGCTTAAAAGGAATCTCGAAGCCGTAAGGCGGAATGATGTTTGTGCCCAAACGCACCCCGTCAACAAAGTACGTGGCCGACGTAATCAACGCCTTCTTGCCCGGCTCGTTATTCTTGATGTTTACCGCAGTAATTTTCAGCGTCTCGCCTTTGACCACGTATATCACGTCGTCCACGACAGTGGCATCTTCGATGCTGATAGAAAGATCCACATCCGGAGTGTCATCGTCATCGCCACACGATACAAAGACGGTCATAGGCAGGCACGCCAGCAAAGGCAGCACCAAAAGCTTCAGAATTTTTTTCATATTGTCCGTTTACTTTAATGATGTTTTAAGTATATAAATATAACGTCCGGTGCGCGTTTTTATTGCCGCTACTGCGCACCTATAGCGCATACCACACCCGACATCCGCCACCGGCCGGTAATTAAACATTAATTTAATATCCACAGCTGACAACGTAAGCAAATTATGAGTAATTTTGCCCGAAATTAGCATATAGTCGGCTAATAGATTACGCAATTAGACCAAAATACACAATTAGAATAATGCCTACTACAGATAAAAATGCGGGGTTGACGTCTGCACAAGTCGAGGTCAGCCGCCAAGAACATGGCACCAACGTACTCACGCCGGTGGCTCGCAAATCTCTCTGGAAACTTTTCTTGGCTAAATTTAGAGATCCACTCATCGCCATCCTTATGGTAGCCGGAGTGTTGTCGCTACTCATATCCTTATACGAGTACTTTTGGCTGGGACATGACAGCGGAACCTTCTTCGAACCTTTGGGCATATTCATGGCTGTGATATGTGCCACTTCACTGGCCTTCTTCTTCGAGATGCGTGCCGAGAAAGAATTTGCCCTGCTCAACACCGTCAGCGATGACGAGCCGGTGCAGGTGGTACGCAACGGAGACACCATCAGCATCCCGCGGCGCGATGTTGTTGTAGGCGACATCGTCATTCTCAACACCGGTGACGAGGTGCCCGCTGACGGCGAGTTGGTCGAAGCCGCCTCGCTACATGTCGATGAATCAACACTCACCGGCGAACCCTTGTGCGCCAAAACTATAGATCCATCGGAATTTGACCCGGAAGCCACATTCCCATCTAACGTAGTGATGAAAGGCACCAAAGTCATGGAAGGCCACGCCATGATGCAGGTCACTGCCGTGGGCGACAATACCGAGCATGGTAACGTCTTCCGAGCATCCCAGATAGACAACAGCATCAAGACCCCGCTGATGTTGCAATTAGAGCGCCTTGGCTCAATGATTGCTCGCATCAGCTATATCATAGCCGCTATCATCATCATCGGACGCATGGGCATATACTTCTCCGATTTCAATGGCAACTGGCTGGACGCACTCCAGTATGGCCTGAACACCTTCATGCTGGCCGTAGCGTTGCTAGTGGTGTCCGTGCCCGAAGGCCTGCCCATGGCTGTAACGCTGAGCCTGGCGTTCTCGATGCGGCGTATGCTCAAAACCAACAACTTGGTACGACGCCTCCACGCATGCGAAACTATGGGTGCCACCACTGTGATATGCACCGACAAAACAGGTACATTGACACAAAACCAAATGCGCGTCGCAGACATGGACGTCTTCGGAGATGTACCTTCTGAAATACTACATGCCGCCATTGCCGCCAATTCCACGGCCCAATTGGACCGCAAGGATCCGGAACGCCCCTCCGTATTGGGCAACCCAACCGAGGGCGCGCTGCTGCTGCACCTCGATAAAACCGGCATCGATTATGAAAAAATCCGTGCATCGTATGACATCGAAGCCGAGCTGCCCTTCACCACCGGTCGCAAATATATGGCCACAGTAGTGCGCGATGCCTCCGGACGCCGCATTCTTCTGGTCAAAGGCGCTCCCGAGATTGTATACGACATGTGCGGCAATATCCCTGAAGACGCACCGCGCGTGCATATCGAAGGCCTGCTGGCTCGCTATCAAGAGCAAGCTATGCGTACCTTGGGCTTTGCATACGCTATCATAGGAGCGGACGAACCGTGCCCAATATACGAAGACGCAGTGCACTGCTCACAACTAGCATTCATAGCCGTGGCAGCCATTGCTGATCCTGTGCGCGCCGACGTACCCGAAGCGATACGCGAGGTCATTGGCGCAGGAGTAGCCATCAAGATTGTCACGGGTGACACCCCGCGCACTGCTCGCGAAATTGCACGACAAGTAGGCCTGTGGAACGATGCTACCGACACCTTGGAAACGGCCACAATCACTGGTGCTGATTTCGAAGCCCTCAGCGATGAGGAATTACGCCGCCGACTACCGTCTATAAAGATTATAGCCCGTGCACGTCCTATGGACAAGAAACGTCTGGTGGAAACCCTGCAAGATATGGGCGAAGTGGTAGCCGTCACAGGCGATGGCACCAACGATGCCCCGGCACTGAAAGCCGCACAGGTAGGACTGGCTATGGGCGACGGAACCGCCGTAGCCAAGGAAGCAGGAGACATTACAATCCTGGACAACTCGTTTACATCCATAGGTCGAGCCATCATGTGGGGCCGCTCGCTATACCGCAACATCCAGCGATTCATACTGTTCCAAATTACAGTCAACGTCACCGCATGCCTCGTGGTATTCTTCGGCGCACTCTTCGGACGCCAGTCTCCGCTAACAGTAACTCAGATGCTTTGGGTCAATTTGGCCATGGACACCTTTGCCGCTATGGCTCTGGCTTCTCTGCCTCCGTCACCGGATGTCATGCGCTCCAAGCCACGACGCGCCTCCGACTTCATAATCTCCCCTTCGATGTGGCGATTTATCATCGGTACGGGTGTGGCATTTTTCGCCATACTCACCGGGATATTCCTATTCCTCGAATACCATAGCGGTGCATCTATTCCGGACATACTGACTTCGGCAACCACACCACGCCACGAGCTGTCCACGTATGCGCTGACGCTGTTCTTTACAATCTTCGTCTTCGTGCAGTTCTGGAACCTCTTCAACGCACGCGCCTACGGCTCTCACCGCTCAGCATTGCATCTTGGCAACTGCCGCGGATTTATCACCATAGGTATGCTCATCGTCATTGGCCAGGTAATCATCGTGGAACTCGGTGGCCAATTCTTCAACGTCTGTCCTATACACATCCTTGACTGGTTGATTATCATCGCCGCTTCATCCCTCGTAATGTGGGTCGGCGAAGTCCTCCGCTTCCGCCATCCCCGCTGAAACTACGAAGCTATTTTTTTCACCTCATAACCTTCGGGGCAAACCGCCAGAGCACGTATGCTCATTGACAATATCGAGATAAATGCTCAATCGGTTTCTTCAGTCAGAGACATACAAGATACGGACGCAGAAATCACCCCCGTCCCCGGTAGCGTCCAAGTCGTGACCGACACGGAAACACCCGTCAGCATCTACACCATCGACGGAATCATCCTCGTCAATGCCGAGCCCGTCCGAGGCCGCAAGACCTTCACCATCCCCTCCGCCGGCCTCTACATCATCGCCGCCGGCGACACCGTCCGCCACCTCGCCCTCAGATAACAACACCAAGCCATACAAACGAGCGAGCCGTGCCGGGTCAGCCCCGCACGGCTCGTTATATTACACGATAGATACTTCTATACTCGATTCAGACTTGGTTCAATCAACCGACATTTTAGAGATCTATTATTGAACCGGCCTGACAATCATATCAGCAGATACTATGTCCCTCGGATAGTTTTCGCCCGTAGGAGGCAAAGAGATGAACTTAGTATGATTCGGACTTTTACCTGATGGGATAACTACAGTCATCGTTCGTTCTTCGGTGATGCTACGCCTCGGATAGGCGTAAAATCCTTCATTTGTTTGATAAACCAGTCGAAGTATTACAGTTACTGCTCGTGAGTTATAGTTAGTTAACGTAACACCACTAATAGCTTTAAAACGCTCAACACCGGACATATTTCTGTCAGTGCTTTTAGTTATATCGACCTGCGTTGCCGTGATGTCCACTCCTCCTATATCTTTCGATTTTGACACCCCATTTATTTTATAGTCCTGCGTTGTATTTCCTTGTCCTACATTATTAACTTGCACTTGGACATTCGATGTTTGTCCAAATGCAAATCCGACAGAAAACAGCAAGACGATTAAGAGCAAAAACTTTTTCATAAGCAATAACTACCCTTTCTTAGATAGTTTAGAGAAAAGACTAAGCAAAACGAATAATCGTATTATACCTAATCTTTTCTCTAAACGTGCTATCTATTAATATTGAAAGTAATATCGTTCCCCTCCATAATTCACATAGTGGGTCATATCTTTGAGTTTGCCATTGATCATCATGGGAAATACTCTATTAGGAACCGGCCTCACTTGGTAGCCTTCTTCACCATTCACAGAGCATCCTTCTGTAGTCCATTTTACTTTAACGGTGGATGCAGCATGTGGTATTATGTCGTCTTCAGCAGAACTATAAGCTGGTCCGCTATAGTTGATTGTGGCACTTGCTTGAGAAACCGACTGTGTTTCAGAAGCGGAAGGAGCCGGTGATTCCGAAGCAACTGCACATAGTGCTAAGCAGCAGGCTCCTAAAAGAATAATAATTTTTTTCATACGCATTTCGTATTTTCATGGCCTTACAGTCCTATCGACCGGTGGATAGATAAAAAGAAACGTGGACTGATTTGTCATATCGCTAAAGAAGGTCCTGAGAAAACCCGTACGCAAGATATGAAAACAGCAGCCCACGCTATAGCGTGAGAACCGTCTTGTTATCGATTGCGTACATAGAAAATTTCTCAGGTTTTCTTTAGCAAGATAAGCAAAACGCTTCTTAGAAAGTTGGTATGTCGAGACACTCCTCTGAGTGTTCCGCAAAATTACCTATTTATTTCTAATTTCCTTATACAATCCGTGCGATTAATACTAATTTAATATTTATTAACTAAATTATTCAAACTAAGGAACCACGCACGTACCACGTAAACCACTACCAATTAGCCGATTAATGATGACATATCCACAAATCAGCCATCAATGGAATTTCTAACGAGTTGTATGTCTACTAATCATTTGTCTGATAAGGTCAATATGAGTGGCTACGCATGACTTGAGAAGTTGCACTGCTTGCTCGGGGGAGGGCAAGTTATTCTCGGCCGGTGCGACGTCCGTACACGACAATGCCCACGGCGCATCAACAGTTACGCATCCGCCAAAAGAGAGGAAGGGCACGCCGTGAGCGGCGGCAAGGCGGCGAAGCGTGTCCACAACCTTGCCCTGCCCTGTCTGCTCGTCTATGCAACCCTCGCCGGAAACCACAAGGTCTATACCCTCCCACCGTATGGACTTGGCAAGATAGGCGGCACCATCGACACATCGTGCGCCAAGCACCGAAGCCAAAGCAAAGCCAAGACCTCCGCCGGCGCCGTCATATACCGAGCTGCGCCCTGGCCGGTGTTCCTGCCATTTACGCAATCGCGCGGCCAGCAGCGGCAAATCCTCCGGCAGAGCACCCTTCTGCGGCGCAAACATCAGCGCCGAAGGCTCGCCTATCGGTGCAACCAAAGGCACCCGCACATCGCATAGTCCGACAAGGCACTGACTTGCACGTGTTTCCAGCCCGTATTGGCTGAGCACACGCAACATTCCAGCGCCACCGTCGCACGTTCCGGTACCCCCGATGCCGAGATATAGTGTATGCATCTGCGGGTACTTGCCCATAATTAGCCGCAATGCCTCGCCAAGTTCCGCCGAATCCTTATCCATAACAATATCGCGCGACCGAGTATTGCCATAAGTAAGGACGCCGGCCTCCATAACGCCGACTGTGCCGTCCGACTTGACATAACATTTCGGGACACACGATTCGGGCTGTAGACCGTATATATGCGCAAGTATCATCGCAGTACCCTCGCCCCCGTCTGCCATGGGGAATTTTATGGATTCATAACCATATAACGACAATGTCGAGGCTATGCAATGCGCCGCCGTCTCAGCGCTCATAGTACCCTTGAATTTGTCCGGTGCAATAAGTATCATAAAAACAATATCTGATGACTAATTCTATAATATAATAATGTGTCCGCCGTCCTACACGGCCACAGCAAATACATTCCGGTCAAGACCTTAAATGCCCTAAACCTTAACTCAAAGGCATACTTTTCGCCCTAAAAAAAGCAATAGGACCGCATCGCATTGCGATGCAGCCCCATGTTGTAGTCTTTAAGCTCGGAAGGCGGCTGCACTTGCCGCAGCTGCCTTACTTGCGGATACCAAGCTCTTTCTGAGCGATGATGGCACGGTAGCGAGTAATGTCTTTGCGCTTGAGGTAGTCAAGCAGGCGACGACGTTTACCGACCAGCATCTTAAGAGCGCGTTCGGTGGTATGATCTTTGTGATTTGACTTCAAATGGTTAGTCAAATGAGCGATACGAACCGAGAATAATGCTATCTGGGCCTCAGGAGACCCGGTATCAGTCTTACCCTTACCGTACTTCTCGAAGATCTCTACTTTTTCGTCAGAACTTAAGTGCATTCTTAGAAAGTGTTAATACGTTAATGTTGAATTATTTAATCTGTCCGCGAGCGAACAAGCGCTGCAAAGTTACGACTTTTTTTTCTAACGGCAATGATTTTCAGAAAAAACATTCGATTCGTGAGATAATGCACCGGGTAAAGCTCTGCCCTATACACCCCCATGGTCTGTATACGCCCCATATTGCTGTATTACTATTCTATTAACTGCATTTACTTAGACTTTAACTTGTTTTCTCTACATTTTCATTCTTTTAGTTGGTGGATTTAAATAGAATTATTACTTTTGCATCTATAAGTCCGCGAAGCCCTCTTGCCACATACTTCCGGAATGTTTGTTATGTCATAGGTTGCGATCGCGACCATCTATTCACCCCAAAGTGCTGAATTCTATACACGAATGCGCAGAAGAATAATAAGCAACATAGCCGACTGGCGTATCATCAGACACTTTCTCAAAGCGCCCCTACCCCAATGGGTCGTTTTGGTTGGTGACATACTTATAGTATTTTTCAGCGCTCTGATTACCATACTTCTTGGACACGGCGATCCTACGGCGGGATTTCCCGGATGGATATTTGATTGGCCTACTCGCGCAGGTGTTGTGGTAGCCGTATATGCCTTCATATTCTGCTTAGTAAAGCCGTACCGCAGTATCATACGACTGTCCGCCATCGAGGATACATACCACATAGCGTTGTCAGTGGTATTATCAAGTGCTGTTCTGTTTATTATCGATATAATTACACAGTGCTCCGCATCAGTACGCCTCGTGGGCATGTGGAACATATTTGTCATCGGCGTCATCACTTTTGCACTAATGACTGTGGTGCGATTGTTCGTCAAATATGTATACGATGCCGTGACATCCCTGGACGCCAACCGCAAACGCGTTGTGGTCCTTGGTTCGGCGCTTAATTCGTTCGCATTAGCCGCAGCATTACAAGCCGAAACCGGAGGACGATTCCGTCCGGTGATGATGCTGAGCCTTAACCACAGCAACATCAACACCACCATTAGCGGAATACCAATACGCGACTACAACCCCGACACCGTAGCTCAAGTTTTTGATGAATGTGGATGCGACACCTTGCTGTTTTTGGCCACTCAAATCGAATTTATGCGTAGCGGCGGCGCAGATGTGTTCCTCAACAACAACATCAAACTGTTGATGCTCAACCAAATCGAGGAATTCGACATCAATGACGACCAAATGCCGGACATATCACATCACATCCAAGATATTAAAATCGAAGACCTGCTTGGACGTGAACCTATCATCAACAACAATCCTCTGATAGAACAAAACATGCACGGCGCAGTAGTCATGGTTACCGGCGCCGGCGGCTCGATAGGCAGCGAGATTGTACGACAATTATGCCGTTTCGGCGCATCCAAGCTTGTACTCGTAGACCAGGCCGAAACCCCGATGCACGACTTGCAACTGGAGATTACACATGACTATCCGCACCAAGACATAGAACTATGTATCGCCGATGTGGCCAATAGTACACGCATGGAGCAAATTTTTGCCTCGCTCAGACCACGTTACGTATACCATGCCGCAGCCTACAAGCATGTTCCAATGATGGAATGCAACCCCACCGAAGCAATCACCACCAACGTCTTCGGCACCAAAAATTTAGCAGACCTGGCAGTAAAATACGGCGTCGACCGCTTTGTAATGATTTCGACAGACAAGGCCGTCAATCCAACCAATATCATGGGCGCATCCAAACGTATAGCCGAGATATACACCCAATCACTGGCCAACAAATTGCGCCACGAAAGCACAGACACATACACGCGCTTCATAACCACGCGTTTCGGCAATGTCTTAGGTTCTAACGGCTCGGTCATACCCCTGTTCCGCAAACAGATAGCCGAAGGTGGCCCCGTCACCGTCACACATCGCGATATCATACGCTACTTTATGACCATCCCGGAAGCCTGCTCTCTGGTACTCGAAGCCGGATGTATGGGTGCCGGCGGCGAAATATACATCTTTGACATGGGCAAACCGGTCAAGATTTATGACCTGGCCTCACGCATGATTTCTCTCGCCGGATTACGACCGGGCAAAGACATCCAAATCATCGAAACAGGACTGCGTCCCGGCGAAAAGCTCTACGAGGAACTGCTAAACAACCACGAGCAGATAATCACAACCAACCACAAGAAAATCATGATAGCAAAAGTACGGCTCTACGATTACGCCGATGTATGCTCTCGTCTGGAGAAACTGCGCACATTCACCATAGAAGGAAATGCCACCGAGGTTGTGATGCAGATGAAACTCCTCGTCCCCGAATACAAATCACAAAATTCGGTATGGCAAGCTATCGATGCCCGTATAGACAAAAGCAAGAGCATCCACGAGCAGCCATAAGCCGGTAAGCATATTACCGACAGCGCAGACGCCACACACAATACACGCTATGCACGGCGCCTACGGCTCACAACACATATCGGGCATACAACAGCCCATTCATCAGTATCCACTTTCAAAGAAAGATCATCCACAGATTAAAAACTATGGCCAAACATCTGTGCACCATTCTCATAGGTGCAATCATAGCGACGGCCGCCCGATCCGCGCACGCCACTGACTTCAAAGACTTTTTCAACAACGAAAAATTAGGACAAATAATCAGCAATATAGGCCAAACCGTGGCCAACGCCACAGCCACAACCAAATTCACGGTAGACGACCTCGTTGGCACCTGGAAATACAAGTCGCCCGGCATATCCTTCCGTAGCGAAAGCACACTGGCCAATATCAGCGGAGCCGCCGCAGCCACAGCCATCGAAGAAAAACTCGCGCCATACTACAAGCGTTCGCGCATGACCAAGGTCACCCTCACCGTAGACAAGTCCCACAACTTTGCAATAAAGACCACCTACGGCACTTTCAAAGGCACCATCGAAAAATCATCGCAAGACGACATGCTTGTCTTCAAATTCAACGTTCTCGGCGCAGTGCCCATAGGCCACGTCAACGCCATGGCCACCAAATCAGACAATCAACTCAACATCACTTTTGATGCATCACGGCTTATAAGTATCCTGAAAAGGCTGCCCAAAGTAGCCTCCAACACCTCATTTAGCACCGTAGCATCCATACTTGACAACTACGATAACATCTACATCGGCTTTCGCATGACACGCAAATAAACGTCGTACGCATCGCACACCAAAAGCCTGCACGTCGTCCGCATACCCATACCCTCACGCTTTTTTGCCGGTTTTCGCAAGAATAATCCGCAAGAAAGCGCTAACTTTGCAGTGCATAACAAAATATGCCACGGCATACGCTCCCCCAATGACCCGTACACAAAAAAAAATACATACAACCACGCACGCTGCTATCGTCTATAATCCCCGCGTAATACACATGTACCATCTGACCAAGACACTTACCTGCTGCATTATAGCTACCCTATCGGCTATATGCGGCTATGCGCAAGACCTCGGCACAGACACACACAAGCACAAAGATCCGGTGGTGCCACCGCCCACAGCATGGACCGACATGTTACCTCTGGGCATACACCAAGACGCCGACATTGACACAACATACCTCAATTACAGCCGCCGCGCCATTCCATCCGCCGTATCTGACGCCTGGGCCACCACCGGCAACTTCGCCGCTCAAGGCATCAATATGATATGGTGGCAGCGTCCGCATACCGATGCATTCTTTTTAAGCCAAGGTACTCGCACGTACCGTCCCGATGTATCCACTATGAAGTGGTACAACAGCCGAATACCGGTCACATTCCTATCTTACAACGCCTCCGGCGGCCGCGAAACGGCTCAGGAACGTCTCAAATGCGACTTCTCCGGCAACATCAACCGTCGCGCACAAGTCGGCGTACTTGCCGATTACATTTACTCCAAAGGCTCGTACTCCAACCAAGCCCTCAAAGACCTAATTTGGGGTTTCTCGGGATCATATATGGGCGACCGATACGAGTTCCAAGGCTTTTACAACCACTGGAATATGCTCAACAAAGAAACCGGAGGCATTACAGATGACCTATACATCACCGACCCGGCGAAACTGCAAGGAGGAGTCAGCAGCATCAACGCCAAGAGCATACCTACCAACCTCACGGCAGCGCACACACGTACCGTCGGCGGACAATTATACCTAAACAACCGCTATAAAGTCGGGTATTGGCACGAGGAACAGCCCTCGGGCGAAGACGGCGACACGATAGTCCATCGCACTTACATTCCGGTGACCTCGTTTGTTTGGACACTGCAATACGATTTTGACAAACACCTGTTTCTGAATTCCGCTCCGGGCGAGGCCTCCAAGTTTTTCGAAAACATATACCTCCAAGCTGATGGCACACGCGATGTTACACGTATGCACGCATTGACCAATACCATAGGCGTGTCGCTACTCGAAGGCTTCCATCGACTTGCCAAATTCGGTCTGTCGGCGTACTTCAAACATAGTCTCGAAAAATACTACCAGACAACCATGACCGCCCCGGACGGCAGCATCGCCCAAGAAACGACACTTGACCCCCTGCCCGAAGGTGTCGCAGCCATAGCCGCCAAACACAGCCGCTCGCTGGCCTGGGTGGGCGGACAACTCACAAAACAGCGCGGCAGCATCCTAACCTACGAGGCCACAGGCGAAGTAGGCGTAATAGGAGATGCCGCCGGCGACCTGCACCTCGATGGCCGTGTCGACACACGCTTCCACCTGCTGGGAGACAGCATAAACGTGGGCGCATACGGGCGTTTCGACAATGCCCATGCACCATACTTACTGCAAAACTATGTATCCAACCACTTTGCATGGCACAACGACTTTGGCAAGACACGAACCTTACGCATTGGCGGACGTATAACGCTCAACCGCTTCGGCACCTCGCTGGATGTCGGGGTAGAAAACATTCAAAACCACATATACTTCGACACCAAAGGCCTGCCTCGGCAGCACGGCAGCAGCGTACAAGTATTCAGCGCCCGCTTGCAACAAAATTTTCGCGTAGGGGCATTGCATTGGGACAATAGCTTGACATACCAAACCAGTACCGATGAAAATGTCATCACTCTGCCCAAATTCGCAGTATACTCCAACCTCTATGCCACAGTCCGTATTGCCACTCTGCGCCTCCAATTGGGCGTCGATTGCAACTACTACACAAGCTATTACGCCCCCGCATACCAGCCGGCAACCGCCACTTTTCACCAACAACGCGACCTCAAGCTCGGCAACTATCCCTTTATGAACGTCTACGCCAATATGAAACTCTCAAAGGCACGCTTCTACGTAATGATGTCGCACATCAACCAAGGATGGTTCGGAGACAACAAATACTTCTCGACACTGCACTACCCCCTCAATCCACGCCGCTTCCAAATCGGCGTCTCCGTTGATTTTGCCAACTAAACGCCACTGTCAGCCTACAAACTATAAAGTCAATAGCTAATGCCACATTAGTCCTTCCGCTTTTCCCAAATAATAGATGGATAATAACGACAACCATAAACTTCGCTCTCGGCGTCCAATATCGGGAAAAAAAAGGCCTATATGGATGCTCGTCGCACTGCTACTGCTTGTAATCGGGCTAATGTCAGCCCTCTATAAATGCAGCCGCGAAGCCCATACTCCGCTTTTCGGACCGGATGGATATCCGGCACACTCGGACGGCGATACACTCGACATAGCCATCGAAATCACCCCCTTAGGCTACAACATCTCGGGAGACACTATCTCAGGCATAGACTACGACATCATACGCGACCTCAGCCACCTACACCATCGCCCCGTCAAACTCCATCCCTTTGCTCCACTGGAATACGCACTCGGCGGCCTTAATATCGGAGCTTTTGACATCGTAGTGTCATCCCTACAATCCACTACACAACTCAAAGGTCTTGTGGACGTAACCGAGGCTGTTTATATCGACCGCTACGTTATGGTCTCCGCCAACTCGAAAGACACCACAGCCACGGCGGCGACTCTCGTTGGTGACACCGTATGGATTCCGCGCGGATCGCCGGTGCGAGCCAGCCTCATTAACTTGGGCCGCGAACTCGGAGACACCATATATATCGATGACAGTCAGGCGCTCACCACCGAACACCTATTAATGCTTACGGCTGCCGGACGCATACGCCGCGCCATCGTTGCTCAAGGCGAAGCCCGCATCGCTGCCTCGGCCGACCCACGATTACACATCTGCGCCCCGGTCACCTTCAACCAGTTCCAAGTATGGGCTGTAGCCAAGAATCGCGAGGACAAACTGCTCGACACACTAAACAATTGGTTGACCGCATACAAAGCCTCGCCGCGCTACGCCAATCTGCTGCAACACTACCGCCTCAGCCGCTGACGTCCTAAACCCCGTGCCGGGAATGTCCGCCGACTTAATCTGCAGAAACCCGGCAGCGAGATAAGCCGAAAAGCACTCCTCCGCAAGGCTCATGCACGCGTCAAAACCTGACACCGCTCACATCCTTCCAATATTATAACGCCCAATCAAAAAAAGGAGCATTTACAGCCTCGGCAATCGAAAAAAAATAGCTAAATTTGCAGTCTAAAAATCAGGGGCGTAAAAAGCTCGATGTCGACACTGCGACACCAAGCCGCCATACGTCTCACCAATACTTATTTACGCCACTACACACAATGCCCAGCGACGACATACATATACATACAGCACTCATCTCGGTATATCACAAGGACGAAACCTTGGAGCGCATTATTGCCATACTCGCTGACAAAGGCGTGAGGCTCCTCTCCACCGGCGGTACCCGCGCTTGGATACAGCAATGCGGCCATCGGTGCGATGCTGTAGAAGATGTTACCGGTTACCCATCGATTTTGGGCGGACGCGTCAAGACACTTCACCCCGGCATCTTCGGCGGAATACTCAGTCGGCGCAACAACACGCAAGACAGTGACGAATGTGCTCGCTACGGCATCGAACCCATCGATATGGTCATCGTTGACCTCTACCCTTTTGCCGAGACAGTGGCGCAAGGCGCATCGGAAGCGGACATTATCGAAAAAATCGACATAGGCGGAATCTCGCTTATACGCGCCGCCGCCAAAAACTTCCACGACGTGGCCATCGTTTCATCGCGAGACCAATACGCATATATTCTGGACGTGTTTGCACAGCACGGTGTCGCCACCACGTCCGACATACGCCGTCGTCTGGCGCGTGAGGCATTTGCCGTCACCAGCCGTTACGACAGCCTTATCTTCGGATACTTTGACGAGACATGCGGCGATGCCCCCACTGCATTGCGCACAGCCATCGACGGCGTGCGCACCCTGCGATACGGCGAGAACCCGCACCAGCGAGGTTGGTTCTTCGGCAACTTCGAATCAATGTTCGAGCAGTTGCACGGCAAAGAAATATCGTACAACAACCTGCTGGACATCGATGCAGCCACAGCCCTTATGGCCGAATTTGATGACACTGCGGCAACTTTCGCTGTCATCAAGCATAACAACCCCTGCGGACTGGCATGTCGAGACACGGCCATCGAGGCTTGGCGTGCCGCCCTCGCCGGCGACCCAATCAGCGCTTTCGGCGGCGTCATCGTGACCAATAGCACCGTAGACGCCGACACGGCAGCCGAAATAAACAAGATATTCTTCGAGGTCATCATTGCCCCCGCATACTCAGACGAAGCCCTCGACATACTGCGTCTGAAAAAGAACCGCATCATCCTGGTGCAGAAACAAGACAATAGCACACGCACGACAATGCGCAGCGCCTTGGGCGGTGTCCTGGTGCAAGACCGAGACAACCGCACCGATAGCGCCGAAGACCTGCACACAGTTACTGCTACCATCCCTACACCGGCACAAGTAGACGACATGCTCTTTGCCGCCAAAGTAGTCAAGCACTGCCGCAGCAACGCCATAGTACTGGCACATGCACGCACACTCTGCGCCGCAGGAGTAGGCCAAACATCTCGCGTAGACTCATTACGCCAAGCTATAGCCAAGGCCAAAGCATTCGGAATGCCCCTTGACGGCGCAGTCATGGCCTCAGACGCATTCTTCCCCTTTGGCGATTGCGTACAAATTGCACACGAAGCGGGCATAACCGCCGTCATACAACCGGGTGGAAGCATCCGCGACCACGAATCGGTAGAGTACTGCGATGCCCATGGGCTGGCCATGTCCATGACCGGCATACGACACTTCCGGCATTGACAGGAAGATGCAGCTACCAAGCAGACACAAAAAAACAAAAACAGCAGCTATAAACAAAGCACTAAAACGATTAAACTAAGAATAGACCGCATAAGAGCAAACGGAATACGGATAAGCGCCGTCCAATCCGACCAAGCACAGACATGATATCGGATTCGCAACCCACGCTCTCCAAAAACAACAACCGTTACGCACTAAACAGTAATAACAGTTCCAAATCAATATAAAATGTCCCTGTTTTCTCTCACCAAAGAAATAGCCATAGACCTTGGCACAGCCAATACGGTCATCATCCAAAATGACAAGATAGTCATCAATGAGCCCTCCATCGTGGCTCTTGACCGCCGCACAGACAAGCTGGTGGCAGTCGGCAACATGGCACAGCTGATGCTGGGCAAAGAAAACGAAAACATCCGCACCGTACGCCCGCTGCGCCAAGGCGTCATCGGAGACTTCAATGCCGCCGAACTTATGATGCGCGCCCTAATCAAGAAAGCCAGTGCAAGACGCAGTTGGTTCAGCCCCTCGCTGCGCATGGTTGTGGGCATTCCCAGCGGATCGTCCGAAGTCGAAATTCGCGCCGTGCGCGACTCGTCCGAACACGCCGGCGGCCGCGATGTATACATGATTTACGAACCTATGGCCGCTGCCCTCGGCATAGGACTGGACGTCGAAGCTCCCGAAGGCAATATGATTGTAGACATAGGCGGCGGCACCACAGAAATCGCGGTAATCTCGCTAGGCGGCATTGTATCCAACAAGTCTATCAAGGTAGCAGGCGATGACATCACCGATGATATCGTCAACCACATGAAACGTGCCCACAACGTCAAAGTGGGCGAGCGCACAGCCGAAGAAATCAAGAAAAACGTTGGCTCGGCTCTCGTTGAATTGGACAATCCGCCTGAGGATTTCATAGTCCACGGACCCCACGGAATGACATCCATGCCCATGGAAGTACCCGTATCCTATCAAGAAATATGCCACTGCATCGAGAAATCTATTTCCAAAATCGAGACGGCCATCTTGGCGGCGCTGGAAAACACTCCGCCCGAACTATACGCCGACATCGTGCGCAACGGCATATACTTGGCCGGCGGCGGCGCACTGCTCCGCGGATTGGACAAACGTCTATCCGACAAAATCGGCATACAATTCCACGTGGCCGAAGACCCGCTGTTGGCTGTAGCCCGCGGCACGGGCATAGCCCTCAAAAACTACGATAAATTCTCGTTCCTAATCCGCTGACGCCCACAAGGGCGCGGCGTGACCGGGAGCGTACACGCCTTGGCGCGTCCCTACCCCGACACGTCCGTCCGGGCCATGCGGCACACATATACAAGTGCGCCAATTACTGTCATTTCTCATACGCAATAGTTGCTGGCTGCTCTTCATCATCTATATGGTGTTGAGCTGCTTGCTATTATTCAACACAAATCCCTATCAGCACAGCCTATGGCTGACTTCCGCCGGGGCGTTATCTTCATCCGTCTACAAGGCCGGCAACAGCATATCCTCGTACTTTGACCTACGTCAGGCCAACGAAGAACTCAACCGTCGCAATGCACGCCTGCAAGAAGAGCTGCTGGCATTGCAACAGCGCAATCAAAAGCTGTCCGAAATGGTCATGGCCGACACACTACAGCTCCCAGACTCGCTGGCCGGATACAACTTTGTGGTGGCACACGTAATATCCAACAGCATCATCCACCTGCACAACTACATCACCATCAATCGCGGTGCCGATGATGGCATACGCGAAGAAATGGGAGTCATCGACCAAAACGGCGTAGTCGGGGTGGTCAACGTTGTGGGACCGCACAGCGCACGAATTATATCGTTACTCAACCCAAACTTCCGCCTGTCATGCAAAATAAAGCATAACGAAAGCTTCGGCTCCCTGGTTTGGGACGGCAACGATCCCGCATACGCATTACTCGAGGAACTGCCACGGCATACAGTGTTCCACGCCGGAGACACCGTAGTTACAAGCGGATACTCGGCAGTATTCCCTCCCGGTATCCCCGTGGGCATAGTGGCCGATGACAAAGTGCCGCACAACGAGAACTTTTTCACACTACGTATACGGCTGCTGTGCGACTTCGCCCGTTTGGGTAATGTTCAAGTCGTGCTCAATAACTACTCCTCCGAGGTCAAGCAGCTCGAGAAAGCCGACACACCCGAAGAATAGTTGCCCGATAAATCCAAAAGCCATAGTGTTTTTCGACATGATCAGGCTTGACACGACATGCGAAGCAAGACTTAATGCACACAGCAACACTACACAGCATACCATTCCGAGACAACAGACAACGAAACAATGATACGCATAGCCATCCAATTCATACTGCTGGTACTGATACAATCGCTGATATTCAACAATTTGATTATCGGCGGATGCGCCATGGCCTGCGTATTCGTCTACTCCATCATCGCACTGCCGGTGACACTAAATGACAATCTGCGACTCACCATAGGCTTCTTACTGGGACTGATGGTAGACATCTTTGCCAACACCCAGGGTCTCAATGCACTATGCTGCACTATGGCCGTCGCGCTCCAACGACCGGTATTCCATCTGTACGTCAACCGCGAAGAAGACCTCGCCGGAGCCACACCATCATCGCGAAGCATGGGGCATGCCGCATTTCTCAAATACGCCGTCACCATGACGCTGATATACTGCGCGTTGATGCACACGGTCGAATCCTTCAGTTTCTTCAACTTCGGACGCTTGATGCTGCGCATATCCACGGGCACTGTCTACACTTTCGTTATCGTATTTGCCATAGACAGCATCTTGTCACACCGCCGTGGAGCCAAATCATAACGCAAACCATAACACCACACCTTTGCTGTCGTGAGAAAAAACTACGATTACGCCAAACGCCGCTATATCATCGGAGGATTCGTGGTCCTGATAGCGATTATCTACGCCTTCAGGCTCTTCGACTTGCAAATCAATGACAGCCGTTACAAAGAGTCAGCCGATACCAACGCCTTTCTGCGCAAGACCGTATACCCTTCACGCGGCCTCATATACGACCGCAACGGACAACTGGTGGTATTCAACCAACCGGCCTATGATGTGATGCTGGTACCGCGCGATGTCACCACCTTTGACACCATAGACTTCTGCAACACCCTCGGCATCACCGTTGAGACCCTACGCCAACGCTTCGAGGATATGCGCGACCGCCACCTCAATCCGGGATACTCATCCTACACCCCACAAGTGCTGATGACACACTTGTCAGCTCAGGACTACGGACGCCTGCAAGAAAAGCTCTACAAATTCCCCGGCATATTCATCCAAAAACGCATACTGCGTCAATACAACACCGCAAGTGCCGCAAACATCTTGGGCAACATCCGCGAAGTCAACGCACAAGACATTGCAGACGACCCATATTATGCCGCCGGCGACTATACCGGCGACCTCGGCGTTGAACGCAGCTACGAACGATACCTGCGCGGAAACAAAGGCGTGGAAATCCTAATACGCGATGCACACGGACGTATACAAGGCAAGTATGACGGAGGAGCACATGACGTAGCGCCCATTTCGGGGCACGACCTGACATTGAGCATCGACATGCAACTGCAACAATATGCCGAATCGCTAATGGTGGGCAAGCGCGGCGCAGTCGTTGCCATCGAACCCGAGACAGGCGAAATACTATGCATGGTATCCACGCCAACCTATGACCCATCACTATTGGTGGGGCGTAACCGCGGCGCCAATTACAAGGCCCTTACGCGAGACCCGGCACACCCGTTGTTCGATCGTGCACTGATGACATCCTATCCTCCCGGCTCGACTTTCAAGCCAACCCAGGGCTTGATTTTACTCCAAGAAGGTATCATCACCACCGGCACCGCCTACCCATGCCACCACGGATATATCAGCGGAAGACTTCGTGTCGGATGCCATAGTCATGCAAGCCCATTGGCACTGAAGCCCGCTTTGCAGACCTCTTGCAATGCCTTCTTCTGTTACGGTTTTAAAGCCATGATTGACCGCCGAAGCAAATACGGCAATTCCGCAAATGCCTTTGAGGTGTGGAAAAAACATCTCGTAAGCATGGGCTACGGATATCGTCTCGGCATCGACCTACCCGGCGAAAGCCGTGGATTTATCCCCAACGACCGTTTCTATAACAAGATATACGGCAAAGGTCATTGGAGTGCCAACACCATCATCTCGGTATCCATTGGTCAGGGCGAAATCGGTGCCACTCCAGTACAAATTGCCAACCTATGCGCCACTATCGCCAACCGCGGATGGTTCATAACCCCTCACGTGGTCAAAGCAGTAAGCGATACAGTCATGGACAAAGAACTGCTACGCGTACGCCGTCCCACCATCGAACCGCGGTATTACAACGAAGTAGCCGAAGGCATGCGCATGGCCGTCACCGGAGGAACCTGCCGTCGCGGAGCCATTCCGGGCATTGAGATGGCCGGAAAGACCGGCACGGCACAAAACCCGCATGGCAAAGACCATAGCGCATTCATCGGCTTTGCGCCCTATGACCATCCTAAGATTGCGGTGTGCGTATATGTCGAAAACGCCGGATTCGGAGCCACTTTCGGCGTCCCTATCGGCAGTCTCGTCATTGAGAAGTACCTCACCGGATGCATATCGCCGACACGCAAGCACATCGAAACAAATATGCTAACAACCTCGCTGCACTATGTTGACAAGAAGAAATGAATCGGACACGGTGCTGCGCACCCTTGACTGGTCAACAGTTATCATATATCTGATAATGGTTCTCGCCGGCGTCATAAGCATATATGCCGCCAGCTACGACTACGATGACGCGGCAATATTATCCTTTGATGAATTCTCGGGTAAACAGGCACTATGGGTAGGCCTTGGACTTTGCATCGCCGGCGTAATAATGCTCATCGAAGTGCGAATGTTCGAAACCTATGCCTACCCGATATATGTACTGACATTATTGCTGTTACTGGTCACGCCATTTCTGGCGCCGGATATCAAAGGGTCACGCTCGTGGCTTGTGCTGGGTCCCATGAGCCTGCAACCTGCCGAATTTGCCAAATTTGCCACAGCTTTGGCCTTGGCCAAGCTCTTCAGCGGCTATAATTTCCTACTCAACGCCAAAATAAGCAACTATGTGCGTGCAATCACCATTATCATACTGCCGGTGATACTGATATTGGCTCAAAAGGAAACAGGATCGGCGCTGACTTTCATGGCACTATTCTTTGTCTTGTATCGCGAGGGCATGAGCGGCATCATACTCTTTGCAGCGGCTATGGCCGTGATAATCTTTGTAGTGGCAGTCAAATTCACCGAAGACACAATACTGGGTATCACTACCGGACAATTTTGGATTTTTGTACTGGTAGCAATAGCCCTTGCGATAATGATGTTTATATACTGTCGCCGTTGGGAAGTAGCACGCAACGTGCTGCTATGGCTTAGCGGCTACGGTATTGTATTGTGGCTCTTAGCCTCTTTCACCGAAATTCAGATGCCGGGATTGACCCTGATGCTGATTATGCTGGCCGTACCCTGCATCTACCTCACAATTATGTCTATACGCGGAGGAGTACGCTCGCGCAAACTGCTGATACCTGTGGCCGCCGTCATCACCTCGGTATGCTTTATGTTCAGCGTACACGCCGCTTTCAATCAATTACAGCCTCACCAGCAGCTGCGCATCAAGGTTGTTCTCGGCATCGAGGAAGACCTGCGCGGCGCCGGATACAACGTCAACCAGTCAAAAATAGCCATCGGCAGCGGTGGATTTGCAGGCAAAGGCTTTCTGGAAGGCACACAAACCAAATTGAAATATGTACCCGAGCAGCATACCGACTTCATATTCTGCACCATAGGCGAAGAAGAAGGCTTCTGGGGCACCATGCTGGTCATGGCACTGTTCGTAGCTTTGATACTGCGTATACTGGCTATTGCCGAGCGTCAGCCCACCACATTTGGACGTGTCTACGGCTATTGCGTCGCTTCATACCTCATATTCCATTTCTGCATCAACATTGGAATGGTTATCGGGCTATGCCCGGTCATCGGCATTCCCTTACCATTTTTCAGCTATGGCGGGTCTTCGCTCTGGGGCTTCACTATACTATTGTTTATCCTACTGCGCATCGATGCGGGCCGTCGCGAAGTCCTGTCATACTGATACCGGCCTATCGCTGTCGCACTTATTGTCTATAGCGGTCGTTATTAAAAACCGACAAGCAACCTTACAGCAGCCACATACGACACTTTGCAGCAAAAAGCATAGTATACAAGCCAAACAAGCGTGTATAGGCCACGTCATTTAGCCATTTTTTTGTATATTTGCGCTATGATACCTACTACAATATTCAGACGCGCTGTTGTGGTCTGCGGACTTGCAGCAGCACTGTCATCGTGGGCTGCCCCCATAGACATACACTACGGCGCCGCCGCCAATATGCAGACATCTTCGGGCGCCTTCGCACCTTACATGATTGCGTCCTGGAACTATGGACGAACCTCGGCCAAAAATGCAGCGACAGCCGATGTATGGGCACATAAGGATCTCGACCTTTCGCGCCGCTTTGATTGGGCCGCCGGAGTGGAAGTACTGGCAGGTTATTCGCACAAGCAGTCATACGACCGCTACGATGCCGCCGCCAATACCTGGGGCACACATCACAACGGCGCCACCGCTATATGGCTTCAACAGTTGTACGCATCCGTCAAATACCGCGGCGTATTTCTCGCTGTCGGGATGCAGGAGCAGGCCGGCATATTGTTGGACAACGACTTGTCCTCCGGCGACCTGGTGCAGAGTAACAACGCGCGCCCCATACCGCAAGTACGCACCGGTTTTGTCGATTTCCAAAACATCCCATTCACAAAAGGATGGGTGCAAATCGAAGGACAAATTACATACGGAAAATTTGCCCATAACGACTGGTTGCGCGCCCAATACAACATGTGGAACAGCCACCTGACTACCGGCGAATTATACACCTACAAGCGTGTATATTTCCGCACCAAGCCCTCCATGCCGCTATCGGTAACCATAGGCGCCCAATGTGCGGGACACTTCGGCGGCGTCACTCGCTTTTACCGCGAAGGTAAGATAGTATCGGAAGTCAAAAACCGTTCAGACGCCAAGGCTTTTTGGGAAATGCTTGTCCCCGGACGCGGCAACGGCGACGGATGGGTCGAAGGCAGCAGCCTCGGCTCTTGGGATTTCAACGCTCGATACCGCTTTGCCGGCGGGCAGGAACTTTCCGGCTATTTCCAGTGGTTATGGGAAGACGGCTCGTCTATGGCCAAGCGAAACAAGTGGGACGGATTGTGGGGCATCCGCTGGCACAATCCGCAAGGCAAATGGCTACACACCGCCGTGGTCGAGTACATAGATATGCGTGACCAAAGCGGCCCCATACACTGGGCTCCGAATGACCGCCCCGGCACTACCATCACTTCCGAAGCATCGGGCGCCGATGACTATTACAACAATTCATCTTTTAACGCCCATCACAATTACGGCATGGCCATAGGCTCGCCCTTCACTGTCGCTCCGCTATACAATCGCGATGGCTACCCTCAATTTCTGCACACACGCACCAGCGGATTCCATGCAGCCGCAACCGGCAGCATCGCGTCAACCTCACTGGACTGGACAATTAAACTGTCGTGGGCTCAAGCTCGCGGCAACGGACGACTGAACACGCCCAAGCAACTGCACGACACCTCGGCAATGGTGCGTCTTGATTGGGATGCCTCCAAGGTTTGTCCCGGACTGAGCATCGCTGCCACCGCAGCCTTCGATGCCGGAGACCTGCGCGGCGACAATTTCGGCGCTTTAGTCACTATCGCATACCGCGGCCTCCTTTCCTTCAAATAACACGTACACTTCACACGACATGGCATATAAACACCTAAACACCATACTCGGTACAATTGCGCTGCTTCTGGCCGCCATTACATCCGGATGCGTCACCAACAACGGTGACATCGGCAATCTCTACGGCATTTGGCGACTGGACAAATTGGTAGTGGACGGCACGGATGTAGCTCAACCCGAAGCAGACGGAAGCTACACATCATGGCAGTTCCAAAACAACATCATTGAAATACTGCGTACAACACCTCGTCACGACAGAATTGCTCATAATGGTACATGGACCCGCCCATCGGACAAGACTATATCCTTTGACTTCACGCACGGAGACAACACCTACGCCCCGGGTACAGACCTATACCGAGCACCCGAATGGATTTCGTTTCCCGAAGGCAAGAGCACTTTCGATGTCATCACCGATGACGGCAAGCGGCTGGTGCTGCAATACACCGAAGCCGGCCATTCGGTACGCTACACCCTCGTCAAAGATTGGTAAAGCCCGAGAGATGGCATAAGCATCGCTACACAAAGTGCCACATTCAACCGAACATCATACACATAGAAAAATATATCCAACAACATGATAAATAAAGATAAGACCGTACTGGTCACCGGAGCGGACGGATTTATAGGCTCGCATCTGGTCGAGCTACTGTTGGCACACGGCTATCGCGTGCGCGCACTTTCGCAATACAACAGCTTCAACTACTGGGGCTGGCTTGAAGACATAGCTCAAAACGACCGCCTCGAAGTGGTATGCGGCGATGTGCGCGACCCCAACTACTGTCGCGAAATAGCACGCGACTGCGGCACGGTGTTTCATCTGGCGGCGCTCATAGCCATTCCATACAGCTACGTTGCACCCGACAGCTACGTCGACACCAACATCCGCGGCACTCTCAATATGTGTCAGGCGGCACGCGATGCTCAGTGCGACCGCATCATCGTCACCTCCACCAGCGAGGTCTACGGTACCGCACAATACGTCCCAATAGACGAAAAACACCCTCGGCAACCCCAGTCCCCATATTCTGCTACAAAAATAGGCGCTGATGCCATCGCCACAAGTTTCTACAATGCATTCGGACTACCGGTGGTCATCGCACGACCCTTCAACACCTACGGGCCGCGCCAAAGCGCTCGCGCCATCATTCCGACAATTATCGGACAAATAGCCTCGGGCAAACGCGACATCATCGTTGGAGACCTGTCCCCTACTCGCGATTTCAATTTCGTAGGCGATACCGTGCGCGGATTTCTCGCTTTGGCTCAGGCCGAAGGCATAGAAGGACGAGACATCAACATCGCATCAGGCACAGAAATATCCATGCGTCAGACGCTTGATACAATAGCCACGCTCATGAACACCGAAGTGACTTTCGTGACCGACCCGGCACGCCTGCGTCCGGCCAACAGCGAGGTGTTCCGCCTTTGCGGCGACAACTCACTTATAACAACGCTAACCGATTGGCATCCACGCTGGTCGCTCGAAGACGGACTACGTGCAACCATCGACTGGTTTGTACGTCCGGAAAACTTGGCCAAATACAAGACTGACATCTATAACCGATGAACGATAACAGCTGCAAAAAAAACAATTTCAAGGCGGACAAGATAATACTTATCGGCGGCGGCGGCCATGCCCGTTCAGTCGCAGACGTAATCGGCATCGAACACATCACCGGATACGTTTCACCACAGCCGGCCGAGGCCATGAAAACCATACCATGGCTGGGTGACGACGACACATTCGTCACTGAAACTCATGCCACAAACACCATTCCATCGGTACACATCACACTTATTAGCGGACGCAGTGGCAACATGTATCCCCGACGCGCATTACTATCACGCTACGCCGGATTTAGGCACCCGGCAGTAATAGCCGCAGATGCCACCATATCATCCACAGCACATGTCGCGGATGGATGCGCGGTGATGCATCGCGCCTATATCGGGCCGGAAGCCAATATCGGCAACTTCTCGGTAATCAACACCGGAGCAATTATCGAACACGATGTACGCATCGGCACAAATACTTTTGTAGGTCCGGGAGCAATCATATGCGGCGGCGTCACAATCGGCGATGACTGCTATATCGGTGCCGGAGCAAAAATCCGCAACAATTCCTCCATCACATCCGGGACAACTATCGGAATGGGCGCAGTCGTCACAAAGGACATCAGCCACGAAGGCACCTATACCGGATGTCCAGCCAAAAAGGTGCAGTAAACCCTAACAACACCATCACGCCTATGCACACCATCATAATCGCCGAAGCCGGCGTCAACCATAACGGCGACTCACAAACAGCCATACGCCTGATAGACGCAGCGGCTGAAGCCGGGGCAGACTATGTCAAGTTCCAAACATTCAAAGCCGAGGAACTTGTCATAGAATCAGCGCCACGCGCTCAATATCAAGCCCAAGCGTGCCCAGAGCCCATTGACAATAGCCAGCTTTCTATGCTCAAAAAGCTCGAATTAACGTTCGAAAACTTTGCCGAACTTGCCGAGTACTGCAACAAACGCAATATCGGGTTCATGAGTACACCTTTCGATTTGGCCTCCATCAAATTCCTTGCATCTCTGGGCATGGACTACTGGAAAATTCCTTCGGGCGAAATCACTGACCTGCCTTACCTGCGGGCTATCGCCGCCCGGCATGGCAAAGTGATAATGTCTACCGGCATGTCTTCTATGGCCGAAGTCGAAGCAGCCCTCAATGTACTCGAAGCCTCCGGGAAGTCGCGCCGCGACATCATCTTGCTGCACTGCACCACCCAGTACCCGGCTCCATTAGAAAGCGTCAACCTGCGTGCCATGGACACTCTGGCCACTCTGGGATGCGCCGCCGTAGGATACAGCGACCACACACGCGGCATCACCGTACCCATAGCCGCTGCCGCACGCGGAGCACACGTCATCGAAAAGCACTTCACCCTAAGCCGACAAATGGAAGGCCCGGACCACAAGGCGTCACTTGAGCCGTCCGAATTGACCGATATGGTTCGCGCTATACGGAATGTCGAGACTGCCCTGGGCGCACCGGAGAAAGCCGTCACGGCTGCCGAAAAAGCCAATATTGCCATAGCTCGCCGCAGTATCGTTGCCGCACGACACATAGTCAAAGGCCATACCATTACTGTCGAGGACATTACCACAAAACGCCCCGGTACAGGATTGTCGCCAATGTTGTGGGACGAAGTAATAGGATCCAAAGCTTCACGCGACTACAACACAAACGAATTCATCGAATTAAGCTGACCTTAAAATAATATCGAGCACAACTTCCATAGCCATTATGGACATTATGGCATAACAACTTCCAAATTCAATCAAAATTGGCCATACTCGCACAAATAGACAATATTACCAAAAGCTACGGCGACCGTATGCTCTTGGATTCCATATCCTTCGGCATCAACGAAGGCGACAAAATAGGCCTGATAGCCAAAAACGGCACAGGCAAGACAACATTGCTGCGCATCATCGCCGGAAAGGAGGAAGCCGATAGCGGCACCATAGTCTTCCGCAACGACCTACGCTTAGCCATACTCGAGCAGAATCCCGTATTTGCAGACGACAGCGTCACCGCCGCCAATGCCGCCCCCGAATTAGGCGACGATGCCTCGGAGACGCACAGCCGATACATACGCCTATTGTCCGGACTGGGCGTCAACGACACCTCGGTACCTCTGGCCAAGATGTCCGGCGGACAACGCAAACGCGTAGCCATGGCACGTGCCATAGCCACCGAGCCCCAGCTTCTGATATTGGACGAACCTACCAACCACTTGGATATCACTGCCATCGAATGGCTTGAAGCATATCTGGCCAAAGCTCGTATGACGCTGCTGATGGTGACTCACGACCGCTATTTCCTGGACCGAGTGTGCAGCAAAATTATTGAGATAGACCGTACACATATATACACTTACGACGGCAATTACGACTACTTCCTGCGCCGACGTGCCGAACGTATCAGCGCCATGTCCGCCGAATTGGACCGCGTCAACAACCTGCTGCGCAAGGAACAAGATTGGATGTCGCGACAACCGCAAGCTCGCGCCGGCAAGGCCAGATACCGCATAGAGCAGTTTTACGATCTCAAGGAACGCAGCCGTATCAACATCACAGAGCGCAACGTAGACCTCGGAAACGCCTCCAAGGTCTATATCGGCAGCAAAATATTTGAGGCACGACACATCTCCAAGGCCTTTGGCGACCACGTCATCGTCCGCGACTTCTCCTACGACTTTGCTCGAGGCGAAAAAGTCGGAATTATCGGTGCCAACGGCATCGGCAAATCTACCTTTGTAAAAATGCTTTTGGGATTGATACCGCAAGACAGCGGCGAATGGAACATCGGCGAAACGGTACGCTTCGGCTACTACAGTCAGGATGGATTTGTCCCGACACCGGGCAAGCGAGTCATCGATGTCATCACCGACATCGCCGATGATATCGAATACGAGGGCGCTCGGCTCAACGCTTCGCAGCTGCTCAAGCGCTTTCTCTTCGACGTACCGGCCCAACAAAAATATGTCGAAACCCTCAGCGGCGGCGAATTGTGTCGTCTACATCTGGCCTCAGTGCTCATGCGTCAGCCTAACTTCTTGATATTGGACGAACCGACCAACGACTTGGATATTGTCACGCTGGGCATTCTCGAGGAATACCTCACCAAGTTCAACGGCTGCGCCATTATCATCAGTCACGACCGATACTTTCTGGACAACATCGTAGACCACATATTTGTACTCGAAGGCGATGGCATCATCCGCGACTTCCCCGGCAATTACAGCGATTACCGCACATGGAAATCCGAGCAAGCATCACAAGCACCGACTCAACGCGTCAAGACACAGAACGTCAAAATCAAGACCCCTCAACGCCGGCGCCGCAACTTCAAGGAGCAACGCGAGTTTGAAGCACTCTCCGCCGAGATAGACGCACTCTCCGCCGAACGAGCCTCGCTGGAAGCAGCCTTTGCAGGCAATTCCACGCCGGATGCCGACATTGCAGCCATGAGCGCCCGTTACAGCCAAGTCAAAGACCTCCTCGACGAAAAAGAAATGCGCTGGCTCGAACTCTCCGAAATAGAATAACCGTCCCTTTTGACCTAAATTCAATTTATAAGTCTAAAAACGGGCTTACACGATATCAGCGAAGCACCTTGGTGCAGCGGCGTGTGCCATCGCTGTAGACGTCCGTGCGGATGGTGATGCCGCGCTCGGCCGGTGCTTCGAGACGTCTGCCGTATAGGTCGTGGTATTCGGTGGCAACGACTTGCGCATCGTCCGCCGCCACATCATTCACGCCGTCCTTGATGGGCAAGATATTCTTGAAATTTTTCCATTCGGGAGCGGTCTTGTATGCCTCGATTGCTTCTTCGGGCACGTACAGCGTGGCGCGGTCGTACATGTAATCTTCGAAGGCACTGCCGCTTGTCTCCGGCGGAACATCATACTCGCATGTAATCTTTTTCACAGAAGTCGTATTCCAGCAGAATCCCGGGCCTAAATACGGCGTGGCGCCATCAATCTTTGATTTCGTAATCTTGATACTTTCCAACTTGGGCGTTTCTATTGCGCGACTACCGAATTGCACCGAGCCGGGGATTGTCAACTCGGTATTGTTGCACCTAATCAGTTTTTTCTCAGCCAGATGCGTTCCGATATATTGTACTCCGTCCTCTATGATAAGTTTTTCGGCTTCGATGCCGGCAGCGGCCGAAACGACCTTAATCGTTCCGGGGAGGGTCATCGTAGCGCCGGGTACAACGTATTTCATCGCGCCGATGTATTCCACGGTCTTGGGAATATTGATGGCCT